>Ga0207674_10000315_pt1 | contig 61743 bp, 56 predicted proteins | sample KBSCornC72_FD_184303 | JGI IMG/M metagenome (GOLD analysis project Ga0207674, IMG submission 184303) | Corn rhizosphere microbial communities from Kellogg Biological Station, Michigan, USA - KBS Corn C7-2 (SPAdes) (version 2) | ecosystem: Host-associated > Plants > Roots > Rhizosphere > Soil ...
CCGGCGCCCCCTCCCTGCGCGCGGCCAACTGATGTGTCAAACAGCAGCGGTCACGTCACGTGTCAAACAGATGCGGCCATGTCACTTGTCTTCAACAGGAGCTTGCCGAGGAGGCTAGCGCCAGCCGCGGCGGCCGGTCTCCTGCCACGACCTGGCGCCGGTGGCCTGGACCGGGATGCTCTTGAGGAACAGGAGCGCCATCGCGTCCGGGTCCACGCGCCAGACCACCGCGGACACCTGGAGCGGCTTGCCCTCCGGAGGATGGAGCTGCACCTCGACCGGGGTGCCCGGCTGCATCTCGCCCCGGGGCCGGAGCTTTGCCCCGTTGGCGCTCAGATCGACGGTGTGGCAGCGGAGACGACGGCTGCCCGCCTGGACCCACGCGGTCCAGGAGACACCGGCTCGAGAGTTGGCTCGGCGGCTGCGTTGTCTGGTTTCCATGCGGCAGGCTGGGAGCAAGGGCCGGGCCACGCGGAAACGAGGGCCCGAGCGTGGGATTGTCCCGTCCGTTCCCGCCAAGACCTGCCCAGGATGGTGACCAGGCGGCCCACTATGGGCAACGAACGGGCGTTGACAGCGCGCCGCGTCGGGCGCAGCATCCTGGGGCTGCGCAGTTATTGCCGATCTCGGTTGGGCCGGGGAGAACACCCAAGGAGATGACCAGATGAGCAAGACGCGTCCCGAGTGGAGTGAGGAGATCGCCCGCCGCACCGACGACCTGGTCGCGCTGCGCCGCGACTTCCACCGTCATCCCGAGCTGAGCCACCAGGAGCGACGCACCGCCGAGATCGTCGCGGAGCGTCTGCACGGAGCGAAGCTCGAGGTGCGCACCGCAGTGGGCGGCACCGGTGTGGTCGGGGTGCTGCACGGCGACCGGCCGGGGCGCACGGTGGCCTGGCGCGCGGACATCGACGCCCTGCCGCTCACCGAGCTGCTGGAGGCGCCGTTTTCCTCCGGCACTCCGGGCGTGATGCACGCCTGCGGGCACGACGGGCACACCGCGATCGCGATCACCCTGGCCGAGATCCTCGCCGCGCGGCGCGGCGAGCTGCCCGGCACCGCGGTCTTCCTGTTCCAGCCCGCGGAGGAGGTGCTGGGCGGCGCCCGCCCGATGATCGAGGCGGGAGTCCTCGAGAATCCTCGAGTGGAACAGGTCTACGGGCTCCACCTCACCACCCAGCAGCGGGCGGGCGAGGTGCAGGTGCGGCCGGGGCCGTCGATGGCCTCCGCGGACGCGTTCACGGTGGAGGTGCGCGGCACCGGCGGGCACGGCGCGATGCCGCACCTCTCGATCGATCCCATCACCGCCGCGGCCAACATCCTGCTCGGCATGCAGAGCCTGGTGGCGCGCGAGGTGCCCGCCCAGGAGACCGCGGTGCTCACGGTGGGCCAGATCGTGGCCGGCACCAAGGGCAACATCCTGCCCGACCGCGCGGTGATGCGCGGGACGATCCGCGCGTTCGAGCCCGCGGTGCGCGATCATCTGGTCACGCGCCTCGGCGCGTTCGTCTCCCACGTGGCGCAGGCCTACCGCGCGGAGGCGGTGATGCGCCTGGACGGCGGCTCGTGCCCGGCGGTGGTCAACCACGCGGCCGAGACCGCCTTCGTGCGCGAGTGCGCGAGCCGCGAGGTGGGCGCGGACGCGGTGACCGCGGGGCGGGTGGTGATGGCGAGCGACGACATGAGCCTGTTCCTGCGCGAGCGGCCGGGCTGCTACTTCCGGGTCGGCATCGGCTCCGCGAGCGGAGCGGCCCGCCCGCACCACGCGCCCGAGTTCGAGATGAACGAGGCCGGCCTGCCGGTGGCCCTGCGGGTGGGGCTCGCGGTCATGCGGGAGGCGCTCGCGAGCTGATGGGACGTCTGGAGGGCAAGGTCGCGGCGATCACGGGCGGGGCCTCCGGCATCGGCGAGGCCACCGCGCGGCGCTTCGCGGCGGAGGGCGCGGCGGTGGCGCTGGCCGACATCGACGCGGAGCGGGGCCGCACGGTGGCCAGGGAGATCGAGGGCGCGGGGGGCCGCGCGCTCTTCGTGGAGACCCACGCGGGCCGCGAGGCGGACGCGGTCCGCTTCGTGCGGGCGGCGCGGGAGCGGTGGGGGCGCCTCGACGCGCTGGTCAACAACGCGGGCATGCGCCTCTACCAGACGGTGGTCGACGCCAGCGAGGAGAGCTGGGACGCGATCCTCGCGGTGAACGTGAAGGGCTACGCGTTCTGCGCCAAGGCGGCCATTCCGCTCATGCGGGAGACGGGCGGCGGCAGCATCGTCAACGTGGCGTCGATCCGCTCGGTGGTGGCGGGCGGCAACATGGTGCAGTACGACACCACCAAGGCCGCGGTGGCGGGCCTCACCCGCGCGATGGCGCTGGACCACGCGGCCGACGGCATCCGGGTGAACGCGGTCTGCCCCGGGCCGATCTTCACGCGCTTCCACGAGCGCCGGGCCGAGGCCGCGGGCCGCACCCACGAGGACTTTCGCGCCGAGTTCGGGCGGGGGACGATGCTGGGGCGCGCGGGCACGCCGGCGGAGGTGGCCGCGTGCATCCTGTTCCTCGCCTCGGACGACGCCTCCTACGTGACCGGCGCCTCCCTCTACGTCGACGGCGGCCACACCGCGCGCTGAGGCTCCTAGCGGCGGCCCCGCAGGTCCCGCAGCCCGCGCGCCACGATCCAGAGCAGGAACAGGTCGGTCAGCACCGCGCCGATCCCGAAGACCGCGCGGCCCGTCCACTCGCCGGTGGGCCCGGAGACCGCCACGAACGGGATCGCGATCCCGCCCTGGAACTTCCGCGGGCCGGGCCCGAAGGCCACCCAGTTCGCGACCGCGGCGAGCGAGCCCACGATCCCGAGCCCGAGCGCGAAGCTCCACCACGAGGTGAAGCGGCCCCCCGCCGCGACCGCTTCCGGAGTGCCGGGCGGCGGGGCCTTGATCACCGCGATGCCGGCGAGGAAGAACGCCAGGCCCGCCGCGCCCACCACCCAGTGCGGAGCCTCGAACTTCCGCGGGTCGGTCGGGATGATGTCGAGCGCGACGAACAGGATCCCGAGGCCGGTCAGGCTCACCAGCGCCCCGATCCAGGTGGTGCCCTGCGGCAAAGGCATGAGGACCCGTCCTACGGGCTCTGCACCTCGCGCACCGCGCCGGGCAGTCCGGTGGACCCGGTGTTGAGCCCGGCCTTGCGCAGGAGGCGGCTGCCCGGCTCGTGGCCGAAGAGATCGGGGCCGAGGGCGGTGAGACCGCCGTCCACCACGATCACCTGGCCGGTGATGAAGCGCGACTCGTCGCTGGCCAGGAACAGGGCCGCGTCCGCGATGTGCTCGGGGAGGCCCAGGTCCGGCCACGGCTGCTTCTCGCGCGCGAGGCGGTCCCACGCGTCTTCCCGACGGCCCATCGCCAGTGGAGTCTTGATCATGCCGGGCGCGATCGCGTTCACCCGGATGCGATGCGCGGCCAGCTCCGCGGAGACCGAGCGGCTCAGGTTGGCCACCGCGGCCTTGGCCGCGGAGTAGGCGTGCGGCCCCGCGCCGCCGCCGATGCCGGCGATCGACGCGGTGTTGATGATGCTGCCCCCGCGGCCCTGCGCCTTCATGCGGGCCGCCCCGTGCTTGATGCCGAGGAACACGCCGCGAACCAGCACCGCGAAGGTGAAGTCCCACTCCTCCACCGTGGTCTCTCCGATGGGGCCGAAGGCGCCGCCGACCCCCGCGTTGTTGAACACGCAGTCGAGCCCGCCGAAGCGCTCGACCGCGAGGGCCACCAGCGCCGCCACGTCCCGCTCGGCCGAGACGTCGACCCGCAGCGGGGCGAGGCGCTCGGCGGTGCCCCGCGCGCGCGCGAGCGCCACCGTCTCCGCCAGGCTCGCCTCGTTGACGTCGCCGATGGCGACCCGGGCGCCTTCACGCAGGAAGGTCAGCGCGCTCGCGCGCCCGATGCCGCTGCCGCCCCCGGTGACGAGGGCGACCTTGCCGTCGAGCCGGCCGCTCACCGTGCGCCCGCTAGCCGCGCGGCTTCACCCAGGTCTCGGACCACGCCAGGGTGGCGCTGCTCCCTTGCCGGTCGCCGCGCATCTCCGGCCACACCTGGCCGGGCGCCACCTTGCCGTTGACCTCGAGCTGGGCCGCGCGGGCCGGGAAGAAGGTGCTGAAGACGCCGATCGGCCGGTCGTTGAAGCCGGGAGGGGCGTGGAGCACGAAGGGCTCGATGCAGTCGTACCAGGACATGGTGACGCGCGCGTCGGTGGCGGTCACGGTCTCGGTGGCGGTCGACCAGGGGCCGCCGTGCCGATCGAAGCGCGCCGCGATCACCGGCACCGAGGTGTCGGCGAAGGCGGGGAAGAGCAGCTTCTCGATGGAGGTCTGCAGCCACCGCGCCACCGCGATGTTGTCGCTGTAGATCTTCACCTGGCCGCCGGTGAGCGTGCTCTGGAGGAAGAGTGCGTGACCCCCGCCCGCCGGGCACCAGAGCACGCGCCAGTGGCTCGCGCGGTCGGTCAGGGTGGTGCCGCCGTCCGAGCTCAGACGGATGAAGGAGTTCTCGCCGGTCATCAGGACTGCGTTCGGGTCCACTGGCGGCATCGGGGTCGTCTCCCTTGAGAGGTTTGTGTGCGCGGCCATGCCCGGCGCGGTACATTCACCCGAGCTGTGGCAGCCGGCAGCCGGTCCCGACGAAGATACGAGGGAAGCCCGCTCGGAGCAAGCGGGGAGAGGAGAGTGCGACGATGGCCCCACGCGGCCTGTTCCTGGTGCGGATGGACGTGGCCCACGACCACGAGGCGCTGTTCAACGAGGTCTACGACACCGAGCACCTGCCGCGGCTGAGGGCGGTGCCGGGCGTCATCCGGGCCGCCCGCTACCGGCAGCCGTCGCCCACCGAGCCCCGCTACCTGGCCGCCTACGAGCTGGAGAGCGTGGCGGTGCTCCAGACCCCGGAGTGGCGAGCGGCCGGGGAGGCGGGCCGGTGGCCGAAGGAGATCCGCCCCAAGACGATGAACCGTCACCTCGCGACCTACGAGTGGGTGGGGAGCAGCCCCGCGCTCACCTACCGCACCCCGTACGTCTTCTGGGTCATGATGGACATCGAGCCGCATCGCGACGCGCTCTTCAACGAGCTCTACGACGTCGAGCACGTGCCGCTGCTGCTGAAGCTGCCCGGCTGCGTGAACGTGGCCCGCTACCGGACCGAGACCGCGGGGGAGCCGCGCTACCTCGCCGCCTACGAGGTGGAGCGGACGGACCTGCCGATGTCGCAGCAGTGGAACGACACCTCCGACATCGGGCGCTGGAAGCCCGAGGTGCGGCCCTACACCTCCAACAAGAAGTACATCGTGAGCGAGCGCATCTGATGGCCATCGACATCGCCCTGAGCAGCCTCGCGGCGCCGGTGCGGGAGTTCCCCGCCATCGCCCGCGAGGCGGAGAGCCGCGGCTACCGCACCGCGTGGGTGGGCGAGGCCTCCGGCGCGGAGGCGATCGTGCTCTCCACCTTGATCGCCACCCACACCAGCCGGATCGGCATCGCCAACGGGGTGATCCCGGTGCAGACCCGCACCCCGATCGTCTACGGGCAGGCCGCGGCCACGCTGGCCCACCTGGCTCCGGGCCGCTTCGCACTCGGCCTCGGGCTCTCCAGCGAGATCATCGTGGGGCAGTGGCACGGGCTGCCGTTTGCGCCGTCGCTCCAGCAGATGCGCGAGGCGGTGCAGATCATCCGCGCCGCCGCCGCGGGCGAGCGGGTCACCTTCGAGGGGAAGTTCTACCGCCTGAAGAACTTCCGCCTCGCGATCCCCGCGCCCGCGCCGCCGCCGCGCATCTACCTGGCCGCGCTGGGCCCGCGCATGTGCGAGCTGGCCGGCGAGATCGCGGACGGCGTCCTGCTGAACTGGATCCCGCCCGGGGCGATGGACGTCTCCCTGCGGCACATCGAGGCCGGCGCCAAGCGGGCCGGGAAGCGCCTCGCCGACCTCGACGTGGCGGTCTACCTGCGCACCTGCGTCACCGACGAGCGTGGACCGGTGCGCGAGTCGCTGGCGCGCGACATCACCGGCTACGCCATCGTGAACGCCTACGCCCGCTTCTTCGAGGAGTGCGGCTACGCCGAGGAGGTCGCGACGGTGAACCGGGCGTGGCAGGCGGGTGACCGGGCCGGCGCGGTGAAGGGCATCTCGGAGCGGGTCCTCGACGGCCTCGGCGCGGTGGGATCGGTCGAGCATTGCCGCGCCCAGCTCGCCGCCTTCGCGCGCCCCGGCGTCACCCCGGTGGTGATGCCGTTCGCGCCGCCGGGCCCCGCCGCGCGCGAGTCCCTGCTGCGGACGTTCCGCGCGTTCCCCTGATCCGAAGGTCGGCGATGCGCGTGCTGCGATCGGCACTCGGCGGCGTGTTTTCCCTCGTCCTGGTGACGGCGTCCCTCGCCCACGCCCAGGCCCCGGCCCCCGAGCCGGCCGCGGAGGGCGCGGGGCCGATCCCGCTCGCCGAGGTCGCGGCGCGCGCGGCCGAGGTGCGCAGCCTGCTGGAGACCCAGGACACCGCGATCACGCCGAGCCGCGAGGTCCAGGCGATCCTCGACCGACTCTCGACGGCGGCCCAGGAGCTGCGCACCCGCCTCGACGAGACCACCACCCGGCTCGCCAACAACCCGCCGCTCCCGGTGATCGACCAGCTCGCCGGGCTGTGGGACTCGATCCGCGGGCGCCTGAAGACGTGGAGCGACACCGTGACCCAGTGGACCACCCGCGTGGAGTCCGAGCGCGGGCGGCTCTCGGGGCTGCGCGACAGCTGGATCCGCTCGCGCGAGGCGGCGGCCGGCGCGGGAGCGCCCAAGGTCGTCCTCGACCAGATCGACGGCGTGCTGGCGGACCTCAACCGCGCGCGCACGCGCCTCGAGACGCGGCTCTCCACGCTGCTCGCCGCGCAGTACCGGCTGGCCCTGCTGCAGCGCCGCGCCGACGAGGGGGTGGCGCGCGTGGCCCAGGTCAAGGCGGACCGCATCCGCCGGCTCGGCGAGCGCGACGGCCCGCCCCTCTGGAGCGCGGTGCTCTGGTCCGGGGCGGCGAATCAGGGGAGCGCGGCGGTGCGTGACGTGCTGGCCGCCGGGCAGGCGGCGCGAGAGGAGATCGCGCGCGAGCACGCCACCCGCATCCCGCTGCACGCGCTCTTCTTCCTGATCCTGGTCGCGGGGCTCTGGCGCGGCCGGCGCGCCGCGCGCCGGTGGGTGGCGGGCGATCCGAGCGCGGCCCAGGTGGCCGAGGTCTGGAGCCGGCCGATCTCCTCCGCCCTCGTGCTCTCGTGCTGCGCGGCGCCCTGGATCTACCCGCAGGCCACCCCGGTGCTCGGCCGCGCGGTCGCGCTGCTCGCCATCGTGCCGGTGCTGCGCCTGATCCGCCCCTCGCTCGACCGGGTGCTGGCCGCCGCGCTGTACGTGTTCGGGGTGCTCTTCGTGGTGGACGCGGTCCGGTCCGTGCTCGCCACCGCGCCGCTCTTCGAGCACATGCTGTTCCTGGCCGAGATGCTGGTGGCGAGCCTGGTCATGCTGGGGGTGCTGACCGCGGCGGGCCGCGCCGATCCCGCCGCGGACGCCGACGTCATGGCGGCGGCGGCCCGCCGCCTGGTGGGCCGGCTGCTGCTGGCCGCCTTCGCGGGCGCGTTCGTGCTGGGCGGCGTCGGCTACGTGGAGCTGGGCCGGCTGATCGGCGGCGGCGCGCTCGGCAGCAGCTACTACGGGCTCGCCATCCTGGCCGCGGTGCAGGTGGCCCGCGGGCTCGCGGGGGTGCTGCTGCGGAGCCGGCTCGTGGCCCCGCTCGCCTCCATGCAGCACAACCGCGCCCCGATCGAGCGGCGGACGGTGCGGGTGCTGCGGTGGGCCGGCGTGGTGGCGTGGATCGCGGCCACGCTCGACGCGCTGACCCTCATCGACCCCACGGTGGCGTGGAGCCGCCGCGTCCTCGCCGCGCAGTGGGGCTGGGGCGCGATCCGCATCTCGCTGGGCGACGTGGTGGTGTTCGCGCTCACCATCTGGCTCGCGTTCTTCGTGGCGGGGGCCCTGCGCCTGCTGCTGGCCGAGGACGTGTTCCCGCGGGTGCGCCTGGCCCGCGGCATGCCGCTCGCGCTCTCCGCGGTGATCCAGTACGCGGTGCTCCTGGGAGGCGTCACCCTGGCCCTCGCCGCCCTCGGGGTCGACCTCACCAAGCTCACGATCCTGGCCAGCGCGTTCGGGGTGGGGGCGGGCCTCGGGCTGCAGAACCTGGTCAACAACTTCGCCTCCGGGCTGATCCTGCTCTTCGAGCGGCCCATCCACCTGGGCGACGTGGTGCAGATCGCGGGCGTGGGCGGCGAGGTGCGCCACATCGGCCCGCGTGCGACCCTGGTCCGCACCGCCGACGGCGCGGAGGTGTTCGTGCCCAACTCGCTCATGATCGCCCAGACCCTCACCAACTGGACCTACTCCGACCTGCGCCGGCGGATCGTGCTGCCGGTGCGGGTCGCGTACGGCGCCTCGCCCGAGCGGGTGACCGAGCTGCTGAGCCGCATCGCGACGAGCCACCCCCGGGTGATCCCCGAGCCCGCCGCGGGCGCGGTCTTCCTCGGCTTCGGGGAGAACTCGCTCGACTTCGAGCTGCGCGCGTGGACCGATCGCTTCGGCGACGCGGAAGCGATCCAGAGCCAGCTCGCGGACCAGGTGTACGCGGCGCTGAACGAGGCGCGCATCGAGCTGCCGATGGCCCGCCGCGACGTCCGGCTGCGCCACGCCGCGCCCCCCGAACCCGGAAAGGACTGAGCCCGTTGGCCATCTCCCCGCTCGCCGGCCAGCCCGCGCCCGCCTCGATGCTGATCGACCCCGCGCGGCTCGAGCGCGAGTACTACGCGCGCCGGCCCGACGTGGACGATGAGACCCAGCTGGTCGCCTTCGGCACCAGCGGTCACCGCGGCTCGCCCCTGCGCGGCTCGTTCACCGAGGCCCACATCCTCGCCACCACCCAGGCGATCTGCGACTACCGGCGCGGGCAGGGGATCGACGGGCCGCTCTTCCTCGGCAAGGACACCCACGCGGTATCGGGGCCCGCGGAGCGCACCGCGCTCGAGGTGCTGGCCGCCAACCGGATCGAGACCGTCATCCAGCGCGACGACGGCGTGACCCCGACCCCGGTGATCTCGCACTCGATTCTCGTGTACAACCACGGTCGCACCGCGCATCTCGCGGACGGCATCGTGGTCACGCCCTCGCACAACCCGCCCGAGGACGGCGGCTTCAAGTACAACCCACCCGGCGGCGGGCCCGCCGACACCGACGTGACCGGGTGGGTGCAGCGGCGCGCCAACCAGCTCCTGCGCGAGGGCCTCGCGACCGTCGAGCGCATGCCCGTCGAGGCCGCGAGGCGCGCCGCCACCACGCACGTGCGTGACCTGATCACGCCCTACGTGCGGGATCTCCCCGACGTGGTCGACATGGACGCCATCCGCGGCGCGGGCCTGCACCTCGCGGTCGATCCGCTGGGCGGGGCCTCGCGGCCCTACTGGGAGGCGATCGGCGGGGAGTACGGCCTCGATCTCACGATCACCAACCCGGTGATCGATCCCACCTTCGGGTTCATGACCGTCGACCACGACGGCAAGATCCGGATGGACTGCTCGAGCCCGTACGCGATGGCGCGGCTGGTCGGCCTGCGGGGGCGCTATCGGCTCGCCTTCGCCAACGATCCCGACGCGGACCGGCACGGCATCGTGACCCCCGGCGCGGGCCTGATGAACCCCAATCACTATCTCGCGGTCGCGGTGGACTACCTGCTCGCCCACCGGCCGCGCTGGGCGCCCGGCGTCGCGGTGGGCAAGACCGTCGTCAGCAGCGCCTTGATCGATCGTGTGATCGCCGCGCGCGGTCGTCGGCTCTTCGAGGCGCCGGTCGGGCTCAAGTGGTTCGTGCCGGGCCTGCTCGACGGCTCCCTCTGCTTCGGGGGGGAGGAGAGCGCGGGGGCGACATTTCTCCGGCGGGGCGGCGGGGTGTGGACCACCGACAAGGACGGCCTCATCCTCGCCCTGCTCGCGGCCGAGATCACCGCGCGGACCGGGCGCGATCCGGGGGAGCACTACCGGGCGCTCACCGTCGAGCTGGGCACGCCGTGGTACACCCGGATCGACGCGGCGGCCACCCCGGCGGAGAAGGCGCGGCTCGGCAAGCTGTCTCCCGAGATGGTGACCGCCTCGCGGCTGGCCGGCGAGCCCATCACCGGGACCCTGACCCGCGCGCCCGGCAACGGGGCCCCCATCGGGGGGCTGAAGGTGATCACCGCGAGCGGCTGGTTCGCGGCCCGGCCGTCCGGCACCGAGGACATCTACAAGATCTACGCGGAGAGCTTCCGCGACCAGGCCCACCTGGAGGCCATCGTCGGCGAGGCACAGGCGATCGTGGGCCACGCCCTGCGCGCACCCGCCTGAGGAGGAGAGGGACCCATGGATACCCGCGACCTGTTCCTGGAGCAGCACGCCGCCATGCACACCGCCGCGGTCGGCGGCAACAAGATGTCGGCCGCGGAGCGCACCTTCGGCGGCCTCACCGACGAGCAGATGCGCGTGCGTCCGCGCGAGGATCTGAACTCGATCGCGTGGCTGATGTGGCACATCGCGCGCGCGGAGGACATCCTGGTGGGCCAGGTGGTGGGCGGCGGCGCCCAGCTCTTCGACGAGGGCTGGAAGAAGCGGCTCGGCGTGGCCCGCCCGGACTTCGGCATCGGCATGACGAGCCCCGAGGTGAGCGAGCTCACCCGGCGGGTCGACGTGGCGGCGCTTCGCGAGTACCGCGACGCGGTGGGACGCCGGACCCGCGAGATCGTCTCGGGCTTCCAGCCGGGGGACTGGGGCGGCACCGTGCAGGCCGAAGCGGTGGAGCGCGCGGCCGCCGCGGGAGCCTTCGGGGCGCGCACCGAGGCCCTCAGCAAGGGCTTCCCGGGCCGGCCGCGCTCGGGGCTCCTGAGCGCCATCGCGCTCTTCCACTCCGCCGCGCACATGGGCGAGGCGACCACGGTCCGCACCGCGGGCGGCTTCGGGACCGGGATCTGAGCCGGGCCAGGAGGGGTGTGGCCTGACGAGCCCCTTTACTGCCTCGTCGCACCTGGGGCAGGATAGGCCGGCATGAAACCGGCCCCGTTCGAGTACCACCGCCCCGCGTCCCTCGCCGAGACCTTCGATCTCCTCGACCGCTACGGGGACGACGGCCGGCTGCTCGCGGGTGGCCAGAGCCTGGTGCCCGCGCTCAACCTGCGCCTCGCCGCCCCGCGCGCGGTGATCGACATCAACCGGGTGCCGGATCTCGACGGCATCCGCGTCACCCCGGAGGGGCTCGTCATCGGGGCCCTCGCGCGGCAGGAGGCGCTGGAGCGCTCGCCGCTGGTGCGGGAGCACGCGCCCCTGATCGCGGCCGCGGTGCCGCACGTGGGCCACGCGGCCATCCGCGCGCGGGGCACCGTGGGAGGCAGCCTGGCGCTGGCGGATCCAGCCGCCGAGCTGCCGGCGTGCGCGGTCGCGCTCGAGGCGACCATCCGCGTCGGCCGCCGCGGCGGGCACCGCGACGTCGGAGCCGACGATTTCTTCCGCGGGGTCTACACGACCGCCCTCGCTCCCGGCGAGGTCGTGACCGAGCTGCGGGTGCCGCGGCCGGCGCCCGGCTGGCGCTGGGGCTTCCAGGAGCTGGCGCGCCGGCACGGCGACTTCGCCCTGGCCGGCCTGGCCGCCGGCGCGCGGATGGAGGCGGGCGTGCTCGCGGAGACTCGGCTGGTCTTCTTCGGCGTCGGCACGCGGCCGCTGCGGGCGCGCGGCGCGGAGGCCGCGCTGGCCGGGCGCCGCGCGGAGGAGGCGACCCTCGCGGCCGCGGGCCGGGCCCTCGAGACCGATCTGGATCCGCCCGGCGACGTGCACGGCTCGCCCGCCCTGCGGCGTCACCTGGCCCGGGTGCTGCTGGCGCGCGTGCTGCGCGGGCTCGGGGAGCCTCGCCCGTGAAGATCTCCCTGACCGTCAACGGCGGCGCGGTGACCCGCGAGGTGGAGCCGCGCCGCAACCTGGTGGACTTCCTCCGCCACGATCTGGAGCTGACCGGCTCCCACGTCGGCTGCGAGCACGGGGTGTGCGGGGCGTGCACGGTGCGGGTGGACGGCGCGCCGGTCCGGGGCTGCCTCATGCTCGCGGTCCAGGCCGACGGCTGCCGCGTGGAGACGATCGAGGGCGTCGCGGAGAGCGGCGCGCTCGCCCGGCTGCAGCGGGCCTTCCGCGCGGAGAACGCCCTCCAGTGCGGCTTCTGCACCCCGGGCATGCTGCTGACCGCCCAGGCGCTGCTCGAGCGCGACCCGCATCCGGACCCGGTGGCGATCCGGGAGGCGATCGGCGGCAACTACTGCCGCTGCACCGGCTATCACGCCATCGTGCAGGCCATCGCCAGTGCGGCGAGCGGCCGCGCCGAGACGCCCCCGGCGGCGCCGGCCGACGACGACTACATCGGCCGCTCGGTGGTGCGGCCACAGACCGCGCGCCTGGTGGCGGGCCGGGGCACCTACACCGACGACGTGGCGGTGTCCCGGCTCCTCCACGCCGCGTTCGTGCGCTCGCCCCACGCCCACGCGCGGATCGTGGCCATCGATACCGCGGAGGCCGCCGCGCTCCCCGGGGTGGTGGCGGTGGTGACCGGCCGCGATCTGGTCGCGCGCTGCGAGCCGTGGGTCGGCGTGCTCAAGAACTACGCGGGCATGAAGTCGGCGCCGCAGTACCCGCTGGCCGTCGGCAAGGCGGTGTGGCAGGGCGAGCCGGCGGTGGCGGTGGTGGCCGAGTCGCGGGCCCTGGCCGAGGACGGCTGCGCGCGGGTGCGGGTCGTCTGGGAGCCGCTGCCGCCGGTGGTCGACGCAGAAGGCGCGCTCGCGCCCGGCGCGACGGTCATCCACCCGGAGCTGGGAGACAACCTGGTGCTGGAGACGCGGGTGAAGTCGGGCGACGTCGAGCAGGCCTTCCGCGCCGCCGACGCGGTCTACCGTGACACCTTCGACACCGGCCGGCACACGGTCGTGAGCCTGGAGCCGCGCGTGGTGCTGGCGGACTACGATCCGGCCGACGAGACCCTGACCGTGTACCACTCCGGCCAGGCCCCCTACATGCTCCACGACATCCTGTCGCGGCATCTCCGCATCCCCGAGCATCGCGTGCGCGTGATCAACAAGGACGTGGGCGGCTCCTTCGGCCTCAAGATCCACACCTATCCCGACGAGATCGCGACCTGCGCGATCGCGGTGATGCTCGGTCGGGCGGTGAAGTTCCTGGCCGACCGCGTCGAGTCGTTCCAGACCGACATCCACTCGCGCGATCACCGGGTGACCGCGGAGGTGGCGGTCCGGCGCGACGGGACGATCGTCGCGATGCGCCTCGACGACCTGGCCCCGGTCGGTCCCTTCTCCATGTACCCGCGCTCGAGCGTGGTCGAGTGCGGGCAGGTGCTGCGCACCACCCCCGGCCCGTACCGCTTCCGCGACTACGAGGCGCGCGGGCGCGTGGTGTTCCAGAACAAGACGCCGATGTCACAGTACCGCGCGGTGGGGCACCCGGTCGCGGCGCTGGTCATGGAGGCGATGGTGGACCGGGTGGCCCGCGAGCTGGGCCTCGATCCGGTCGACGTGCGCCGGCGGAATCTCCTCACCGCCGAGATGTACCCGTACACCGCGCCCACCGGCCTCTTCTTCGAGAAGCTCTCCCACGAGGAGTCGCTCGACGCGGTGCTGGAGCTCTCCCGCTACCGGGCGCTCTGCGAGGAGCGCGACCGGCTGCGGGCGCGCTCGGTCTACCGCGGGCTCGGACTCTGCGTGTTCATCGATCTCACGGTGCCCGGCGCCCAGACCTACGGCACCGGCGGCGCGCGCATCTCCTCGCAGGACGGCACTACTATTCGACTAGAGCCTAGTGGCAAGCTCACCGTGATCTCGAGCGTCACCGAGCAGGGGCAGGGGACCGACACGATCCTGGCCCAGGTGGCCGCGGCCACGGTGGGGGTGCCGATCGGCGACGTGCGGGTGGTCACCGGGGACACGATGGTGACGCCCTACGGGGGCGGCACGTGGGGCAGCCGGGGCGCGGGCATCGGCGGCGAGGCGACGATCCAGAGCAGCAAGGCGCTCAAGGAGAACATCTTGAAGGTCGCCGCGGTGGTCCTCGAGACCGACGCCCTCGATCTCGACGTGCGGGGCGGCCACGTGGTCGACGCGCGCACCGGCGAGTCGCGCCTGCCGCTCTCGGAGCTGGGCCGCGTGGCCTACTTCCGTCCCGATCAGCTCCCGAAGGACTTCCAGTCGGAGCTCACGGTGACCCGCCACTACGTGCCGCGGCACCAGCCGCTGGCCTACACCAACGGGGTGCAGCTCTCCTACGTGGAGGTCGACGTCGAGACCGGGTTCGTGAGGCTGCTCGGCCACTGGGTCGCGGAGGACTGCGGGCGCATCATCAACCCGATGCTGGTCGACGAGCAGGTCCGCGGCGGCGTCGCCCACGGCATCGGCGACGCGCTCTTCGAGCACTGCGTCTACGACGACCAGGGGCAGCTCCTGACCGTTACGATGATGGACTACCTGGTGCCGATGGCCGCCGAGCTGCCCGACATCGGGGTGGCCCACGTGGAGACGCCCACCGCCTACTCCGAGGGCGGGTTCAAGGGCGCGGGCGAGGGCGGCGTGGCCGGCGCGCCCGGCGCGGTGCTCAACGCGGTGAACGACGCGCTGAGCCCCTTCAAGGCGCGCGTGACCCGGGTGCCGATGACGCCGGAGGTGATCCTCCGCGCGCTGGGAAAGCTCTAGAGCCCCTCAGCCGTTGGCCCCTCAGCCGCTGGCCCCTCAGCCGCTGGCCCCTCACCCTAACCCTCTCCCCGGAGGGAGAGGGAACCGCGTACACCCCCTCTCGCCTGCATACCCTCTCCCGGCCGGGGAGAGGGCAGGGTGAGGGGGGCTCAGACTCCCAGGTACCGGCGTCGCGTCTCCGCGTCTCCGGCCAGATCCGCCGACCGCGCCTCGTGCTTGATCATGCCCTTCTCGATCAGGTACACGCGCTGGGTCGACTCGAGCGCGAGGCGCGTGTTCTGCTCGACCAGCAGCACCGCCACGCCCTGGCGCTGGATCTCGGTGATCGTCCGGCCGATCGTCTCCACGAAGGCGGGCATGAGCCCCTCGGTCGGCTCGTCGATGAGCAGGAGCCGGGGCTCGGTGCCGAGGCTCCGGGCCATGGTCAGCATCTGCTGCTCGCCGCCGCTCAGGGTCTTCCCCTTGCTGGAGAGCCGATCGGCGAGCGGCGGGAACAGCCCGAGCACGCGCGCCAGGTAGTCGTCCATACGCCGCCCGCCGTCAGCGTGCAGCCGGGCCATCTTGAGGTTCTCGTACACGGTCAGGTTGGGGAAGATCCGACGCTCCTCGGGGACGTAGCCGATCCCCGCCTGGACGATGCGGTAGGGCGGCAGCTTCGTGACGTCATCGCCGTTCCACGTGATCTGCCCGCGGCGCGCCCGCACCACCGCCATGATGGTCTTGAGCGTGGTGGTCTTGCCCGCCCCGTTGCGTCCGAGCAGCGCGACCGCCTCGCCGGGCCCGACGGTGAGGGACACCGACTGCAGCGCGTGACTCTGGCCGTAGTAGGCGTCGACGCCCTCGACCCGCAGCATGTCGGCCCTCAGTCCCTCAGGTAGACCCGGCGCACGTCGGCGTTCTCCCGGATCTCGGCGGGGGTGCCCTCGGCGAGGATCTCGCCGTAGTTGAGGACGGTGATGCGGTCGGAGATGCCCATCACCACCTCCATGTCGTGCTCCACCACCACGATCGTGACGTGGCCGGCCAGCCGGCGCACGAACGCGGCGGTCCGGCGCGTCTCGTCGGGGCTCATGCCCGCGGTGGGCTCGTCGAGCAGGAGGAAGTCGGGGTCGGTCGCGAGCGCGATGCCGATCTCGAGATAGCGCTGCTCGCCGTGCGACAGCTCGCGGGCCAGCGCGTGCCGCTGCGCGGAGAGCCCCATGTGGACGATGATCTCCTCGGCCCGCCGGTTCACGGGGGCGAGGGCGTCCGCGCGACCCCAGAAGCGGTAGTGGGTGACTCGGGACTGGGCCGCGATGCGCACGTTCTCGTACACCGTGAGATCCCCGAAGATGTTCGTGACCTGGTACGACCGGGCGATGCCGAGGCGCGAGACCGCGTGGGCGGGCAGCCCGGTGATGTCGCGCCCCTTGAACAGGATGCGTCCGGCCGAGGGGGGCAGGACGCCGGTCAGCAGGTTGAAGAACGTGGTCTTGCCCGCGCCGTTGGGGCCGATGACCGAGCGCAGCTCGCCCGGGCGCACCTGGAAGTCCACCCCGTTCACCGCGGTGAGGCCGCCGAAGGTCTTGCGGAGGCCGCGGCTCTCGAGGAGCCGTCCGTCGGGCGCGACCGGCCGCGCCGCGCCGACCAGCCCGGCGGGATCCGGGAGCTGGTCGACCGCCCCGGTGGCGGGTGGCGGGCGGCGCCGGGCCCGCAGGCGGGTCAGGCTGCCCACGATGCCGTCGGGCAGGAACAGCACGATCAGCACGAAGGCGCCGCCGACGAAGACCTCCCAGTACTCGAGGTGCTTGCTCAGGAAGTCGCGCATCCAGATGAACACTCCGGCGCCGACGAAGGGGCCGAGCAGCGTCGCGGTGCCGCCGAAGAGGGTCATGATGAGGACGGTGCCCGACATCTGCCAGTGGATGTTCTCGATCGGGACGAACTCGAGCACCACCGTGAGCAGCGCCCCCGCCAGACCGGAGAAGAATCCCGAGATGGCGAAGGCGGCGAGCCGGATGCGCCGGGTGTCGTAGCCGCACGCGGCCGCCCGGGTCTCGTTGGCCTTGACCGCGCGCATCGCGCGGCCGAGCGGGGAGTCCAGCATGTGCCGGACCGCGAGCATCGCCAGGAAGATGACCGTCGCGACCACATAGTAGCGGGTGATCGGCCGCTTCGAGAGCCGCCAGCCGAGCGGCTCGCTCAGATAGAGGATCGGCAGGTTGCCGAGGCCGTCGGTGCCCCCGGTGACCGGGGTCCACATCAGCACGACGAAGTAGAAGACCTGCGAGAGCGCGAGCGTGAGCATGGCCAGATACACGCCGCGCTTGCGCAGCACGAGGATGCCGAGCATCAGCGAGGTGAGGAGACCGCCCACCGCGCCCGCGAGGACGGCGGGCTCGAGGGCGAGGTGATAACGGGCGAGCAGGATGCCGGTGACGTAGGCGGCCACCCCGACGAACGCGGAGTGCCCGAGCGAGAGCACGCCGGCGTGGCCGAGCAGCACGTCGTAGGCCAGCGCGAACAGGCCGAAGACCAGGACCTCGGTGAGGAGCCCGAGGTAGAAGGGGGTGTAGTCGGCGTAGAGCGGCGCGGTGGCCAGCACCAGGGCGGCCAGGATCAGGCCTTTCACTCCTCGGACATGCCCTCCTGGCCGAAGAGGCCGCGCGGCCGCACCAGCAGCACGAGCGCCATCGCGAGGTAGATCACCACGTCGGCGAACACGTCGTACAGCATGCCGGTGATGGCGAGGGTCTCGCCGATGAGCAGCCCGCCCGCCACCACCCCGAGGAAGGTGCCCATGCCGCCCACCACCGTGACGATGAAGCATTCGATCAGCACCAGGCCCCCCATCTCGGGGGAGACCGCCACCAGCGGGGCGGTGATCACCCCGGCGAAGGCGGCCAGCGCGGCGCCGAGCGCGTAGGTGATGGTCCAGGTTCGCGCCACGTTGATCCCGAGGAGCTGCACCATCAGGTTGTCGCTGGTGCCCGCCCGGATCACCAAGCCCAGGTTGGTGCGGTTGAGCAGGAGCCACAGGAGCGGCAGGAGGGCCGCGGTCACGCCCAGGATGAACACCCGGTAGGCGTGGACGTCGATCTCGCCGAGCCGGAAGAGCGAGCCGGTGAGCGCGGCGGGCATCGCGAACGGCTTGCCCGGGCGGCCGAAGGTCATCCGCACCAGGTCGGGGATCATGATCGCGAGCCCGTAGGTCACGAGGACTCCGGCGAAGTTGGCGTTCTTGGTCCCGTAGATGCGCTGGAGCACGCCGCGCTCGACGAGGACGCCGACCAGGCCGACCGCGAGGGGGGCGGTGAAGAGGGCGAGCCAGAAGCTGCCCGTGAGCTGGACGGTGAGCCAGCCCGCGTAGGCGCCCAGCATGTAGAAGATGCCGTGGGCGAAGTTGATGATGCCCATCAGCCCGAACACGATCGACAGGCCGAGGGCGACCAGGATCAGGATGCAGCCGTTCACCAGGCCGATGAACAGCTGCGTGTACCAGATCTCGAGCGGAAACCCGAAGAGGGTCAGATCGAGCGGACCCTCAGATCTGCTGACTCAGCGGCTTCTTGGGGTCGAAGCCCTCACCCTCACACGACTCGGCCGAGGTCTCGCCGCCCACCCCCTGCACGATGTCGAAGAAGTCCCACGCGTCCTTCATGGCCCCCGCCGCCTTGCCCTTGCAGAGGTACACGTCCTGGATGTTCACGTGGTCGCACGCGCGGATCTGCTCGGGTCCCTTCAGGTGCTGGAACTTCCGCCCCTCGAGCGCGCGCGTGACCTTGTCGGTCTCGAGCGACTTGACCTCGTTCGCGGTCTCGAGCAGGAGGCGCACCGTGGAGTAGGTCGAGGCGGTGTAGCCGCCGGGCGCGCGCTTGCGGAGGGCCATGTGCCGGTCGTAGTAGCGCTTGGCCGCCGGGAACTTGTCCTTGAGATGCCAGTACCACGGCATCCCCGAGTAGAAGTTCTCGTACACGCCGGCGCCCGCCGCCTCCGCGAAGGTCAGCTCGGTGATCGAGTGGATCACCCGCGCCTGCCGGGCGAGTCCGAACTCCTGCACCTGCTTGGCGCACGCCACCTGGTCGGCGGCCCACGTGGTGATGAAGACCACGTCGGCCTTGGCCGCGGCCACCTTGGGCAGGAAGGGCAGGAAGTCGCGAGTGCCGAGCGGGGCCCACGTCACCCCGGTCCACTCGGCTCCGACCTGCTTGGCCACGAGCGAGTACGCGCGCTCGAACATCTGGGGCCAGGAGTAGTTGTTGGCCAGCATGTGCCACTTCTTGCCCATCTTCTGCTCGTTGACGAAGTTGGCCGCGGCGGCCGCGGTCTGGTAGGGGGTGAGGTTGTTGCCGAACTGGTACTTGCACATCTTGCCCTTGACCGTGAGGAAGTTCTGGCCGAAGAAGCACACGATCACGTCGTTCTTGCAGCCGACCTCCGCCATCGCGATGCCCTCGAAGCCCACGATGGCCCCGACCAGGAACGCGGCCTTCTCCACCTCGATCAGCTCGGTGGCCTTGCGCTTGGCCACCTCGGGCTTGAACTCGGAGTCGCGGATGACCGTCTCGACCTTGCGGCCCATCACCCCGCCCGCCGCGTTGATGTCCTCGACCGCGATCTGGGTGGCCGCGAGCATCTCCTGGGCCTCGAGCGCCATCGGCCCGGTCTGGGGGACGACCACCCCGACCTTGACCGCCTGCTGGCCGAGGGCGAGACGGTTGACGAAGGGGAACCCGGAGACCGCGGTGACCGCGCCGGCCCCCGCGAGGGTCTTGAGCATCGTGCGCCGCGAGGTGGGTCTCATCGTTGGTCCTCCGCTCCGAGGGTGCGAGATGTGCCGCCGACGCGCCCCGCTTATATCACGCCCCCGACGACCGCGTCCACTCCCGCGCCGCGGGCGTCGTGCTAGGCTCTCGCGCAGACATGGTCCGCGACCTGCACGTCGGCCTCATCCTCGCCCTGACCATCCGAGGGCTCGCGGTGGCCTCCTACGACGAGATGCGTCGGACCGCCGCGCTCGCGGAGGAGCTCGGCTTCGACTCGATCTGGCTCTGCGACCACTTCCTGACCCTCGCTCCCGGGGCCTACGTGGAGGACGCGGGCATCGCGCGCGCGGACGCGCCGCCGTCGCGCGAGGCGGACTCCGGCTCGATGCCGCTGCTCGAGTGCTGGACCGCGCTCTCCGCCCTCGCTCGCGACACGCGCCGGCTGCGCCTCGGCACCAGCGTGCTCTGCCACTCCTACCGCGCGCCGTCGGTGCTGGCCAAGATGGCGGCGACCCTGGACGTGATCAGCGGCGGCCGGCTCGACCTGGGCCTCGGCGCGGGCTGGTTCGAGCAGGAGTACCGCGCCTACGGCGTCCCGTTCCCGCGCATCGGGGAGCGCATCGACCAGCTCGCGGAGGGCATCGAGATCATCCGGCGGATGTGGACCGAGCCGCGCCCGAGTTACCGGGGCCGGCACTACGCCGTCGACGGCGCGATCTGCGACCCGCCGCCGGTGCAGCGGCCCCACCCGCCGATCTGGATCGGCGGCGAGGGCGATCGGGTGCATCGCCTGGCCGCGCGGGCGGCGGACGGCGTCAACGTGCGCTGGTGGGGGCCGGAGCGGATCGCCGGGCGGGCCGCCTACCTCGACGCGGCCTGCCGCGAGGCCGGGCGCGAGCCGGCCGCGCTCCGGCGATCGGTCACCGCGCTGCTCGTCGCGGATCGGGACGCCGCCCGCGCCGACGCCACCCGGGCACGGTTCGCGGGCATCCCCGCGGAGGGGCACGTGGCCGGAACGCCCGAGCAGTGCGTGGGCCGGATCCGCGAGTACGTCGCGGCGGGCGTGCGCCACTTCCTGTTCACCATCCCCGACGTGGCCTCGAGCGGGACGCTCGAGCTCGTGGGGCGCCGGGTGCTGCCCGCCCTGCGCGCGGAGTTCGCGACGACCTAGGAGGAGAGACGTCATGGCCAGCGAGGAGCTCCGCCCGTACCTCGAGCCCACCGGCTTCATCGACTCCGACCACGCCCTGGTGATCGCGGCGGCCCGCCGGCTCACCGAGGGCTGCGCGAGCGAGCGGGAGAAGCTCGAGCGCATCTACTACTTCGTGCGCGACATGCCCTACGACATCCTCGCGTCGTTCCGCTACCTCGCCGAGGGCAAGCGCCGCGCGAGCGACGTGCTGCGGGCCGGCCACGCCTTCTGCATGGGCAAGGCCAGCTCATTCGTGGCCCTGTGCCGGGCCTCCGGCATCCCGGCCCGCATCGGGTTCCAGCGGCTGCACTGTCCCGACAAGCCGTTCATGTCCGAGGAGGTGCGGCGCCTCTGGGGCGATCGCGCGCTGCCCCGGCACTCGCTGGGCGAGGCCTACCTCGACGGCCGCTGGCTGAAGCTCGACGCCACCATCGACGCGGCCACCGCGGAGGCGAAGGGGCGGCCCTACGCCCAGCGCTTCGACGGCGAGCACGACATCCCCACCGTGGAGGGGCCGGTGCTGGAGGACCTCGAGAGCCACGCCGACTACCCGGCGGACGTGGCCGCGTGGTACGAGACGATGGCCCGCGAGGTGATGCGGGCGCTCCGGGAGGCGGACGCGCGCGAGACGATCGCGCGCGACGACGCCCTCTGGAGCGGCCCGCGCTAGCGAAGCCGTCCAGTAGCGCCCGCGCGCCGCGCGCCGCTCCGGTCAGGGCGCGGGGGGCACGTCACACCGGTGCCACGGTCGCTAGCGCAGCCGCGGGCCCGGGTCCATCTTCATGAAGACCCGGCCGCCCATCGGGTACCACTCCGGCATGATGGTGACCGCCTGACCGACGACCTGGAGATCGCGCCAGCACTCGGCCAGCCGGCTCTCGCACCGGTAGGACGTGCTGCCACCCTGCCGGTACACCAGATCCATCGCCTCGCGGGCGCAGTCGGCGGCGTGGACGGCGGCCAGCCGGCACCGGGCGCGCTGCTCCAGCGTCGTGTCTTCTCCCGCCGCGATCGTGTTCCACACCTCCGTGATCGTCGCGCTGCGATACGCGCGGCCCGCGTTCAGGATCGCGTCGGCCCGGCCGATCGCGTCCTGCACCTGCGGGTTGTCGCAGAGACGACTGGTCCGGCCGCGTGGCGTCTTCTCGACGGCCAGCTCGATCAGCGCGTCGATGCCGGCCCGGGCGATGCCGGTGATCACCGCGCTGTGATGTGGCCCGACCCAGACCTGCGCCGGCAGCGCGTACGAGACTCCCGGCCAGTGGCTCCACTGGTTGTCGAGCGGGACACCGGCGTGGACCATCGTTCGCCGCTCTGGCAGAAAGACGTCGTCGACCGTCCAGTCGAAGCTGCCGGTCGCCCGGAGCCCGGACACATCCCAGCTTCCCGCGACGATCTGCGTCTCGTCGCGATGGAAGACGCCGCGCCAGTAGACCGAGGCGCCGTCCGGACTGAGGCGCGGCTGGTCACCATCGAGGATCTGGAAGCTGCCCAGCATCCAGGGGCTCTCCTGGCACCCGGTGCCGAACGGCCAGCGACCGGTGACCCGGTAGCCACCGTCGACGGGTACCGCCCGGCCACCGCCCTGCACGGCGGTGCCGGCGACGGCGACGTCACCGCCGGGCGCGTAGATCTCCCGGATGCCTGCGTCCGGCAAGCCGAGCGTGACCAGCTGGGCGATATTGTTGTTGCAGAGGTTCCAGCCGACCGAGCCGGAACCCTCGGACAGCAGCTCGACCGTCCGCAGATACGTGAGCGGGTCGGCCTGCAGGCCCCCCAGCTCCCGCGGTCTCACCAGGCGGTAGAAGCCGGCCGCGTGAAACCGTTCGACCAGCGCCTTCGGCAAGCGCTGCTCCCGCTCGAGCTCGTCGTGATACGCGCGGATGACCGGCCGCAGCGCGGCCGCGGCCTGGACCGGGGCCTGAGCCTCGACGTCGGCCGGTAGACGCTCGTCGCCGGCGATCTGCCGCATTGGCCGGGATGTTCCGCTGGCGAAGCAGAGGTGTCAAGCGGTACAGTCCCCAATCATGACAGACAGGATTCGCGTGGGCATCGTGGGAGCGACCGTGACGCAAGGGGGCAGTGGCTGGGGGGCGAACGCTCACGTTCCCGCCTTGAAGGCGCTGCCGGACTACGAGCTGACAGCCGTCTGCACCGCGCACGAGGAGACCGCCCAGGCGTCGGCGGCGGCGTTCGGCGCCGCCCGAGGGTTCCACCGCTTCAGCGACATGGCGGCGCATCCCGAGGTCGACCTCATCGTCGTCTGCGTGCGGGTCCCCGGTCACCGGGAGCTGGTCATGGCCGGCCTGCAGGCAGGCAAGGCCGTGCTCTGCGAGTGGCCGCTGGGTGCCACGCTGGCCGAGGCGCACGAGATGGCCGGGCTCGCCCGCCAGCGCTCGCTCCCGACCATCGTCGGTCTGCAGGCCCGCAGCGACCCGGCGATTCTCTATGCGCGCGACCTCGTGCAGAGCGGCTACATCGGCGAGGTGCTCACGGCTCACTTGAACACGGCCGTCCCGGCCGTGCTGCAGCGCGGGCCCGGCCGCATCTGGCAAGGGGTGCGCGCCAACGGCGCCAACACGCTGACCATCGCGGGTGGCCACGCCATCGACGCGATGTGCGCCATCCTCGGCGAGCTCGCGGAGGTCTCGGCGCGGGTGTCGACCCGTATCCCGGAGTGGCGAACGCTCGAGGGCAAGGCGGTTCCGGTCGATGCGCCGGACAGCGTCAACGTGATCGGCCGCCTGGTGAGCGGCGCCGAGGTCTCGGTCAACGTGGCGGCCGTTCCGTCGAATCCGAGCGGCAATCGGATGGAGATCTACGGGCGCGAGGGCGCGCTGGTGGTGCGGACGGATGGCTCGTTCAACACCGGCCCGAGCTCGGTGCACGCCGGCAAGGGGAAGGAAGCGATGGTCGCGATGCCGGTCCCGTCCAGGTACAAGGTCGTGCCGGACGGCACGCCGGCCGGGCCGCCGTACAACGTCGCCCAGGTCTACGCCCGCGCGGCCGATGCCCTGCGCCACGCGGGGTCCTTCGACGTCGACTTCACGCTGGCCGTGCAGCGGCACCGGATGATCGACGCCATCGAGCGGTCCTCCGCGACGGGCCGGTCGGTGAGGATCGATCAGGTCTAGTGCTTCGTTCCTCCCCGTCTTCCCGCCAGAACACGCACTCTGGCGGGAAGCGCCGAACGTCGCCCGTTCCTAGTACCGCCCGTTCCTAGTACCGATAGTGGTCCGGCTTGTAGGGCCCCGTCTTCTCCACCCCGATGTAGCGCGCCTGGGCGTCGGTCAGCACGGTGAGGTGCGCGTTCAGCTTCCTGAGCTGCAGGCGCGCCACCTTCTCGTCGAGGTGCTTGGGGAGCACGTAGACCCCGACCGCGTACTTGTCGGGGTTGGTGAAGAGCTCGATCTGGGCGATGACCTGGTTGGCGAAGGACGAGCTCATCACGTAGCTGGGGTGCCCGGTGCCGCAGCCCAGGTTCACGAGCCGCCCCTCGGCGAGCAGGATGATCCGCTTGCCGTCGGGGAAGATGATGTGGTCGACCTGGGGCTTGATGTTCTCCCACTTGTACTGGCGCAGCGAGGCGATGTCGATCTCGCTGTCGAAGTGGCCGATGTTGCACACGATCGCGTTGTTCTTCATCCGCTTCATGTGATCGTGGGTGATCACGTGGTAGTTGCCGGTGGCGGTCACGAAGATGTCGGCCTGGTGGGAGGCCTCCTCCATGGTCACCACCCGGTAGCCCTCCATCGCGGCCTGGAGCGCGCAGATGGGGTCGACCTCGGTGATCCACACCTGGGCCGAGAGCGCGCGCAGGGCCTGGGCCGAGCCCTTCCCCACGTCGCCGTAGCCGCACACCACCGCGACCTTGCCCGCCACCATCACGTCGGTGGCGCGCTTGATGCCGTCGACCAGCGACTCGCGGCAGCCGTACAGATTGTCGAACTTGGACTTGGTCACCGAGTCGTTGACGTTGATGGCGGGGAACTTCAGCCGTCCCTCCTTGGCCATCTGGTAGAGCCGCTTCACCCCGGTGGTGGTCTCCTCGCTCACCCCGCGGACCTTGTCGAGGCGGGTGGAGTACCACGCGGGGTCCTTGGCGAGCTGGGCCCGGATCGCGGCGAACAGCGCGGTCTCCTCCTCGTTGGCCGCGTGCGAGATCACGGACGCGTCCTTCTCGGCCACCGCCCCCAGGTGCAGCAGGAGGGTCGCGTCGCCCCCGTCGTCGAGGATCATGTTGGCGTGGGCGCCCTGCGGCCACTCGAAGATGCGGTGGGTGTAGTCCCAGTACTCCTCGAGCGACTCGCCCTTGCGGGCGAACACCGCGGTGCCCGTCGCCGCGATCGCGGCCGCCGCGTGGTCCTGGGTCGAGAAGATGTTGCAGGAGGCCCAGCGCACCTCGGCCCCGAGGGCCTGCAGGGTCTCGATCAGCACCGCGGTCTGGATCGTCATGTGGAGCGACCCCGCGATGCGGGCCCCCCGCAGGGGCTGCTGGCTCGCGTACTCGTCGCGGATGGCCATGAGACCGGGCATCTCGGTCTCCGCGATCTGGATCTCCTTGCGGCCCCAGTCGGACAGCTTGAGATCGGTGACGACGTGGTCCTGGGAGCGGCCGGGCTTGGTCGTGGCGCTCATCTCGCGCCCTCCTCTGTGCTGGAGTTTGCGAGCGCCGTTGTATCGAGCCGACCTGGCGGCCGGCCGCTCCGAGCCTGGCGGGCTAGGCGCCCGTCGCAACGCTCCTCGGAGCCGAGTGACGCGGATCAGTATACATGATCCGCGTTCCGGCCCCCCATCACTCGATCACCTGGTCGGCTCGCTGCAGGAGCGGGGGCGGAATCGTGAGGCCGAGGCCCCGGGCGGTCTGGAGGTTGATGACGATGTAGGGCTCGTCCATCTGCTCGACCGGGAGGTCGCCGGGGTCGGCCCCCGCCAGGACGCGCCGAACGTAGGTCGCGGCGTGCCGGCTCGCGGTGCGGTAGTTCAGGCCGTAGGACGCCAGCCCGCCGCGGGCCACGCTGGTCTCGTCCGAGAACATGGTCGGCAGCTTCTTCGTCCTCGCGACGTCGATGATCACGTCCGTCTGGCTGACGATCGTCGAGTCGCCGGCCTGGAGATACGCGTCGGCGGCGCCCGGCTTGAGCGCGCGGAGGCTGGCCCGCACCTCGTCGGACGAGGCGACCGGTCGCTCGAGGAGCTCGATCTTGAGCTCGCGGGCGACTGCGCGCACTGCGTGGACTGAGCGCACCGCGACCGCATTGTCCCGGCTGAGCGAAGGCGGCGAGTGGGGTTGCGAGGAGACCGCCGGCCACGGTGCCGAGAAAGTCGCGTCGGTCCATCCGGTCCTCCGTCGAGCGTTCCGAGTGGAGCGGGCTTCGGTCGGGCCGGACCACTGTACACCAGCACCAGGAAAGTCCGCTTCCGGGTCGGCGACCCATGGTACAAGGGCTGCCGAGGAGGAACTCGGACCCATGCTCACCGCGGCAGACTTCATCCGTGCCAACCTGAAGCGGCTCCACGCCGGCCTCGACAAGGTGATGGCCGACCTCACGCCGGAGCAGCTCCACGCGGTGCCCGCGCGCCCCTCCAAGGCCAACACCATCGGCTGGGGGGTCTGGCATTACACGCGCACCGAGGACAACATCGTGCGCTGGGTGATCCAGGAGCGGAAACCGCCGATCTGGGTGGAGGCCGGCTACGGCGACAGGCTCGGCCTGCCGCCCGCCGCGCAGGGCACCGGCATGTCCACCGAGGAGGCGCAGGCCCTCCGGATCAAGGACGTGCCGCTCTTCCGGGAGTACATGACCCGGGTGTGGGCCGGCACCGACGAGCTGATCGCGAGTGCCTCCCCGGCGCTCCTGGAGAAGGTCATCACGGTGAAGCCGCTCGGCGACATGACGGTGGTGCAGTGCCTGGGGCAGGTGGGCCTCACCCACGGCATGACCCACCTCGGCGAGATCGAGCTGGCCCGCACCCTCATCGGCGCCTGAGCCGCTCCCCGATGCGCTTCGGCTGGCTCACGCTGGCGCACTCCCCGTCGCCCGAGGGCGATCACGTCGCGATCGCCGAGCAGCTCGAGCAGGCCTGCGCCGCGGAGGCCCTGGGCTTCGACTCGGTCTGGCTCACCGAGCACAACTTCACCGGGGAGGCCGTCTACTGCGACCCCATCCCGTTCGCGAGCGCGCTCGCCGCCCGCACCTCCCGCGTGCGGATCGGCTTCGCGGTGATCCAGCTCGCCCTGCGGCACCCGGTGCGGCTGGCCGTCCAGCTGGCTCTCCTCGACAACCTGAGCCGGGGCCGACTCGACGTGGGCGTGGGCCGCGGCACCCTCTACAACGAGTACGAGTTCGTGGGCTACGGCCTGCGCAGCGACGACAGCCGCGAGCGGAGCGCGGAGGCGCTCGAGGTGCTGGTGCGCGCCTGGACCGAGGAGCCCTTCGTCCACCAGGGCAAGTTCTTCCAGGCGAGCTTCCCCGCGCTGCGCCCGCGCGTCTACCAGCGTCCGCATCCGCCGATCTGGCGGAGCGTGGTCACGCCGGCCTCCTTCGCGGAGTGCGGGCGGCAGGGCGTGCCGATCCTGACCTCGCGGATCCCGCTCGGCACCATCCCGGAGCGACTGCGTCTCTACGCGGAGGGGCTCGCCGCGGGCGGCCATCCGGAGCGGCTGCGGGAGGACGTGGCGGTATGGCGCCACGTGTACGTCGCCTCGAGCCGGGCCCAGGCGGAGGACGAGCTGGCCGAGACGCTCGCCCATACCCGCCGCCACATGCTGGAGGCGCGCGCGGCCCACAACCCCGACGACTACCGGGTCGATCCCGCGGTGGTGAACCCGTTCAACGATCCGCGGGTGTCGGAGGACGATGCGGTGCGATTCTCGCTCGAGACCGGCGCGCTCTACGGCACGCCCTCCCAGGTGCGGGAGCAGGTCGCGGCCCTCCGGGAGGCGGGCGTGCGTCACGTGCTGGCCCAGATGAGCTTTGGCTACCTCGGGCACGCCCGCATCATGGACTCGATGCGCCGCTTCGGCGACGAGGTCCTGCCCACCTTCCGCGACCGCTAGGCACAGGCGGTCCGCGGTGTGGTCGGACCGGCCCGCGGGGCCTTCTCACCTGATCCTCATCGATCTCTCATCTGCGGGTGGTATCCCCACGTCCATGCGCGTGCGAACGATGGGACCGGCGTGGCGGGTGGGGGTCGTGGTGACGGTGATCGGCCTGGTGGCGGGGGGCGCGGTCGCGGCCGCGCGCGGCGCCCGCAGCGAGACCTACCAGGCGCTCGACGTGTACACCGAGGCGATGACCATCATCCACAACCAGTACGTGGACGAGCTGCCGTGGTCGAAGATCGTGCAGGACGGCATCCGCGGCGCGATCGAGGGGCTCGACGCGGACAGCACGGTGGTCGAGGCGCGCAAGCCCGCCGGCTCGGCCGACGTGGGCCTCCTGCTCACGCACAAGAACGGCGGCCTCGACGTGATCGCCACCCAGGACGACAGCCCCGCCCGCGGGGCCGGGCTCGCCTCCGGCGACCGGATCGTCTCCATCGACGGCGTCGAGACGCGGGCCATGAGCGTGGGCGACGCGGCCGATCGCCTGCAGGGGGCGCCGGGCAGCCGGGTGGCCCTCAGCGTGTTCCGCGCGGGCTGGACCGAGCCGAAGGCCTTCACGCTCGCGCGCGCCAAGCCCTCGGCCACCGCGGTGAACGCCCGGCCCCTGGGCGCGGGCGTCCTCTACGTGCGCGTGCCCGAGATCACGGGCCGCACCGCGGCCGATCTGCAGCGCGTGGTCGGCGCCGCCGCCAAGCCGGTGACCGGCCTCGTGCTCGACCTGCGCAACACGGCGGGCGGCGACGTGCGGGCGGTGCCCGCGGTGGCCTCGCTCTTCCTCGATCCGGGCTGCGTGGTCGCCCGGGTGCAGAGCCGGATCGCCGGGCAGTCGTCGGAGCTGACCACCCCGGCGGGGCCGACGCGCTGGACCCAGCCGGTGACGATCCTGGTGGGCCGCGGCACCACCGCGGCCGCGGAGGTGCTCACGGCCGCCATGCAGGACGCCAAGCGCGCGGTCATCGTGGGCACGCCCACCTTCGGCGACGCCTCCACGCAGTCGACCACGCCGCTCGCGGACGGCGAGCGCGTGTCGCTGACCACCGCGCGCTACGCCACGCCCGCCGGGCGGCCCATCACCGGACACGGCATCGCGCCGGACGTGGTCGCGAACGATCCCTCGCCCGAGGCGACGCCGGCGGGCGCCACCGCCGCCACGGACCCCGCGCTGCAGCTGGCGCGGGACGTGGTGAAGGCGGCCGCGATCCTGCAGCCGGGGGCTGCGGAGCCGGCCGGGCCCACCCGCATCGAGACGTCCGCGCCCAGCTGTCCCGCCTCGCCCGCCTGAGCCGGGCCGGAGCCTCTCGCGCCGAGGTGTACAGTACGGCCGGGAGGAGCGGACCCATGCGCATCGCCAACGACGTGACGGAGCTGGTCGGCAACACCCCGCTGGTCCGGATCCGTCGCCTCACCGGGGGCGCGCAGGGCCAGGTGGTGGCCAAGCTCGAGTTCCAGAATCCGGCGCACAGCGTGAAGGACCGGATCGGGGTCGCCATGATCGACGCGGCCGAGAAGGCCGGCCTGATCAAGCCCGATACGATCATCCTCGAGCCGACCAGCGGCAACACCGGTATCGGGCTGGCGTTCGTCTGCGCGGCCCGGGGCTACAAGCTCGCGCTGCTGATGCCCGACAGCATGAGCAAGGAGCGACGCATGCTCCTGCGCGCCTACGGCGCCGAGCTGATCCTGACCCCCGCCGCCGAGGGTATGCCGGGCGCGATCAAGCGGGCGGAGGAGATGGCCAAGACCGACTCGCGCTACTTCATCCCACAGCAGTTCCAGAACCCGGCCAACCCGGAGATCCACCGCCGCACCACCGCGGAGGAGATCTGGCGCGACACGGACGGCCAGGCCGACGTGCTGGTGGCCGGCGTCGGCACCGGCGGCACCATCACCGGGGTGGGGGAGGTGATCAAGGCGCGCAAGCCCACGTTCCGCTGCGTGGCGGTGGAGCCCGACGCCTCCGCGGTGCTCTCCGGCGGGGTCAAGGGCCCGCATCCCATCCAGGGCATCGGGGCCGGCTTCGTGCCCGAGATCCTCAACACCAGGATCTACGACGAGGTCATCCGGGTGAAGAACGACGACGCCTTCGCGCTCGCGCGGCGGGCCGCGCGCGAGGAAGGTCTGCTGGTCGGCATCTCCTCGGGCGCCGCGCTCTGGGCCGCCGTCGAGGTGGCCCGGCGCCCGGAGAGCGCGGGGAAGCTGATCGTGGTGATCATCCCCTCGTTCGGGGAGCGGTACCTCAGCACTCCGCTCTACGCGGATCTGGCCGACTAGGCGGGGCGGAGGTACCTCGCGAACCACTCGAGCAGAATGCGGAAGCGCTCGAGGCGATGGCGCGGCTTGCCCGAGCGCGTCAGCTCGTGGTTCTCGTCGGGGAAGCGGACGAACACCACCTCGCGGCGCAGGGTCTTGAGGGCCACGAAGAGCTGCTCGCCCTGCTCGATGGGGCAGCGCAGGTCGTCCTCGGAGTGCAGGATCAGGAGCGGGGTCGTGATGTCCTTGGCGTAGGTGAGCGGCGACCGCTCCACGTACTTGCCGAAGTCCTCCCACGGCAGCACCCCGCCCAGCTCCACCTGGTTGAACAGGTACCCGATGTCGCTGGTGCCGAACATGCTGGTCTGCACGTTGACCGCGCGCTCCGAGCAGGCGACGCGGAAGCGCTTGGAGTGGCCCACGATCCAGCTGGTCATGAACCCGCCGTAGCTGCCCCCGATCAGCCCCAGGCGCTCGTGGTCGATCCAGTCGAAGCGCCGGAGGGCCTCGTCGAGCGCGGCCTCCACGTCCGCGGCGTCCCCGCCGCCCCAGTCGCCCACCACCGCGGTGGTGAAGGCCTCCCCGTAGCCCTGGCTGCCCCGCGGGTTGGCGTAGAGCACGCCGTAGCCCGCGCCGCACTGCACCTGGAACTCGTCGAAGAACGGATAGCCGTAGTGGGCGTGCGGGCCGCCGTGGACGTTCAGCAGCAGGGGATAGCGCCGGCCCGCCTCGAAGCCGGCCGGTTTCATGATCCAGGCCTCCACCGTGAAGCCGGCGCGCGCGAACGTGAAGCGCTCGGGGCGCGCCAGGGTCACCCCCGCCTTCCACTCCCGGTTGAAGTCGGTGAGGCGCCGCTCGTCCCCGCCGTCCGGCCCGCACACGAAGACCTCGGCGGGGGCGTCCGGCTGGCTGGCGGTGAACGCCACCACCGCGCCGTCGCGCGAGAGCGAGTAGCTCGAGATCGAGCGCGGGCCGCCGACCATGCGCCGGGGGGCGCCGCCCTTCGGCTCCGCCCGGTACAGCGCGACCGCGCCCTCGTCCTCGGCCGCGACGGTGAGCGCGCGACCGTCGCCGCTCCAGATCGGCGCCACCCCGAGGACGCCGCACGAGCGGTCGAGGGACTCGGTGTGGCACCCCGAGGCCCCGCCCGCGGTCGGCACCGTGAAGAGACGGACGTTGCGGCCGAAGGCGTTGCGGACGGTCCGACCGAGATAGGCCACCGCGTCGCCGGTGGGCGAGAACGCGGGATGGCCCGCGGGCCGGTCACACGAGGTGAGACGGCGCGGCGCGCCGCCCTCCGCGGAGACGAGCCAGATGTCGACCACGTCGTCGCGGTCGCGCTCGTCGTGCCGCGCGGAGGCGAAGGCGATCGTGCGGCCATCGGGCGACCACGCCGGATCCGCGTGGTCGTAGTCGCCCTCGGTGATCTGCCGCGGCTCGCCGCCGTCGAGACCGACCGTGAAGACGTGGGGGCGCCGGTCGTAGGTGAAGCCCTCCCCGTTGAAGCGGTACTTGAGCGTGGTGATGATCCGCGGCGGCCGCGACTTCCGCTTCTCCTCCTCCGAGTCCGGCTCGACCCAGCCGCCGACCCGCGAGATGAAGGCCAGGCGGCGGCCCTCGGGCGACCATGCCGGCGCGCTCACCCCGTGGCGCAGGTCGGTGAGCCGAGTCGGCTCGCCGCCCGCGAGCGGCATGACGTAGAGCTGGCCCTTCTTCTTGGGCTCTCGCTCGGAGACGAAGGCCAGACGGCTGCCGTCGGGCGACCAGCGCGGCGTGGTGTCGCGGCGCGGCCCCGCGGTGAAGCGGCGCGGGGCGCCGCCCGCGGTGTCCACCAGCCAGATCTGCGAGAGGTACTCGTCGCGCTCCTCGGAGAGCTCGGTGACCACGAACGCCACCGTGCGCCCGTCGGGGGACACCTGGGCGTCGCTGACGAAGCGGATGCGGGTGAGATCGGCCGGGACCATGCCGCGAGGGGTCGTCATCGCGCTCGCATCATACGGCGGCACCGCGACGCGGTCCACCGGGACGCGCGGCTACTCGGACTCGCCCTCGCCCTGAGTGTAAGATAGCGTCGATGACCACTCCCTCCGCGTCGCCGGCTCGAGCCGAGACCGCCGCCGATCTGGACTTCGACACGATGGTCATCGGCGCCGGGATCTCGGGCCTCTATCAGCTCCACCGCCTCCGCGAGATCGGCCAGCGGGTCCGTGTGCTCGAGGCGGGCACCGGCGTCGGGGGCACCTGGTACTGGAACCGCTACCCCGGGTGCCGATTCGATTCCGAGAGCTACTCCTACGGCTACTCGTTCAGCCAGGAGCTGCTCGACGAGTGGGACTGGACCGAGCACTTCGCGCCTCAGCCGGAGACCGAGCGCTACCTCAACCACGTCGCCGACAAGCTCGACCTGCGCCGGGACATCCAGTTCCGCAGCCGGGTGACGGCCGCGACCTGGGACGAGAGCCGCCGGGGCTGGGATCTGGAGCTGGAAGACGGCCGCCGCTACCGCTCGCGCTATCTGGTCACCGCGGTCGGCCCGCTCTCGGCCCCCACGCTGCCGCGGCTGCCGGGCGTGGCCGACTTCGAGGGCGAGGCCTATCACACCGGCCTCTGGCCGAAGCATGCGGTGTCCTTCGCGGGCCGGCGGGTGGCGGTCATCGGCACCGGGGCCACCGGCGTGCAGGCCATCACCGAGATCGCCAAGACCGCGGGGCACCTGACCGTGTTCCAGCGCCGCCCCAACTGGTGCACGCCGCTCCACAATCGGCCCATCTCCCGGGCGGAGATGGCCGAGATCCGCAGGAGCTATCCGGAGATCTTCGAGCGCTGCCGGGAGACGGCGGCCTGCTTCCTCCACACCACCGACCCGCGCGGGACCTTCGAGGTGAGCCCGGAGGAGCGCCGGGCCTTCTGGGAGATGCTCTACTCCTCGCCCGGCTTCGCGATCTGGCTCGGCAACTTCCGCGACGTGCTGATCGACCGCGCGGCGAACGCGCTCTTCTCCGCCTTCGTGGCGGACAAGATCCGCCAGCGGGTGAAGGACCCGCGGGTCGCGGAGCTCCTGATCCCCAAGGACCACGGGTTCGGAACGCGCCGGGTGCCGCAGGAGAGCGGCTACTACGAGATCTACAACCAGCCCAACGTGGAGCTGGTCAGCATCCTCGACACGCCCATCGAGCGCATCACCGCCACCGGCCTTCGCACGACGGAGCGCGAGTTCGCCTTCGACCTGATCGTCTTCGCCACCGGCTTCGACGCCATCACCGGCAGCCTCGACCGCATCGACATCCGGGGCGCGGGGGGCCGACGCCTGAAGGAGCGCTGGCGGGCCGGTCTCGAGACCTTCATGGGGATCATGGTGGACGGGTTCCCGAACCTGTTCATGGTCATGGGGCCCCACACCGCGCTCGGCAACATCCCGCGCAGCATCGAGTACAACGTCGAGTGGATCCGGGACTGCCTGGCCTACCTCGGGCGCCACGGCCTCCGCGTGGCCGACGCCCGCCGCGACGCGGTGGAGGAGTGGACCGCGTTCGTCAAGAAGAAGGGCGAGGGGCTCCTCGCCAACGAGGTCGATTCCTGGATGACCGGCGTCAACGGCAACGTCGACGGGAAGAGCGTCCGCATCATCGCCCGCTACAGCGGCACCGCGCCCGAGTACCGCGAGTGGTGCGACCGCGTGGCCGCGGGCGGCTATGGCGAGCTGGAGCTGACGTAGCGAGGCAGCACACGGTGCCGAAGTACGCTCCCGCGCGCACTTCGGGCGCGCGGCCCCACCGGGCGATTGACGCGGTCCGTCACCTCGCCGGCGATCGCAGCGGGCCGTCCAATGGATAGGCGGTAAAATTCGCGCGGGCGACAATACGGGGACAGGAGGATCCCCATGCTCGTCTTGCTCGCCGCATTGCTCGCACTGCTGGCCGCCGCTCCCGCAGCGGACGCGCAGGTGCAGGTGCACGTCGACCTCGGCTTCCATCTCCCCGCGCCGCCCCGCCTGGTGGTGGTGCCCCAGGTCCCCGCGGTGCAGTACGTCCCGGCCGCGGCGACTCCCGGCAACATCTTCTTCTACAACGGCCAGTACTGGGTGTTCCAGGCGGGTGGCTGGTACGTGAGCGGTGCTTACAACGGGCCGTGGGTGGTGGTCGGGCCGCAGTTCGTGCCGCGCCCGGTGCTCCTGGTGCCGGTGCAGTACTACCACGTGCCGCCGGGCCACTGGAAGAAGTGGGAGCGCGCCCGGGCCCCGCACTGGCGCGAGGAGTGGGGCCCGGAATGGGCGGACAAGCGCGGGTGGAAGGGCCGCGACCGCGACCACGATGACGACGATCGTCCCGGTCACGGCAAGGGGCCCGGCAAGGGCAAGAGAAAGGGGCCCGGCCGGGACTAGAGGCCGTCCCGCGCCCCGCCACTACTCCTCCAGCAGCACGCAGTGCCGGGGCTCGACGGCGACGTAGGCCGTCGAGCCCTCCTCGATCCCCTCCGCGGCCAGCCCGCGCACCACCAGCGTCCGGCCCTCCCAGTCCGCGTGGTACTGGGTGAAGTCGCCCTGGAAGACCCGGCGGCGCACGATGGCCGGCCACACGTTGACCTGAGCGGGCGGCCGCTGGCGCGAGAGGCGCACGTGCACGGTGCGCACCGAGAAGCAGGGGCGGGCGCCCGGGCGCCGATCGTGGGCGACGCCGCGGACGATCGCGCCGCTCGCGGTCTCGATGGCCACCAGCCCCTCCGCGGCCAGATCCGGGCGCAGCCGGCCCTCGATGAGGTTGGCCGAGCCCACGAAGTCGGCCACGAACCGGTTGCGGGGCCGATCGTAGATCTCGGTCGGGGTGCCGGTCTGCTCGATCATCCCGTCGCGCATCACCACGATGCGGTCGGAGATCGCGAGGGCCTCCTCCAGGTCGTGGGTGACGTACAGCGAGGTGATGCCGAGCGTGCGCTGCAGCTCCTTGATCTCGAGCCGCATCTCGGCGCGCAGCTTGGCGTCCAGGTTGGAGAGCGGCTCGTCGAAGAGCAGCACCGCGGGCGAGAACACGAAGGCGCGCGCGAGCGCCACCCGCTGCTGCTGCCCGCCGGAGAGGCGGGAGGCGCGGCGCGCGGCGAGGTCGCTCATCTGCACCAGGCCCAGGGCGCCGCGTACCCGCTCCGCCACCTCCGCCTCCGGCCGCTTCCGCACGCGCAGGCCGTAGGCCACGTTGTCGAACACGGTCATGTGGGGCCAGATCGCGTAGGACTGGAAGACCATCGAGAGGCCGCGCCGCTCGGCGGGCACCCGGACGCGCGGGGAGGAGGAGAAGACGGGCTGGCCGTCGATGCGGATCTCGCCCGACTCGGGCTGCTCGAGCCCCGCGATGGCCCGGAGCGTGGTGGTCTTACCGCAGCCCGACGGCCCCAGCAGGGTCAGGTGCTCCCCCGGCGCCACCGTGAAGCCGACCCCGCGCACCGCCAGCACCGACCCGTAGCGCACCACGAGGTCGCGCACCTCGATGGAGGCGCGGCGCCCCGGGGCGGGCGTCGGCTCGCCGCTCATTCGCCCGCGGGCTGGGTGGCCCGCCGCGCCACCGTGAAGAGCAGGGCGAGGGCCACCGACACCGCCAGGGTCTGCAGCAGCGCCAGGGCCGCGGTCAGCTCGGTGCTGGTCGAGAACCACGACTCCACGATGGTGGGGGTGATGACCTTGGCCTTCGGGCCGGTGAGCAGGATCGACGCGCCCAGCTCCCGCACGCTCGCGATGAAGAGCAGCAGCCACGCCGCGATGAGGCCGGGCCGCAGGAGCGGCATGGTGACGGTGCGCAGGCGATAGCCCCACGGGGCGCCGCACATCTGGGCCGACTCCTCGAGCGAGCGGTCGATCTGGAGCATCACGCCCGCGATGGTGCGCAGGCCGAGCGGCAGGAACACGGTGAGGTACGCGATCAGCAGGAGCCAGAGCGTGCCGTAGATGGGGATCGGGAAGATCAGCCACGCCCACAGCATCCCGAACGCGAACACCAGCCGCGGCACCGCCTGGGGGAACATCAGCACGTACTCGATGGCGCCCACCCCGGGCAGGCGCGAGCGGTAGATCATCCACGCCAGGAAGCCCATCAGGAGCACGCCCACCGTGGCGGTGCCGAGCCCGAGGATCAGGCTGTCGCCCAGCGCGCTGCGCACCGCGTCCAGGGAGAGCGCGGTCGCGTAGTTGGCGAGGGTGAAGTTGTCCGCGCGGGGGAACACGGTGGCCAGGCGCTGCACCGAGGCGTAGAGCAGGGTGAGGACGGGCAGGACCACCGCGATGCCGAGGTAGACCACGCACACCGCCAGGAGCGGCCAGCGCAGGCCGCCCACGTCCATGGCCCGGGCCCGGAACGCCTTGCCGGTGATGGTGGCGTAGCTGCCCGCGCGCACCACCCGGCGGTAGATCCAGACCATCGCGAACATCACCGCGAAGAGCGACACCCCCATCGCGGCCGCGCGGGGGAACTGGGGCGGATACTGGGAGACCAGCTGGTACATCGCGGTGGTCACCACGTAGAAGCGGCTCGGCAGCCCCAGCACCAGCGCGGCGGAGAACGAGCCCAGCATCTCCGCGAACACGAAGATCGCGGCCCCCAGGACGCCGGGCAGCACCAGCGGCAGGGTCACTCGCAGCATGGTCCGCGCGCGGCCCGCGCCCAGCACCTGCGAGGCCTCCTCGAGGGCGGGGTCCATCGACTTCATCACCGCCCCGATCATCACGAAGGCCACCGAGCCCTCGAAGAGGGCCATCACCCACGCGATGCCATACGGGGTCGTGATGTCGATCAGGTAGCTCTCGCCCCCGGCGGCGCGCCAGAGCTGGTTCAGGAAGCCGCCGCTCGGCGAGGCGAGGAGGCTCCACGCCAGCGCGCCCATGAGAGGGGTCACGTAGTAGGGCAGGGCCATGAGCTGCTCGAGCCCGCCGCGCCCCGGCACGTTGGTGCGGGAGAGGATCCAGCTCATCACGAAGCCCAGCGCCACCGCCATCACGCTGGCCGCCACCGCGACCACGAGGGTGTTGGCGAAGATGTGGCCGTAGCGGGGCAGGTCCGCGTAGTTGTCGAGGCCGTAGGCCTCGGGCGGCCGGGCCTGCGGGTCACCCACGCTGAGCGAGGCCTGGAGGAGGAACGCGATCGGGTAGAGGACCAGGATCGCGGCGGCGCCGCCGACCAGCAGGCTGACGAGGCGCGGGCCCGGCCGGAAGCGCCGGGCCCGCGCCGGAGAGTCCATCGCGGCCGGTCGCAGCCCTCAGAGCCCCATCAGCGCGTTCCACTCCTTCACGAAGGCGCCGTGGCTGGCCTGGAAGTCCGACCAGTCGGTGGGGAAGAGCAGCTTGAAGTCGCTGAGCTTCTTGCCCGTCGCCATCGGTGGGGCGTCGTTCCGCACCGAGCCGTAGAGCAGGATGGTCTGGGTCTGGTACACCGCCTGGCCGCGGTTCGAGATCGCCCAGTCGAGGAAGAGCTTGGCCGCCTCGGGGTGCGGCGCGCGGTTGACGACTCCGATGAGGGCGGGGGTGGCGGGCAACCCGTCGCCGGGCGCCACGAAGTCGATCTCGGCGCCCTTCTCCTTGAACAGGGTGTAGCCGGCATACTCGGCGAGCGCGCACACCCGGTCGTCGCCCTTGGCGAGGCGGTCGAAGAGCTGAGCGCGCGAGTCGAAGCCCTTGGGGCGCTGCTTGGCGAACTCCTGCCAGAAGTCTCCGCCATAGAGCTTTCGGAGGGTATACCACTGCATGTGCTGCATCCCGGAGGTCGACAGCTTCGCGCTGATGCCGTCCTTGTAGGCGGGGCTCAGGATGTCCTTCCACGTCTTCGGCGCCTGCGCCGCGGTCACCTTGGAGCGGTTGTAGCCGATGCCCGCGAAGGTCACGCCGGCCCAGGTGAAGAAGCCGCCGGGGGTCGACTGGTACGCGGGCTTGTAGGCCGCGTGCTCGGGGGAGACGTACTGCTCGTAGCCGCCCTTCTTCTGGAAATCGATGGCGGGCGAGATGTCGGAGAGCTGCAGGATGTCGACCCCGAAGCGGCTGGCCGAGCGCTCCGCGGTGATCTTGGCGTAGAGCGCGCCGGTCTGCAGCCGCACGTAGCTGGTCTTGATCCTGGGGAAGTCCTTGCGGAAGCCCTCCAGCAGCGCCGCGATGCCGGCCTCGCCGTCGTGGCCGTAGTAGACGACCTCGCCCTCCTGCTCCGCCTTGGCCACGTCGGCGCCGGTCTTGAAGTCGAGCACGGTGGTGCTCTTGGCGGGGGCCTGCGCGTGCGCGGGTCGGGTCGCGGCCAGGATGGGTGCGGCGGCGAGCAGGGCGCCGCGCTTCAAGAGCTGTCGTCGGGTCCAGGCAGTGGGCGTGTGATCGGGCATGGGGACGCGTCCTCCTCGACGGGGATTGGGCGGGGGCCGTCGGGCCCACCGCGGGATCGCGGGTAGCATAAGGCAGAACCCGCCCGGGGCCCGGCGCTTTTTGCCGGCGCGCGGCCGGCTAGAGATACCAGCGCCGGAAGATCTCGAAGAGGTTGAGGTCGCCGCCCGGCCAGTAGCGGTTGGCCGGCAGGGAGAACGTCCGCCGGCCGTGGTCGTAGACCAGGCGGGCGGGCCGCCCGGGCTGGTTCGGGTCGTAGGCGACGAACTCCGCCCCGTCCGCGGTGCGCGCGCCGTCGAAGATCACCATGGCGTGGTTGATCGCCAGCGACGGGAAGCGCAGCAGGTGAACGATCGGGGCGCCCTCGTGCCGGACCGCCTCCAGCAGCTCGCGCGCGGTGCGGTGCTGATGGCGCCGCGACACCGGCACCACGATGTGCCAGTGGCTGCGCTGCACGTAGGAGCGCCAGGCCCCGCCGCAGGCGGACTTGAGCAGGGCCTCCCGCGCCACGCTCATCTCCCGCAGGCCCGCGAAGCCCGGGATCACCACGCGCTCCGCGGGCTCCGAGGGCCGGCGCGGGTCGCGAGCCAGGACCGTCCGCACGAGGCGGCGGTAGACGTCGTCGGAGGCGGCATCCGCGCCGGGCTCGAAGCGCGCGTGATAGAGGAACTGGCGCACCGCGCGCACCAGCACGAAGCAGCGCAGGGCGTAGTCGGGCGGGGGCACGCGCCGCCGCGTGGTGGTGGCCCCGGTGGCCTCGTCGAAGTGGTACTCCCACACCAGCTCGTTGGCGAACGCGAACGTGTCCCGATCGAAGTCGAGGCGTCGCCGCACCGCGAGCATGGTGTCGCTAGCCTACACCCGATTACCTCGCGCGTAATTGCGGGCATGACGTGAGACCGCGACCATGGGTCTCGAAAGGAGACCACCATGAATCACGCAGCGGTCGAGCTCCGGAGGAAGAGCGACGCGGCGCGGGAGCGGCTGGGGCGGCAGCTCGCGGGCATGGAAGGCCACCTCGAGCGCACGCACGCGCCCGGTCAGTGGACGACCCGCGAGGTGCTCTGCCACCTGCTCGGCGAGCCCGGCACCCGGCTGGTGGGGCTGCTCGAGCGCTTCTCGGCCACGGATCCGCCGCTGGTCGAGATCACGCCCGGGCTGGTCACGGTCACCGCGGAGCGTCGCGGGATGAGCCTGGCCGCGCTGCTCGACGCGCTCGACGCCCAGCGCGCCGCCGTGCTCGGCTATCTGGACACCCTCGGGACGGACGACCTGGGCCGCAAGGCGCGCATCCCCGTCTTCGCCCCGATCCTGGGCACCGACGAGGTCACGCTGCCGGTCTTCGTGGGCGCCATGTTCGGCATGCACTGGGACGCACACGCGGACCAGATCGGTCAGATCCGGCAGGCGGTGGGCCTGTCGGAGGCGGAGTACAGTAGCCCGGCTCGCTGAGGGACGGGGGCGCTGGTCGCGCAGTCCCGCCAGCTCGCCCTGCTGCCCTGACCGGTCCGCGAGCCCGGCCGCGCCGCCCGTCTTCGTCCGGTCGCGAAGAGATGACCGGGTAAGGTCGGGCCGGCGCCTGGTGCCGGCGCCGCGGACGCGACCGCGCCGGCTGCGATTTCAGCTCGGGGGCAGGTGGCACATCGGTTGCTGCGTCTCGTCGCATGGAAAAGATCGTGGGACGTGCGCAGCAGAACGTGGGTTCGCTCGAGCGGTTCGGATCGGCGGCGCTCGGGGCATGGATGGTCTGGCGCGGGCTCCGGCGGGGCGTGCTCGTGGGGGCGCCCAGCGCGGCGGCGGGCATCGGCCTCATCACCCGGGCGGTGAGCGGGTACTGTCCGGTCTACGGTCGCCTCGGCATCGATCGCCGGGACCCCGGCACGCGGGGCGTCGATCTGCCGCTACGGGTCGAGCAGTCGATCCTGGTGATGAGGCCGGCCCACGAGCTGTACGGCATCTGGCGCGACCTGGCCGGGCTGCCCCGCTTCATGCGGCACCTCGAGTCGGTCACCGTGATCGACGACGTGCGCTCGCGATGGGTGGCGCGGGGGCCCGCCGGCATCACCGTGAGCTGGGACGCGGCGATCGTGCGCGACGAGCCCGGCGCGGCGCTCAGCTGGCGCTCGCTCCCCGAGGAGCCGGGGACCGAGGCGGCACCGCCCGAGGCGGAGACGGCGGTCGAGTCGCCGCCCGGTGCGGAGGCCCCGCAGCCCCGCGCGTCGCGCGTGGACCACGCGGGATCGGTCCGCTTTCGACCGCTGCGCGGCGGCGCGGGCACCACGGTCACGGTGGTGCTCCGCTATCGACCCGCCGGCGGCGTGCTCGGGGCCACGGCGGCCCGGCTCCTCGGCGAGGATCCGGATCGGCAGATCGCGGAGGACCTGGCCCGGTTCCGCGAGCTGGCCGAGAACCGCGCGCTCACGCCGGCCTGAGCCCGGGAGCGGGGCGGAGGCGCAATGGTATGATCCGGGCGCGACGATGGACCAGCCGGACGACATTGCGGGGCGGCTCTTGCTCGTGGTGGACGCGGCCCTGCCGTTGACGGCGCGTGAAGCGTGCGAGGAGGCCGGCGCGGAGCTGGCGCGGCGCACCGGCGTGCCCGTCACGCTGGCCATCGTGCCGATCGAGACGCTCGACCGCGTCCAGCCCGTCGTGCGGGCCGGCCCGGTCCGGCTCCGCGAGCTGAGCGCCCCCGCGGGGGATTCGACCGCGATGGGCTCCGCGCCCATCGTCTGGCGCGACGGCCGCCCCGACTGGAGCGCGATGTGGACCACCTTCTGCGAGCTGGCGCTCCACGGCGGTCCGCCGCAGCGCGGGCCGGAGCAGGCCCTGCGTGCGCCCGATCCGGGCCGGGGCGCCGCCTCCGCGCCGGCGATGCGCGAAGAGCTCGAGCGCGGCATCCTCGAGACCACGGGGCTCGTGGCGGAGCCGGCGGAGCCCGGATGGCTCGCGGTGCGCTGCGAGTCGGCGCGCATGGCTGCGTGGCTGTGCGCCGCGATCATCCTGGAGAACGTGGAGGCGGCGGTCGCGGGCGATCGCCTGCTGCTGCCCGCCGGCCCCGACTTCCGGCTCGAGGACCAGGTGAAGAGCGTGATCACGGTCCTGGCCAAGACCCACCACTACTGGCGTGAGCACCGGGCAACTGGCGGACGCGGGACGCGGTGACGCGGTCGTCATCGCGGGCCTGCCCGCGCGTGACGACCCCGCGGACCTGCCGGGCTACGAGCCCGACGCGGTGGTGCTGACCGCCGAGGAGCGGCGCCGCGGCCGTCGTCGCGTGGTCACGCGGGCGGGGCGGGTGTTCACGCTGATGCTGCCGCCCGGCGAGGTGCTCGCGCCCGGCCGCCTGCTCTACGTGGGGCCGGGCTGGTTCGTCACGATCGAGGCCGCGTCGGAGGCGCTCCTGGCGGTGCACCCGCGCAGCGAGCGCGAGGGCCTCCGCGTCGCCCTCGAGGTGGGCCGTCTCCACGCCTCGCTCGCGGTGGCGGGAGACCGGCTGCTGGTGCCGGACGAGCCCGCGCTGGAGCGGCTGCTCGCGAGGCTCGAGGTGCCGTGGGCGCGGGTGCACGCCCCGTTCCTGCCGCTCGGCACCGGCTCGCCGCACTGAGCACCCCGGCCCGCCCAGATCGCGCGTGACAAGGTCCGCGCCCTGCGATAGGGTCCTCGTGCCGGATCCGGAACGTCATTCGCGGATCTGAATGCCCGCGGAGCGCGGCGGGACGGCGGGGAGGGCGCACGATGGGGGCAGCGCGGAGCATCCGGGGACGGGTCGCGGTCGCCGGCATCGGCGAGACGACCTACTACAAGCACGGGCAGGCGCCCCGGTCCGAGTTCGCCCTGGCGCTCGAGGCCATCCTGCGCGCGTGCGAGGATGCGGGCCTCGATCCGCGGCAGGTGGACGGCTTCGCCTCCTACAGCAACGACCGCAACGACCCCTCGCGCCTGGCCGCCGCGCTGGGCCTGCCCGAGCTCCGCTTCTCCAACATGCAGTGGGGCGGGGGCGGGGGCGGCGGCTCGGCCGCGGTGGGCAACGCGGCGGCCGCGGTCGCGGCCGGCTACGCGGACTGCGTGGTGGTGTTCCGCGCCCTCGCCCAGGGGCAGTTCCAGCGCTTCGGCGCCGCGCCGCCGGGTGGCGCCGTGTCCGGCGAGGCCGCGCTCACGTTTCCCTACGGGCTCATCTCGCCGGCCCAGCGCTTCGCCATGCGCGTGATGCGGTTCATGCACGACCACGGGGTGCGTCCCGGGGCGCAGCGGGCCATCGCGCTCGCGTCCTATCACCACGCCCAGGCCAACAAGAGAGCCGTGATGCACGGGCGGCCGCTCACCGCGGAAGCCTACGACGCCTCCCGCTGGATCGTGGAGCCCTTCCGGCTCTTCGACTGCTGCATGGAGAACGACGGCGCGGCGGCCCTGGTGCTGGTCTCGGCCGAGCGCGCCCGCGATCTGCGCCGGCCCCCCGCCTATCTGCTCGGAGTCGCGCAGGGCTCGGAGTATCGCAACGCGGCCCGCGCCCACAACGCGCCCACCTACGCCTCTTCGAGCTTCACCACCGTGGCCCCGCACCTCTGGGAGATGGCCGGCCTGGGCCCCGAGGACGTGCACGTGGTGCAGAGCTACGAGAACTTCACCGGGGGCGTGCTGATGAGCCTGGTCGAGCACGGCTTCTTCGCCCCCGAGGAGGCCAACGACTTCCTGACCCCGGAAAACCTCATCGCGCCGTCGGGACGCCTGCCCCTCAACACCAGCGGGGGCAACCTCGCGGAGTGCTACATGCACGGCCTGGAGCTGCAGATCGAGGCGGTGCGCCAGCTGCGCGGCGAGTCGACCAGCCAGGTGCCCGGCGCGCGGGTGGGCCTCGTGATATCGGGGCCGATGGTGACGCCGGTCTCGAGCATGCTGGTCGGCACCGGGGACACCCTGTGAGCGCCGGCGCCTCGTACCTGCCGGCCGGCCTGCCGCGCCCGGTGCCGGAGACGGACGGGCTCGACCAGCCCTACTGGGAGGGCACGCGGGCGAGCCGGCTGCTGGTGCAGCGCTGCCGCGGCTGCCGCGGGTTCCAGTGGGGGCCGGAGTGGATCTGTCACCGCTGCCTCGCGCCCGATCCGGAGTGGGTGGAGGTGCCCCCGCGCGGGCGCATCTACTCGTGGGAGCGCGCGTGGCACCCGGTGCATCCCGCGCTCCGCGATCACGGCCCCTACATCGTGGTGCTGGTCGAGCTGCCGGAGGCGGGCGCGGTCCGCATGGTCGGCAACCTGCTCGGAGATCCAGCGCAAGAGGTCCCGATCGGCGCGGCGGTGGAGGCGGTGTTCGAGCCCCACGACGACGCCACGCCGCCGTTCACGCTCGTGCAGTGGAGGAGAACCCCATGACCCCGACCACCCCCGTCCCGCCGCTCGACGTCGTCGTCAACGAGCCCAACCGCTGGCGCCTCGACACCCCCGGCCACCGCGCGTGGCCTCGCACCGCCCGCCCGGACGACCCGCGGAAGTACTTCATGGTCTCGGCGGACTGCCACGCCAACGAGCCCCAGGACCTCTGGGCCACCCGCATCGACGAGAAGTATCGCGCGCGGGTGCCGAAGGTCATCACCGACGAGAACGGGGTGAAGTGGCGCGTGTCGGAGGGCCACCGCCCGGACCGGCTGCGCACCGACGCGCTGGACGGCGAGGACGGGCTGCGCCAGCGGGTGGGCGCGGATCCGCGCGAGCGCCTGCGCGACATGGACCACGACGGCATCGACGTCGAGGTGATCTTCCCCAACAAGGGCCTCGCGATGTGGGCAACTCCGGACCCGGTGTTCGCGATGGCCCAGTGCCGCGTCTACAACGACTGGGCGCACGAGACCTTCGGCCCGTACCGGGATCGCATGGCCCCCGCCGCCGCGCTCGCCACCGGCGACCTCGAGGGCTCGATCGCGGAGGTGAAGCGGGTGGCCACGCTGGGTTTCCGCCTGCTCACGCTGCCGTGCAAGCCCATCTGGGGCGGCCACGACGTGGATCACCCGAACTACAACCTGCCCATGTTCGATCCGCTGTGGACCGTGATCCAGGACGCGAGCCTCCCGGTCACCTTTCACGTCTCGACCGGTCGCGATCCTCGCGCCTCGCGCGGCAACGGGGGCGCGGTGATCAACTACGTCTCGCACTCGCTCTCGCCCACCATCGAGCCGGTGGCCAACCTCTGCGCCTCCGGGGTCTTCGACCGCTTCCCGCGGCTGCGGGTGGCGACCATCGAGGCCGGCATCGGCTGGGTGCCGTGGTTCCTGGGCGCGATGGACGAGGCCTACCGCAAGCACCACTTCTGGGTGCGGCCGAAGCTCGCGCGGCTGCCGAGCGAGTACTACCGCGAGCACTGCTGGGCCTCGTTCCAGGAGGACCCCGCCGGTCTCGCGCTGGCCGAGCCGATGGGGCTGGCCGACCGGTTCATGTGGGGCAATGACTATCCCCATCACGAGGGCACGTGGCCGCACTCCGCGGAGGCCATCGAGCGCACCATGGGGCACCTCTCCGAGCCCGCGCGGGCCAACGTGCTCGGACTGAACGCGGCGCGCTTCTTCGGCCTCGAGGTGCCGGCGGCGCGGCGATGAGCGCGGGAGTCGGCCCCGCCGCGCGTGCGGCCGGGACCCCTCACCCGGCCCTCTCCCCTTCGGGTAGAGGGGCGCCCCGCGCGGGGGGAAGTCCTCACGCGGCCCTTTCCGCAGAGGGGACAGGGGGGCATCGGGCGGCGGGGCGCGTGGTGGACATCCTGGAGCTCGCGGTGTCGGCGCGCGCCGGCCTTGCCCTGCGCGAGCTGAGCGCGCGCCTGCGCGCGCCCAAGAGCAGTCTGCTCCCGCTGCTCCGCACGCTGGCCGCGCGCGGCTACCTCGAGCAGGGCGCGGGCGGCGAGTACCGTCTCGGCCGGCGCGCGCTGGAGCTGGGCCTGGGCGGGCGGGATGAGCTGGGACTGCCCGAGGTCAGCCGGCCCGCCCTGCGCGCCCTCATGCAGCGGACCGGGGAGACGGTGTTCCTCGGCACCTTGAGCGCGGACGGGCTCGCGGTGGTGTTCGTGGACAAGGTCGACAGCGACCAGGTCATCCGCTACGCCGGTGGGGTGGGGGACCGGCGGCCGCTGCACGCGACCTCGAGCGGCAAGGTGCTGCTCGCGTTCCTGCCCCCGGCCCGGCGCGAGAAGATCCTGCGCGCGCTGCCCCTCGAGCGCTACACCGAGCAGACCGTGACCACGCTGCCCGCGCTGCGGACGGCGCTCGACGAGGTGCGGCAGAGCGGGCTCTGCCTCAATCTCGACGAGCTGGCGATCGGGGCCGCCGGGCTCGCGGCGCCGATCTTCGACCGCGACGGTCAGATCGCGGGAGCCTGCGCGATCGGGGGCCCCACCGACCGGGTGCGGCCACGGCTGCGCGCGCTGGGCGCCGAGGTGAAGGCCACCGCGCGCGCCATCTCCGCGCGGCTCGGCCACCGGCCGACAACCTCCGGAAAGGACCCGTCATGATCAAGAAGTTCGCCACCGTCTATCCCGGGCACATCGACCTCCCCGACATGGGGCAGGGGGCGACGCCCGCCAACGAGCGCCGCTACGGCAACGAGGCGCTGGCCGGCGTCTTCGAGAAGACCGAGGACGTGGCCCGCCTGATGGACGAGTGCGGCTACGACGCGATCTGGCTCGCCGAGCACCACTTCCAGCACGAGGGCTACGAGTGCCTCCCCAACGTGCTGATGCTGGCGGTGCACCTCGCCCACGCGACCCGGCGCCTGCGTATCGGGTGCGGCTTCAACATCGCCCCCATGTGGCACCCCCTGCGGCTGGCCGAGGACTTCGCCACCGCCGACATCCTGACCCGCGGCCGCACCATCTTCGGCGTCGGGCGTGGATATCACAGTCGAGAGGTCGAGACCTTCGGGGCCCCGATCCTGGACGGAGAGGCCAACCGCGAGCTCTTCGAGGAGCAGGTCGAGATCATCCTCAAGGCCTTCGACCAGGAGTCGTTCTCGCACCAGGGCAAGCACTACACGCTGCCGCCCCCGGTGCCGTACCGCGGCTACGAGCTGCGCGAGATCACGCTGGTGCCGCGCCCGCTCCACCGACCGGTGGAGTGCTGGCAGCCCATCGTGAGCGCGCGCCCGCGCGCCCTCGACTTCATGGTGCGCCACCGCATCAAGGGCGTGATCGGGGGCGGGGCCGCCACCATGGCGGAGGGGCCGGTGCACGGCTACCGCGAGGCGGCCGCGCGGGCCGGGCGCGATCTGGCCCTGGGGCAGGATCTCTGTCTCGGCATCTTCTTCCACCTGGCCGAGACGCGCGAGAAGGCGATCCGCGAGATCACCCCGTACTACGAGGAGCACGTGAAGATGTTCGGGCCGCTCGGCTTCGTGCCCGGCATCACCCCGGCCCAGGTCGAGGCCTCGTCCCGGCGGGGCGGATGGGGGGCGGCGGGCGTGCCCACCGTGGAGCACTACATGAAGACCGGGGCGTGGTTTGCCGGGCCGCCCGAGGAGCTGACCGCCTACCTCAGGGACCTCGAGTCCCGCTTTCCCGGGCTCGAGCACGTCAACGTGAGCACCAGCATCGGCACTCCCAGGGCGATCATGCGGGAGCAGCTCGGCTGGTTCGCCCGCGAGGTCATGCCAAGGTTCAGCCGCTAGCCCGGTCCCGGCGGGTCTCGACGAGCCCGCTCACCACCGCGATCAGCTCGTCGGGATCGACCGGCTTCTCCACGAACATGTCGAAGCCGGCCTCCACCGCGCGCGCCCGGTCCTGCACCCGCACGTAGGCGGTGAGCGCCACCGCGGGGAGGCGGGGGCTACCCGGCCGCTCGCCCTTGCGGACGGTCCGGATGAGGGAGTAGCCGTCCTCGTCCGGCATCGCCAGGTCCGAGAGCAGCACGTGAGGCTGGATCCAGCGCAGCAGGATCAGCGCCTCCGCGGTCGAGGTGGCGGTCCGCACGCTGGCCCCCGCCTCGGTGAGCAGGAACGAGAGCATATCGAGCGAGTCCGGGTCGTCCTCCACCACCAGCACCTGCACGCCCTGGAGCGGCGGGCGCGACGCCTCCGGCTCCGCCTCCGCCGCTTCGTCGAGCGCCCGGAGATGGATGGTGAAGGTGGCCCCGTAGCCCTCGCCCGGGCTCTCCGCCTCGATGGTGCCCTCGTGGAGCTCGGTCAGGTGCCGCACGATCGCGAGCCCCAGACCGAGACCGCCGTGGCGGCGGGTGATCGTGGAGTCGGCCTGGCGGAAGCGGTCGAAGACGAAGGGCAGCACCTCGGGGGCGATGCCCTCGCCGGTGTCGGCGACCTGGATGTCGACGCCGTCCTCGACGCGGCTCAGGCGGACGTCCACGCGGCCGCCCGCGTGGGTGAACTTGACCGCGTTCGACACCAGGTTCCACACCATCTGCTGGAGACGCGCCGCGTCGCCCGCGATTCGGGCTGCGGCCGGGTCCAGGCTCACCGCCAGCTCCACGCCCTTGGTCCGCGCGGCGGAGCGGAGGGCGTCCGTCGCCGCGGTCACCACCGGTCCGAGGTCCACCGGGACCGGGGCCAGCCGCAGGCTCCCGGTGATCACGCGCGAGGCGTCGAGGATGTCCTCCACGAGCTGGGCCTGCGCGTGCGCGTTGCGCTCGATCACCTCGATGCCGCGCGCCACCGTCGCCTCGTCGGGCTTGCCCGCGCGCAGGATGTGGGCCCAGCCCAGGATCGCGTTGAGCGGCGTGCGCAGCTCGTGCGAGACGGTGGCGAGGAACTCGTCCTTGAGCCGGTTCGCGCTCTCGGCCTCCGCGCGCGCGGTGTGCTCGCGGGCGAGCGACTCCCGCCGGTCCTCCAGCTCCTGGTGGACCTGCCGGTGCAGGCGCGCGTTCTCGATCGCGTCGGCTGCGGTGCGGGCGTAGAGGTCCATCAGGCGCAGCTCCCGCTCCGGCGGGTGGCGCGGACCGGTGAAGAACACCGAGAGCACCCCGATGGTGTCGCCGCCGCGGGTCAGGAGCGGGGTGCTATGGCAGGACCGGAAGCCGGCCCGGGCCGCGACCTCGCGGGAGGTCGCGAACGCGGGATCGGTGGCCACGTCCTCGACCACCACCTGAGCGCGCCGGGCGAACGCAGCCGCGCACGGCTCGTGGGCCGCGCGCTCGTGCCGGAGCACGTCGAGGGCCTCGGGCGCGAAGCCCGCGTGCACCGCCACCGCCAGGCTCGCGCGCTCCTCGTCCCAGAGGGACAGCAGCCCGAACGGGGTGTTCGGCACCGCGATCGCCGCGTCCAGCACCTCGCGGAGCACCGACTCCACGTCGCGGTTGCCGGTGAGGCGCATGGTCATGTCGTGGAGCTCCCGGAGATCCTCTACCTGCGTCTCCAGCTCCTCCTTGACCGTGCGCAGCGCGGCCTCGATCGACTCGCGCTCCTCGACCTCCGCCTCGAGCGAGGAGGCGCGGTCGAGGAGAGCGTCCAGGGCGCCGGGCGGCGGCACGTCGCCGTCGCCGGCGAGCGCGGGCTCCGCCGGCATCACGTGGGAGTGGCGCGCGCAGATCTCCACGATCGGGTGGGCGAGCCCGCGATCGCCGAGGCCGGCCAGCGGGTAGGCGCAGAACAGCTCGAACGCACGGGTGGTGCGAAGCTGGTTCCACAGCTCCTCGAGCTCGATCGCGCCGCGGGAGCGCCCGCGCGCCAGCAGGAGTCCCACGACCTCGCCGAAGACTCGGAGCGGCCGGTCGGGCCGCAGCCGTGCGAAGAGCGCCTCCACCGTCTGCGCGAAGCGCCCCGCATCGATGCGCCCGCTCTCCTGGATCAGGGCCAGCGCGTCCTCGGCGTCGGCGCCGACGTAGTGGCCCGACGCCTGAGCGCCGGCCAGATCGACGCCGGCCTCGCGCAGGCGATCCTCGAGGGCGTCGCGATGCTTCTTGGTGGCGATGACCAGGCAGACGCGGCCGGTGGCCAGCCCCGAGGCCACGTAGTCGGCCAGGGTCGCCACGAGGAGGGCGTCGCGCGTGTAGAACTGCACGACATGACCGGCAGCAACAGGCGGCGCGGGGTCCGGACGATCGTCCATGGGGCTCCCGCTTGAGAGCAACCCATGTGCCACCGGAGCCGCGCCTCTGACCGCGTGCCTATCCGGCCGATCGAGCCAACTCTCGGGGCGGGGCGCAGTCGCGCGCCGGACCGACCCGTACAATCTTCCCGGTCAGTTTTTCCCGTCGTCCGGGGGCTGACGGAGGTTCAGCGCCCCTCCCATTCCCAGTACTTGCGCCGATTATGGTGCTCGATCAGCCGGCTCTCGTACTCCCGGTCGAAGGGGCGACTCGGGTCGTATTCCGGCGCGGCCTTGATCTCGTCGCGGCGCAGGTCGACCTGGACCTGCGAGTCGGCCCAGCTCACGGTCTTGATCCACTCCGGCGAGATCAGCACCTTCTTCCCCGGCCACCAGTTCCGGGTCGCGACCAGGAGGTAGCGGATCGCCCACGCACGATCCTCCACGAGGAAGTCGTCGACGTGGCCGATCTCGCCGTCGAGGGCCGCGATGTAGTAGCCGGTCACGTCACGCGAGCTCCGCAGCGTGGGATCGCCCGACGGCGTCTCGCGCTCGCGCGCCGCCATCTCCTCCCCCATGGCGTCGGCCGGGATGGGCGCGGTGGGCACCGGCGGCATGCCGGGGTAGGCGAGCAGGCCCCAGCGATACGGCCCCTCCCAGTAGTAGCGCTGGTCGTAGTAGCGGGCGATCGCCTCCTCCTGCTGCCGGTTGACCGGCTTGTCCGCCTCGACCGGCGGGCTGTTCTGCACCTGGTTGCGCGTGAGGTCCACCAGGATCTTGTCGTCGACCCGGCGCACCGACAACGGCGAGATCAGGACCTGGCGGCCGGGCAGCCACGTGCCGGTGTCTACCACGAGGTAGCGGATCGTCCAGCTGAGGTCGTCGAAGTAGAGATCGTTCACGCTCCCGATGTCCCCGTCGGTGGCGGCGATCGTGAGCCCCTTGAATCCGCTGGCTGGCTTCAGCATGTCGACTCCTCCCTGACCGCCATGCCAAGCATTTCTCGTGCAAGCGCGCGCGGATTCGTGCGGGGGCCGCGATGGACGCCGGCGCGCACGCGACGTGCGGCGTCCGCGGTAAGGGTTACCGGGAACCGGCCGCCGGCTCCGTAACTCCTGCCCTCGGCCGCACGATGATCGCGAGCCCCGCGAGCACGAGGGCCATGCCGGCCAGCCGGCGGGCTCCAAACCGCTCTCCCAGCACGAGCGCGGACGCGGCCGCGGCGACGAAGGGCACCAGCAGCGCGAAGGGCGCGACGCGGGCGGCGGGATGCCGCCGGAGGAGATAGCCCCAGATCGCGTAGGCGAGCACCGTGGCGATCAGGCCCAGGTAGAGCACCGCGCCGATCGCGCGCCACGAGGCGCCGCGCCACGCCAGCGGCGCGCCCGGGCCGTCCATCAGCGCGGCGAGGGCCAGGCCGGGCACGGGCGGCACCAGGCTCAGCCAGACCGCGAGCGCGAGCGGGTCGACCGGAGGCAGGCGCTTCACCAGCACGTTGCCGGCGCCCCAGCTGATGGCGGAGAGCGCGGTGAGCGCGAGCCCCGCCGCGGTGAGATCGTGGCCGACCGTGGCGGCAATGACGGCCAGGCCTCCGAAGGCCACCGCGGTGCCGGTCCACTCGCGCGGGCTCGGCCGCTCGCCCGCCGCCACCGCCGCGAACACGATGGTGAACAGGGCCTGGGTCTGCACCACGATGGCGGCGAGGCCCGGCGGCATTCCCGCCGCGATACCGGAGAACTGGAACAGGAACTGGCCGGTGTAGAGGGTGAGGCCGATCAGGACCAGCCGGCGCCATCCGATCGTCGGCCGCGGGAGCGCCACGACCGGCAGGGCGGCCACCAGGAAGCGCAGCGCGGTGAGCAGCGCCGGGGAGACGTCGTCGAGGGCCACGCGGGTGGCCACGAAGGCCAGGCCCCAGATCACGGTCACCAGCAGGGCCAGCGCGACGTGGGCGGGCGGCACGCGCTCGACGATAGCATCGCGCGGCCCGCTCGTACCCGGACCTCGCGCGATGGACAATCCCGCGCGTCGGGGCGTAGACTCCGGGCGTCCATCACTCGCTTCCAGGAGGCGGCCCGCCATGCCCCAGCCCAGTCTCAAGATCGACCACGCGCGGTACATCCTGACGCTCGACCGCCAGCGCCGCATCATCCAGGACGGCGCGATCCTGGTGGAGGACGGGCGCATCAGCCGCGTGGGCAAGGCGGCCGACCTGCGGGAGGCACGCGCCGACCGGACGATCGACGCCCGCCACATGGTGATCACGCCCGGGTTCTTCAACGGGCACATGCACATCAGCTACGCGCATCCGGTGCGCGGCATCTTCCCCGACGAGCAGGCGAGCCCGCTGGTGCACGTGTTCAACCTCCAGACCGCGATGACCGAGGAGGAGGAGTACCACACCACGCTGCTGGGCCTGGTGGAGCTGGTGCGCAACGGCACGGTGTGCTTTCTCGACCCGGGCAGCACCAAGTTCCCCGACGCGTGCCTGCAGGCCTACGAGGACGCCGGCCTCCGGGTGATCCTGGGCGAGTGCGTGACCGACCAGCCCGCGCCGTTCACGCTGCCCCGCTACCCGGCGCCGGAGGCGGTCGCGCGCACGACCTCGTTCATCGCCAAGTGGAACGGGCGCCTCGAGGGGCGGATCCGCGCGTGGGCGATGCCGTTCTCCCACGAGACGTGCAGCGCGGGCCTGCTCGAGGCCCTGAAGCGGGTGGCGGACGAGCACCAGACCGGCCTCACGCTGCACCACAACAGCGGCAACAAGGCGCGGCAGGAGATGGTGGCGCGCCACGGCCACACCCCGACCGCGTATCTCGAGTCGATCGGCGTCCTCGGGCCCAACGTGCTCCTCGCGCACTGCCTGGGGCTCGACGAGGCGGAGCTCGACTGCGTGGCCCGCACCCGCGCGAGCGTGGCCATGTGCCCGGTCACCGCGGCCAAGGGCGGCCGCGGGGTGCCCGAGCACGGCCGCATGCCCGAGCTGCTCGCGCGCGGCGTCGCGGTGGCCCTCGGGTGCGACTCGCCCAACAACTCGAACCACCTCGACATGGTCCGCACCATGAACATGGCGGCCATCCAGTACAAGGACGCGCGGCAGGACACCGGGAAGATCCCGGCGGAGGCCGCGCTCGAGATGGCGACCATCCGCGGCGCGGAGGCCATGGGCCTGGGCGCCGAGCTCGGCTCCATCGAGGCGGGCAAGAAGGCGGACCTGGTCGCCTTCGACACCCTGCGGCCGGAGTGGCAGGCCCTGTGGAACCCGCTCAACAACCTCGTCTACAACGCGGACGGCCGCAGCGTCCACACGGTGGTGATCGACGGGCGGGTGGTGGTCGACGCCTACCGGCAGACCTTCGTCGACGAGCCCCGCCTCTACGCCCGCGTCCAGGAGATCGGCGAGCGGCTGCAGGCCCGCACCGGCATCAGCTTCCCCCGCTCGCGGTGGCCCATGATCTGATCGGCTGGTCAGGTACCGGCGGCGCACGCGCCTGCACTGACAGTTTCCAGCAGTCGTGACGGCGGCCCGCGAGACAAAGCTCCGTTTTCCTTGACCCGTGCCGTGGTGCAGTCCTTGCACCAGACGAGCGGGTCGGCGCTCGTGCCGACCCGCTTCCCGGCCAACCCCAGACCGCCGTGCCCGGCAGAGGAGACCCCGGTGCCAGATCCTCGCATTCTCGTGGTCGAGGACGAGATGAACGTTCGTGAGCTGGAGGCGGAGATCCTCCGGGAGGAATGGGATCACGTCGACACCGCGGTCGACGGCACCGACGCCCTCCGGCTCCTCGCCGAGCACGTCTACGATGCCATCGTCAGCGACCTGGCCATGCCCAAGCTCGACGGGCGCGGCCTCTACGAGGAGGTCGGCCGTCGCTGGCCGACGGCGAACCGGCGGCTCGTGTTCGTGACCGGCTATGCGGAGGCCGAGGAGTACGACGAGTTCCTGCGCCACAGCGGGGTGCCGGTCCTGGCCAAGCCGTTCACGATCGCGGATCTGATCGGCGCCGTGAAGACGGCCTTCTCGCCCGCCTAGTGAACCCGCCGATGGTTCGCCTCACGCCCGCCACCGAGCCGCCCTATCGGGCGCTGGTGGAGTCCGGGGCGGGACTGATCTGCACCCACGACCTGGCCGGCATCCTCCTGTCCGTGAATCCCGCCGCCGCCGAGCGGCTCGGCTACGCGGCCGAGGAGCTGGTCGGCCGCAGCCTCCGCGACTTCCTCGCGCCCGCGGTGCGCGAGCAGTTCCCCCGGTACCTCGAGCGGATCGCGGCGGCCCCCGCCGACGAGGGGCTCATGATGGTGGTGACCCGCGGCGGCGAGGAGCGCGTGTGGACCTACAGCAACGTGCGCTGCCAGGACGGGGGCGGCCCCCCCTACGTCCTGGGTCACGCGCACGACATCACCGACATCAAGCGCTCGGACGCCCGCGCGGGCGCGGCGGAGGCGCTCCGCTCGGTGGCCCAGCTCGCGCTCGCGACCGCGCACGAGATCAACAACCCGCTCACCGTGATCATCGCGAGCCTGCAGCTCATGGCCGCGCGTGGCCAGGTGCCGCCGGCGGCCGCCGGCACGGTCGACAAGGCCATCCGCGCCGGCGAGCAGATCCGCGACATCGTCCGCAACATGTCCCGCATCACGCGCCTGGAGCTGTCCCGCCAGTCGCCCGCGCTGCCGCCTCTCCTCGACCTCCGCCGGTCCAGCGACCCGCAGGGCTGATCCGGCCGGCTCCTCGCGAGCCGTGGGGGGTCCGAGGGGCTTGCCGTCCGGCCCCGTCTTCGGCTAAGGTCGGGCGACCCGCCGGACCCAACCCAAGGAGCGACCCATGAAGCGTGCGAGCGCGATGGCACAGGTATTCCTGCTGATCCTTGTCCTGCTCGGGGCGATGCTGGGGCTGGCCCCGGCGGGAGACGCCTGGGCCCAGCCCAAGACCGAGCTCACGGTGGCGCTGTCGAGCTTCGCCACCGAGGTGCTCGACCCGCCGCTCGGCGGCCACCTCGTGAAGTACTACCTCTCGATGATCTTCGACTACCTGGTGGGGACCACCCCGGACGGACAGCCCTCGCGCGAGGGCGGCCTCGCCACCCGCTGGGAGAGCTCGCCCGACTACAAGCGCTGGACCTTCCACCTCCGCAAGGGGGTGAAGTTCCACAACGGCGACGAGCTGACATCCGAGGACGTGAAGTTCAGCATATTGCGCAACATCGGCAAGCGCTCGACCACCGGCTACGCGGGGCCCCTGCGCACCCTCATCGCGGACATCGAGACGCCCGCGCCGGACCGGATCGTGATCGTGAGCAAGGAGCCGACCCTGATCTTCCCGACGTACCTCTCGCGCTCGCTCTCCACCGAGGGGATGATCGTGCCCAAGAAGTACGTGGAGTCGGTCGGCGACGACGCCTTCGCGCGCAAGCCCATCGGCAGCGGGCCCTACAGGTTCGTGGAGCAGGTGACCGGCTCCCACGTGAAGCTGGCCGCGGTCGACAACCACTGGCGGATCGGCACCCCCAAGTTCAAGACGATGACCTTCCGCCTGGTGCCCGAGGAGACCACCCGCATCGCGCTGCTCCGCCGCGGGGAGGTCGACGTGGCCGACGTGAGCCGCGAGCGGGTGCCCGAGCTCGAGCGCGAGAGCTTCCCGATCCACTACCGCCGCGAGGAGTCGATCCTCACCATGTGGTGGATCCTGGGGCCGGACGGGCCGGTGGCGCCCACCAAGGACAAGCGGGTGCGCGAGGCCCTGAACCTGGCCATCGACCGCGCCGAGATCGCCCAGTCGATCTTCGGCGGCAAGGCGGAGCCCGCGTCGGTGCCGCTCGGGCTCTCCTGGTCGTTCAAGGACGTGGGCTTCAAGCCGACGCCGGAGATGGTCTACCCGTACGATCCGGCGCGGGCCAGGAAGCTGCTCGCCGACGCGGGGGTCGGCTCCGGCTTCAATCTGGATATCTACGCCTACCAGCTGCCCGGCCTGCCCGAGGGCAAGACCCTGGCCGAGGCGGTCGCCGGCTACTGGGAGAAGCTCGGCATCAAGACCCGGCTGATCCCGGTGGACTACCCGGCGTTCCGCAAGGCGTGGGTGGATCGGGCCACCCCGGGCGCGGTGGGCTACTTCAACATCGCCAACCGCGACTGGATCGGCGCCTACGCGCTGCTCGAGAAGATGGCCTACACGCCGGCCAAGGGCAACGCGACGGTCAACGATCCCGAGATCGACGCGATGATCGCCCAGGTGATGCGCCAGACCGATCGCGAGAAGATCAACACCCTCGTACGCGGCGTGTACACCCGGTTGCGCAGCGAGCACTACGGTGTCCCGGTCGTCTACCTGCACTCGCCATACGCCACGTCCAAGTCGCTCGGCAAGTGGAACGTGGGCAGCGTGATGTACGACCTCTTCTTCGACGTCCTGGCCTCGGGCAAGTAAGCTCGCGCGTGATCGGCCCCGAGCGCGCGACGAAGGCGGAGGAGGGGCATGGGGGAGGAGCGCCGCCGCTCCCCCCCATTCAGAACAAGCCGTTGGGGTTCTTGCTCTAAACGGCAGACCGCCCGAACGATGCTCCGCTTCATCTTCGCCCGCCTCCTCCAGTCCCTGGTCGCGCTGGCCATCATCTCGGTGGTGGTGTTCACGCTGGCCCGCGCCACCGGCGACCCGCTGTACCTGATCCTGCCCATGTCCGCCTCCCAGGAGGACTTCGACAACGCCCGCCGCTACCTCGGCCTCGACCGCCCCTACGTCGAGCAATACCTCTCCTTCGTGGGCCGCGCGGTGACCGGCGATTTCGGCAACTCGCTGCGCGCCCGCCGGCCGGTGAGCGACCTGATCCGGGAGCGGCTGCCCAACTCGCTCAAGCTGGCCGTGTTCGCGATGGGCGTGTCGCTCGCGATGGCATTCCCGCTCGGAGTGATGGCGGCGGTGCGCAAGGGCACCGGCCTCGACCGCTTCGCCCAGGTGGTGTCCGTTCTCGGGCAGTCGCTGCCCACGTTCTGGGTGGCGATCCTCCTCGTCGAGTTCGTGGCCGGCCGCCTGCAGTGGCTGCCCGCGGGCGGCATCCAGGGATTCACCAGCTACATCCTGCCCGGGTTCACGCTGGGCTGGTTCGTGGTGGCGGGCCTCATGCGCCTCCTGCGCTCGGGGATGCTCGAGGTGCTCGATTCCGAGTACGTCAAGCTCGCGCGGGTCAAGGGGGTGGGGGAGGGGCGGGTGATCTGGCTGCACGCGCTCAAGAACGCGTTGATCCCGGTGATCACGTTCGCCGGCATCTACTTCGCGATCCTGGTCACCACCGCCATCGTGGTCGAGACCGTCTTCGCGTGGCCCGGTCTCGGCCGTCTCGCCTACGAGGGGATCAGCTCGCGCGACTTTCCGGTGATCCAGGCGGTGGTGCTCACCACCGCGGCCATCGTGGCGGTGATCAACCTCTGTGTCGACTGCCTGTACGCGCTGATCGACCCGCGCATCCGCTATGCCCGCTGAGCCCGGCGTCCTCGCGCGGCCCGACCGCGAGGCCGTGATCCCGATCACGGTGGAGCGGCGCGGCCTCCGGCTGCCGCTGTTCTCGCTGGCGATGATCGCGCTGTTCGTGGTGGCGGCTCTCGTGGCTCCGCTCCTCTCGCTGCCCGATCCGACCGCCCAGTCCCTGCGGGCCCGCTTCACCCCGCCCGCGTGGCTGGACGGGGGCAGCCGGGAGCATCTGCTCGGCACCGATCGGCTCGGGCGCGACCTGCTCTCCCGCATCGTGTGGGGCGCGCGGGTCTCCCTGGCCGCGGGCGTGGTCACGGTGCTGCTGGCGAGCGCCTTCGGGGCGGCGGTGGGCCTGGCCGCGGGCTACTACGGAGGCCGCGTCGACGCGACGCTGATGCGGATCACCGACGCCACCCTGTCGTTCCCGGTGATCCTGCTCGCGTTGATCCTGGCCGTCACGGTGGGGCCGAGCTTCACCAACGTGGTGATCGCCATCGCGGTGATCCTGTGGGCGCGCTACGCGCGGGTGATCCGGGGCCAGGTGCTCACCCTGATGCGGCTCGACTTCGTGGCCCAGGCCCGTCTGGCGGGGGCGGGAGCGTGGCGCATCATCACCCGCCACCTCCTGCCCAACACCCTCGGCACGCTCCTGGTGCTGGTCACGCTCCAGATCGGCTACGTGATCATCGTGGAGGCGTCGCTGTCGTTTCTCGGCGCGGGCATCCCGCCGCCCACTCCCGCGTGGGGCTCGATGATCGCGGAGGGGCGCGACGTGGTGACGCGCGCCTGGTGGGTCTCGCTGTTCCCGGGGCTGGCGATCCTCCTGGTGGTGCTGGCCTTCAACCTGCTCGGCGACTGGCTGCGCGACACCTTCGACCCGAAGCTGCGCCAGCTCTGAGCCCCGAGCCGCCCGTGCCGTCGCCGCCCGTCTCCGATCCGGTCCTCGCGCGCGCCGGTCTGCCGCGACCGATCGTCGACGTGCGCGGGCTGCGGACGCACATCGTGACTCGCTGGGGCACCGTGAAGGCGGTGGACGGCGTGTCCTTCCAGGTGGCGGAGGGCGAGACCCTGGGCCTGGTGGGGGAGTCCGGCTCGGGCAAGAGCATGACCTGCCTGAGCCTCCTGCGCCTGGTGCCCCGGCCCGCCGCGCGCATCCTGGGCGGCGAGGTGTGGCTCGACGGCGAGGACCTCCTGGCCAAGAGCGAGCGCGAGATGCGCGCGATCCGCGGCCGCCGCATCGGGATGATCCTGCAGGATCCGATGAGCTCGCTGAACCCGGTGTTCTCGATCGGCATGCAGATGAGGGAGCCGGTCGCGCTCTACCATGGTCTGCGCGGGAGCGCGCTCGCGGCCCGGGCCGCCGAGCTGCTCGCCGCGGTGCGCATCCCGGCGCCCGCCGAGCGGCTGCGCGCGTTCCCCCACCAGCTCTCGGGCGGCATGCGCCAGCGGGTGGTGGGCGCGATGGCCATCGCGGCGCCGCCGCGGCTGCTGATCGCCGACGAGCCCACCACGAGCCTCGATCTCACCATCCAGTCCCAGTATCTCGGGCTCCTCGAGGAGCTGCAGGACCGGCACCGGCTGGCGCTGGTCTTCGTCACCCACAACCTCGGGATCGTGGCCCGCATCTGCGACCGGGTCGCGGTCATGTACGCGGGGCGCATCGTGGAGATGGGGCCGGTGCGCCGGCTGTTCACGCGGCCCGCGCATCCGTACACCCGCGCGCTGCTGGAGTCGATCCCGCGCCTCGGCACGCGCGCGACGCGCCTGACCGCGATCGAGGGCCAGCCGCCCGATCTCGCGCACCTGCCCGCGGGGTGCGCGTTCGCGCCGCGCTGCCCGTCGGTGATGGAGCGCTGCCGCGTTGAGGCGCCGCCCGAGACGGTGGTGGAGGCGGGGCACGTGACGCGCTGCTGGCTCGAGGCGCCCGCGCGGCCCGGCGACTCGCCCGGCCCGGGCGCGGGGCCGGCGCGGTGAGCGCGCTGCTCGAGGTCGAGGGAGTCAGCAAGCACTTCCCGGTGCGACAGGGCCTCCTCGGCCGGTCGAGCGGGCTGGTGCGCGCGGTGGACGGCGTCTCGTTCACGATCGAGGCCGGCACCACGTTCGGTCTGGTGGGCGAGTCGGGCTGCGGCAAGACGACCACCTCGAAGCTGATCCTGGGCCTCGAGCGGCCGACCGCGGGGGCGATCCGCTTCCAGGGCGAGAACGTGCTGGCGCTCGACCGGGCCGCGCTCGCACGCTACCGGCGCTCGATCCAGGCCGTCTTCCAGGATCCCTACGCCTCGCTCGACCCGCGCATGCGGGTGGGGACCATCGTGGCCGAGCCCCTCGTCATCAACGAGCGGCTCGACCGGTCGGCGCGGCGGCGGCGCGTGCTCGAATTGCTGGACCTGGTGAGCCTGCCCGCGCGGGCCGCCGAGCTCTTCCCGCACGAGTTCTCGGGCGGGCAGCGCCAGCGGGTGGCCATCGCGCGGGCGCTCGCGCTCTCCCCGCGGCTGGTGGTGCTGGACGAGCCGGTCTCCGCGCTCGACGTGTCGATCCGGGCCCAGATCCTCAACCTGCTGGGCGACCTGCAGGAGCGGCTCGGCGTCTCCTACCTCTTCATCGCGCACGACCTGGCCGCGGTGGCCCACATGAGCCACACCATCGCGGTGATGTACCTGGGGCAGATCGTGGAGTCGGGACCGGCGGAGGCGATCGCGCTGGCGCCGCAGCACCCCTACACGCAGGCGCTCTTCGCGGCCGCGCTGCCCATCGACCTCGACGGCCCGCGTCCCGAGGTCGCAGTCGCCGGCGAAGTGCCGAGCCCCCTCCGACCGCCCGCCGGCTGCCGCTTCCACCCCCGCTGTCCGCACGTCATGCCCGTCTGCTCCACCGACCCCCCCGCGCTGCGCCCACACGCCAACCGCTCCGTCGCCTGCCACCTCTACTGATGGGGTCAGGTCTTACATTCCGACATTTTTACGGCGTGAGGCGAGAACGCGCGTCCCACGAAAATGTCGGAATGTAAGACCTGACCCCGAGCTAGGCGAGGAGGAGGCAGGCGGCGCCGGCGCAGGCGAGGAGGGCGGCGGCGAGGCGGCGGGCCAGGTCGGGCTCGCCGAAGAGGGTGCGGCCGAGGAGGACCGCCAGCACCGCGGACATGCGGCGGATCGCGTTGACGTAGGCCGCGGAGGCCATGGTGAGCGCGGTGGTCTGCATGCCGGTGCCGGTGACACCCAGGAGGCCGTGGCTCACCACCGTGATCAGGTTGTGGGGCCGCACGCTCTGGGCCAGCCCGCGCGGCGTGGTGACGGCCGCGATGACCGCGGTCAGCGCCGCGGTGGCCCCGTGCGAGCACACCAGGTAGCTCGGCGGCCCCAGGTGCCGAGCGCCGTAGCGATCGACGGCGGCGAGGAAGCCCAGCAGGAACGCGGCCCCGAGCGCGTCGAGGGCGTCCCGCCGAGCGAACAGCACGCGGATCCGGCCGAGCCGCCCCGTGCCCTGGCCCGAGAGGCTGACGGTCCCGGTCAAGGAGAACGCGAGGCCGATCCAGCCGAGCGCGCTCGGCACGCCGCCGGAGAGCACCGCGTCGGGCACGATCGTGAAGATCGGGCTCAGGGCCAGGATCGGCCCCACGATCGAGATGTCGCCGCGCGCGCTGGCCCGCGCCAGGAGCCCGCTCATCCCGAGCACCAGCACGCACGAGGCGGCCACCGCGGGCCAGAGCGGGCCGGGGGCCACGAACGGCCGTCCGGAGAGCAGGAAGAAGAGGACCCACGCGGTGCACGCCACGCCCTGCGTCCACGCCACGATGACCAGCGGCGGGATCTCGCGGCCACGGCCCTTGACCACCGCGAACTGGACGGCCTGGGTGAGGGCCGCCCCGAGCGACAGCAGGAACCAGATCAGACGAGATCGACGCGGGGCACCCCGCTCGCCTCGAGCGCGGCGCGCATCGCCGCCACCTCCTCCGCGGAGGGCGCCAGCACCGGCGGGCGGACCAGCGCGCTCCGGAAGATCCCGCGCCAGGCCATGCCCTCCTTCATCCGGGCGTGGGCATCCCCGGAGGGCTCGCCCGCGCCGTAGACCGCCTCCTTCACCGGCCAGATGCGGTCGTTGATCGCGCGGGCCCGGGTGAGATCGTCGGCCTCCATGGCCGCCATCAGCTCGTAGGTCAGCTCCGGGATCAGGCTGGCGCAGCCGACCAGGGTGCCGTCCATGCGGTGCACGAAGGTCGGGAAGAGGTACTCGTCCATGCAGTTGAGGAGAGCCACGTCCGGCGTCTCCGCCCGCAAGGCGCGGATGTCCCGCTCGTAGCGGCCCAGGTCGCGCTCGCCCATCTTGAAGCCCTTCACCTGCGGCAGGGTGGCGAGCCGGACCATCAGCCGCGTGGAGTAGGCGACCTTGGTACTGGCCGGATAGACGTGGATGATCAGGTCGAGCCCGCTCTCGGCGCCGATGGCCTTCACGTACTCGTAGACCGCGTCCTCCTTCACCCCGAAGCGGAGCCACATGTGGCAGGGCATCACGTCGATGGCGTCGGCGCCGGCGTGGGCCGCGGCCCGGGCGTGTTCCACCGCCTCGAACGTGCCCTCGGAGCACACCGCGGAGATGACCCGCGCCCGGCCGCGCACCGCGTCCGCGACGATGCGCGTCACCAGTGCGCGCTCCTCGGGGAGCAGCGAGCCCACCTCGCCGGTGTGGCCGTTGGTCATCAGCGCGGTCACCCCGCGGCAGCCCGCGAGCCAGCGCGCGAAGCGGTCGAGCCCGTCCTCGTCGAGCTTGTAGTCCTCGCGGAACGGGATGGCCAGGGCGGGGATGACTCCGTGGAACGCGCGGCGCTCGCTCATCGGTCGCTTCCTC
>Ga0207674_10000316_pt1 | contig 61727 bp, 53 predicted proteins | sample KBSCornC72_FD_184303 | JGI IMG/M metagenome (GOLD analysis project Ga0207674, IMG submission 184303) | Corn rhizosphere microbial communities from Kellogg Biological Station, Michigan, USA - KBS Corn C7-2 (SPAdes) (version 2) | ecosystem: Host-associated > Plants > Roots > Rhizosphere > Soil ...
TCGTCGCGAGAGCGGCTCGCGTTCCCCGGATCCACGGCGACGCCGCCGACCTCGGCAGTGAACGACCAGACGTCGATGCCCAGCTCGCGCAGGAACGCCCGCGCGACACCGCCCGCGGCGACGCGGGCGGCCGTCTCCCGTGCGGACGCGCGCTCGAGGACGTTGCGCACGTCGTCATGGCCATACTTGAGCGCGCCCGTCAGGTCGGCATGCCCTGGCCGCACCCGCGTCACCGCCTCGGTCGGCTCGGCAATAGGGTCGGCGCTCATCGCCTCCTGCCAGTTTTCCCAGTCGCGGTTGGCGATACGCAGGGTAATTGGCGACCCCAGCGTATGCCCGTGCCGTACGCCCGAAAGCACCTCGGCGGTGTCGCGCTCGATCTTCATGCGCCCGCCACGACCATAGCCTCCCTGGCGGCGGCGCAGGTCGTCGTCTATGCGCGCGCGCGCGAAGGGCAGGCCAGCGGGCAACCCATCCAGAATGACGATCAGGCCGGGTCCATGCGATTCGCCGGACGTCAGAAAGCGCAGCATGAGATGTCGTTCCTTTGTGAGAGCAGGCAGCCAGTCAGGACGAGCGCGCTGGCGGCTCATGCATGGATGGTAGCAGGGCGCGCGCCCGTTGACAATGCGGCGGCGCGCGGTGTATACTTCGGCTTGCGTTACTGCCTGATATCCTCGGTGCTACCGTTGCGTCAGGTGGCGCGACAAGCCCCCGTGGCGGAATGGTATACGCGGCAGGTTGAGGGCCTGTGCCCGAAAGGGCGTGGTGGTTCGAGTCCACTCGGGGGCACCAGATAAAGACAGAGGCGCTGGAAGGCAGCTGACGTGCGGAGCAGCAACGCTTGCGCACGTCGTTTCTTTTGGCAACGGCTTTCGTGTCATTCGTATTAATAGTAGGTTACGAACTCCCAGCGGGCGGCTAGCTCAGCGGCAGAGCATCTGGTTTACACCCAGAGGGTCACAGGTTCAAATCCTGTGCCGCCCACCCCTCACCACATCCACAATGATTCCCCCCGCGTGTGCCCGCTCGCTGTAACCCCTGCCGTACTAACTCACAACATCTCTGCTCACTTGAGTCCGCATTATTCCACATCACCAGAAAGGGAAATGCCATGCGCATCCGCCTCAGCGCGATTATAGTTTCCTTCTTCCTGCTGGCGCTTACCGTCGCGGGCTGCGGTGGTAGCTCTGGGGGAGGCTCGAGCAACGAGCTCGACATGGGCGCCGCCAGCTTCTCGCAGTCCAGCATCACCCTGAGCACTGGCCAGGCGCTACATATGGTAGATTCGCAGGATTCCGGCGGCACCCATATGATTTGCATTGGCCAGAATGGGAAATGCGACACCAACGCCAGCGGCCCCTCCGAGCTAGCTGATCCTGGCATGGCATTCAGTCCCGGCACGACGAAAGATGTAACCTTCAGCACGGCAGGCACGTACCACCTCACCTGCACCATTCACCCAAGTATGAACGTCACCATCACCGTCCAGTGACGGTTGGGCGCTTACTCGCCCGCCGCTTCTGGCATGATTGGGCGCAGAAAGAGGCCGTGCGCGGCGGCGAACTCCATCGCCGCCGCCACATCGAGCAGGCGCGGCCCTGTCCAGTTGACGCGAATGGCGGCACTCAGCCTCTCCGCGGGCAGTTGCAGCGACCGCTCGCCATCGAGTGCCAGGACGCATGAGCGGTCGTGAATCGCCACCAGTTCACCGATATCGAGCAACCGCCACGAGCGCACCATCGCCTCTCGCACCAGCCCCGGCGCAATGGGCGATAGCACCGAGACGCCGCCTCCAGAACCATCCATCGTATCGAGCTCAAGCAGCAAGGCATGCTCGGCCTCCGGCGACACCGGACGCAGGTGCGCGCCAATAGCGGATAGTCCGATGGCGCCGGGAACAGCCTGCGTGAGCCAGAGCTGGCGCAGGTGAGCGAGATCAGTGACGGCTCGCGCGCCCAAGAATGGCTGCGTGGATACGGCAATATCCACGAGCGCGCTCTCGATCACCTCACCTGCCTGCACCACCTCCAGCCGTTTGCTTCGGCGCACGGCAACATCCGCGGGAACCAGGCCGCGCGCGAAGAGACCGGCGGCCAGGCCCGCCACCGTCCCCTCGATGGGGCGTGGAATGACATTATTGGTCCCGGTGGAGATCGGCAGAAGCGACACATCGCGACAACCCTTGGCGACAGCGCGGCTTGTCCCGTCCCCACCGAGCACCACAATACACGCGCACCCCTCCAGCGCCATCCGCTCCGCCGCCAGCGCTGAGTCACGCTCGTCGTGCGCCAGACGCATCTCTATGAGGCGTACCCGCGCCTGAAGAGCGTGTGTGTCGGCGGCTGTCGTCGCCAGGCTATGTGGATCAGGCATCGCGAGCACATCGTCAACACCTGCCGCTTGCAGGCCGAACAGGACGCGCCGCAGGATACGCGCCTTCTCGTGCTGATCTACAATCGAGCTGTATCCGCTCAGCCGCCGCACATCATGCGCCGCGGCGGCATTGGCGATGATGCCTACGCGCGGCGCCATCAGCGGACCTCGGCGTAGGTTTCGCGCGATTCGACGAGGTGTTTCACCGTTTGCAGGAATGCCGCCGCCGGAGCGCCATCGACCGCCCGATGGTCAAACGTCAGACTGAGTGTCATCACCTGGCCAATTACGACCTTACCCTCTTGCGGCACGACCGCCTCATGTATCCTTCCGATGCCGAGGATACCCACCTCTGGGGCATTGAGAATCGGCGTGAACGCATCAATCTCATAGAACCCGAGAGACGTCAGCGAGAACGTGCTACCACTCAGTTCCGCCGGGGCGCTGGCGTTGGCGCGGGCGCGCTCAGTCAGCTCCCGGCTTCGCGCGGCAAGTTGCTCCAGTGTAAGGCTCCCCCCGTCGCGCACGACCGGGACCACCAGACCATCGGGCACAGCGACGGCCAGCCCCAGATGGATCGCGTCGTGAACGCGCAGACGATCTCCGTCCAGCGTCGCGTTCATGGCAGGATGTTGTCTGAGCGCCCGAATCACAATCCAGGCCAGCAAATCGGTATAGGTGAGACCGAGGCTTGCCTGTGCACGCTCGCGCGCCGCGACGAGCTCATCGGCCGCCACCTCTGTGGTCAGGGTCAACTGTGCGGACGTCTGCATGCTGTTGAGCATGCGCTCGGCAATCACTTTCCGCCGCCCGGTGAGCGCCTCGCCAGCCCCCAGAGGCGGGGTGGCCGCTGCGGGTGGAGACATGGTGCCAACCGGGCCGCTGACGGTGGCGGCAACACGCCGCACATCATCCTCGGTAATGCGCTGGCCCCGCGCCGGAGTGACGCGCGTGAGGTCAACGCCAAGCTCCCGCGCCAGTCGGCGTGCCACAGGAGAAGCAGGAACAAAATCGGCCTCAGCAGGCGCTGTGGCTGTGCCGGACGCGGACGACGCGGAAGGGGTTGTCGTAGCAGCCACAGCCTCACCGGTCGGCGCGAGCTCGGCAATCACCATGCCCGGCTTGACGACGTCGCCACGCTGAAGCCGTATGTTCTGGATGGTTCCATCCTGCGGCGCGCTGATCTCGATGGTAGCCTTCTCGACCATCAGCTCCCCCAGCACCTCGCCCGCGCGCACCGTCGCGCCATCACTCGCGAACCAGTTGGCGATGAAGCCTTCCTCTGCCTCGCTTTCGGTCCACGCTGGAACGGTAATCTCGATGTTCATCGCATATGCCCGTCCTTACTCGTACCATTCATGGCCTGTCATACGCCGAAGCCTGGTCGCCGCGTATGAAGCCGTTGGCCCCCGGCAGATGCATCGCCACATCGTCACCTGCCGGGGCCAATCGCCGACCACCACGAAGCTCCTGCGAGGTAGCGAGAGGCTGGTGTGACCGGCAAACCACGTGTCTGACTAGCCATGCACCAACTCGCGCGCCGCCGCCGCGATCTTCTCGGCGTTCGGCAGCACATACTGCTCCAGAGGACGGCTATATGGGATAGGCACGTCAGGTTCCGCGAGACGGCGGGCCGGGGCATCCAGGTAGTCCAGCGCCGACTCAGCCACGGTCGCGATCACCTCGCCGGTCATGCCATAGCTGCGGTAATCCTCGTCCACGACAAGGAGACGGTGGGTCTTCCTGACGGAATTGACGATGGCCTCGCGATCCAGCGGCGCCAGCGTGCGCAAGTCTACCACCTCGGCGGAGATGCCTTCATCGGCGAGCTTCTTCGCGGCAGCCAACGAGCGGTGCACCATCATCCCTACCGTCACAATCGTGACATCCGTGCCCTCACGCTTGACATCCGCAACGCCGAACGGGATGGTGTACGCCTCTTCAGGCACCGGCCCGGCGGAGGCATCGAGCATCGTCATCCAGCCCAGTCCCATGATCCCTTTGTGCATAAAATAGACAACGGGATTGTCGTCGCGAATCGCCTGAATTATCAGGCCCTTTGCATCATACGGCGTGGATGGCACCACCACCTTCAACCCAGGCACATGCGCGAAGAGGCTGTAGAGGCTTTGCGAGTGCTGGGCGGCATCGTTGTAGCCAGCGCCATACGCGGTAATCAGCGTGACCGGCAGGCGCACATGCCCGCCAGACATGTAGGTGTTCTTGGCCAGATGGTTATAGATCTGATCCATGCAGACGCCGAAAAAGTCCACGAACATCAGCTCGACGATGGGCCGCATGCCCGCGGCTGCCGCGCCAATCGCCGCGCCAATGAACGCAGTTTCGGAGATAGGTGTGTCGCGCACGCGCTCAGGGCCGAACTCCTTGAGCAAGTCTTGCGTCGCGCCGAAGATACCACCATACACGCCGATATCTTCGCCCATGATGAACACATCTGGGTCGCGCTTCATCTCGGAGGCTATGCCCTCAGAGATCGCGCGGGCGGAGGTTAACTGGCGGGTGGAAGCAGGAACTGCCATAGTGGGCTGCTCTCATTCTCTCTCAGTCGCGCTGACGCAGGTCAACCGACGGTAACGAAGACATCTTCGAGCGCCTCTTCGGGGGCGGGATATGGGCTTTCGCGAGCAAACGCGACCGCTTCATCGACGGTGGCCTGCGCAGCCTTATGCATTTCGGCGTCCTGTTCAGATGTCAGCCAGCCCTGCGCCATGAGCTGATCGCGCATCCGTTTGATGGGATCATGCTCTTTGAGCCGCGTTACTTCCTGCGGGTCGCGGTATACCTCTGGATCACCCTGAAAGTGTCCCAGATAGCGGTCGGTGTGGATTTCCAGCAGCGACGGGCCTTCCCCACGTCGTGCGCGGGCGACAGCCTCTTCCGCGACCTCATAGACGGCAGCTACGTCATTCTCATGAACAGCGACGCCGGGGATTCCGTAGGCCTGCGCGCGATCCGCGTTGGATGGTATCGCGGTCGCCGCGGTCTTGGGAACCGAGATCGCGTAGCTGTTGTCCTCACAGACAAAGACGACGGGTAGCTTCCAGGTGGCGGCGAGATTCAGCGATTCGTGGAAAGCACCCTGATTGGCGGCGCCTTCGCCAAAGAAGGCCACGGCAACATCGTCACGGTGTTTCATCTTGGCGGCGAGCGCAGCGCCCACGGCGGATGGCATGCCTGCCCCAATAATCCCGGAGCAGCTAAACCCGACGTCCGGGTCAAACAGATGCATATGGCCACCCTTGCCCTTGCCAAGTCCCGTCTCTTTGCCGAATATCTCGGCGGTCATCTTCTTGAGGTCCACCCCCTTCGCGATGGCAAAGTGGTGGGCGCGGTGGGGGCCAGTCACTGTATCTGTGGGACGTAGGTGCGCGCAGACGCCAACGGCGACAGGCTCCTGACCTGCGGCCAGATGCATCTCGCCGGGGACCGGGCCAGAGCCAATATCAAAGACGGGCGTCTTGCCTTCCATATAAATCTGTACCATCGTCTCTTCGAAGGCACGGATTGTCAGCATCTGACGATAAAGCGACAGCGCTGTCTGCTGATCTAAGGGCATACCGTCACCTCCTGGGGGAAGGGATGTCGCCACGGCACTCATGGACATTCACGCGCCGTCGAGCGCCGCAGTGGCGTGAACGATACTCGGCTCGACACATGGCATAGAGAATGGGGCGTCGCCTGTTCGGCGTGGAGTAGTCGCGCGGGCGGGCGTCGTCTGAAGGAAGCGCTCCGAAGATGGGCTACATGGACGCAAACACGAGCGAGCGCTACGAGGATGGCCGTTGGTTGAGGATTGGCCTGTAACCACCCTCAAACATACCACAGATACCACATGCCCATCTCAGCGCTGTCACAGATTGGCACCAGGAGATACCTCCACTGAAGCGGTAACGCGAGCGCAGGCAGGCAACCGATGTGCTACACTGTCCCAGGCGTTCGTCGTGTTGGGAAGCGCTCAAGCCGCATCCGCAACGCGTGCCTGGTAAGGAGTTAACCCACCATGCCACATGTTGTCCTGCTCGGCGACTCGATCTTCGACAACCAGTCCTACGTCGAGCCAGGCGAGCCTGACGTCATCCGCCAGCTCCGCGCGCGTCTGCCCACCGACTGGGAGGCCACGCTTCTGGCGGTGGATGGCAGCGTCACCAACGACATACGTTTTCAGCTTGCGCATCTGCCTACGGACGCTACCCACCTCGTCGTCAGCGTCGGTGGCAATGACGCGCTGGGCCAGCTCGACGTGCTCACCAGCCGCGCCAGTTCCGTCGCCGAGGCGCTTGCCCGTCTCGCCGCCATCCAGGACCAGTTCGAGCTAACCTACCGGCGCATGCTCGACACTGTTCTCGCACGCAGGCTGCCAACCGCGGTCTGCACGATCTATAACGGCAATTTCCCAGACACCGCCTACCAGCGCATCGCCACCTTCGGCGTCACATCCTGGGATGACACGATTCTCCGCTGTGCCATCGAGCGCGGCCTCCCGGTGATCGAGTTACGGCTCATCTGCACGGATGCCGCCGACTACGCCAACCCCATCGAGCCATCCGCGCGCGGGGGAGACAAGATCGCCGCCACCATCGCCGCGCTCGTCACTACCCACAATTTCGCTCAGGGCCGCACTGCCATCTACAGGCAACCCGCCGATGGCGCTTAGAGTTCCTGGCAAACCGCTTTCTTAGCCGCGGCATTCATGCCCCGAGGCTGGCCTACTCGCATCATTGCCACTGGGGCATGACGGTTCTGTGAGGCGTTCTTTGCGTATCGAGAGTTGGGGCATAGGGGATTTGAGCGGGGTGAATTAGGCTGTTCCAGCGATGCGGGTGCCTTCTGGCTGGAGGACCAGCAGCACACAGTCATTCCGGCTGCCCGCGTTGCCAAGGCGGCTATAGTGCGCCGCAACGGGCAACTCTCGTCCATCCTTGAGCGTGATGATGTAGTGCGCCTGATGGTCATTCACCCCACTGAATAGTGCCTGACGCATCGGGCAGCTATCATGACAGAGCATTGTCCCATCGCTGTTATGGCATCCGAGCAGGCTGTAGCACTTGACCTGCCCCGCCACCTCCTCAGCCTTCCAGCCACACAGATGCTGCGCCGCCTCATTATAGAGCAATACCGTGCGATCCAACGATAGCACCAGCAGCGGCATCGGCGCCCTGTCGAGCGCGGCCAACGCCACGCGTTCCAGGCTGACATCATCCGTCGGCTCATGCGACTGCACCGTATCTCCGCCATCCTCCACGGACACCACGCGCATCCGGTAGCCCACCCCACGCACCGTCTCGATGGGAGCGTCCTCGCCCAGCGCGCCGCGCAGCTTGTGACGCAGATTGCTCACATGGATGTCTATCGTGCGGTCGAATGGCGTGCCCCGCAGGTAGTTACCCAGACGATTCAGCAACTCTTCGCGCGTGAAGACTCGTCCGGGATGCTGCGCAAAGATTGCGAGCAGCTCATATTCCAGTGACGTGAGTGGGACATCCTTGCCAGCGGCGCGCGCCTCTCGCTGATCGTGATGCAGCTCGATGCGACCAGCACGTACAACAGGATGCGGACGCTCCGCTACGCCTGACGCCCGGCGCGCCGCCACTTTCACCCTTCCTAGCAACTCTCGCGGGTGCATGGGAAGCGCGAGGTAATCGTCCGCCCCGGCGCTGAAGGCCAGCAGCTTGTTCAGCTCGTCGGGGTGTTCGCTCATGATGAACACCGCGGGGATATCGCTTTCGCGCCGGAGAGTGCGACATAACTCCAGCCCATCGATCAGCGGGAGCGCCTGATCGAGCAGAACAAGCGGCGGCCGGTGCTGGTGGATGAGCTGCTGCGCCACCCGGCCATTATAGGCGCATAAGACGGCATATCCCTCGCGTTCCAGCAACGACCGCACCAGAGCGACGCTGCTCGGAACGTGATGGGCCACGAGGATCAGAGGGAGTGGAACCTCAGTCTGTGATGGCATAGACTCTTGCCTCGCACGATGGTGGCGGCAGAAGCCGTTAGTGCACTCGCTTGACCGCAGTATATGTGCGCGGATTTCCTCCGTCAAGGAACTTTACATCTACGAAACAATTCACGCCTCATCTTCCATACAGACCTATGCCACAGTGTCCCCAACAACAATCGCCGCACAGCACAATCGGGGGCTACCGCATGGCTACGAGCCGTCCACCGCAGACTACCGGGCGCGCACGCGCCTCCATCCGCTGGATGCGCCGTGACGACCTGGACACTGTGGCGCAACTCGACGCGCGCGTTTTCGGTGAGACGCGCCGTGCCTATTTCGAGCGGCGGCTGGCCACGCTCGATGGGAGCAATCCGGCGAGCCAGACCATCGGCCTCGTCGCGGAGGAACATGGCGCGCTGGCGGGCTTCGTCATGGGCACACTCACCAGCGGCGAATTCGGCTTCAGCGAGGTGACCGCGCTGATAGACTCGATAGCTGTTCACCCTGGCCAGCAGCGACGCGGACTGGGAGAGCAGCTCGTGAATGCGTTCATCGCCGAGAGCGCGGCACGCGGCGCGCGGGACGTGTATACCCTCGTCAACTGGAAATCCTGGGACATGCTCAAGTTCTTCGATTCGCTACGATTCGGCCTCGCGCAGACCATCCTGCTGCACCGCCACATCGGCGCAGGCAGCGGCAGTGGTGAAATCGAGGGAGACCAACATGAGCCAGGCTGAAACGCGGGAATATGACGGCTGGACGCGCCGTTTCACCGCCATCGGCGCACGGTTGAACGAGGCCATCGAACTCTATCGCGGACTCGGCTTCGAGATCATGCTGGCGGCGGCGGAGCCTGACGCCGACAAGGTAGCGGAATCGTCGGCATGTGCGGAGTGTTTCGTGATGACGCTGGCGCAGACCATCTATACGCGCCCACTGGACACCCACATTGACGCCCATAGAGATACCCCTACAGAGACCAGCGCCACAGAAAGGTGACACCATGACGAACTTCCCTGGCAGAGACCCTGAGAGCTACAGCTTCCAAGAGATCATCTATACCAAGTGCGACTGGGTGGCGACGGTCACGATGAACCGCCCTGACAAGTACAACGCCTACACCTACCACACGCTGCAGGAGATGACCCAGGCATTCCGCGATGCCTCGTGGGATGACAAAATCGCCGTGGTGGTGCTCACTGGCGCGGGCGAGAAAGCGTTCTGCACAGGCGGCGATGTCGCCGAGTACGCCGAGGAATACACCGAGCGCCCCCGCGACTACTGGAAGTGGATGGGCGTCTTCATCGAGTGCGTGGATATGCTGCGCAACATTGGCAAGCCGACGATTGCGCGCCTCAACGGCATGGTCGTCGGGGGTGGCAATGAGCTCAATATGGCGTGCGATCTGGCCATCGCCGCCGACCATGCGCGCATCCGCCAGGTGGGCGCCGAGGTGGGCAGCGTCGCCGCTGGGGGCGCGACTCAGTGGCTGCCGCTGATCGTTGGCGACCGCCGCGCGCGTGAAATCCTCTGGCTCTGCGAGTGGGTAGACGCGGCGAAAGCGCTCGACTGGGGACTGGTCAATCAGGTCGTGCCTTACGCCGCGCTGGACGACGCCGTCGCCACGATGGCCGCCAAGCTTGTGGACAAGTTCTCCGAGAGCCTGCGCTACACCAAACAGCAGACCAACTTCTGGAAAGACTTCGCCTGGTATCAGACCGCTGGGCATGCGCGCGAATGGCTTGCGCTCCACTATACCTCGCTGGAGCCGTATGAGGGCATGCATGCATTCGTCGAGAAGCGCCGCCCCGGCCACATCGAGGTGCGCCAGCGCGCCGCCAGCGGTGGATCAAGTGAGTTCGTCTGGGGGCCATACAACCAATCGTGCGCATCGTGCGGCGCGAGCGGCATCCCGGCGGACTTCGCCTACTGTGGCCGCTGTGGCTCGCCCCTTAGCCAGTCAGCCAAACGCTAATCACACGAATCACACGTTCGTCGCCAGCGAGAGGGAGGACATCATGCGAGCGGCGGTCTTTTATGAGGCGCACGCGCCCCTACGAGTGCAGGAGTGGCCCGATCCGACGCCCAACCACGACGAGATTCTGGTGCGAGTGGCCGCCTGTGGCCTGTGTCACACCGATCTCCACTACATTGATCACGGCGTGCCGACGGCGAAGCAACCGCCACTCGTCCTCGGTCACGAGGCGACCGGCATCATCGCGCAGGTGGGCGAGCGTGTCACGAACGTGAAGGTCGGCGACCGGGTGCTGTTGCCAGCGGTGCTGCCCTGCGGCTCGTGCTTTGCCTGCCGCAATGGACGCGAGAACATCTGCCTGCATCTGCGGATGTTCGGCAACGATGTGGATGGCGCCTACGCAGAGTACGTCACCGCGCCCGCCCGCGATGCCTTTATCCTGCCCGACGAGATTCCGCTGGTGGAGGGCTGCATCATCGCCGACGCGGTGACGACCCCTTACCACGCAGTGAAAAACCGCGCAGAGGTACGACCTGGGGACACCGTAGTGGTCTATGGCTGCGGAGGCGTAGGGCTAAATATCGTGCAATTCGCAAACCTGGCAGGCGGTATCGTCATCGCTATAGACATCGCGGAGGAGAAGCTGGAGCACGCGCTGCGACTGGGCGCGACGGCCACTATCAATCCGAAACAGGAGGGCGCGGGCGTCGCGAAAGCGGTGCGAAGACTGACGGCAGGTGCGGGCGCGGATATCGCTATCGAGGCGATTGGCAATCCGGCGACGATGAAGGAGGCGTTCAGCACGCTGCGGCCCGGTGGGCGGCTGGTGGTCGTCGGCTATAGCGATCACGAGGTCGCGCTCAACGCCGGGCGCGTGATGTATCGCGAGATGGAGATTCGTGGCAGCCTCGGCTGTCGTCCGGTGGATTATCCCCGCGTGATCGAACTTGCCCGCACAGGCCGCATCGAGGTCGCTTCGCTGGTGACAGCGCGCTTCCCCCTGGCCGAGATCAACGTGGGCCTCGACACGCTGCGGGCAGGGCGTGGCATTCGTTCCGTTGTGGTGATGGAATGACAGACAGTGAGGGAGGATGACGCCATGCAAACGACATTCACGCTTCTGCGGGTGAACATCACCAGAGATGTCGCCACCATCACGCTCAATCGGCCCCCACTCAATATCCTGACCACCGAGATGATCCGCGAACTGGATACCGCGCTGACTGAGATCGCCATGAATCAGCATCTCAAGGCGGTCGTGCTACAGGCTGAGGGCAAGGCGTTTTGCGCGGGCGTGGATGTCGCCGACCACGTGCCCGAACGGGTAGATGCGATGATTCGCGGATTTGGGCGACTTTTCATCCACCTGCGCGCGCTACCGGTCCCGACGATTGCCGTGGTACAGGGCGCCGCGCTCGGCGGGGGGACTGAGTTGGCGATTGGCTGCGATATTGTGCTGGCGGCGTCTTCCGCGCGCTTCGGCCAGCCGGAGGTCAAGCTCGGCGTCTTCCCACCCATCGCCGCCGCCTGTTTCCCGCAGTTGATCGGCTATCAACAGGCGGCCAAACTGATTCTCACCGGCGCCACCATCCCCGCGGTTGACGCGGTTCGCTTGCATCTGGCGACGGAGGTGGCCCCAGACGAGGAGCTTTCGTCCCGGCTGGAAACGCTGCTGAGCCAGCTACGCAGCGCCAGCGCGACCACGCTCCGGCTGACAAAACGCGCGCTCCTCATCGGCGCTGATCGTGGCGTCTCCGCCGGGCTGGAATCCATCGAAACACTCTACCTTACCGACCTCATGGCAACTGCTGACGCCGCCGAAGGCATCAACGCATTCATGGAGAAACGCCCGCCAGCCTGGCGCGACGAATAGTAACCATCAGGCATACAGGCATGCGGGCATACGGACTATCACCCTGCGACCTACGGATCCAGCGCCTATCCACGCTGGCGCCAGCCGACGCGCTGTATCGCCGACAAGGAGACCACCATGGCCCTTGAGATCGAAACTTCACTCACAGAGATTCTGGCGCGCTGCCACGAGCTGAGCCTGCGCCAGCGTATCCCCGACGACGAGGCGGGCATGGCCATTGGCTATTTCCCGGTCTACTTCCCCGAAGAGATCGTCCATGCCGCTGGGCTGCGGCCCCACGCTCTCTATGGTGGTGGTAACCATATCGAGGTGCGCTATGCCGATGCGCGCATTGGCTCGTTCGTCTGCTCCATCTGTCGCAGCACCACGGAACTGGGGCTCAATGGTTCGCTCAAGGGTCTCGGCGGATTCTTCGCGCAGCCCATCTGCGACGCCGCCAAGCACATGGCCGGTATCTGGGGTCGCAACTTTCCCCAGCAGGATCCGCAGATACTGGCGTTGCCGCAGAATGTCAACTCGCCCGCGTCGGCGCGCTACGTCTACGACGAGTATCAGCGCCTGCGCGGCATCCTCGCCGAGAAAGTAGGCCACGAGATCACCGATGAGGCCATCCGTGCGAGCGTGCGCGTCTACAACGAGAACCGCCGCCTGCAGCGTGCCCTCTATGCCATCAAACGCGACGATCCGGCGCGGCTCTCCACCGTCGAGGCGTATCTGCTGATTCGCGCCGGCACGCGCCTGCGCCGTGAGGAGCATAACGAGCTGCTGCGCGCGGCATTGCGGCTGTTACCAGAGCGCCGCGTCCGCCAGATGGATAAGCCGCGGGTGATCTTCCTGGGCGGATTCTGCGAACAGCCACCGCTCGAAATGATCGAGACCATCGAAGATGTCTGCTTCATCGTAGACGACGACCTGCTGATTGGCCAGCGCTGGATTACCGAGGACGTGCCGGAGGAGGGCGACCCGGTCTGGGCGCTGGCGGAAAGCTATATCGAGCGCTCGGCGGCCAGCCCGGTGCAGTACGACGCGCGCAAACGGAAGGAGGATGTGCTGATGCGGATGCTGCATGAGGCGCACGCTGAAGCCACCATCATCTCCGCCGCGAAGTTTTGCGAGCCAGGGCTGGACGATCAACTGGCGCAGTCTCGCTGGCTCGACCAGCAGGACATCCCGTACCTTGTGCTGGAGTTCGAGGAAAAGATGACCAGTTTCGAGCAGATGGCGATGCAGGTGGAGACTTTCGCCGAGTCGCTGCTCTTTGAATAGGAGACTTCCGATGGCCCAGGCCCACGTCGCCAACCCCGCGCCAACGGTGGACGCACGCACCGCCGGACAGCGGCTCGTCAACCAGTGGCTGGCGCATGTCCACACCGCCCACGAGCGCGGCCAACCCGTCGCCTACATCTTCGTGATGGGCAACGCCGTCGAAATCCTGCGATCCTTCGGCTTCGAGCTGGTCTTTCCAGAGATCAACTCGCTGCAGACGGGGGTCCGCAAGATGGCGCCTGATTTTCTCGCCAAAGCCGAAGATTACGGCTTCTCACCAGATGTCTGTAGCTACGTCAAAGCGGATGTTGGCCTGATGCTCAGCGACATGCAACATCCATCTGGCACGCGTATCCCCAAACCCGATATCGCCATAGCCTCCAGCCTCTGTAATGTCTACATCAAATGGGCGGAGATATGGGAGCGCCACTTCGGCACGCCCGCGTTCGTGCTGGATATTCCCGGCAAGCGCTTCGCCACCTGGCGACCACTGCCAGGCACAGCGCAATATGACGCCGATACGCGCTGGGTTGAGGGCCAGTTACGCGACCTGATTGCCCAGTGTGAGCGGATTACCGGCACGAAGTTCGATCCTGACCGGCTGGCCGAGGTGGAGAGCAACGTCAACGAGATGATTCGCCTCTGGGTTGAGATTCTGCAGCTCAACCAGCGGCGGCCCGCGCCCTATAACTCCATGCTGGATGGCCTGACATATATCGGCGTCCTGAATGCCTGGCGCGGCACGCCGGAGGGCGTCGAGTATATGCGGTTGCTGCGTGACGAGGTTGCCGGAAAATTGGCGCGCGGCGAGGGACGGGTTGCGGAGGAGCGTTTCCGCCTGATCTTCAGTGGGACGCCGTGTTACGTGAACATGCGCCGCCTGGTCGAGCTATTCGAGTCCCACGGAGGTGTCTTTGCCGCGTCCGATTACCTCACCTATGCAGCGGGGGGCCTTGATAGCAGCGGCCTGTTCTACGATCCCTCGCGACCGCTGGAAAGTCTCGCCGAGGTGACGACGCTCGCCTCGCAGCTGGGCCTCTCGAATCACTTCTTCTCGCACCAGACACTGGCGCAGCAGGTCAAGGAATATGGCGCCGATGGCATCGTCTACCACGGCATCAAGAGCTGCCGGACGGTCGCGACGAGCATGGCGGATAACCGCGAATACGTCACCTCGCGCTATGGGCTGCCCACCCTCTATATCGAATCGGACCTGATCGACCCGCGCTACTGGTCGGATGCGCAGATCAAGAACCGCGTTGACGCTTTCTTCGAGGTGCTGGAGCAGCGAGCACTGGTGAAAGGAGGCGACTAAATGCTGTACGTCGCAGGTGTAGATGTCGGCTCAACCCAGGCAAAAGCGGTCGTGCTGGATGACGAAGGGCGCATGGTCGGCGAGGCGATTCTCGATGTCGAGATGAATATGGGAACGGCGGCCCAGCAGGTGTTTGAGAAAGTCGTGGCGAACGCCAACCTGACGCCAGATGAGATTGCGTTCACCGTCGCGACGGGCTACGGTCGCTACCGCGTCACGTTTGGCGACCTCCAGGTGACTGAGATCAGTTGCCACGCGCGCGGAGCCACCGCGGAATTTCCCCGTACGCGCACCGTGCTCGATATCGGTGGGCAGGATACCAAAGCGATTCGTATTGGCGAGGCGGGCGAGGTGGTGGACTTTGCGATGAACGACAAATGCGCCGCTGGCACGGGCCGTTTCCTGGGAGCCGCCTCGTTCGCGCTGGAGCTGCCCCTCTCCGAGCTTGGGCCACTGGCGCTAAAGGCTACCGCGCCAGTCAAAATCACGACAACCTGCACCGTCTTCGCCGAATCCGAAATCATCGGCCACCTGGCGAAAGGCCATCGCCCTGAGGATGTTCTCGCCGGGATGCACTATTCGATTGCGACCCGCTGCGCCTCGCTGGTGCGGCGCGTTGGCCTCACGCCTGAAATTACGTTCACTGGCGGCGTCTCACGTAACGCGGCGATGGTGTCGCTGCTCCACAAGGTGCTCGATACCCCGCTGAATGTCAGCGCTCAGGGGCATTTCATGGGCGCGATTGGCGCGGCGCTCTACGCGCTTGACCACGCGCGCGCAGGCACACGGCACGCGGCGGCTCTGGCTGAGGAGGTGGCGCCATGACAACGGGAATTCTGGTCGCTGGGATAGACATCGGCTCGACCTACACCAAAGCGGTGCTGCTCGGCACATCACGCGGCGTCCGGGCGACCGCGATCCGGCGAAGCGGCTACAAGCCCGCCGCCGCCGCCAGCGCCGTCTTCGACGATCTTGTCGCCAACGCCATGGTGGCAAAGGAGGAAGTCACTTATATCGCCACGACCGGTTATGGACGCTACATGGTGCCCTTCCGGCACGCGCAAATTACCGAGCTTACGTGCCACGCCGTCGCAACCGGACACCACTTTCCAGCGGTGCGCACCATCCTCGATATTGGCGGCCAGGACATCAAAGCCATTCGCATAGATGGCATGGGACGTGTCCGCGCCTTCCGTCTCAACGACAAGTGCGCGGCGGGCACAGGCGCGTTTCTCGAAAAGACGGCGCGCTATCTCGGACTGGAGACAGGCGACATCGGCGCGTACGCGCTTCGCTCGCGCAAGCCGGTCGAGATCAGCAGCGTCTGCGCCGTCTTCGCGGAGTCTGAGGTCATCAACCATCTGGCGAGTGGCGTCGTCCCTGAAGACATCATGGAGGGCGCGATTGTGGCGCTTGGCGGGCGCGCCGTCCAGCTGATGAAGCGCGTCGGTCTGGAACCCGATTTTGCGCTGGCGGGCGGCATGACCAACAATCCCGCGATGGTGGCCGCACTGGAGAGCAGGCTGGGCGCGCCACTACACCTCCCGCCAAACGGCCTCGGGCAGCTCAACGGCGCATTTGGCGCCGCGCTGCTGGGATTGCGCCGCGTCGAGCGTCTGCTGGCAGATGGCCGCGCGATTATGCCGCCCAGCGGTGAAGATGAGTTCAAGGCGCTGAGATGGTCTACCTACGTGGCGCAAAGCGCGTCCCCTGCTATTTCGGCATAGCCCTCTGCGTATGCATCCGATTGAATGAACTTCAACGTCGAAAGGAAAACCACAGTGGATGTCCTGGAGCAATTGACCGCTGAACATGGTGGCCTGCGCGCGCATCTCGAACGCATCCAGTCGGCTGCCGAGGCGCAGGACGCCGCCGCGCTCTCCGCCAGGCTGGAGGCCGCCCGCACCGCGCTGACGGATGACCTGGATGACCATATCGCTCTCGAAGAGGCTGAGGCATTCAACCCGCTCGTCCAGATACTGGGCGATGGCCTGGTAGAGCCGTTTTATGAGGAGCATGTCGAAATCCGCGTCTTGCGCGACGAAGTATATACGTTGCTAGCGCGTGGTGAGACGCCCTATGAGCCAAGCCTGCATCTGTGCGAGCTTATCCTGGCGCATCAGCAGCGAGAAGACCTGATGCTCTTCCCCAGCGCCCGCGAAGCGCTGATCTCATAGGATTTTGCGGGCCGTCGTATCGCTATCCTGGCCTCTGTCCTGGCACCGCTATACTCTGTATGGAGGTAGCGCGTGGACGATGCAACTGGTCCATCAACCAACAATCACATCAGCGCCGCAAGCGACGACAGCGACATCAACGCGGTCTATGAGGAGCTGCGCCCCCTGATGTTCTCGATTGCGTACCGCATGCTGGGCAGCGCGACCGAGGCGGAGGATCTCGTTCAGGAGGCGTATCTGCGCTTTCATCGCGCCACGTCGCAGGGCGAGGTGATTGAGTCGCCCAAAGCGTATCTCTCCACCGTCACGACGCGCCTCGCCATTGACGCGCTGCGATCTGCACGCGCCAGGCATGAGGCCTATGTTGGCCTGTGGCTCCCAGAGCCGCTGATGGTCTCGACCGACGCCGACCCCGCCGAACAGGCGGAGGTGGACGAATCGCTCTCGCTTGCCTTTCTCGTCGTGCTTCAGACGCTCTCCCCGGTCGAACGGGCCATCTTCCTGCTCCGCGACGTCTTCGACTATGACTATGCCAAGATTGCCAGCATCACGGGCAAGAGCGAGGACAACTGCCGCCAGATTCTCGCCCGCGCCAGGAAGCGCATCGGCTCCGGCCAACCCCGATTCACCGCCAGCAAACAGGACCAACGCGAGCTGGCGACCAGGTTCTTCGCCGCGGCGGACCAGGGAAACCTGACAGGCCTCGTCAACTACCTCGCGGCAGACGCCACTTTCTACGGTGATGGCGGCGGCAAGGCGCAGGCATTCCCGCGGCCAGTCCACGGTCGGGAGCATGTCGCGCGGCTCTTTGCTGGTATCTTCACGAAGGGTCACGAACTCGCCGCCACCTGGCGATTCGCCTTCGTCAACGGGCAGCCCGGCATGCTGGCATTCGACGCCAATGGCGGCCTGATTACGGTGATGGCGCTCGACATTGGCGCCGACGGTCTGGTCAGGACGATTCGCTCCATCGTCAACCCCGACAAGATCGGGCATCTGGGATTTCCGCTCACCGAATCCGTCGGCCTCATCAAAGACAACCGCGACGACGCCTGAACCCCGGCTTACCCTTTGGCGCGGGCGCGTATGGTCCGGTTGCCACTCACAGACAGCACCCTGTCACAAGATTGACACCCATCTCGTCAAAGAGGACGCAAAGCACCTGCAAGGTCCAGGTGTTGATGGAGGTCACATCATGAAAGTATTTGTCGCAGGCGCGAATGGCGCTATTGGAAAACCATTGGTCTCACAACTCATCGCCCATGGCTACGAAGTAGTTGCGATGACACGCTCACCGAAACATAGCGATGCGCTCCGGGCTCTCGGCGCGGAAGCGGTCGTCGCCGACGCCCTCGACCGCGCCGCCCTCATCGAAGCCGTCACGCGGGCCGAGCCTGAGGTGGTGATTCACGAGCTGACGGCGCTCACGCACGCGAAGGACTACAAGCATTTCGACGACGAGTTCGCGATGACCAACCGACTGCGCACGGAGGGCACGGACAATCTGCTGGCGGCGGCCCACGCGGCAGGCGCGCGGCGGTTCATCATTCAGAGCTACGGCAACTGGAACTACGCGCGGGGCGGCAGCATGGCCAAGAGCGAGGATGATCCACTCGATCCCACGCCGCCCGCCAATCAGACAAAGTCGATGGAAGCGATACGATACCTCGAGCAGGCCGTGCTGGGTGCGGATGGCATTGAAGGGGTCGCCCTGCGGTATGCCAGTCTCTACGGGCCAGGAACGGGGTTGGCAGCCGATGGCGATATCGCGGCATCGGTGCGCAAACGCATGCTCCCAGTCATCGGCAATGGCGCGGGCATCTGGTCGTTCATCCACGTGGACGACGCCGCCTCAGCCACCGTCGCGGCCATCCAGCCCGGCGCGCGCGGTATCTACAATGTCGCCGACGACGAGCCCGCGCCAGTGAGCGTCTGGCTGCCTGACTACGCCCGCGCTCTCGGCGCGAAGCCACCGTTCCATATCCCCGTCTGGCTGGGCCGCCTGATCGTGGGTGACGTTGGTGTCTCGATGATGACGCAGATTCGCGGCGCGTCAAACGCCAAAGCCAAACGCGAGCTCGGCTGGACGCCAGCCTACGCGACCTGGCGCGACGGCTTCCGCAAGGGGCTGGGCTGATCGAAGAGCGTGGCCTCCCGCCCATTTGATGATGGGCGGGAGTCACGCCAACGTCCTGCTCAGTATGGCATCGTGTTGCAATGTACATAACAACCACGCCGGATACGAAAACGTACCTAATTCCTCGATAGGTCACGTTTCCGGTTGACTTCTAGAGCCATACAAGCTACAAGTGGAGGGGGAAATCGTCACGCAGCGGGGCGGAGGATCGTGCGGATGCCAGATCGCGAGCAAGATTTCGAGGCGCCAGAGCAGAGTCACACGGCATCCGCTTCGGAGGTATCGCCTACCCCTTTCTCTGAGACCGGCGAGCAGCTCATCCGCCGGACCCCGATGGGCTATGTCTGGAACCAGGCGGGCGCCATCTGGCTGTTTCTTTCACTGCTCATTTTCGAGGTCGTTATCCGGCGCTCGCTGCCAAAAGGCGAGACCAACGACTTCGATCTCGTATCGACCATCGCCAACCTCGGCTATTACATCGCCTCACTGGGCCTCGCCAGCGCCGGAACCGTGTTTCTTCCGCGCGCGCTGGCAGAGGGCGGGCCAGCGCTGGCACTCTCGCTGGCGAACCGCCTCGCCGCCATTCGGCTCGCGCTTGGCGTGATCGTCGGAGCCGCCATCATCTGGGGGCTGCCAGCGCTGAGTACGGTCATCGAAGGCGCAGGATGGCCACAGGGAAGCGCGCTCATCCACAGCTACGCGGTGCAGACGGTCATCGACCACCGCATTGTCATCGCCGCGTACGTGCTCTGCGTAGGCATCTCGACGTTGCTGAGCAACCTGCTGATCGCGCTGGTCTACACGCGCATCGTCTTCATCATTGGGAGTCTCGGCCAGCTGCTGCTGCTGCTGCTGGCATACGTCTTCGTCCATCCGCTCGACCAGGGGGTGGATGGCGCCATCGCGGCACAGGCGGCGCCAGCGGCGATCACCGCCGTCATCTTCGCTTTCACCATTCGGCATGTGCTGCGGGCAAAGCCTAGCTCGAAGGGCCACCGCATGCTGCGGCCCACGCTCAGGCTGGGGGTGGCCGCATGGCTGGCGGACCTGCCCAACTCATCGCTGGTGCAGCCGGTGGCTATTGGCCAACTGTCGGCGGTCGCGCCAACCGAGCTGCTCTATTTCAAGAGCACATATCAGATGGGCGACGCGGGCGCGCGTTTCTTCACCGATGGACTCGGCGGCATCAGCATGGCGACGATGTCGGTGTCGTATGAGGGTGGGCTGGGTCCGCTCGCCATCAGCTGGCGCACGGTGAGCAAATTGCAGGTCTTGCTGGCGGTGCCACTCATCGCCTTCTGCATCCCCCACGCTTCCTCGATCATGCGGATTCTCTTCGGGACCAGTTACGAGCAGGCGGGCCCGCTGCTGGCGGTTTTTCTCTTTCTCAATGGCCTCACCCAGCTCCTCGGCGGCGCGACCCATGAATGGGCGCTCTATGTGCTCGGACGCCAGCGATGGGTGGTGGTCTCGCGCTGGGCCACGCTGGGAATCCTGGCGCTGGCGGGCATCTGGCTCGTGCCTCAGTTCGGCGCGCTTGGCGCGTTGCTGGCGGTGGGCATAGGCCGACTCGTCGCCCAGATCTTCCTGCTGGTGCTGGCGCGCGCCTGGGTGCGCCGCCCCTATCCAATAGCATTCATCGTCAAGCTGCTGCTGGCTCTGGCTATCCCGGTTGTCGTGACCATCTTCTTCCAGCCGACAGCGTTTGTCGCGTCGTTGATGGCGGCGATGGACTGGATCCCCGCCATCGCGCAGCCGGTCATCCAGCAGGGGCTGCTCCTCGCCCTCAACCTGATTATCTTCACGGTCATCCTGCTCATCTGCCTGCGGATCATCCGTCCGCTGGATGCCGAGGACGCCACGCTCTTGAATCAGGTGCCTCGATGGCTCCGCCGGGCGCTGCTACCCTTCGCCAACCGACGGCGCAATCAGGCGCCAGCCGTCGTCAACGAATAGTTCGGCGCATGCGCTGCATATTCACCGAGAGCTTTTCGCATCAGAAAGGCAGCTATCCATGGCCGCATCCGCCGTCATCGACTCGCAGCCAAAGTCCCTCTCGCTCAACGATTACCCAACGAATAAGCCGCACCATCTCGACCGCGAAACCATCACTGCGGAGCTCAGGACGCTGGAGGCGCGGATGGCGCGCCAGCAAGAGCTGCTCTATGGCGCGGCCACAGAGAGCGTGCTGATCGTCTTACAGGGGACAGACACGGCGGGGAAAGATGGCACGATCAAGCACGTGATGAGCACGATCAACCCCATTGGCTGCCACGCCTGGAGCTTCAAGGTTCCCACCGCCGAAGAGCTGGCGCATGACTTCCTCTGGCGCATCCACCAGCGAACACCGCCGCGCGGAATGATGGCGATCTTCAACCGCTCCCACTATGAAGATGTGCTGGTGGCGCGCGTCCACAAGCTCGCGCCGCGCGCCGTATGGCAGAAGCGCTACGGGGCGATCAACAACTTCGAGCAGATGCTCACAGAGAACGGCGTCATCGTGCTCAAGTTCTTTCTGCACATCTCGAAGGATGAGCAGAAACAACGGCTCCTGGCGCGCGAGCAGGATACGAGCAAAGCCTGGAAACTCACTGTAGGTGACTGGCGCGAGCGCGAGCACTGGGACGAGTACGTGGCGGCGTATGAGGACGCGCTGGCGCGGTGCGGCACTTCCTGGGCGCCATGGTATATTGTGCCAGCCGACACGAAATGGTATCGCGATTACGTCGTCGCGCGCGCCATCGTCGAGCAACTGGAGCCGCACGAACGCGCCTGGGAGCGCGCGCTGGCGGACCTGGGCAAACAGCAGCTGCGCGAGTTGCAGGAGGCGCATATCCCCGAGCGCGACGGCAACGCGAACGCGAGCGCAAAGTCGCAGGAGAAGAAGGGTTGAGCCCTACGTAACGTTGCGGTTCAAAGTGTTGCCCGGTATCGTGGCGATGCGTTCGTTGGCTACTTCCAGCTTTCACCGCACCGTCTCAGGCTCGCTGAACGGGCTGCGGCCAGGATTGCCGGACCTGTCTGGCGCGACCTGTCTCTTCGCGGGCGAGCAACGCGACGCCGACCAGACAGATCACGATGCCAAGCGTGCAGATACCGATGCCATAACTGGCTTCCCATGGGCCTTCGTCCACAGAGAAATGAGGACCGGACGCTATGGTCACCTGGATGCCATGCATGCCGATGAAGGCTATCAGCGTCACCAACAGACTCCAGCCGAGCGCGACAACCCAGGTGGCGCGTGTCAGGCGCGGCAGCCAGATGTCGATGCGACATACAGGCCCATAACTGGCACGACCTCCAAGAAGAGCAGCGCCAGCCAGATGTTCGATCCAATACCAGCGGTGAACACATCCCAGCCATCGACCCCGCTGCATGTGCCACGCATAAAGTGATTCAGCGAAAGGTGCAGCCCGGTGCAGCCAGAGGTTGCCCATGGTATCGCGAATAACCCCAGCGCCCAGAGAGCCGCGCCCAGCATCAGGACTCCCGCCGCAACAAGATGAAGCTTCGAGAAGCGCATGGGCGCCTCAGAGCGGACAGCAGCCAGAGACGAACGGCGCAGCAGCAGCAACCCAGCAAAGGCAATCCAGCCGATCACAACTCCCCCAATGGCAAGCCAGATGCCCAACTCAGGGTGACGGCCAGTGACAGGTACAGGGCCACAGGTCTGGAAGCACGTGAGCGGGGCAAGGGTAGTCATCAATCCATACACCACCGGCGTCACGCTTGCCGTCGCCAGCACGAGCCAGACGCCAAAGAGTGCAGCCAGCGCACGCGATCCTTGCCGCACGCGCAGGTGAAGCAGGCCGATGAGCAGTCCGAATAGAGGTAGAATGGACCAGAGCAGCCCCAGCCACCTCACAGAAGGATGAGCCAAAGAAAGCTGGACTGACCGAGCAGCATTTGGAAGCCGGCCAAGTCGTTGATCGAGGAGTCAGCGGTGATTTGCACTCCCGGCCCAAACATGATACGAAGCGGCTCCCAGGGAAACCATGTCGCCACAACCAGCATCAGCGCGCTTACGAGCGGCAATACGCGCGCCAGACCCTGTGCTATCGGTGAGTTGAGCAGCGCCTTGTCTCGCCTTGATTGCGGCGGCGCTGCGGCCCTGGCGGTTTGACCAGACGGGTACGGCTGATATGGCTGATACGGACCGCTTTCGTCCATCGTCATCGCGTGGCGCGGCTCATCACGCACAGTTGCACTATCCCTTCATTCTCCGACGCCTGTCAGTGGCCCGTATGCGTGCTAGCTAGTCGGCAGAGTCGCCTTATAGCTCCACGCGCCTTTGGTGTCACATACATAGACGGAGAAAGAAGGGGTCGCTGTGCTGTCGCCATTCTGGTCGAAGGCAATCGCGCCCGTCGCGCCATCGAATTTGGTCGCGGTCAGCGCGGTAGCCACCGCGGCGCGCGTCACCGTTTTGCTTGTGGCCGTCTTGATCGCCGCGATCTCAGCCATCGCCGCGTCGTAGGCCAGCGCGGTCTGCGGGAGCGCCACCTTGCCAGAGTACGCCGACTGCCACGCCGAGACGAACGACCTGGCTGAGTCGAGATGGTCGAGGTCACTCGCGGGCAGCACGCCGGTCGTGTGGGTTGAGATCAACGCCTGCCCGACCGCGTCACTCCACCCAGGGTTATCGGCCACTGGACTAGCGGCCAGTAGCTGCGTCTGCGGCACGCCAGAGAGCGAGAGGGTGCTGCGCAGCTCAGCGCCAGCCGCCAGCCCGCCTGCATAGAACACCAGATCGGGAAACGCCTCGACGATGGCGTTGACCACCAGTTGGCCGTTATCGTTCACACCCGTCGTCAGCGATTGCTGGCCCGCGACCGCTCCGCCCTTCGCCTTCAGCTCCTTGGCGAAGGCTGCCGTCGCCGCCTTGCCAGAGGCCGTCGCGTCATCCACGAGGAAGACCGAATGGGCCGCCAGCCCATGCGATGCGGTCGGCGCGACCGCCAGATCAGCTGCTGATTTGCCGAGCGCGTCATCGGTGGGCGCCAGGCGGAAGAAGGCGAGCGGCTTGCCGGAGGGATGAATCTTGTCGTAGGGCACGCCCTCCGCCTCCGCCGACGCGGACTGCGTGAGGCCAGGCAGGGTGGTCGTCGGGCTGACGGTCGCGACGCCCGCCGCCACGATTTCCGGCAGGTAGGCCACCGCCGTCTCGCTGCTGTACGGGCCGACGATGCCAACCACCTCGGGATTGGAAAGCGCCGTTGCAAGCTGGCTTTCACGGAGCGCGCTGGCCTCGTCGATATGCTGAACGATCAGCGAATAGCCATTGCTGAGGGAGCTGTTTTGCTTGACCGCCAGGTCTACCGCCTGCTGTAATGCCTGCCCAACGGCGGCGTCCGGCCCGCTGGTGGGGAAGACCGTCACCAGCGCAAGGGTTTTATCTTGACTGCTACCGCCGAGGCTGCACGCGGGCAGGCAAAGGCTGAGACAGAGCAGCACGAGCAGCAATGAGGCGAGATGCCGCGGGCGGCGAGGCGCAACAGTCACCGGGGATACGCTCCTTTATCTCGGTCGCGTCCGATATCTCGGTCGTCCGCGCCGCCCTCTCCACGGGCAAGCTCATCATGGGCTTCGCTAGCTACTACAAAAAAGGTCAAGCGGCTTCTCACACATCACTCATAGGAGATGAAGAGCGGCTGCGGGTAGACCTGCATCACCTGCGCGGGCGTCTGCAAAGGATTGTCGCCCGCTCCCGCGCCGGGGTACTGGAAGAAGAGCTTGTAGCCGCCATACTGAATCATCGCCTTCTGCACGAACGCCTGATAGTCAAATAGTTTGTCCGACGTTGCTCCGAAGCCATCCGACTGCAAGACGATAGAAACGTCGGGGTTGAGCTTGATCTTGTTCTTGTTGGTGAGTACCGCATAGTTCCACTGATGAATCACCAGCACTTTGCGCGGCAGGTGGTTTTGCAGCGAGATATTGGCCAGCGTATCAATCGTCCAGTTGATCTCGGTGGCATCCATCCAGCCCAGACAGCAGGGGTAGCCCTGTGCCATCGCGTAGCCCTGGGGCGTGTTTGGGAAGTGGAACTCGGTATCCAGCGCCAGCTCGACGAAGGGGTACTTGGTCAGATACTTCATCAGGTTGGTGTTCACCGCGTCGACCACCGGCTGGACGCCAAGCTGGAGATCGAAGAAGAGCAGCAGATTGTGCTTCTGGCAAAAGTCCACGTACGCCTGGAGCGTCGCATCATCGGCCCACGACGCGCAGAACTTGGGGAATGCATAGCACGGCTGGATGACGTTGACCACCAGATCGATCCCCAGCTTGACGGGATGGGTGGGATCGAGCTTGGCGTATTGATTGCCGAGATCCTGCAACTGCGGCAGATAGCTATTGAGCAGATCGAGGTTGGAGGCTGGCCCATTGAAGGTGACGCCGCCGACGATGCCATACGCCGCGACGATGCGGTTGGTGGGCAGCGGCGCGCCATCGGCGGGGTCGAATGGCTTGCTCGATTGCCAGGTGGCGATGGCGAGGGACGCGGCATTCCCCTTCGGCGTAGTGCTCGTGTTCGTGCTCGACAGGGGGGTGCAACTGACCAATACGAGGATGAGCGCGAACGCCAACAGTACAAACGCGCTGAGCCGCGGCATAAACCCGCCCAACGCCCTATCCTTCACTCGCCATCCGCGCATGCTCACCACCTGCTCAACCATCCCGACCATGCGGCCACCGTCTGCACACTGCTCAGATTCCTAAGCCTACCAGTGTAAACGAACGACGGTCAAGAAGGGGTAGCCCAAACAGCGGCGCGGGTGTAATGTGAGCGAATACCAGAGACCGCACACATGCCCGCGCCTGCCCTATGGCTTCGCCGTCGCCCCTGGCCGTGCAGATATCCCTCCGCGTGGATGATCGAGTGCTCGAAGCGATGTTACCGACCGCGCTTCTTGCCGCGACCTGCACCATAGAATGCGGCTAATGCATTCGAGCGCCAGCCTCTGCCCCTGCCTCGGCTCTTGCCGCGAACCGATGGAGCGGAAAATGTGATGCCCGAGAACGGTAGCGATACCAGTACATTGCGGTTCCCAAGCACAAACGGCATCCGTCCACGACCAAGGAGGCTCGCCGCGGTTGTCGCGACCGTGCCAAGCATCAAGCCGGAGACGAACAGCAGCGCGCCTCGGCGGGGTCGTCGTCTCGCTGTCGCCGCCTGGCCTGGCTCCCGAACCGCCTCGCTGACGACACGCTCCGCTTTGTGATTGATTTGGCCAGTTTCATCTGGAGTCTGAACGTACGTTGCCATCTTCTTTGCTCCTTCCAGGTAACGGTCACTTCTGCAACGTAACACGTCGACCTCTCAGGAGCGTCACACTATAGATAGCCCAGCGCACAGCATTCGCTTCCTACGGCGTCGCGGTCGCCCCAGGCGTCACCGCTGCCCCGCCGACGTGGATGCTCGTGTCGTTGAAGGCGGTCAGCGTCACCACCGTCTCCTGCGTATCGAGATAGGTCACCGTCACCGTATCGCCCGGCTGCACCAGCGGCAGCTCCGGGCTGAGTGCGAGGCCCGCCTTGAAGATATGCGACTGGCCGTCCAGCAGCATCGAGTAGACCGTCGTGCCGCGCTCGGTCGCCGCGTTGATGCGTGTCACGCGCCCGGTGATCGTCACCGGCTTGCCAGTTGGCGTCGGCGCGCTCCCCTGCACGTTATTGTCGGCCAGCCACTGCGCGTACTGCGCCAGCGCCTCCGACTTGGTGGACGCCATGATGACGTTCGCGCCATTGAGGTGCCGCGCATCGACAATGCCGACCGCCTGGAAGCTGCCGCCGAAGTCGTTCTTCTGCACGAAGGTCGCCACCCAGGTCGGCTCGTTATAGATCTGATAGAGCTGGACGGCGCCGACGTCATAGTTGCGGATATTGTTCGGGTTCGACTGGAGGGTGTTCACCACATTGTTGGTCGCGCCGAGTCCATTGAGCGGATAGAAGCGGCCCGTCATGTCTCTGGTGTCGAAGAGCATGACGCCCGTGCTGGAGTTGTCGCTGCCGTTATTCGAGGTCATCGGCTCCAGCCAGACCGGCTGATCCACCTGATTGTAGACCAACTCCGGCGTATCGGTGGCGGGGATCTGCTGCCCCGCACCCGACGGATTGAGCCACGGCGCGCTCTCGTACTTGCCCCACCACGTCAGATAGTCGTCCACCGCCGACGCCGGAATGATGCGATCAACCCACGGCGGCACCTTGTCGAGCGCATAGGGCGTGATACTGCCGCTCTGCGGGTCCACCAGCAGCACCTGTTTCACCACCTCGCCCGAAAAGCCGCGCGTCGGCTGCATCAGCGAGATCGTGAAGTAGGGCGTGCCGTCGTCGTTCACCTCCAGCGTCGGGTCGGCAAGGTCACCGTTGGTGTAGCCGCTGAGATAGACGTGGCGAATCAGATCCTGGTTGAGGATGGCATCGGGCAGGTAGCGCAGATGATAGCCCGTCTTGAGTTGCGGTGGCGTATTGGGATCCTCAGCATCCACCTGCACATAGCCGGGCGTTTCCCAGCGTCCCACGTTCGCCCAGACGTTGTTGTAGACCAGCGGCGCGATCCAGTAGAGGTGGCCCTTCACCGACTGGAGGGTGTACTCGTCTGGGTTGGTGTGATAGACCGAGCCGAGGTTCTGGCCGTTGGCCGCGAGCACCTGCTGCCCAAGGTATGAGGCGACGCCCTGCGTCACCAGTACGATATGGTTCACGTCGGTCGGCGGCAGCGGCGTGGACGACGGTTCCTTGACAACAGTGGGAATGTGGGCGAGCGCTTTGGCGTTGCCATCGAACCAGGTGGTGCCGATGGTGATCAGGCCATTGACGATCAGCACGACGACCAGCGCCAGGGCAATCGCCGCCGCGCCCGCCAGCGGACTCGCCGGAACGCCGGTTGCGGCGGGCGGATTCTGGTCCACCACGCGGAACGACGACTGGCGCCGACTTCGCTGCTGGCCGCGAGGCGTGAACGTGCCGGAGAACGTCCCGGTATTGATGCGATGGGTGAAGTCATTGATGGCCGCGCGCGCCCGGTCTACGCCGCCACCGAAGAGCGCGAAGACTCCCGTGAGCAGCAGCGGCCAGATGAGCCACTGGCCGCCCCAGTACGGCCCGGTGATGGCTGGCTCGGCCAGGTAGAGAATCAGCAGATTGAGGATGAAGGCGAAGATCCACAGCCGCAGCGCCCAGAATGCCAGCGCGCGCGGCGACGCCTTCGCCCGGCGTCCAAAGAGCAGCGCTAGCCCCATCAAGATCGCGGCGACGATCGTCGCGCCCAGCACCGCCAACCAGAAAATGATCATTCAATCTGCTCCCAACGCACTCATACGCTCCTCACACCCACAGCCTGAATAGTATACGCCTGAGCGCGGCAGTGGGGTAGAGGGTAGCGCGAATGGGAAAGTGCTGCGGTCCGGGGAGCGCGGGCCGCAGGCTGAAGCCCTGCGGCTAATCGTAAGGTGAACAGATGCGCTCACAGGGAGCACGAGCCCTCGACGACCGGGATTAGCCGCGGCACGAAGGGCGCGGACCTCACCCCCGGCCCCTCTCCTACGAGGAGAGGGGAGCCAGTGCGGTAGCCGGAGACCGCACTGGTCACCTTTGCCCTCCCCTTGTAGGGGAGGGTGGCCGAAGGCCGGGAGAGGTTCGCCCCACGCTCAAGCCCTTATTCTCCCGCGCCGTTGCTGCCGTCGGCGTTGCGGACCACCTCGCCCTCGACGACGCGACCGGGCAGCGGCATATGGCCGTTCTGCGCGATTGGGGCGGGCGACTCGCCCGGCGTCACCACCGGCACCGAGCCGAGCGCGGCGGTGGCAATCTCGGCCAGAGCGGGCGCCTCCGCCTGATTGATGAGCGCCAGAATCTCGTCGCTTTCCAGCTCCTCGCGCTCCAGCAGCGCCTCCGCTACGGCGATGACCGCAGCGCTGTGCCGTTCCAGCAGCGCCCGCACGTCCGTATACGCCTGGCGCAGCAACGCCTCCACCTCGCGCCGCGTGATCGGGTCGGTATAGATGCGCTCGGGTGCCATCGTGGCCGATGCGGAGAAGAACTCATCACCCATGCCCCAATGGGCGAGGTAGTGGAAGGCAAGCTCCGTCGCCCGGTGCAGGTCACCGCCGACGCCGTTGAGCCGCGTATGCAGGAACAGCTCTTCTGAGGCGCGGCTGGCCAACAGCGTCTCGATCTCCGCAATGACCTCATCCGCCGACTGCGTGACGATCTCCTCCAGTGGCTTATAGGCGACGAACGCCTCGCCATTGGAGCCCAGACGTTTGGCAATCGTCGCGTGCGTCACCCGGTAGCGCGGCACCAGCTTCACCTGCGCCACCGCGTGGCCCGCCTCGTGATACGAGAGGCGGCGCTTCTCCAGCGTCGAGAGCGTGCGCGGGTAGCGGATGCCGTGCTCGTGCGTCTCGCGCGCCTCGCAGATATCCTGATAGGTGATGCTCTGGCGGCCCGCGAAATGGGCGATGACCACCGCCTCGTTGATGACATGCTTGATGGCGACCGGCGTGTAGCCCACCATATCGGTCACCAGCTTCTGCACCGAGATATCGTTGTGATGCACCCTCTCCAGATAGTACTCGATGACCTCGCCGCGATTGGCGTCGCTCGGCGCCGTCACGATGATCTTGCGATCGAAGCGCCCCGGCCGGAGCAGCGCCGCGTCCAGCGAATCGGGGATGTTGGTCGCGCCAACGGTCAGCACCGGCTCGCGCTGGCTGCGCCCGTGATACAGGCCCACCATGCGCAGCAGCTTCTTCCACCATGAGTGGTCCATCGGCGGCGGGTCCATCTGCATCAGCAGCTCGTTCAGGCCGCCGCTGCCGCCCATCATGCCCATCATGCCGCCGCCCATCGCGAAGCCGCCCTGGCCCGCGCCGCCCCGCGCCATGCCAATCGCGTCGAACTCGTCCATAAAGAGGATGCAGCCGCCATACTCGCGGGCATAGCGGCGCGCCTTGCGATAGAGGTTCTTAATCATCAGCACATCCATGCCGATGAACATCGCGCGGAAACTGGCGGCGCTGGCATAGGCGAAAGGCACGCCCGACTCGGTGCTGATGCACTGCGCCAGGTAGCTCTTGCCAGTGCCGGGCGGGCCAACCAGCAACAGCCCGCGGCTGATCTCGCCGCCCATCTCCTTGAAGCCCCTGACGCCGCGCATCAGGATGACGATCCGCCGCGCCGCTTCGAGCACCTCCGGGTTTCCCTTGTAGTCGTCGAAGCTGACGCCGCTCTCGCCGGGCATCACCCAGTAGATGCGCGGGCGGCCCAGGAACCAGAAGAGCGCGATGAACTGGATCAGGATGAAGAAGATCAGCAGGCCGGTCTGCAGGACGAACGCCAGAATAGTTCCGGGCTGGGGCGCGGAGACCTGCGGCAGAATGTTGGTGATGGTGTACCAGGCAATTACGAGCAGCAGCAGCACCAGCCACCACCTATGGCGCAGGAATCGGCCAAAATCGTCCAGCGAGCGGTCTATCGATTTATCGAGGTCTTTGTTGGTTGCGTTGCCAGCCATCGGGAATACCCTCCGCGTTCTGTCGAAGCCGTGTCAGCGGGAATGCGGCTATCGCGCCTCACCCTCACCCTCACGCCTGGGTAATATCCTGAAACGAGAGGATCTGGCCAGTGGGGTCGGTCCTGAAATACCAGGTGAGGATGTAGCGCTGTGTCGTGTCATGGGCAACGGCCTCGACGGTGTAGGTCGCGGTGCCATCGGGGAACTGGAAGCTGCCAGAGACAACGTACTCATCGAACTTCAGCCCCTGCGTGCGGAAGTTATCGAGCGTCGCCTGGAGGTCGGCCTCTGTGCTGCCTTGCACCTGAAACGCTGTCTTCAACTCCGTGCTCATGCCGTTCCAGAGCTCCTGCGCGTTGTAGCTCTTCGTGCCGTGGAGCCAGAGCACCACGCCGTTGGAGAGCGGTATCTGCGCGCCGTTGACGACGGTGAAGGGCGTATCAGGGAGGTTAATGCTGCCGGTGCCAGTCGAGCCGCTGCTGGCTGTCTGCGGGTGCTCGGGGTTGAGCGCGCGATAGGTCAGCACGCCGCCGGTCACCATCGCCGCGACCAGAATGAGCGCGATCAGGCTGATGATGCGGTGGCGGTTGATCAATGACCCCACCAGATAAATGCCTTTGAGCAGCTGGTGAATCGGCCACTTGACGACACGCCAGAAGCGCGACGGCTTCTTCAGCGGCTCGGCGGTGTAGGGCGGCGGTGGGGGCGCGTCGTGCGCGGGAGCGACCTCAGCCGGTGGCTGTGGCTCCTGCGATGAGGGCGGCAGAAGAATCTGGCTCATGGGCCAACCTCCCGGAAGTGCTGGCCCGCGCCACTGCGGGACAGATACGCGTCGATGCGTTGACGTGAGCTACGCAAATCGGACTATCACATCGCATCTATTGGGCCGCGTTACATTGCCGGATGGATGAGCTGTTGAGCGGACACCTCATTCACAACTAAGTTTGGGCGGCATTGTATGCCGTAGCAGGCAGTGCGTCAACAAGGGTGCGCTGCCTATTCTTTCCTCTGGGAAGCATTGACGCCGCCTCGCCTCCCACGTACACTGACATTCCAGGCCTGGCTGTCTTTGTGTAACGCATGTTGAAGATGTAGACGAAGGACACCCCATGATGATTACGACCGCCGATACGCCGCGCATTGCCTTTGGCATCCGTGTCCCCATGCGCGACGGCGTCACCCTCGCCGCCGATGTCTACCTGCCGCCGCTGGCCGCTGGTGAGGCAGACCGCTGGCCCATCATCCTGACCCGCACGCCGTATCTCAAGTCCAACGAGGCGTTCCTTGAGACGGCCCGGTACTACACAGGCCAGGGGTACGCGCTGGTCGCGATGGATGTGCGCGGGCGCGGCGACTCCGACGGCATCTTCGTGCCGTACGTCAACGACGGCCCGGACGGCTACGACGCCATCGAGTGGCTGGCCGCGCAGCCGTGGGCAACCGGCGCGGTCGGCACGATTGGCGGCTCGTATCCCGGCTGCATCCAGTGGCTGACGGCGCTGGAGCAGCCGCCGCACCTGCGGGCGATGATCGTCGCGGTCACGCCCTCCGACCCCTTCGTCGAGAACCCGACGGGCGAGCACAGCCCGATGGATATGTGCTGGCTGCACTTCGTCAGCGGGCGCACGCTTCAGCCGATGGCCGCCGTCAACTGGGAAGCGGTCTATACTCACCTGCCGCTGCTGACGATGGACGAGCGCGCCGGGCAGACCAACGCGCACTGGCGAAACGACCTCGCCCACCCACAGCTCGACGACTACTGGCAGCCGCGCCGCTATCAGCACGCCTTCGAGCGCGTCAACGTGCCGACGCTGCACGTCTCCGGCTGGTACGACGACGAGCAGATCGGGACGCCGCTCAACTTCATCGGCATGACCACCCGCGGTGCGACCGCCGAGGCACGCGCCAGCCAGCGGCTGCTGATGGGGCCGTGGGGCCACCAGATCAACGCCAAATCGAAGCTGGGCGAGGTGGACTTTGGCCCGCAGGCGCTGATCGACCTGCGCGGCGAGCACGTGCGCTGGTTCGACCGCTGGCTGAAGGAGGCCAAGAGCGCTGACAACAGCGCGGATGCCGAGGAGCAGACCGACGCGCCGGTGCGCATCTTCGTGATGGGCGCGAACGAGTGGCGCGATGAGCAAGAGTGGCCGCTGGCGCGCACGCAGTGGACGCGCTACTACCTGCATAGCGGCGGGCAGGCGAACAGCCGCTTCGGCGATGGCGCGCTCTCGCCCACATCCCCATCCCCGGACGCCGAGCCGGCCGACGGCTACCGCTATGACCCGGCGCGCCCGGTCCCCTTTCTGACGGAGCCGACCTCGTCGCAGATCGGCGGCCCCGACGACTACGCGGCGGTCGAGCGGCGCGACGATGTGCTGGTCTACGTGACGGAGCCGCTGGCCGAGGATGTGGAGGTCGTTGGGCCGATTTCGGTGCACCTCTACGCGGCATCTTCGGCGCCCGACACCGACTTCACCGCGATACTGACCGATGTCTGGCCGACGGGCTTTGTGCAGCGGCTCTGCGATGGCATCGTGCGGGCACGCTTCCGCGAGGGGATGGCGTCGCCGACGCTGATCGAGCCGGGGAAGATCTATCGCTACACCATCGACTGCTGGAACACGGCGCAGGTCTTCAAGGCGGGCCACCGCATCGGCCTGATGCTCTCGTCGAGCGCGTTCCCGAAGTTCGCGCGCAACCTGAATACCGGCGCGCCGCTGGGCATGACGAGCGAGATGGCGGTGGCCGAGCAGGTGATCTACCACGACGCGGAGCACCCGTCGGCGGTTATCCTGCCGATTGTTCCGCGGGGGTAGGCGGTGGCCGTCTGCCCCGACCTCACCCCCCGGCCCCCTCTCCTGTGGGAGAGGGGAGCCAGAATTTTACCTTCCGCGAGAGGCAAACGGGCGCGGGATGTGGTACACCAGCTTCGCGGCATGAATGCCGCGGCTAATCCTCGCCCAGGCGCACAGCTGGTGGGTAGCGTTTCTGGCTCCCTTCCCTTCTAGGGGAGGGGCCGGGGGAGAGGGCAGCCCCCGCGGGGAGCTGACTCCCAACCGGGGCTGCATGTATGCTGTCAGGGCTACGTGAGCGTGGCCAGCCTATGGCTCCTATGGCCGCGCGCCGCCCTGCGGATTGTTCGGATCGACAACATCCTCTTCGACCGTCGTCACCTCTTCGGCAATCGGCGTGCGCTGGCCGGTACGTGGGTCCACCGCGTCGATGTTGCGCTGGACGTACGCCTGCCCGGCGCCGGGGCCACCAGCGCCTGCGCCACCCTGATTCGGCGCGACCACCACCGAGTCGTTCTCCTCGATCACCGCTGGCTCATCCTCACGGCGGCGACGCGCCAGCAGGAGCAGCAGGAGCAGCAGGAGCAGCAACAGCAGCAGACCGACGAGGCAGTAGACCACCGCCCATGGCCCGCTCGGCGGCCACGTTGGCGGCCAGACCAGACCGTTCGATCCTGGCGTGGAGACCGCGGCGGGAGTTGGGGCGGTCGTCGGAACCGGCGTGGCGCCCGCCGTCACATTGAGATTCCCCTGCGCCTGGAGCGTTGGCGAGCCACCGCAGGAGCCTTCCGGCACGACCGCCGTCACCACAAAGGTGGTGTCAGTCGTCACGAAGGGCGCATTGAAGGTGAATGTGAAGGTGCCGTCGTTGTTGATAGTGGCATGGCCAGCCGCCGTCGCGCAGCCATTGCTGCCACTCGCGCCGTAGAGAATCTGCACCGTGCCGGGAGGCGAACCAGGCTCGGTCGCCACGAAGTGCGCGCCCGTCACCGTCACCGGCTGGCCCGCGCCCACGGAGCCAGGAACCGTGATGCTCGGCGGGTTGCTATCCGTCACCGTGAACTGGTTGTCCGAGGCATGGGTCTGGCCAGAATTCGTGTCGGTGGCGCAGACCGTATACGAGCCTTTATCCGTCTGCGGCCAGAGGAATGAGAACGAGAACGTGCCGTCGCTGCCGACCGCGCCGCCAGCGCCGCTGATCGTCGTCACGCCGCTGGAGCAGTCGCCGTTGCTATAGCCAATCGTAATCTGATGGCCCGCCGGGAACTGCGTGCCGTTGACCGTCACGCGCGTGCCCACCCCACCCTGCGTCGGCGAAACGCTCAGTCCTGCCTTCGGGCCGGTGGCCAGGACGGTTGCCGGTAAGATCATCACCGCCATCACAGCCAGGAGGGCGGCCAGTGGAAGAGAGCCGAACAGCAGTCGGCGCACGCGGCGTCCGCGCGCATCCGACGTCCCAGCTCTTCCGGTATTCTGCGTTTGAGCTTTATGATTTCTCGCCATGACCAGCGGCGCCTCCTTTGAACTTCTCCCACCAGGCCCACCAAACCCTTTGAGCGCGTTGCCCGCCGTCTTCACGCACCATGCAAAAAGCACGCGTACGGCGAATGAGATGATACCGGGCGAATACGTTGTGAATACTCTCCGCCATGGGCAAGCGTCACTGTTCGCTTCCCAGAGCAGGGATACGTGCCGGACGAGTGTATCATTGGCGGTGATACCTGTCAACGGGCGATTAGTCCTGGTATCCGTGGTATTCGCTGGCGAGAGGGCGCACGACTCCCCTCATGGTGTGATGACGAACAAGCGCCGTCGGAGTATTGTGAGGTGGATCACATGGGAGAGGCGGGCCATAGCGCGGCGCGCATCACCGTGTGGTTATGTCGAGCGTGTAGTAGCCGTAGACGGTGACATCGTGGAAGCCGACGCTGCGATAGAGCGCCTGCGCGGGGGTATTGTCGGCGTCAACCTCCAGGCCAACCGCGGTCCAGCCTTCGGCGAAGAGGCGTGAGAGCGTGTCTTCGAGGATCTCGCGGCCATAGCCACGTCGCCGGTACTCTGGCAGAACGCCGAACGCATAGATATAGGCCTTGGGCTTGTCGGTGAAGATCTTGAAGGCCCCCACGGCTTCATGCGGCTCATTGCCCAGGCGCGCCAGAAAGTACCGGTCACCCTCCACCGTCATGTCGCGGACAATCTCCTCGGCCATGTGGTCATCCGACTGCCCGAATGAGACGGCGATGACACGGGCGAGGTCATGCGCCTCCTCCGACCCAGCCTCACGCAGGTCGAGGGCGCGCGCCGCAGATGTTGGGGCGTGCGCTGGGGGCGGGGCAGCCACCTCCATCCGATTCTCGCTGAAGCTATGCCGTCCACCCGCCGCCGCGACAAACGCGCGGCCAGCCAGCGAGGCGTCTTCGCAGATCACCAGCACGCGCAGGGTAGCCAGTCGCCGCCGGGCCGAGGCAAGCGCGGCGTCGAGCAGCGCCCGCCCGATGCCGCGCCGACGATACGCTGGATGGACCATGCCGCAGAGCTCCAGCTCGGGGTCGTCGTCGCCGCTCAGCGTGCAAAAGCCGACCAATGCGCCATCCAGCGTGCAGAGGAAGGCGTAGGGCTCCGCCGCCTGGGTGGCGAAGCTGGCCGAGATGGCGAGCTTGAGGTCCAGCCCATCGGCGCTGTTGCATACGTCGCGCAGTGCCCGCGCCTGCTCCGCCTGCTCCGACGTCAGCTGGTGAACGCCGACCACCATATAGGTCTGTTCGTCGGTCATGGTAGCCCTCTTCCTCTCAGCAACACTCAGATTGTAGATTGTATCCTGTTTGTGATGATCGCGGCTGCGCGCTCCGCCCTCATGCGCCTTATCGGAAGGATAATTTCAGGATGACACCGCTGACACCCCCAGAAGAGTCTACGGATAGCTGCTACTCCTGCCAGGCACTACGCGGCGAGCGACACATCCCTCCCGCCGAGCATATCTACGACACACTCGCCCCGGTGGCCGAAGTCCAGGCGTTCTGCGCGCGGATGTGAGCAGTGATGGAGGGGTGAGAGACCTCACCCCCGGCCCCTCTCCTACGAGGAGAGGGGAGCCAGACTAATCCCTGTCCCCCTCGCCACACAGTTCGCCTGGCCCTCCCCTTCTAGGGGAGGGTGGCCGAAGGCCGGGTGAGGTTCTTCCCCTACGCGCCCGCGTTGGCGGCGGCGATGAGATCGGGCAGCAGGTATTGCGCGTTGGGCGTGCCCAGCCCGGTAATCGGGTCCCAGCCCGCCACGGCGTCATAGCCGGTGACATCCACGCCTTTGTCGTTCGTGCTGTTATTGCCGACGGTGATGTCGTGGAAGTCACGCGCATAGTTGCTGCCCGCGGCGACGCTGTAAAGCGCCGGGTTGAGATAGCCGAGCGAGTGGCCCGCCATCTGGTTCGCGATGGCCGTCAGCCCGGCCCAGAGCGGCCCGCCAGCGCTGGTGCCGTTGCCGACAAATTTCTCCTGGAGCAGCCCGCCGAAGAAGCAGCCCAGCCCAATATTCGGGTCAGCCGTCGAGGAGACATCGGGCACGCCGCGCCGGTGACTGAGCTGCTGCTGCACATCAGACGAGAGGTTCTGCTGGAACGCCTGCTCCGCGTAGAAGCGACTGAAGCCGCCGCCGCTGCTATTCCACGCAATCTCACTCAACTGCTGGCCATTCTGCTGGATCGTCGTGCCACCCACCGATGTCACCCAGGGATCGCTGGTCGGGAAGCTGGTGGTGGGCGTCGCCGAGAGCTGCGTGATACTCGTGTCGATGTAATCCGTCGCGCCGTTATCGCCCGACCCCGCGAAGAAGGTCATGCCGTGCTGTGTGGTCGCCGTGTGGAAGAACGCATCCCACTGCGCGATCTCCGCCTGGCCCGCGCTAGTCGCCAGCGAAACCTCCGAGGCGGCCCAGCTCTGCGAGACAATCGCGCCGAGCTGATGCTGCACCGCGTACTGCTCCAGTTGTAGGAACTCCGGCAGGCCCGCGACGCCCTCCGTCTCGTCCACCGGGCTGGTCAGCACGACGATGTTCGCGTCGGGCGCAATCGCGTGGATGATCTGCACATCCTCGGTTGTCTCGATGGCCCAGCCAATCATCTGCTGATCGCTCGGATCGAATGCCTTGGTCCCCAGCGGCGCGAGAATCTGGAGCTTGACGCGCGGCAGGCCATAGTAATCGCTGAAGTGATCGATATCCTCCTGAAGCGTCGGACTGCCGAAGGAATCTATCACGACCACCGTCTGGCCCTTGCCGGTGTAGCACTGCTTCAGTAGCGGCTCGACGCCATAGAGCGTCCAGAGTTGCTTGGGGGATAGGTACGTATACAGGCCATCGTCGGAGCCGTTGTCGTGCTTCGTCTGTGGCTCGCACGTGGTCCGTCCGCCCGCCGCCGCCGTCCCGGCGGAGCTCGTCGGCGCCCGGTCCGAGCTAGCGGGGCCGTTGGGATTTCCAGCGCTGAGGCTCAGACTGCACGCGGAAAGCCCCAGCGCGAGCAGCAACACCGGAATGACGGCAAGCGAACGCCAGGAACGATGGCCAACAATACGCATACGAACGTTCTCCTCGCATGGCTGCTCTGGAATGGTTGCTACACTACGGCGGCGTTGTATCGCCGGGAATACGCGCCCACAGCGGTAGGCGCATCGCGCGTGCCCGTCGTCTATTGTACGTGTATTGTATACGCGCGCATGGCTGTTTGTGTCTCATCCGCGCGATGTCTGTCGATTCGTCTCGCGCTTGCCGCAGCCGTTCGCGGGCTGGTATGCTGGACAACGGCAAGCATTTTCGCGCGTGAGAACGCGCCAGAGGATTCAGAGGATAGAGAACACGTGGAAGATATGAACACCAGCGCAGGCGAGACGCGCCCACGCGTCATGGTCATCTTCGCTCACCCCGACGACGCCGAGTTTCTCTGCTCCGGCACGGTTGCGCGCTTCACGCGGCACGGCTATCGGGTGCAGTATGTGCTGGCGACCAGCGGCGACAAGGGCAGCAATGATCCCGACGCCACCCCAGAGCAGCTTATCGCGACGCGCGAGGCTGAGCAGCAGGCGGCGGCGGCGGTGCTGGGCATCGAAGAGGTGACCTTCCTGCGCCACATGGATGGCGAGTTGGAGGTCAGCGTCGCCTTCCGGCGCGAGATTGTCCATGTCCTCCGCAAAGGCAAGCCTGACGTCGTGCTGACCTTCGATCCCTGGCAGCGCTACCAGATTCACCCTGACCACCGCGCTATCGGCCAGACCACGCTCGATGCCGTCGCCGCCGCGCGCGACCGCCTCTACTATCCCGAGCAGCTGACCGGTGGCCTGACGGAGCATCGCGTCCACAACGTCTATTTCTTCGCGACCGACGCTCCCAACTACTACGTGGATATTACCGAGACCATCGAGCAGAAGATCGCGGCGCTGCTCTGCCACACCAGCCAGATCGGCGCGCGCGACATCGGCGAGTTCGTACGAGCGCGGGCGCGGGCCGCCGGGGCCGAGATCGGCGTCGAGTATGCCGAGGCATTCCACTATCTGCCGATGATGCGCCCGCCAGAGTTGTTGCGGCATCCGAACTGGTAAAGGCCCCCTCCCCCGGCCCCTCCCCCTGAAGGGAGAGGGGAGACAGACGGGAGGCGAGTGGAGAGGCGAGGGATGAGCATGCGCGTTCTGGTGATTGGCGGGGGCGCGCGCGAGCATGCCCTCTGCTGGGCGGTCAGCCGCTCGGCACGGCTCACAAAGCTCTACTGTGCGCCCGGCAATGGTGGCACAGCAACCGTCGCCGAAAACGTCGCGCTCAACCCGGCGGATTCCTCTGCCTGCGCCGACTGGGCAGCGGCGAACGCGATTGACCTGACGATCATCGGGCCAGAGAACTATCTGGCACATGGTATCGCCGATGTCTTCACCGCGCGCGGGCTGCGCGTCTTCGGGCCGAGCGCCGCCGCCACCCGCATCGAGAGCAGCAAGGCCTTCGCCAAGCGGCTGATGGTTGCGGCGCACGTGCCAACGCCGCGCGCCGAGATCTTCGACAGCTACGATGAGGCCATCCAGTATCTGGACCGGTACGAGGCGGAGGGCAACAGCTATCCGCTCATCATCAAGGCGGATGGGCTGGCGGCGGGCAAGGGTGTCGTCAAGGCGGAGGATGGCGACGAGGCCCGCTCGACGCTCGACGATTTCATGGTGCGGCGTACGCTGGGCGAGGCGGGAACAACCGTGTTGATCGAGGAGTGCATCACCGGCACGGAGCTTTCGCTCTTCGTCCTCTGCGATGGGCAGCGCATCTATCCGCTCGCGCCTGCCTGCGACTATAAGCGCGCGCTCGACAACGACGAGGGTGGCAATACCGGCGGCATGGGCGCGTATTCGCCGCCCGCCTTCGCGACGCCGGAGCTGCTGGCGCGCATCGAGGCGACGATTGTGCGCCCGGTGGTCGCGGGGCTGGCGGAGCAGGGCGCGCCTTTTCGCGGCTTGCTCTACGCTGGTCTGATGGTGAGCGATGATGGTCTGCCCCAGGTGATCGAGTTCAATGCGCGCTTCGGCGATCCCGAGACGCAGGTGGTGCTGCCGCGTCTGGAGAGCGACCTGCTGGAGCTGTGCGCCGCCGTCGCCGATGGCGCGCTCGACCGGGTCTCGCCGCCCGTCTGGAGCAATGCGGCGGCCTGTGGCGTGGTCATTGCCTCTCGTGGCTACCCTGGCGAGTACGCCAAAGGCTTCCCGATCACCGGGCTGGATGCCCTCGACCCGGACATCGTCGCGTTTCACGCTGGGACCGCCCGCGAACCGGATGGCCAGTTGGTGACGACCGGCGGGCGGGTGCTGACGCTGGTCGCACGGGGCGCCACCGTCGCGGAGGCGCGGGCGCGCGTCTACGCCAACATCAACCGGGTATACTTTGAGGGAGCGCGCTGGCGTAGCGATATCGGCGCGCGCGAGCGTTGAGATAGCTGAACGCAAACGGGGAAGAGAGGCGCTAGATGGAGGCTCGCCGCTGTACGGTGGGGATGGATCTCGGCACGACATCGCTCAAGGCGGTGGCCTTCGACCTCGATGGACAGGAGATCGCGCGGGCGGGCCGTGAGGTCGAGCGCGCCTCCAGCGAGGAAGGCGCGGCAGAGGAAGATCCACGCGCGGTGGCGACGGCGGCAACCGACGCGCTGGCGGCGGTCGTAGCGGATGCGAAGCGCCAGAGCTACACGGTCGGCGCCGTGGGGCTGAGCGCGGCCATGCACAGCCTGATACCCGTCGCGGCAGACGATACTCCGCTGGGGCCAGCCCTGCTGTGGATGGACACCCGCCCCGAGGCCGAGGCCGACGCGCTCTGGCAGACCGCTGAAGGGCGGGCGGCCTACGAGCGCACGGGCACCCCCGTCTCGGCGATGGCTCCGCTGGTCAAGCTGCGCTGGCTGCGGCACGCTCGCCCGACCATCTACCAGCAGGCCGCGCGGTTTGTCTCGCTCAAAGAATGGCTCTGGCATGACTGGTACGGTGTCTGGGAAGTAGACACTTCGATTGCCAGCGCGACCGGGCTGTACAACTTGCGCAACCAGACGTGGGATGATGGCGCGCTGGGGCTTGCTGGCATCACGCCGGATAAGCTCTCAACGCTGGTAGCGCCAACAGCCATGCGGACGGCGGGCCAGTCCAGTATCCTACAGGTCGCGGGGCTGCCAGATGACGCGGCCATCGTCATCGGCGCGGCGGATGGCCCGCTGGCTAACCTGGGCGTTGGCGCGGTGGACGCGACACAGCTGGTGCTAACAATTGGCACCAGCTGCGCCGTGCGCATGGGCAGCAAGGCGCCGCTCACCGATACGGCCTCGCGCATCTTCTGCTACGTCCTCGACGACGGCGTCTGCTTCATCACGGGCGCGCCGGGCAACAGCGGCGGCGTGGTGCTCGAATGGCTGGCGCATGCGCTTGCGGTCGGCCAGCCAACCGCTGACGCGCAGACGCTCATCTCGTTGCTCAATGCCGCGGCCACCGCGCACGATGAACGCCTGCTCTTTCTCCCGTATGTCGCGGGCGAGCGCGCGCCATTCTGGAATGCCGACGCCAGCGGGAGCATCATCGGCCTGCGGTTGGAGCATACCGCCGCCCACGTGCTACGCGCCGCCGTCGAGGGCATCCTCTTCCACGCGCGCTGGATGTCGGAGCGGCTCTTCGAGCTGCTGGGCAGGCCAACCGAGCTCATCGTCTCGGGCAAAGTGCTCGAGGTAGACTGGATTCAGCAACTCGCGGCGGATATCTTCGGGCTGCCGGTGCGCTTCCCCGGTGGGGCGGACGCCTCCGCGACGGGCGCCGCCACGCTGGCGAATATCGCGACCAACCAGTGGAGCTGGGATAAGGCGGTTCAGCGGCAGAGCAGACGGAGCGCCGCGATGATTCAGCCATCAGCAGCGAGCAGCAGCTATCTCGCGCGTTATCACGCCTATCGCCAGTTGGCCAGCGCGCTGCTCCAGGTTCCCGCCGCTGGCATGTCCGCGGACATAGCAGCAGGCGCGTCATAGTCCGCCGTCAGACGGGTTAGCGCTGGCCGATCAACTTCAGCGCGGCGTTGATCTGGCGGATGCGCGCGCGCGACCCATAGATGACGACTGTGTATTCCGCAGGAAGCTCCTCGATCTCGACGAGACAATGGGCCTGCTCCGCCAGTCGCGTGGCAACCGATGCCAGACGAGTCCGCTCGCGAGCGCCGCTGGCCTGCGTGCTTAGGGTAATTCGCCCCAGCTTTTCCTCCGGGTCCAGCAACGATTCGACCAGCGCCATCAAGTCCTCGATGCCGAATATCACCTGCATGGGAGGCGCATCGGGGGAGATACGTTTCAGGGCGTCATCATACGGCACGCGGCGGCGGATACGCGGCTCAATCGAACCGTGTCTTCCGCCCGCGGAGGGCTGCTCCAGTCGCTCGGACTCGGCGACCGCCTGATCGTAGACATCCCGTAGATGCTCCAGCAGCTCCTCGCGCTCGTCCTCGGGCAGATTGGCGTCTGGATGGACATAGGCGAAGAGTCCGCGCGCCATATCGTGATAGAGAAACGGCTGCGTGCTGACCGCTTTTCGCCCGCAATTGGCGCAGACCGCCACATTCAGGGTGCCAGCCAGCAGCCGATAGAGCAGCTCTGGCTCCATCGTCACATTGACGGTGGAATAGGTAGTGATATCGAACGATGCGCCACACGCGCACTGGAAGGTGCGGACGGTGGAGCGCGGCGTTGGCGTTATATTGGACATATACGTGTCTTCTTTGCTCGCTCTTGTGATCTGGAGAGGGCCGACGTTACTGGCGCCATATCCGTCCCCTGGGAAATACGCGGCTACCACTTTTGCAATACCAGCGTGCAATACATCTCCAGGCAGTGTATCATACGCCTTAAGAACACTAAAGGAACGGCCATACGCGAATCACTGGTTAGCGCGCGCACGCCTTGAGCCTGTAATGATTGCTTCCTCCATGTGAAAGAATTGGGCGGTGTGAAACGTAGTTCCGTAATGGAAGAGTGTACCGGTTTGCGTGGGAGGCGAGGATGGCCCAAGAGCGGCGGCAGCGCCCGCTCCTGAATGTAGGAACGGTATTACTCGGCATACTCTTGATAGTGGCCGCGATTGGCACGATGATCTCCGTGGGCCGAACCAATCGGGTTGGCAGCACGGGCAGTGACGTGCGCGGCTCACTGGGCGCGCCGCTGCGCATCTCAACTGCCGAGCAGGGCGCAATCAATTGCCCGTACGGCGCGGCCTTCTCGCCCGACGGCGCGCATGTGGCCATCATCGGTGGCCAGAGTACGTGCGCGCCGACCACAACCACTCTGACGCCACACATTGCCGCGATTTACGATACGCGCTCCGGGGTTATGACACTCTACGTCCAGCTTGAGAAGCTGTTAGGCATCAGCACCGACATACCCCTCAGCCAGCAACCCATTCAGGCAATCCACTATTTTAGCCTTGGCTGGTCACCAGACGGCAGCCGAATTGCCATCGTCTTTACCGCCTTTAATTCAGCAGAGAGTCAAACGCCCGACACCGAGCGCGACACCGGACTGATCGTTCTGGATGCGGAACACGGCACGGCACGCGTGATCTACGGTGATTCGGGCTATTTCGCGCTGCCGGGAACGGATGGCGGCGGATTCCCCATCTGGAACATTGCGGCGGGGGCCTCTGTGCCCGCATACGTGCCTGATCCAGGTCTGGCCTATGCGTGGAATAAGCAGGGCATGCCCTACCCCATCGTGAAGACGCATGGCCCAATCTCCCAGTTGCCGATTACCGCCGGGCCGCGCTATCCCGTTGGCAACCCTGGCAGCAATTCGACCTTCACGATCTGGCAGCCGGGCGTCGTGCTTGGCTCGGGGGCCGACATCAGCGCGGGGATCTTCACGACCGTCTTCCCCTCATGGTCACCCGACGGGAAGTACGTTACCCTGATATCCGCAGGCGCGCAACTGCCACTGGCCCCTGCCCCCACACCGCAAAACACGCATGCTCCAGGAGGCGGCGCCATCGCCTATCCCACGCCCTCGGCGATGCCGTCCGCGCCCGCCCGTGACAACGCGCTGGTGGCGGTGCAGCGCCGCGCGGGTACGCGCGGTTGGGCGCTGGTAGCGTGGAATCCCGCGGGCAATCTGCTGGCCAGCATCAACTGTAACGTCTCGGGCGATGAAATGCTGGAGGTTCGCGCGACCGACTCAGCGATTATCCAGGGATCGGCGGCGCTACCGCTGGCAAAAGACGACACTGGCTGCCGCAATCTTTCGAGCGGCGCGTCGGCCTATCCCGCGCAGCCGATGATGCTGCTCTGGTCGCCATCGGGTGATCGGGTGCTGGTCTGCGACCAGAAGGCGGGGATGATCTCGATCTGGCCCGTCAGCCAGCCAGCGGTCTGATATTCAGAGAGCCTCACCCCCAGCCCCTCTCCCTGTGGGAGAGGGGAGCCAGACCGCTTCAGTCGTCGGTCCGCGCTGCCTGGGCATAGGCGGCATATGCGGCGGGGTTAGGCGCGGGCTGTTCCTGGTTCGCCGCTTCCTCGATCTGCGGCAGCAGGAACCAGGCGGTGGTGACGCCAAAGATAGCGCCGGTCAGCAGGCGCAGCGCCAGGTTGCTTTCGCGCAGACCAAAGAGCTGCGTGAAGCCGTCGAGCGCCATCGGCGCCATGCCTAGCAGCCAGACATACCACGGCAGCGCGCGCAGGTGGCGGTTATTGCGCAGGAAGGCGATAACCACGCCCGCGAGCAATATCGAGGTGTAGATGGCCAGGCAGCGCGAGCAGAGGCAGGTCTGGTAGCCCGCGATGAAGACGGAGTGCGAGGGCGTCTGGGCACAGAAGATGCGGAAGACATCGAAGACGCCGGATGCTGGTCCGGTAAGCCCGGCGGCGAAGGCCAGCGGCGTCACCAGGGCGATGCCGATGAAGACGGCCAGCGTGGTGTTGATGATGGCGAGCCAGTGGTCATGGACGAAGCCCAGCACATGCTCGAAGTACGGCGAGAAACGCGCAAGCCGGTTGCGGCGGGTGGCAGCCACGAGAGAGCGCGCTTCGCCGGGCGTCATGTATGGGTCGGGCTTATAGTCGCCCGCCGCCGCGAGGGCATCGTTCCCGGCATCCCGCGATGATCCGTCTGACGATGAAGGAAGCGACATACCGTGCTCTCCTGCTTTCCACTCGCTATCCCAATACGGATGGCCCACCCCGCTTCTCCAGCATAGCACAACCATACCGCTGGTGTCTTGCCTATGACGGCGCGTACTGTCCCATCGCATCCACATCGCATCCAGCTTGACACGGGGTATCATGCTGGGATATACTCTCCTTTGCGACGCGGGGTAGAGCAGTGGTTAGCTCGTCGGGCTCATAACCCGGAGGTCGGCGGTTCGAATCCGCCCCCCGCTACCAAATCTCGCCCCCCGGCTTCGGCTTGGGGGCGGTTGATATGGCGAGGTAGCTCAGCGGTAGAGCAGCGGACTCATAAGCCGTCGGTCGTGGGTTCAAATCCCACCCTCGCCACCACACCACCTCACCATGCAAATACTGGCCTCCTCATGCGCGGGAGGCTTTTTTCGTGGGCTGAAGCCATCGCTAGAGGGCCATAATCATGATGGGGAGGGAATAAAGCATGGGCGAAACATTCACGCGCTGGATGATGCGTAACCGGCTTACCCAGCAGCCCATCGTCGGGTCGTGGGACACCCGCGCCATCACCAGGCATGACGCCGCGCTCCTCGGCGCGCTGATGTATGACGCCTATCACGACACCATAGACGATGAGGGCGAGACGCCAGAGGATGCGGTGGCAGAGGTCGAAGGCGTCATCAACGGCAAGTACGGCCCGCTGCTGGAGGCATGCTCGCTGCTCGTCGAGGAGCAGGGACGCGCGCTCGGCGCCACCATCATCACCAACTGGAGCGACGAACGCACCGGCCAGCGACAGCCGCTGCTGGCCTTCCTCATGACCCATCCCGACGCCAGCGGGCAGGGACTGGGGACCTTTCTGCTCAGCAAGAGCATCAATGCGCTGCTGGCGCAGGGCGAGACGGAGCTGGTGCTCTTCGTCACCGTCGGCAATAGCGCGGCCCAACACATCTACCAGAAACTCGGCTTCGAGGTCGAAGAGGAATTCGAGGCGTACCACAACACCAGGCCAGAGTAACCCCGATCACATCGCCAGCGTATCGAACTGCGCGGGAGCCGCGCCCGCCATCTCGCGCATCTCATTGGCCGCATAGCGGAGCGGCGCCTGACGATAGCCCACATCGCCCGGTGTGACCGTTATCTCGGCGGGTCTGCCCGGCGCCAGCACGATACTGTCGCCATAATGGCGAATGATGCCGTGTAACTCGGCGTACGTCAGATACCCTGCCACACACCGGTGCACGCCCTCTTCCGAGAGCAGCGCTGGGTCCACCTGTCGTCCCGCCGCCGCCAGCTCGCGCGCCCACGCCAGCACGCCTGCCTCCAGGCTGGCGATTCTGGTCGCGCGCTGCCCCTGCTCACAGCGATACATCAGCAGACCCGACGCAAGCTGAGTACAAGTGAAGCGCGCGACATCCAGCCAGACCTCCCGCACCCGTCGCTCCAGCTCGTGATTGGTCAGAACAGACCCGCCCTCGATGGCGGGCGCAAGATCGATCCACATGCGCAGGCGGCCAGTCGCCATGAAATCATAGATGATGGCGATGGGCTGCACGCGGGTATCCGAGGGCGCCGCGCGCAGCACACGTGTCAGCCCGGCGCGCAGGGGGCTCAGGCGGCCGTCAATAGAGAGGAGGCCTTCGGGCGAGGTATAGAGCGATCCACCAGCGCGCAGCCAGTCCACACAGTCGCCCAGTTGCTCCTTCGCCGTCGCCAGTACCCGCAGCTCCGCGCGCCGATGAGCCGCTGATGTGAAGATCTCTGGTCCAGTCTCCTCCTGCAGGTACGGGAAATAGCGCCATTTGAGCAGCGATGAGGCGGGCCGCGCCGCCAGCTTCGTGACGCTCGTACCCGTCCGTGTGGCGATCATCTCAATAGTGGCAGGCGCCAGCAGATCGCCGATGGACATGTCACCATCGGCACGCAACGCCTCACGAATCCAGGACTCCATTGGCCGCATATGGAGGCTGTTGAGCGGATGAATGCCCACCCCACGCAGGATCGGCCCGACATTGATCGGGCGCAACGCATGCGAGAACCACGCGGGCCGCCGGACGATGCGCGAGAGGAACCCGACCTGGAAGCCATCGCCGCGCATGGCGAAATGCAGATCGCGCGTGAACGCCTGGCGGCCACGATGAGCGAGCAGCAAGGGAACCGGCACGAAGGCGTCGAAGTCGCGCTTATGGGTGATGACATAGAAGGTGCGCGGCGCGCGGGTATCATACTCGAGGCCGTGGATCTTAACGGAGAGGGTCAGCCGGGGAACAGTGGCGAACAAGCCTGCCAGCGCGAACCTGCCGAGCGCCGATACCTGCTGTTTCATACGCACGCCTCCGGGAGATGGACCGGCAACGAGGACACGTGCGAGCGCGTTGTCTCCTCTCAAGCATAACATAAAGCTGGCGCGCACTCTAGCACCTACGATAGACGCCAAAGGCGTGCCAGCCCTGTTAGCCATGTATTACATCGCGTGCGAGTCCTGGCCCTGGCCGCCAGCGATACGTTGCCGCGCCACCTGTTCCGCCGCCGCGCCGGTCGTCATGCCCTGCTCATCGGATAGCGCGTAGACCTGGGTCAGCCCATCGCGAACGCCGGTTCTGACACGGTCGAGCGTCTCCTGCTCGGACCAGCCCAACACCTCGCGCCCAATCAGATAGATTGCCCCGCCGCTGTTGACGACGAAGTCCGGCGCGTAGAGGATATCGCGCTCGCGCAAACGTTCCGCGTCCGCCGCGGTAGCCAGTTGATTATTGGCCGCACCGACCACCGCGCGGCATCGCAGCCGGGGAATCGTCTCGCTATTCAGGATGGCACCCAGCGCGCACGGGCTAAAGATGTCGCATTCAGCGTCGTAGACCACATCGGCGGCTACCACCCCAACGCCCAGCTCCGACCGCGCCCGCTCAACGCTGGTGGCGTCCACGTCGCCACAAATCACCTCGGCGCCTTCATCGCGCAGCAGCCGCATCAGGGAGTAGCCAACCTTGCCCGCGCCTTGCACCACCACACGCCGACCAGCGAGCGCATCGCTGCCAAAGACGCGCGCGCAGGTCGTCTTGATGCCGGAGAACACCCCAATCGCCGTCGCTGGACTGGGATCGCCCGACCCGCCGCGTTCAGATGTGCGGCCAAAGACGTAGGGAGCGCCGGTCTCGGCGATGGTATCCATATCATGCGCGGTGGTGCCAACGTCGGCGCCGCATGCGAAGATCCCGCCTAGCTGGTGAATAAGCGCGCCATAACGCCGCAACAGATCGTCGCGTGCGGCGGTATCCAGACCTTCGGGAATGGCAATCACCGCTTTCCCGCCGCCCCGTTGCAGACCAGCGGCCGCGAACTTAAAGGTCATCCCCTCGGCCAGCCGCTGAGCATCGAGCACGGCCTCTTCGAGAGCGGGATAGGTTTTCATGCGCGTACCACCGCAGGCTGGACCCAGTCGCGTCGAATGCACCGCGATGATGATGGTGGCGCCCGTCGGCTGGTCGCGGCGGACAATAATCTCTTCGCCGTCCCAGGCGCCCATGAGCGTATCAAGCGTCTTCTCTGTTGTTTGCGCATCCATAGCCATCTTCCTCGATTTTCCAGCGTGTATTGTGAACGCATACGTTGCGTCTCGTGCTGGCGACGTTGCCAACACATCCACAACATACCACGCCGCATCGCACCTATAGCCGACGATTTCCGAGCACTATCTAACTGCCCTTGATAATTATACGTTTTCGTATTATACATATTCGTATGGATAATCACAAACCGCTGCGACTGGCGCCCGCACTGGAACACGCCACCCACGCGCTGGGGCTGTGGGTCGAGCGCGTGTTTCACGATGTGGGGCTGACGCAGGCCGCGGCACACGTGCTCGCCTACCTCGCGCGCCATCCCGAGGCCGCCATCAACGATTTGCATACCAGCTTCGGCCACAAACGCTCGACGCTGACGAGCATTCTCGACCGCCTCGAAGCGCGCGGCTGGGTTCGGCGCGTGCCGCATCCAACCTCTCGCCGCCTCGTCGCGGTGGAGCTGACCGAGGCTGGCCGGGCAATCGGCGAGCGGGTCAGCGGCGCATTGGTCGCCATCGAGGAGCGGGTGCACGCGCAGGTGGGCGACGCAGCTTTCGGCGACTTTCTTACCATCATCCACGCGCTGGAGGAGGAACTGACATGACCGACGACGAGTTTGTCACAGCATTCTTATCAGGTTCGCTGCCAAATTCACAGTTCCATCACCGCGACCATCTGCGGCTGGCGTGGGTGCTGGTCCGCCTGACCGGTGAGGAGCAAGCGATGAAGCGCGTCACCAGCGGCATCCGCTACTTCGCGACGCGGCATGGTCAGGCCGAGAAATACCACGAGACGATGACGCGTTTCTGGGTGCTGCTCGTCGGGCATATGGTAGCGGCACGGCCCGACATCACGACGTTCGACGATTTTCTGGTGGCCTTCCCGATGCTGCTGGAGAAAGATCTGCCCTACCGCCACTGGCGACGCGAGACGATGCTCAGCCCCGACGCCCGCGCGCATTGGGTCGAGCCGGACATTCAGGCGCTCCCAGCATAAAGCTGCATGTTGCTCAGCCCGTGGAACGTATGGGGGAACGTCGCCGGGGGCAAGAAAATCGGTAAACCAGCCTCGCGGCATGAATACCGCGGCTAATCCTGACCCAGCCATTCTCTTGCCAGCAGCAAGGATACTGAACAATGAAGATTAGCCGCAGGGCTTCAGCCTGCGGCACGCTGGCCCCAGACTCCTCGCGCCAAAGAGAGGCTACTTCCCCTTCGCCTCGCGCAGACGCAAATGGAGCTCGCGCAGCTGGTCTTCGGTGACCTCGGAGGGCGCGCGCATCAGCAGATCCTGGCCGCCCTGGTTCTTCGGGAAGGCCGTCACGTCGCGGATCGTCTCCGCCCCCGCCAGCAGCATCACCAGCCGGTCGATGCCCAGCGCGATACCACCGTGCGGCGGCGCGCCGTACTCGAACGCTTCGAGCATATGGCCGAACTGCTCGGTAATCTGCTCGTCGGAGAGGCCGAGCAACTGGAAAATCCGCCGCTGAAGGTCGGGCACGTTGATGCGGATGCTGCCGCCGCCGATCTCGTAGCCGTTGGCGATGATGTCGTACTGGCGCGCGATCACCTTCAGCGGCTCGCTCTCCAGCAGCGCCTCCTGGCCCGGCTGCATCCCGGAGAACGGGTTGTGGGTCGCGTGATAGCGCACTTTGCCGTCCTCCTCGATCTCTTCGAGCAGCGGGAAGTCCACCACCCAGCAGAGCGACATCACCTCGGGATCGATCAGCCCCAGCCGCTCGCCCATACGCACGCGCAGCCGCCAAAGCACATCGTTGGCGACCTTCTCGCTATCGGCGACGAAGAGCAGCAGATCGCCCGTCTGGCCGCCCATCCGCTCGACGATCGCGCCAAGCTCCGCCTCGCTCATGAAGCGCGTCAGTGGCGACTTCGGCCCCTCCGCCTGTAGCGCCAACGTCACCAACCCCTTCGCGCCAAGCGTCTTCGAGAACTCGATCAGCTCGTCGAGTTCCCTGCGGGTCGCGCCCGCCAGCCCCGGCACGCGCAGCCCCTTGACGATGCCGCCCGCCGCCAGCGCCCCCTGGAAGACCTGGAAGCTGCCCGCCGCCGCCAGATCGCTCACCGTCGTCAGCGGCAGATCAAAGCGCAGGTCAGGCCGGTCAACGCCGTATTTCTCCATCGCGTCGGCGAAGGTGATATGCGGAAATGGTATCTGCTGGATGCCCTTATTCGTGGTCGCCTGAATCAACTCGATCAGCATTGTCTCGATCAGGCCCATCACGTCCTCTTCGGCGACGAACGACATCTCGACATCGAGCTGAGTGAACTCCGGCTGGCGGTCGGCGCGCAGATCCTCGTCGCGGAAGCAGCGCGCAATCTGGAAGTAGCGGTCGATCCCCGCCACCATCAGCAACTGCTTGAACTGCTGCGGCGCCTGGGGCAGCGCGTAGAACTCGCCGGGATAGAGGCGGCTCGGCACCAGATAGTCGCGCGCGCCCTCTGGCGTGCTCTTGGTCAGGATCGGCGTCTCCACCTCTACGAAGTCCCGGCTATCCATGTAGTCGCGGATGAACTTGATGGCGCGGTGGCGTAGCTCCACATTCGCGCGGATGCTGTCGCGCCGCATGTCCAGATAGCGATAGCGCAGCCGTAGCGCCTCCTCCGCCGAGACGTGATCGGCGATGGGGAAGGGCGTCACCTTCGCGGGGTTGAGCACCTCGATCTTCTGCGCCTCCACTTCGATATCGCCTGTCGTCAGCGCAGGATTCTCCTTGCCAGCCAGCCGCCGGACCACCACGCCCTCGACTCGCAGCACATATTCCAGCCGCACATCTTCGGCGATTTCATGCGCCGCAGCCGATTCGGGCGTGCGGTCTGGGTCGATGACCACCTGGGTGATGCCGTAGCGGTCGCGCAGGTCGATGAAGATGAGCTTGCCGTGGTCGCGACGATGTCCCACCCAGCCGGTGAGGATGACACTGCGGCCAACATCGGCGGCGGTCAACTCGCCACAGGAGGCGGTACGCAGCGCTGTCGCATAGGGCGAGCGCTCAGTTGAGGACGCAGGGGATACGGATGATTTCTTCCGAGATGATGCAGCCACGCGAATATTTCTCCTCCCACGGTTGGGCAGTATCGAAACAGGGGAACACGTCTCCGACAGTATATTATAGCGATTTGGCTTGATGGTATCACTACACTCCCACACACGAATACCGCCGACCCCGCGATGGAGTCGGCGATGTCGGCGATGTATCCGATTGTCCTGGCGGGGACTATGCGCCCGCGGCGGTCTCCGGCACGGTGTAGGCGGCCAGCGCATTATTGGCCCAGGTGTAGACGACCAGCTGCGATTTGGTGGCGGGCGCCACGGCGACCTGGGTCGCGCCACGCAACGGCGCGTCGTAGGCGTACTGGGCCGCGAAGCCAAGCCCAGGCCCAGAGGCGCTCGCCACCAGCCGTACCAGCCGACTCAGCGTCGCATCGCAGACCAGCACATTCGTTGGGAAGGCCGGATCAATCGCCAGCGTGCCCGTCTTGCCAAAGAGCGTCCCTGTCGATGCCGATGGGGTCACCGGAACAGCCGTCGCCGTCGGAACTGGCGTCGCTGTGGCAGCCGCCGCGACAAACGCCGCCTGGTGAACCGATACGGTCATCGCGCCGTTCGAAGACTGCGCCGCGCCATTCGCGGGCGTCGGCGCGGGCGTCGGCACCGGCGTCGCGACCGAGTAGTCATCGGGCGAGACAGGCCGTAGCGGGCTTGGAATCTGCACAGGCAGCGCCGAGAACGCGAACTTGTCGGCGGCATTGATCTGGCTCAGGCCGCCCGCGCTATCCAGCATATAGAGGATGCTGTGCGAGAACGCCAACGAGACGGGGTCGCGCTGGAGCAGAACGGTCTGTGACGGACCAGTCGGCGGTTTTGGCGGAGGCGGTGTCGTCTTCCCGGTCTTCGGCGCCTGCAATGGGCTGCTATAGTGCCAGACGCCGAAGACGCCCGCCGTCGCGCGCGAATACGAGATATAGACATCAGCGCCCGACGCCGCGATCAACTCCGGTGTCTCGCCGCCCGCCGTCGCGACATTGAAACGGTTCGCGACCGTCGTCTTGGGAGTGCCATCGCCGTTGACGCCGTTCGTCGTCACCATCATTACGAGATACTGGCCGCTCGGCTGCTCCGCCAGGACGTTGAGCGTCGTACCGTCGCCCGTAATCGCCACCACTGTCGCAATCCCGCTCAGCGAAATCTGCAAGCAACTGGCGCCAGACAGTGGCACACCCTGGTCAGCCGGGATAACCACCTGATAGAGCTGGCCCGCGCTGACGATGTAGAGGATCTGCGAGCCGGCCAGTGCCGGGAGCGCCTGATTCATCGCGGCAAGCTGGCTCACACTGGTCAGCGTCGTCGGCGTCCCCCCAGAGGTCTGGCACGACAGCCTGTAGAACTGCGCCGTGGTGACGTTGACGGGCGTCACCAGAGCCGCGCTGTTATATCGCTCGATTGTCTGCTGCACCGCTGGCTGAAGCTGCTTCGCCAGCAAATCATCGCCGACGGCGCGATTGGAGGCATCGAGATTCGGGTTGGCCAGGTCATCAACGACCGAATCACGCGCCCGCGCCAGCGAGGTCAGCGCCGTCGCGGGATCCTGACGGGGAGCCTGCGAAATCGCCTGCTGCGCCTGCGCCACATTGCGCTGAAGATCCTGGTTCGCCGCCTGTCGCTGGCCATACGGCCCGAAGGCGAAGTACCAGAAGCCCGCGGCAATCGCCACGATCAAGACCGCTACCAGCGCGCGCAATCCATTCGTCACCAGCCGCCGTCGCGCCGATGCCCGTCGCTGCGCGCGCGCTTTCGCCGCACGTGCCGCCTTCGCCACCTGGACGCTCTTTGACGAGGCGCGCGTGCCGACGACTGGCAGTGGCTGCGTGATGCCTTCGGCAGGTATCGCCGAATCTGGCAGCATGAGCGCGCCCTTTGGCTCGGGCACGTCAATGAGATAGACCAGCGTTGCGGAGATGTTATCGGGTCCGCCGTTGGCGTTGGCCATATCAATCAACTCGCGGACGGCGTCATCAGGCTGCTGGTCGCCCGTCACCACCCGCTCGATCTCGCCCTCATCCACATAGCCATGCAGCCCGTCGCTACAGAGCAGCACGCGGTCGCCATTTTGCATCGTCTGAACGAACAGATCCGCGGTCACATTGGGCTGCGTGCCCAGGCTGCGGGTAATGACATTGCGATGGCTGTGAGTGCGCGCCTGCTCCTCGGTCAGCAGCCCCACGCGCACCTGCTCCGCGACCCACGAATGATCGCGCGTGACCTGGTGCATCTTGCCATCGCGAATAACATAGGCGCGGCTGTCGCCGATATTGACGACGAATGCCCGCCCGCCCGCGACCACCAGCGCCACACAGGTGGTGCCCATGCCGCTGTATTCCGGGTTTTCACTGGCGCGGTGGTAGATGGCGTCATTAGCACGCTCGACCGCGGTAGCAAGCGCGGTGATCACATCGGCGCCTGAGGTGTTGTAATACTCCTCAGAGATCGTCTTGACCCCAAGCTCAGACGCGACCTCACCAGCGGCATGCCCTCCCATGCCATCACAGACGATGAAGAGGGCGCCCTTATCATCCAGCATGTGCTGATCTGAGGGGATCAGGTGCGCGACATTGTCCTGATTACGTTCACGCCTGCGGCCCACGTCGGATAATTCGGCGGCTTCGAGGCGGAGTGTTCTGGCCAACAAGATCTACCTCGCCATTAGTTAGCGGTCGTTCACAAATGAACGGCGAAGACGAACGCCGCAATCATACACCGACCGCACTGAAAGCGCAACGACAGAGTACCACCTCTGGCAGAGCGCCCCGTGCGACCGCCGACATGAGCGCGGCGGAATGTGACTACACTTAACAAACGAGCGAAAGCCGGATGAAGAACATTTTCCGCCAGTTTGACGAGACATTCGTCGGCGCCGTCGGACTAGTTGAGCCACATTGCCCTGGAAACGCGCTATGACAGACCACACACATCGGCATCAAACAATAGTACTGGCAACGCCACCAGCCGCCATTCCGCCAGAGGCCATCGCGCTGGCGGCCAATCTGCTGCGCGCGGGTGAGGTCGTCGCGTTTCCGACTGAGACGGTCTACGGGCTGGGCGCCGACGCCACCAGCGAGGCGGCGCTCCAACGTATCTTCGCCGCCAAAGAGCGCCCACTGAGCGATCCCTTGATCGTCCACCTGGCGGATGCGTCACAATTGGCGGAGGTAGCCCGCGACATTCCTCCCGAAGCCGAACAACTGGCGCAACGCTTCTGGCCCGGCCCGCTGACCCTGGTGCTGCCACGCCTCGCGCGCATCCCGGCGCTGGTTGCGGCGGGCGGCGACACCATCGGCGTGCGCGTTCCGGCGCATCCGGTGGCCCAGGCGCTGCTCCGGGCGGCGGGCCTTCCGATTGCCGCGCCAAGCGCCAACCGCTTCATGCATACCAGCCCCACGACCGCCGCACACGTGCTGGCCGACCTGGATGGCCGGATCGCCTGCATTCTCGATGGTGGGCCGACGACGGTCGGCGTCGAGTCCACGGTTGTTGACCTCACCACCAGCCCGCCGCGCCTGCTACGGCCCGGCGGCGTCACGCTGGAGGCGTTACGCGCTATTCTGCCGGATCTCTATGTGCCTGATGTGCCTGACTCTGCACAAAATGCGCCACACCGTGCACCGAAGAGCACCGAGCCAGCCCCAGAGCCTGTCCAGGAGCCAGCCCATGCGCCGGGACAGATGGCGCGTCACTACGCCCCGCATACCCGGCTGATTGTCTTCGACGCCGCTGGCGCGGATGCGCTGGCCGCCATACTCGCGCTGGCCGCCGAGGCACAGGCGCGCGGCGAACGGGTGGGGGCATTGGCAGCCGACGAGGAAGCCGCTACACTGGAAGGCGCTGGTGTGCACGTCGCCCGGCTTGGCCCGATGGATGACCTCGCGGCCATCTCGCGGCGGCTCTATGCCGCACTACGCGAGCTGGACGCCGCCGGACTGGACCTGCTGCTGGCGCATAGCTTCGGCACGCAGGGGCTGGGCCTGGCCATCGAGGACCGCCTGCGCCGCGCGGCCGGGGGGCGACTGCATACCGTATAGTCTGTACAGTACATGAATTGGCGGCAATCCCCAGGCTCAAGAACGGACCGAACCCATGACGTATAAGCGCGCCGACCGGCCCGGCTGGCCTCGTCTGCGGGCGCAGCGCTTCATCTGCCAGCGCATTGTCGATGGCCGGGTGAGCGGCTACGCGACACTGCTGCAGATGCTGGAGGTTGCCGAGCCGCTCTGGGTGATGCATCACGAGCAGCGCATCTGTATCGCCGACAACGGCTACACCTGGCTCCAACTCTTCCCCGAAGGCGCGAACTATACCCACACAACGATGTTCAACGCCGAGGGCGCGCCCGTGCAGGAGTATATTGATCTGGTCGCCGAGCAGGGCGTGGACGAGGACGGCATCCCCTGGTACGACGACCTCTATCTCGACATCGCCTGGATTCCAGAGGGTACTCCATTGCTGCTCGACCAGGAGGAGCTGGAGGCCGCCCACGCGATTGGCGCGGTCAGCGAGGAGCAGTATGAGCTGGCGCGTGGCGAGACGGCCCGCCTGCTGGTTGCGGTAGCGCTGGGCGATTATACGCTGCCAGAGGTGACCCGCGCCTGCTATCCCGCGCTGAAAGCCGCCCTGGCGGTGGCAGAGATCAGTGGCGAGGCGCCGCCTCCCGTCGTCACCCTCGCGGAAAGCGTGGAGACAGCAAGCGATCAGGAGACTCCGCCAGCGATTACTGAGATTGCCGAGATTGCCGAGATTGCCGAGATTGCCGAGATGACGGATGGTGCGGCAACGACCGACAGAGTGGAGCAACCTGAGCCATCCGAGCAGTCTGAGCCAACAGCGCAGCCAGGAGTAGAGGAAGAAAACGATGCCTGAGATACAATTCGACCGGTTCTATCGCTACGACGACCTGACGCGGCTGGTCCAGGCGTTCGCCGAGGAGCATCCGCAGCTGATGCGGGTCGAGAGCATCGGCAAGAGCCACGAGGGGCGCGATATCTGGGTCGTGACGGTGACGAACTTCGCCACGGGCGAGGCTGGTGAGAAGCCCGCGCTCTGGGTGGACGGCAACATCCACGCGACCGAGGTCTCGCCCTCTAGCGCATGCCTCTATCTGCTGAACACGCTGGCCAGCGGCTATGGCAACGACGCCGACATCACCCGCTGCCTCGATACGCGCGCCTTCTACGTCTGCCCGCGCGTCAATCCCGATGGCGCGGAGTGGGCGCTGGCCGACGCGCCGAAGTTCATCCGCTCCAGCACGCGCGCCTATCCCTACGATGAAGAGCACGTACACGGCCTGCTGACCGAAGATATTGACGGCGACGGCCGTATCCTGGCGATGCGCATCCCCGACCCCAACGGTGCCTGGAAGATCTGCCCGGAGGAGCCGCGCCTGCTGGTACGCCGCGAGCCGGACGAGACGGGCGGGCAATACTATCGCGTGCTGCCGGAGGGGCAACTGCGCGACTTCGACGGCGTGGAGATTACGATTCAGCCGCCGAAAGAGGGGCTGGACCTCAACCGCAACTTTCCGGCGCTCTGGCGGCAGGAGCACGAGCAGCACGGCGCGGGCGCCTATCCGACCTCGGAGCCAGAGGTACGCGCGCTGGTCCACTTCATCGCCGAGCATCGCAACATCACCGGCGGCGTTGCCTTCCACACGTTCGCCGGGGTGCTGCTCCGGCCTTTCAGCCACCAGAGTGACGAGAACTTCGCCGCCGAGGACCTCTGGACCTATCAGAAGATCGGCGCGAAAGGGACGGAGATCAGCGGCTATCCCAACATCTCCGTCTTCCACGACTTCAAGTACCATCCCAAATCAGTCATCACCGGCGCGCTCGACGACTGGATGGTCGCGCACCTCGGCGTCTTCGCCTGGACCGTGGAGATATGGAGTCCGCAGCGCGAGGCAGGCATCACCGACTACAAGTACATCGACTGGTTCCGCGAGCATCCGCTGGAGGACGACCTGAAGCTGCTGAAGTGGAGCGATGACGCGCTGGACGGCAAGGGCTACGTTGACTGGTATCCCTTCGTGCATCCGCAGCTTGGTCCGGTGGAGCTGGGTGGCTGGAATGAGTTCTACGCCTTCTCGAATCCGCCGTCGCAGTTCCTCGAACGCGAGCTGGCGAAGTTCCCGCGCTGGCTGATCTGGCATCTGCTCATCTCGCCGCAGCTGGAGCTGTTTGAGGCGAGCGCGGCCCCACTGGGCGAGGGCGCGTATCGCGTCCGGCTGGCGGTGCAGAATAGCGGCTGGCTGCCCACCTATGTGATGAAGAGCGCGCTGGACAACAAGCTGGTGCGCGGCGTCGTCTGCGAGATCGAGCTGCCGGAGGGCGCATCGCTGGCATCGGGTCACACGCGCCAGGTGCTCGGCCAGGTGGAAGGGCGCGCCTATAAGCCGTCGTCGCCCTTTGGCTGGGATGTCGGCGACCCGACGACCGACCGCGCCAGCACGGAGTGGGTCGTGCGCGCGCCCCAGGGTGGCGTGGTGAAGCTGATCGCCCGCCACGACCGCGCCGGGGTCGTCCGCACCCAGGTGCCGCTGACCTAGACCACACCCTTCTACTTCCCGGTTCTATCCAGCCAGGCACGGAGGAGATGCGCCTGCTCCGTCCGGCCAAGCCGGAGGTATGCCTCGTACTCATATTCTACCGACAGCACTGGCACGTGCATCCCATCCACAGCCAGGTACTCTGTGTGCTCTGTCAGACGTGGTGGCTCATCCCACCCACCGTCTGGCAGACGCTTCTGGATGTCGCCCATAATCTCGACCTCTATGCCCTCCACACGCAACACGCCGAAGTGGGACTGGATGCGCTCAGACGTGCGAAATGCGACCGGGCGGACGATACCATCGGCGAAGCAGCGCTCGATCACATAGGCGCCTTCCCTATCGGTCTGCACGTCAATGTCGTGCACGGCGACGGGGATACCATGCAGGGCAAAACCGAGGCTCCCGGTGATTGCCCAGCGAATCGCGGGGCGATTGAGGCGCGTATAGAGCGTGTGCAAGGCCAGCAGATGCGCCTGATCTATCATGCTCACCCTCCTTGCAGTCAATCATACCGGCGCACTCAAGCGGTCAATTCCGCTCCAAATCAGTCCAAAGACCGAGAGACAACACATCATTTGCGCGATTGCGGATGCCTCATCCTGTACTACGATATAACAGGTTGGCGGATACACTGGCCAGCGTCGTACATGTAGTCAACAGCGTGGGAAGGCAGACGAGATGGGCAAGGACTCCACCATTACGTTGCTGATTGCCGATGATTGCCTGGCGGTCCGCTATGGGCTGAAGCTCTGGCTGCGGCTGGAGCCGGACATGCAAGTCATCGGCGAGGCCGCCAATGGCGTGGAGGCGCTCACGCTGGCGCTGCGGCTGCGTCCCGATGTAATCGTGATGGATGCGCGCATGCCGCAGATGGATGGCATTGCCGCGACCAGGGCGATACGCGCCGTGCTGCCCGATACCCCCATCATCGTCCTCAGCATGGAGGACGACCTCATGACACGCACCCGCGCGCTCGCCGCTGGCGCCACCTGCTTCCTCTCGAAGTTCGAGACGCTGACCGCCCTCCCCGCCACAATTCGCGCGCTTGCCGAAACCCAGACGCTTCCCGCCACCGACGCAATGTAGTATCATGGGGTCAGCAGACGAGCATCCGTTATTGAAATCTGACTGACCATGAGCACAAGTGAGAGCGCCACCATTTCCATCCTGATTGCCGAGGGCACGCAGGCCATGCGCGCCATTCTGCGCCGCGCGCTGACAAGGCAGTCGGATATGAGCGTGGTCGGCGAGGCCGCCAGCGGTAGCGAGGTGATCGCAGCGGTCGAGCGCCTGCGCCCGGAGGTGTTGCTGCTGGATATGGACATCGTCACCGGAGACACGCGCTTCATCTCGAAGCGCCTGGTCCTCAAAGATCTGCGCGAACTGCTGCCTGAGGCGAAAGTGATCATTCTCAGCGCCTATGGCGATCCTTCCGTCAAGAGCCTCGCACTCAACGCGGGCGCAGTCGCCTATCTCGAAAAGCCGGTGCGCATCGCCGAGCTACTGGCCGCCGTCCGCGCCGCAGTGTAGAGACGAGAACTCCATGTTTGGAATTAAAGCCAGAGTTGTTATAAGAAGCTCAAGTCAGCTGTGAATGCTGTTGCGGCCTCTGTCTCCTCATAGAATCTTGAATTCGATTCTATCTCCTCCTGTCCCAAGTACCGTGCGTGGGCCTCTGCCGCTTCATCATATCGTTGTAAGTTGGACAGCGCATGCGCCTTCCCAGACCAAACCCCCGCCTCCATAGTATCAAGAGCAATTGCTCGCTCAAATGCTGCCAAAGCATCCTTGTAAAGCTTCTGACCTACGAACAATCTTGCCTTTCCAATCCACGCATCCGCATCTATAGGATTAAAGAGAATCGCTTGCTCAAAGGCAGCCAGAGACTCAGGATAATTGTGTAAATAACGGAGTATGATGCCTTTGCCAGTCCATGCTCTTGAATCGTGCGGGTCGAGAGCTAACGTCCGCTCATAAGCAGCAAATGCTTCGTCGTAACGCCGCAAACGTTCAAGAAAAGCACCCTTACCGAGCCAAGCTATTGCGTTCATAGGATCACGGGTAGCTGCCAACTCAAAGGCTGCGAGCGCCGTCTCGTAAATAGACTCCAAGTGTGAATAATGTGTCATCCTAACTTTGCCAATCCAGGCATCTATGGCCGCGGGATCAAGTTCCAGCGCCTGGTCGAAAGCGATAGCTGCTTCACTGATGTTTTCGTGCCTTTGAGGTCCAATGCCTCCAGTCGAATCTCTAAAATGCGCATTGCCCTTGTTGATCCAAGCTTCTACGTACGCGGAATCGAGAGCTAGAGCCTGGCCGAATTCGGCCTGCGCCTCTTTGTAGTCATGATCTCTGTAGAACATGAGGCCCTTGAGGTTACAGGCCATTGCCAAGTTAGGCTCAAGAGCCAATGCTCTATCGTAAGCTGCCTGACCCCATCGGAGATGCTTCGAGGCATGGAATCCATCATGATTCATTTCTTTGTCATCATGCGGCTCATAGTAACTATCTGGCATTTCACTAATGCCATCGATATCATCGTCGCCATCATATGCATCTCCTAAATCGTACACAGGCTCATAGTAGTTTGCTTGTGCTGCTTTCTGCCACTGGTCAAGGAAATAGCCCTTGGCAAGCCACACCTGTGCGTTACCAGGGTCAAGGGCCAGCGCGCGCTCATATGCTGCTTCTGCTTCTTTGAATTTCCACTCGTCCACACCAAGCCAAATTGCCCAGTATGAGAGTTCTTTAGCCTTGCCAGTCCAGGCATCTACATTGGTGGGGTCGAGTGCAATCGCCTGTTCATAGGCCTTAGACACCTCGCTACTTTGCTCAACCACCTTAGCCTTACCAAGCCAAGCATGAACATCCTTTGGATTCAAGGCCAGCGCTATGTCATACTCTGCTTCTGCTTGCTTCCTTACCGCAAAGCGCTTGGCCTGCCAGGCATAGTCGTCTGTGGGATCTATTTCGAGCGCCGTGATGACAGCTGCTATGGCCTCCTTATAACGCTGCAATCCATAAAGCGACTCAGACTTGCCAGTCCACGCTCTCGCATCTGTAGGGTTGAGAGCCAACGCCTCCTCATAGGCGATTAACGCCTCAGGATGCCTCTGCATTCGATTGAGTAATCCACCCTTGCTACGCCAGGCTACGAAGTTGTCGCGATTGAGGCTGATAGCGCGATCCCAGGCGGTCAGCGCCTCTTCAAACCGGCCCAGCACATCGAGCGAGTAGCTCACATTGAACCAGGCAAGGTATGAGTTGGGATCGAGTTGGGTGGCACGCTCAAACAGGGACAGCGCCTCGGAATGCTTGCCCTGCTCCCGCAATGCTCTGCCACGGGTGATGAGATCATCTGCGGTCTCGGTGGGCTGTGGGGCGACTGGGGCGGGCACCTCGCCTGCCGGGGTAAGCGCGAGCGCGTGCAGCACCCGGCCCACCGCCTCGGCCTGTGAGTATGGCTGGAACCCCGGTGCCTCGATCCGCTTGAAGTCTTCCAGGTAGAGCCAGC
>Ga0207674_10000317_pt1 | contig 61434 bp, 53 predicted proteins | sample KBSCornC72_FD_184303 | JGI IMG/M metagenome (GOLD analysis project Ga0207674, IMG submission 184303) | Corn rhizosphere microbial communities from Kellogg Biological Station, Michigan, USA - KBS Corn C7-2 (SPAdes) (version 2) | ecosystem: Host-associated > Plants > Roots > Rhizosphere > Soil ...
GTATCCAACGGTCCGATCTTAAGGACGTATGGTAAAGTGTGACCGTGACACCTAAACCCCGTCCGATTTCCCGACGAACCCTCCTCCGCGGCGCCGCGGGGGCGGCGATGTCGTTGCCGCTGTTGGAGGCGATGACGGCGTTTGGCGCGCCGTCGGCGGGCGCGGCGGCGCGGAAGTTGCCGGTGCGGATGGCCGTGCTGTACATGGCCAACGGGGTGAACGTGGAGCAGTGGGGGCCCAAGGGGGCGGGGGCGGGGTTTGAGTTGTCGCCGACGCTGGCGCCCTTGGCGGGGCATCGGGACGATCTGCTGGTGCTCACGGAGCTTTGGAACGCGGGATCGGTGGGCGGGGACGGGCACTACGTGAAGACGGCCGGGTTCCTGACCGGGACGACGATCACGAAGACGACGGGGAAGGATCTGCGGTCGGGCGGAGTGTCGGTCGATCAACTGGCGGCGCAGCGGGTCGGGCGGGATACGCCGCTGGCTTCGTTGGAGTTGGGGATCGAGCCGGTGACGAATTTCGTGGACAACAACGTCGGGTATACGGCGCTGTACGGGTCGCACATCGCCTGGAGCACGCCGACCACCCCGCAGGCGAAGGAGATCAACCCGCGGCTGGCGTTTGACCGGTTGTTCCGCAGCCAGGGGAACGGGGGGTCGCCGCAGGATGACCGTAGTGTGCTCGATTTGGTGGCGGACGACGCGAAATCGCTGCGGGCGAAGGTCGGCAAGACCGATCAGATGAAGCTGGATGAATACTTCGATTCCGTCCGGTCGGTCGAGAAGCGGATCGAATTCAATACGCGGCAGCGGGCGGAGGAGAACAAAGTTTCGCCGGCGGCGCTGGCGGAGATTGAGGCGCTGGACAAGCGGATCAGCGCCTGGGGCAACCCGGACCGCCAGCAACTGGCGAAGAACGTCCGGCACAGCGGCAACCACCAGGAACACTGCCGCCTGATGCTCGACATGATGGTGTTGGCGTTCTGGACGGATTCGACGCGGATCTCGACGTTCATGTTCGGCAACGGTGTGTCGCCGAAGAACTTCTCGTGGCTGGAAGGTGTTCACGGCGGGCACCACGAGATCTCGCACCACAAGAACGAGAAGGCCGCGCTCGACATGTACGCCCGCATCAATCGCTGGCACGTCGAGCAGTTCGCCTACATGCTCGACAAGATGCGCGCGATCAAGGAGGGGAGCGGCACGCTGCTGGACAACAGCATGCTGTTGTTCGGATCGTGCATGCGGGACGGGAACAGCCACAACCCGCACAACCTCCCGCTGGTGCTGGCGGGCGGCGGAGGCGGGACGATCCGCGGCGGGCGGCACCTGGTTCACAAGAAGGGGACGCCGCTTTGCAACTTGTTCGTCAGCATGTTGGATCGCGTGGGGGCGCCGGTGGAACATTTCGGCGACAGCACGGCGCCGCTCAAGGGGCTGGACGATCCGGCGTATGGCGGGGATGCCTGACGATCGCCCGCTCCTGCGACTATTTATTAGTGCGGGGGTGGAACCGCGGGACGATGCGGCCGTCTAACGTTGGATGCGAAGGATGCGACGAATCCTGTTCGCGTTGGCCGGCGTGGTGTGCTTCGCGGTCGGGGCGGGACTCTTCGCAATTCCGTTTTGGCACGGCGACCCGCGCGTAGTTGAACTTCCCGGTGGGCTGGAAGTCGGCGCAGGTGGCTCGGGGGCGGATGCCAAGCTGACCCTGACGCGCTGGCGGGCGGAGACCGCCGAGTGGTGGAAGGCGCCGGGCCGGCGCGGCAACATGAGCGTCTCCGCCCAGACGGTGTCGGTCGCCGGCGGCGATCCATTGATTTACGCGGCCCAGCTCAACGTCGATTTCGGTTCCACCGACTGGCACGGCATCGTCCTGGGTGGCGGCGCGACGTCGCGGGCGCCGATGACCAAGCCCGCCGGCGTCATGTCGATACCGCTGGTGCCCTTCAGCCGACTGACGATGCCTTGGTACTACCCGCTGCCGATCCTGTGGATCCTTCCTGCGATCTGGCTGACGTTGGCGCTCCGGCGTGGCCGGCGTCCGGCGGGGCATTGCCCGCACTGCGGGTACGATCTGCGCGCCACGCCCGACCGCTGCCCGGAGTGCGGTCGGCCCGTCGCCGGGACGGACGAAGGGGTCGACGTCGGCTTCGGGCGTGACGCCGCGGGACAAAATCCGGCGGACTGATCGGAATTGTTTCCGTCGGCACTTTTATCAATTCGCCCGCGCGGCTATGAATTCCTTCGGAGCTTGAATCGGGCCGGGCAGGCCCCCGAAGGGACATCATGGCGATATGGATTGGCGCGTCGTGGACGCGGCGGTGGGCGTTCGCGCTCGCGGTGTGGATGATCGGACTGGTGAACGTCAGCTGCGCAACACAGGAGTTCCCCGAAGCGGTGCGGCAGACGCTGGCCGGGCGGAGCAACCCGCGAACTGCGAACGCGGCCGCCGTTGCCGACGCGGCCAGCGGCTCGCTCCTGGTCGTCATGAGTTACGGCTTCGGTTGCTCCGGGTCGGGTCCCGGTAACGGCCTGCGCGACGTCGCCGACACCATCCGCCGCCTGCACCCCGGGCAGCGGGTCATCACCCGCGCCTGGAACGACGACGACGGCGTCGTCGCCACGATTCGCGGGCACGCCGGTCCGGTGCTCCTCGTCGGTCACAGCTTTGGCGGCAGCAAGTCGATCGAGTTCGCCGCCGCCGCCGGTCGCCCGATCGATCACCTGCTGCTGCTCGACCCGGTGCCGTACCGGGACTGGGGCATACGGCACGGCGGCAAGTATTTCGTGATTCCCGACGCCGTCCGCGACGCCGTCTGCTTTTACCGGCCCGCCGGCGCCTGGCCGATCAGTTATCCGATCGTGAACCCCTCGTCCCCCGCGGTCAACCGCGAGCGTTCGCTCGGGCACGCCGCCTTTGGCGAAAGCGCCGAGGTGCGCGAGTATATCCTGAGCGTGTGCAACGCCGAGGCCACCAAGGCCAAGTCGATGGCCGGCACGCGTGGTGGCGGCGTCAACGGTCATTCATAGCGGCGACAGGAACACCAGCTTCTGCGAGGGCATGTCGATCTCCGCCACCCGTTCCTGGCAGAAGTCCAGGACGGCCCGCTCGACCTCCGTGTAGAAGTTGGCGAGGAAGCGGCTCGACTGCTCGTCGGGCATTGCCTTCGACAGTGTCCCCATCATCGCGCGAACTTTGTTGAACGTGTTACGGGGGCCGGGCGCGTCGATGCCCATCGGGTCGTTGACGAAGACGCTGAACGGCTTGATCGCCACGATTCGCAACCCCGCCTCGCGCACGGAGCGTTCGAAACTGTACCGGTCGCGCACGAACATCCATTCGGTGCGGATGGGGCATCGCGGGAGGTATTCCGTCGTGACGATGGTCCCGCCGGGCGCCACGTGCCGCGCCAGGTTCGCGATCGCCTGCTTGAACAGTTCCGGCTCGGGGATGTGGAAGAGCACGTTGGCGATGTTGATCAGGTCGAACCGCCGGCCGAAATCGAGCTTGGGGTCGGTGATGTCCGCGTGGTGAAACTCCAATTCCGTTTGCGGCGTCGACCCCGGCGGGAACCACTTTCGGAGCAGTTCGACCGACGCCAGCGTGTAGTCCGCCCCGGTCAGCCGGCGCGGCGTGAAGTTTTCGAGGAAGAATCGGATCCACCGCCCGGATCCCGAGCCGATGTCCAGCACGTCGCCGCCCGTGACCCGCAGCTTCAGGTCAGCGATCATCTGGCGGTAGAGGGGATAGACGATCGCGTCCTCGACGGGGCTGGAATAGGCGATCTCGCCCAGGTTCGTCGCGTGGTCGCTCTTGTCCTTCCATTCGCCTTCGTAATGGCGGCGGATGCACTGCTGCGTCATGGGCATGGGATCACCTCTGGTCTTTCGCGAGTTACGGGACCATCGGCGATCGGCCGCCGGAATCTGAAATGGCGGGAGAATATCCGGGGGCGGTCAGGCGTTCTTGAGCAGCACCGGCGTGGCGGCGATCAGGCAACAGACCACGGTCATCGCGATGAGATTAGGAATGAAATACGGGACGGCCATCAATGCCACCCCGGCCGCCAGCGGGACGAGGCGTCCCGCCTTCTTGCCGTACATGAACATGCCCATCCCCACCGTCCCGAACGCGAACGACACGAGCAAGCTGTTGGTGTCCATCGGGGCAGGCCTCCACAGGACTGATCGGCCCGGCGGTGCCAACGCTGAACCAATCCCGTTGACATGCGGTTGCCGAAGACAGTTGACCCCGATTCTCGGACGCTATAGCGTTTGTGACATCGATTAACCCAAGGCAGGTCCTCATGCGACGATCAGCGGCGGCGGCGGCGACCACCACGACGGTGTTAGGCGGATTGTTCCTGGCGCTTCTTGCCGCCTCCGGCTTGGCGGACTCGCCGAACGACGCGGGCGGCGGGGGTGGTGTGCGGCACAAGCCGATCGCCGCCGGCGTGCTCGCCGCCAACCCCAACGACATCATCGCCGTTTACAGGCCCGTCGATCTGCAAGGCGTCGCCGTTTACGTCGGGCGCGCCGGACAGGGCGTCCAGTCCATCGTCTTCCGCGATTCCAAGGAAGCCGCGGCCGTCTTCAATGAGCTGTGGGACAACCAGGACGTCACCAAGGACCCGGGCGAAGATGACGCCCGTCCCCTCACCCGCATGTTGCTAAAGGATTCGGAGCACAAGTCGGCGACGTTGATCCTTAACGTCCCCCGCGTGCTCGCCATGTCATGGGGGCCGGACCACCGGCACGTTCACGTCCACCTCGATAAACTGATCTCCGGCGAGCTTTTCGCCGACCCGAACGGCGACGGCGACGGTCTGCCCTACCTCACCATCCGCAACGATCACGACGACGCCCAGGCGGTCATGGCGGCGTACAAGGCGTGCGTCTATCACCACTAGCCTACCAATGTAAACGTAGTGGGATGCCGCGCGCTTTCAGGTTGAGCACCACCGTCGCCAGCCCGCTGATCACCAGACAGGCGGTCTGCAACTGCCCGACCGGATGGCCGAAGCATTTGAGCCGAGGCTGCGGCGTGTAGCGCCACAGGCGCCCCGCGTTGGCGGCGTCAGTGACTTCGGCGCCTTCCGCCTCGTTCACCACGACCACCTCGATCCCGCGCTTGGTCGCGAAACACTCGGCGGCGGTGGCGCTAACGGCCTCGATCACCAGGCAAATGTCCTGCCCGCGGCTCATCCCGCGCACGGTCCACAATGGGTCGGCTGTTTTCCGGCTCATATGAATCTCCGACCCTGATATCCAATTGGGCGCGAAGATTGGCAAGACGGAGAAGCGGAATGATCCGGGGGGACTAATCCGACCCGCTTCAATTTGTTGGCGGGGACCGCCCAGCGGTTATCGGACTAAGCGCAACTTCCGTGCAGCCGCCGCGCGAATTAGCGAGGATTCGGGTGCTTTCGAAATCTACTTTCCGTGGTCCGTGCCCTCGTCGGCGGCGACGCCGGTGTCGCCGCTGCTCTCCCCGGTGACCTGAATTCCGCTATCGGACTTGCGGTCGGCATTGCCCTCCTTGCCAAACGCCCCCGCGACCGGCGGCACGGCCTGCCGATCCGTAATCGCCGCCCGCGCCGGATCGTTCTGCTGCCGACCCCGCGCACGTTCCTTCTTGTCGTCGAGACTGGCATGTCGACCGCTATTTGCGCCTTGTCCCATGGTTGAGTCCTTTCTTGCCCATTCGGATAGCGAACACCGTGCCATTGAACGTCGCGCGGCCGGTCGGAAAACCCGACCGGCCGCGCTAACGATCTACGGCAGATTCCACACGAAACGCTTCACCGAACCGGCGTAAACCGGAACCGCTGACCGCCCACCGACGCGTCGGCCATCAGCCCGCCCTTGATGTATTTGAACACCGCGATGCCGTTCTGGAATCGGGACGTCTTGGCGACGCCGGACTTGAGCGCCACGGCACTGACGCTGGCGTCGAACGCGTATTCCTTGTCGAGGAATTTGTCGAGCGCCGCCTTGTTCTCGAACGCGACGACTTCGGTGTACGCCTGCCCGCCGATCGTCCCACCGACGGTCGCCTGCGTCAGGTCGGAGTAGCCGATCATCCGGCCGTGGTCGAAGACTTCGCCCTTGCCGTAGGCGCCGCCCACGATCAGACCGCCCTTACCGACGGTGGGGTAGACGGCGTAGGCGTAGGCGTCGTCAAGGAAGCGGCCGAACGTCGCGTCCTCGGACCGCATCATGTTCAGCGAGTTCTCGACGCTGGCGTCCAGCGCGTCACGCTTTTCCTCGGTCTTGGGCTCGGCCTGGCAGCCGGCCAGCGCGAACCCGAAGACGGCGACGATCATCGCCGTAAAGACTGCGTTTTTCATAAGATCTCCTTTGCTCGCAATAGCGGTTGTGCGGCGGGCCGACGCCGGCCTCGCGTTCGATTACGATTACGTTCCTCCAACATAGGCACCGCCGGGCGGCGGCGGGAACGGGCAAAATAGCAATCCGATCCGTGTTCGAAAGCAATGGTCAAGACGTCGCCAACCGCGTACAGTGCCCGGAATCAGGAGATCAACTCATGCAGGCTTTTCGACTCTGGATTTCGCTCGCCGCGCTCGCGACCGTCGCAGCCGCCGGTTGTCAGGGCACCTATTACAAGGCGTGGGAGAAGCTCGGATGGGCCAAGCGCGACATCCTCGTGGACCGCGTGAAGGACGCCCGCGAGGACGAGGACGCCGCCAAGAAGCAGTTCCAATCCGCGCTCGAACAGTTCCAATCCGTCACCAACTTTCAGGGGGGCGACCTGGAGGCGAAGTACAAGAAGCTCAACAAGGAGTACGAGGCCTGTGAATCCCGCGCCGCCGACGTCCGCAAGCGCGTCAAGTCGGTCGACGACGTCGCGCAGGCGCTGTTCAAGGAGTGGACCAAGGAACTGGACGAGTACACCGACGCGAACCTCAAACGTTCGAGTGAAGACAAACTCCGCGAGACCCAGGACCGCTACCGCCAGATGTACGGCGCCATGAAGAACGCCGAGGACAAGATGGCCCCGGTGCTGGCCACCTTCAAGACGCAGGTGCTGTACCTCAAGCACAACCTCAACGCCGCCGCCATCTCCTCGCTTCAGACGCAGGTCGCCGGCATCCAGGGCGACGTCGAACGACTGATCAAGGACATGGAGGCGTCGATCAAGGAGGCCGACACCTTTATCAACCAGATGAAATGAACACCGCAAGAAACTGCCGTAAGATTTGTGCCCCGCGCCGCTTGCTAACGTTTCACGCCGTGGGAAAATCCTTGATGGCGGTAAAAGCAATCTGATCGGTTAGAATCCATCCGTTGTCATGGAGGATCGCGATGGAAACGTTGGACCTATTCGCGCTTTCTCTGGATGCGCAGCTCTCGAGGGAATGGCTGGCGGTCAATCACATCGGGGGCTACGCGGCCTCGACCCTTCCCGGCTGTAACACCCGCAAATACCACGGCCTGCTCGTCGCCGCGATGAGCCCGCCCGTGCGCCGCATGGTGCTCCTCTCGCGCGTCGAGGAGACCGTCTTCTACGACGGCTGGCCGCACCCACTGGCCTCCAACGAGTATCCCGACGCCGTCTTCCCCCAGGGGTATCGTCTCCTCCGCGCCTTTTCCAACGAACCCTTCCCGCGCTGGGCCTACCAGAACGAGGGCTGGACCCTCGAAAAACAACTGCGTCTCCTCAAGGGCGAGAACACCGTCATCCTGAGTTACACGCTGATGGGATCGGCCAAGCCCGTTGACCTGGAGGTCCGCCCGTTGCTTGCCTTGCGCGGCATCCACGAACTGATGTACCAGTGGAACGCCCCGCTGGGCGCGCACGACCTCTCGCCCAACCACCACCGCATTCCCGCCACGCACTCGACCCCCGAAGTCTTCTTCGCGCACGACGGCAAGTTCCTGGGCGAAGGGTACTGGTACCTGAACACGATCTACCGCCGCGAGCAGGAACGCGGCTATAGTGGCCTGGAAGATCTCTGGTCGCCGGGCGTCGTTCGCTTCACCCTCGCGCCCGGGCAGACCGTCAACTTCGTCTGTTCGACCGACCCGATCCACCTGCCCACCTCGCTCGAACGCGCCGACCGGCAGTTCGCCATCCTCAACGTCCCTATCCCGGCGGTCGACGGCGAACGCCCCGACCCCGCGCTGGAGGCGCTGTCGCACGCCGCCGAACAGTTCGTCGTCGCCAACCGCGAAGGCCGCGCCAACCTCATGAGCGGCTACCCCTGGTCCGCCCCCAGCGGCCGCGACGCCATGATCGACCTGCCCGGCCTGCTCCTCGTTACCGGCAAGCTCGTCACCGCCAAGGCCGTCCTTGAGTATTTCGCCGGCTTGGTTGACCACGGCCTCATGCCCAGCGACTTTCCGACGGACGGATCGACCCCGCGCTACCGCGGCGCCGACGTCTCCCTCTGGTTCGTCAACGCCGTCCACGAGTACGCCCGCTACAGCGGCGACGATCAGACCGTTCAACGACTCTTCGAGACGATCGACGAGATCCTCTCCCAGTACATCGCCGGCACGTCACTGGGAATTCGCGTTGACGCCGATGGCCTGCTCTCCAGTAGCGTCACAGGCGTCGCCACCACGTGGATGAACGCCGAGATCGAGGGCTTCGCCGTCACCCAGCGTGCCGGCCGCGCGGTCGAGCTCAACGCCCTCTGGTACAACGCCCTCCGCATTGCCGCCGACCTCGCCCGCCGGTTCCACCAGCCCGTGCGCGCCGAAGAGCTCTTCATGCTCGCCTCCCGCTGCAAGGTGTCGTTCAACCGCCGGTTCTGGAACGAGGCGACCGGCTGCTGCTTCGACGTGGTCCACGACCAGGGGAACGACGGCTCGATCCGCCCGAACCAGATCCTGGCGATCTCGCTGCCGTTCCCGATCCTGGGCATCGACCGGCACGCGGCGGTGCTGAGCAAGGTGCGCGAGGAACTGCTGACGCCGATGGGTCTTCGTACGCTGTCCGCGCACGATCCCAACTATCGCGGCCGGTACGGCGGCGCGATCGTCGCCCGCGACCGCGCGTACCACCAGGGTTGCGTCTACCCCTGGCTCCTCGGCCCGTTCGTCACCGCCTTCCTCCGCGTCTACGGGCGAAGCCAGAACACGCGCGACCAGGCGATGAACATGCTCCGGTGCCCCCTGGAACACATCCGCGGGGTCGGCTGCGGCCAGATCCACGAGCTCTTCGACGGCGACGCGCCGCACGCCTCGGGTGGCCTGACCGCGTCGGCGCGCGGCATCGCCGAGCTGCTTCGTGCGTACGTCGAAGACGTACTCGATTTGGGCCCCCTTGACGCCGCCAGGCGCGCGGGTGGCGCGTCCGGGCAGGTCGGCGCGACCGAACCCGAAGTGGCGCGCGCGGCCCGCCTCTAATCGTTCCCCTCACTCCACCGAGGTACCGCCCTCGTCCGACCCGGTGCGCCTCCGGGTTGCCAACCGATCGAAAAACTCCACAATAATCCCGTCCACCGCCGACCGCGCGGTCGGACGAACCTTGACATTCAATCTCGAGAGGAAGGATCACATGGGACAGGCATTCGGCGTGGTCGGTCTGGAAGTCATGGGGCGCAACATCGCCCAGAACATCGAACGCAACGGCTTCCCCGTCGCCGTCTTCAACCGCACCTGGGCGAAGACCGAAGACTTCATGAACGGCCCGGCGAAGGGTAAGAAGTTCCAGGGGGCAAAGACCATCGAAGACTTCGTCAAGATGATCGACCGCCCGCGACGCATCCTGATGATGGTCAAGGCCGGCTATCCCACCGACGCCACGATCGCGTCGCTCCGGCCCCTCCTCCAGGACGGCGACATCCTTATCGACGGCGGCAACGCCCTCTACTCCGACACCGAACGCCGCATCAAGGAACTCGAAGGCACCGGCATCAAGTTCTTCGGCATGGGCGTCTCGGGCGGGGAAGAGGGCGCGCTCTGGGGCCCGTCCATCATGCCCGGCGGCGACGTCGACGCCTACCAGCACCTCAAGCCGGTGCTCGAGAAGATCGCCGCCAAGGCCCCCTCCGACGGCGCGCCCTGCGTGACCTACTGCGGCGCCAACTCGGCCGGGCACTTCGTCAAGATGGTGCACAACGGCATCGAGTACGGCGACATGCAGCTCATCGCCGAGGCGTACGACATCCTGAAAAACGTCGCCGGCCTCTCCAACGAACAATTGCTCGGCGTCTTCGAGGATTGGAACAAGTCCGAGCTCCGCAGCTTCCTGATCGAGATCACCACCAAGGTCATCAACTTCCCCGACCCCGACGGCAGTGGTAAGCCGCTCTGCGAACTCATCGTCGACAAGGTCGGCATGAAGGGGACCGGCACGTGGACGATCAAGGCGGCGCTCGACATGCAGGTTCCGGTGCCGACCATGGCCGCCGCCGTGGACGCCCGCGAGATCTCGATCCTCCAGGACCAGCGTAAGGCCGCGGAGAAGATCCTGCCCGGCCCCGGCGCCGCGAAGTGGACCGGTGATACCAAGGCCCTCATCGAAGACGTCAAGTACGCGCTCTACTGCTCGAAGATCTGTTCCTACGCCCAGGGCATGGCGATGCTCTCGGCCGCCAACCTGCCGGTCCCCGACACCAACAAGGGCCAGGAACTGGGCGGCGGCAAGTTCGGTCACGGCTACGGCATCAAGCTCGACCAGATCGCCCAGATCTGGCGCGCCGGCTGCATCATCCGCGCCGACTTCCTCGAAGACATCACGCAGGCGTTCAAGGCCGACCCCAAGCTCGCGAACCTGCTGACCGCCGGCAAGTTCAAGGACGCGATCGTCAAGAACCAGGCTTCGTGGCGGAAGGTCGTCAGCCTCGGCATCCAGCACGGCATCGCGACACCGGCGTTTTCCGCCAGCCTCGCGTACTATGACTCGTACCGCCGCGGCCGCCTGCCGGGCAACCTCATCCAGGCCCAGCGCGACTTCTTCGGCGGGCACACGTACGTCCGCACCGACAAGCCCGGCGTCTTCCACATGGAATGGAAGCAGGGCGGCAGCCAGATCCTCCAGGAAGAGGGCAAGGCTCGCACGAAGTAGCGTTGGTTTCTTGTTGATCTGGTGGGGCAGACATTCTTGTCTGCCTGCGAATTCGTCTTTATTTCCCGCCCCTCGGCATCACATTGCCGAGGGGCGTTTATTCCAGTAGTTTCTTCCGCCATGACCGACCTGAATATTCGTACCGACAATTGCGCGCTCGACTTCCTCTCCCTGGGCGCCCTCGTGCACCGCCTCGACCCCGGCATCGTCCCCTTTCGCAAGGCGCGCAGCTTCGACGTGCACGTGTCCGGCGGGGAATACAACGTCGCCGCCAACCTTTCCGACGCCTTCGGCCTGCGTACTGGCATCGCGACGGCCATGGTCAAATACCCGATCGGCGAGCTCGTCCAGGCGCAGGTGCGGCAAGCGGGCGTGACACCGTTCTACAAGTGGTTCGAGCACGACGGCGTCCGCGGGCCCAACATCGCCACCGTCTACAGCGACCGCGGGCACGGCGTGCGCGCGCCGGTCGTCTTCTACAACCGCTCGAACGAAGCCGGCGCCATGCTCAAGCGCGGCGACTTCGACTGGGCGAAGATCTTCGGCGCGGGCGTCCGCTGGTTCCACTCCGGCGGCATCTTCGCCTCGCTGTCGGAAACCACCTCCGACGTCATCATCGAAGGGATGCAGGCCGCCAAGGCGAGCGGCGCGATCACCTCCTTCGACCTCAACTACCGCGCCAAGCTCTGGGCGTCGGTCGGCGGCGCGGAGCGCGGCGTCAAGGTCATCCGCAAGATCGTCGAGAACGTCGATTGCCTCGTCGGTAACGAGGAAGACCTGCAAAAAGGCCTGGGCATCCCCGGCATCGACGTAACGGCAAGCAAGTCGAAACTCGACCCCGAAACGTTCTTCGGCCTGATCGACCGCGTCGTCCAGCAACACCCCAACATCAAGCTCGTCGCGACGACGCTGCGCGAGGTGCACTCGACCAACCGCCACGACTGGGCCGCCGTGCTGTGGCTGAACGGCAAGCGCTACGTCAGCCCCACCGCGCAGCTCGACGTCATCGACCGCATCGGCGGGGGTGACGGCTTCGCCGGCGGGCTGTTCTACGGCCTGCTCGCCGGCCGCCCGCCCGAAGACGCGCTCAAGCTCGGCTGGGCGCACGGCGCGCTGCTGACGACGTTTCCCGGCGACGTGACGATGGCGCGGCTCGAAGAAGTCGAAGCCTTTGCTAAGGGCGGGTCGGCTCGTGTGCAACGCTGAACGCTCCGCGGCGAGTCACGACTACATGCCGTAGAGCGACTTGCCCGTCGCCCATGTTCCCCAACGCCATTCGGGTGAATGAACGGCCGCGAGCGCTTGTTCGACGGTCATCGCATCGGCGGCTTGCTGGCGGTTCTTCTGACGCCAGTTGGACCACCACTGCGTCTCCGCCGGCGTCGGCTCGTAACGACGTTTGAACGGAACGTTCATCCCCGTCAGCAGCGTCGAGTAACCGCCCATCTTGAACGGCTCGTACGGGTCGAGCAGCGTCGGCGCCCAGAAGTTGCTCGGGCCGTTTTCCCGGAAGTACTCGACCACGGGCGCTGCGTCGGCGAGATCCGTCGTCTCCCGGCAGGCGCGCCAGAAGGGGGTGTCGAGGCGCGTGTTGAACTTGTAGTGCATCGCGATGAAGCCGCGAACGTTGTCCCACAGCCGCGCGTGGTGCCGGTTGAACTGCGCGACGTGCGTCGGAAGGATCGCCCGGTCGCCGTCCAGCAGGCTGCCGACGATCAGGCGGCATTGGATGGCGATCATGCCCAAGGCCGTCGCTTCGAGCGGCTCGACGAAGCCCGAAGAGTTGCCGACTGCCACGACGTTCTTGACCCACCCGTCGCGGTAGCGGCCCGAAACGAAGCGGACGACGCGCGTGAGACCGACTTTGGGGCACTTGGCGCGGAACTCCGCCTCCGCGTCAGCGTCAGAAATGAAGTCGCTGGCGTAGACGTAACCTCGGTTGATGCGCCGCTCGTGCTCGATCTGCCAGCACCAGCCGCTATTCATCGTTTCGCAAGTCGTATAGGGGTGGATCGGCTCGTTCGTACGATCCCACCCGCCGACGACGGCGCGGTCGCAGAAGAGGCTGGATTTGTAGCTGACGAATGGCTCGCCCAGCGCCTTGCCCAGTAGCAGAGAACCGAAGCCCGAAGCGTCTACGAAGAGGTCGGCCGACTCGGTGCGACCACTTTTCAGCACCAGTCCGGTGACGCCGGTTTCATTCCGCAGCACCTCCGCCACCGTGTCGTCCAGAAATTCGGCCCCGAGTTCCCGCGCGTACCCTTCGAGGAAATCGACGAACTTCTCGTTCTCGAAGTGATACGACAGGTCGAGGTGGACGGCCGGCGCGCCGCCGGGCGTGCGGGTGAATACCTTGTCGCGCGCCATGAGGGCGGCGTACGGGTCCCAGTCGTCCACCTGGTCGCTGCCGTCGCCTAGGTAATAGCCGAACCCCTTGGCCATCGGCGGAATCCGGCTGTCCGCTTGCCCGGCGAAGCCGTAATAGAAGTGCGACCGCGGCCCCCAGATGAACTTCAGGCCCAGCTTCCAGGTCGGGCGGGCGACGCGGAAAAACGTCTGCGGCTTGACCTTGAGCAGGTTGTGAAGGAAGTCGGTCAGCGCGATTGTCGAACCCTCGCCGACGCCGATCACGCCGATGTCTTTCGAGCGGATGACGACCACTTGAATCCCGGGAAGCACCAGGCGCAGCGCCCCGGCGGCCATCAGGCCCGCACTCCCCCCGCCCAGCACAATCACCTTTTTCACCAATCGATCAGTCATGCGCAACACAAAGACGTGAGAACTCGGAAGTGCCAACCCCGCGCGCCGAGTATATCATTGCCCGAAACCATCGACCAGTTTTTCCGCGCGGAGGTATTTCGTGCCCGACTTCAAAGTTGACAGTCCGTTCCAGCCGCAGGGCGATCAACCGGCGGCAATCGAGAAACTGGTGGACGGCGTGCGCCAGGGCAAGCGCTTCCAAACGCTGCTCGGTGCGACCGGCACCGGCAAAACGTTCACGATGGCCCACACCGTCGCGCGCCTGGGCCGGCCGGCGCTAGTCATCTCGCACAACAAGACGCTGGCCGCCCAGTTGTACGAAGAATTTCGGCAGCTCTTCCCCCAGAACGCCGTCGGCTATTTCGTCTCCTACTACGACTACTATCAGCCCGAAGCGTACATCCCCCAGCGCGACATCTACATCGAAAAGGATTCCAGCCGCAACGACGATCTCGACCGCCTGCGCCTGGCGGCGACGAGCAACCTCGTCAGCCGCCGCGACGTCCTGCTGGTGGCGTCCGTGAGCTGCATCTTCGGCCTCGGCTCACCGGGCGAATACACCAAGTCGGTGCTCGCGATCCGCAAGAACGTCGAGACCGACCGCGACGCGATGCTCCGCCGCCTCATCGAGCTGCAGTACGCTCGCAACGACATGGACTTCAAGCGATCGACGTTCCGCGTCCGTGGTGACGTGGTCGAGCTTCATCCGTCGTACGAAGAATTCGCCTACCGCATCGAATTCTTCGGCGACGAGATCAGCTCGATCACCGCCATCAACCCGCTCACCGGCGAAGTGCTGAAGGAGGAGGATTCGATCTTCATCTACCCGGCCGTCCACTACGTCATGCCCGAGGAAAAGGTGCAGGAGGCCGTCGCCTCGATCCGTGCCGAGCTCGACACGCAGGTCATGCACCTCCGCAGCGAAGGCAAACTGCTCGAAGCCCAGCGGCTGCTCGCGCGGACGAAATACGACATGGAACTGCTGCTCGAAGTCGGCGTCTGCCCCGGCATCGAGAACTACTCGCGCCACCTCGACGGCCGCAAGCCCGGCGAGAAGCCCTGGACGCTGATCGATTACTTCCCCAAGGATTACGTGCTGTTCATCGACGAATCGCACGTCTCGCTGCCGCAGATCAAGGCGATGTACAACGGCGACCAGATGCGCAAGAAGACGCTCGTCGAGCACGGCTTCCGCCTCCCCAGCGCGCTCGACAACCGCCCGCTCAAGTACGAAGAGTTCGAGCAGATGTGGAACCAGGTGATCTTCGTCTCGGCCACGCCCGGCCCCATCGAACTGGAAAAGACCGGCGGCGAAGTGGTCGAACAGGTCATCCGCCCGACCGGCCTGGTCGATCCGATCATCGAAGTGCGGCCCGCCCAAGGCCAGGTGCCGCACCTGCTCGCCGAGATCAAGAAGCGCGCCGCGGTCGGCGAGCGCGTGCTGGTCACCACGCTCACCAAGCGCCTCGCCGAAGATCTGTCCGCCTACATCCAGGAGGCCGGCATCCGCGGCCGCTACCTGCACAGCGAGATCCAGACGATCGAGCGCGTCGAGATCCTCAACGACCTGCGCCGCGGTGATTTCGACGTCCTCGTCGGCATCAACCTGTTGCGCGAAGGGTTAGACTTACCCGAAGTCTCGATGGTCGCGATCCTCGACGCCGACAAGGCCGGCTTCCTGCGGAGCGAGACGTCGCTCATCCAGACCATTGGCCGCGCCGCTCGGAACATTAACGCCACCGTCTACCTGTACGCCGACCAGATTACCCCGGCCATGCAAAAGGCGATGGACGTGACGGCCCGCCGGCGTGAGGTGCAGATGCGGTTCAACGCCGAGCACGGCATCACCCCCCAGACCGTGCAAAAGGCCATCCGCGAGGGGATCGAGAGCGAGATCAAGGCGCGCCGCACCGCGGCCGAGGCGATCCACGCCAACGAAGAACAGCTCGACCAGGGCGAGATCATCAAGTTACTCGAAGAGGAAATGCTCCAGGCCGCCAAGAACCTCGAGTTCGAGCGCGCCGCCCAGTTACGCGACAAGCTCAAGGAAATGAAAGGCGCCCCCACGATCAAGAGCGGCGCCGGCTGGGCCCCCGACGAACCCGAAGGCGAACCCCGCCGCATCTGGCAGCCGAAAGGCAAAGGCCGCCACGGTGGCCGGCGGGCGGCGAAGTGAGGCATTCGCGCGGTATAATGTCCGGCGTCCGAACGTACCGATTGAGGTGACCGCATGCCTTCACCGTTTCCGGGGATGGACCCGTATCTCGAAAGTCCCGGGCGCTGGCCCGGCGTTCACACGCGGTTGATCACCGCGGCGGCGGATTTGTTGACCGAGCAGGTGCGGCCCCGTTATTTCGTCGACGTACAGGACCGAGTCTACGTGTCGGACGACGCCGAGCCCGGCCGCACCGTCATCATCCCCGACCTCTTCCTGACCGAACGGACCATACCGGGGCCGAAGCCGGCCGGGGCGTCGGGCGCCGCGGCGATCCTCGACGTGGCCCAGCCGGTAGACGTCAAATTACTCGACGACGAGATTCACGAGCCGCGGCTCGCGATTATCGACACGCAAGGCAATCGCGTCGTTACCATTATCGAGATCGTCAGTCTGACGAACAAAATCTGGGGCTCGCGCGGGCGCGAGAACTACGACGAGAAGCGGGCCGACGTGAACGGCTCGACAACGCACCTGGTCGAAATCGATCTCCTGCGCGACGGCACACCGCTCTACGCAAAAGGTACGCTCCCTCCCCACGATTACCTCGTGCACGTCGGCCGTGCCCAGGGGCAGCGGCGGCGAAACACCTTCTGGCCGATCAAACTCCAACAGCAGTTGCCGGTCGTCGCCATTCCGCTGTCAGACGGTCACGCAGATGCCAATCTGGACCTTCAGCACCTAATAACCACGGTCTACGATCGGGGCGGGTACGAATCGGCAATCGACTACACCAAGCCACCGCTGCCCCCGCTTAGCGACGCCCAATCCGAGTGGGCCCGCGGCGTCCTCTCGCAGAAGTAATTCAAGTTCCCGCGTCCGGTTCCGTCCCACCACCTGTATCGTGCGTATAATGAAAGCGATGCGCGAATTCCCTTCATACGACCAACTCAAAGACCTCATCCGCATGGCCCGCCAGGAAGATCTCGGCCCCGCCGGCGACGACGTCACCAGCCGCCTGCTCATTCCCGAAAACGCCGTCTCCGTCGGCACGCTCTACCAGAAGGAAATCGGCGTCGCCTGCGGGCTGCCGATCGTCGAGATGATCTGCCGCACGTACGACGAGCGCCTCCGCGTCGAGCTCATCCCCGGCTTTCACATGGAGATCATCGAAGGCCGCTACAGCGACCAGCGGCAGACCCCGCTGCTCCGCATCCGCGGGCCCGTCCGATCGCTCCTGTCGGTCGAGCGCGTGGTGCTGAACTTCCTCCAGCGGATGAGCGGCGTGGCCACGCTCACCAACCGCTACGTCCGCCGCGTCGCCGGCACGACCGCCAAGATCTACGACACGCGCAAAACCATCCCCGGCTTCCGGGCCCTCGATAAGTACGCGGTCGCGGCAGGGGGGGGCGAAAACCACCGCATCGGCCTCTACGACGGCCTGCTGGTCAAGGACAACCACCTCGCCGCCGTCCCCGTCCCGGCCCTCACCCAGTACCTCCAGCCGATCGTCAACCAAAGCCGCGCCGAAAGCGCCACCCGCCTGATCGAAATCGAAGTCGACACCCTCGAACAACTCCGCGAAGTGCTCGAGGTCGACGGCGTCGACGTCGTCCTGCTGGACAACATGGACTGCCCGCAGATGGAATTGGCCGTCGCCCTGCGAAACAAGTCGGGCAAACGAATCGCGCTCGAGGCGTCGGGCGGGGTGACGCTCGAAACCGTGCGGACGATCGCATTAACCGGGGTGGATCGGATTTCCGTCGGCGCACTGACCCATTCCGCCACGGCGCTGGATATCGGACTTGACGTCGAACAGCCGTAATCCCGTCCCGTCCCCGGCCGAGGGGATACCTCCTTAATAAACAGGTGTGGGAAACTACAGGGGATGCGCCGAATCCCCAGTCCTTTTTGACTGGTGGGGAAACCAATCGTAAATCGAAGTTGGTGAATCCGGCAACGGGTTCACCGGATTTGAGGATCCCCGAGAAGGGCTAAGCCGTCGCAAGGCGGCGCCCGGGCCCGACAGGGCCCGGCTTGTCGCGGCGCGATCGACCAATGATCGCGTCGCGGTGATGCGCAAAGCGCCCGGTGCGGCGAGCGTGACTGCTCGCCGGATCGAGGGCGTTGCCGAACGGAGACTCGCGACTCCCGGCCGTAACCGGCCGGCGGGTGTGCACGGCCGCACGCCCGACCTCGCACGTCTTATCGGTCCACCCTGTGGATTCTTCAGATTCCGGTTCGCGTCGTGTCACCGGCGCCTTCGGGCGGCGGCGGGCGCGGCGCGCACCTGGCGGCTGTCGTTAAGTCCCTCGTCACCGTCGCCGATGACGAGGGATGTACGACCGCGCGGCACGGCGGCGCCTCTCGCGAGGCGCGCGCGACCCGCGCAAAAGCATGGAGAAGCTGTTCCGGCGGCTCCCCAGCGCGTCCGCGTGACGCACAACGGGAAAGCGGCGTGGAAGCAAGCCGACGGAGAAAGGAGAGGCATTTGTGTTCCGCACCGGTCGCGCCTATGCGGCGCGGGCCCAGTGCGGCGGAGCGATTCGGGTCTCAGGATCAGTACGTGTGATCGCGGGCCCGGTGTTTCGAGCAATGTCGACAGCAGAGAGACAGTCGGCGCCGGTCCACGCCGAGCCGATGAGCCGCCAAGCATTCGCGATTGTCAGAGACCGTGCCCGCGGGAGCGCGTGCGACCCGGGCCAGAGACAGCGTAACTAAGGAATCTACAGGAGACATGAACATGTCCGCTTACCGCAACAGGAACAACAAGGGTTTCACCCTCGTCGAAATCCTCATCGTCGTCATCATCCTCGGCATCTTGGCCGCCATCGTCATCCCCCAGTTCACCAACGCGAGCACGGACGCCCGCAAGAACAGCCTGAGCAGCCAGCTCCAGACGATGCGCAGCCAGTTCGAGCTTTACAAGCTCCAGCACAACGACAAGCTGCCGACCGCGTTCAGCACCGCCGACGGTGTCAAGACCGACTGGACCGGTATGACGGGCCAGACGGACGTGACCGGCGCCGCCGGCACGGATTTTGGCCCGTATTTGCAGCAGGTGCCGACCAACTCGCTGAATGGCGGCACGGACATCCTCGTCGGCACTGCCGACTTCGTATACGCGACTCCTTCGGGCGCGGCTAAGGGTACGGGTTGGCTCATGAATCGCACGACCGGAAAGGTTTGGGCGACCTCGACGCTCTTTACGAACGTCTATGACGAGAGCAACCCGAACAATGTGCTTAACGATAAGTAACGCGCAATTGTCATCTAACCGGCAAGCGGAATCGTCAACCGCGGGCGCGCCGGCAGGGCGGTCAAAAACCCGTCCTGCCGGCCCGACCCGGCCGGATTGAGAATCGCGAGAGTGATCGCGGGACGCGACGTAAAACAAACCCCACGCGACACACAACTTGAGGTTCAAAAAGGGCGGAGGCAGGGCAATGTCGAACGAAGGATCCCAACATCACCTCACCAGGCCGGCGCGCCGATCGCGCGCGGGCTTTACCCTCATTGAGCTGCTGATCGTCCTGGTGATCCTCGGGATCCTCGCCTCGATCATCGTCCCCCAATTTTCCAACGCCGCACAGGTCGCCCGCTCCAACACGCTCAAGGACGACCTCCGCTACCTCCGCACGCAGATCGTCGTCTTCAAGGCCCAGCACAGGGACGCCGCCCCCGGCTACCCCAACGGCGCCAAGACCGGCACCCCCACCTGGGAACTCTTCCAGGACCAGATGACCAAGTACAGCAATGCAAGCTGCGCCACCAGCGCCACCGCCAGCCCCGCCTACCCCCTCGGGCCTTACATCCAGTCCGTCCCCGCCAACCCCGTCACCGGTGTCTCCAAGGTGCTCGTGATCGCCAACGGCCAACCCATGCCCAAGACGTACCAGGGCAGCGATTACGGCTGGATTTATAAGCCCGAAACCCAGGACATCATTGCTAACTCTGCCGACAAGGACAGCAATGGCATGCCGTACATCCAGTATTAACGGGCCACGCGCCCGTCGAATCCGGCGCCGGTGCGGCTTCAGCATTGCCGAGGCCCTGATCGCGTCCACGGTCCTTGCGATCGCGGTCGTCGCCATCGCCGGTCCGCTCGGCGCGTCCAGCGATCAGTCACGCCTCGGCAACGAGCGGTCCACCGCCCTCGTCCTGGCCCGCGAGCTGATGGAGGAGATCTCCTCCAAACCCCTCTGCGACGGCGGCACCACCTGCCACCTCGGCCCCGAATCCGGCGAATCCGACCGCTCCAAGTTCGACAGCGCCGACGACTACGCCGGCTACCACGACACCACCAAGGACATCAAGACCCTCGGCGGGCAGTCGCTCAATTACGACTCCAGCCAACTCTACACGCGCGACGTCACCGTCGAATACCGCTCGGCCATCAACGGTTCATCGGCGACGTCGGGAGATTTCGGCGTCGTCACCGTCAGCGTCACCACGCCCCACAAGCAGGTCGTCAAGATCTCTCGTCTGCTCTGCAAGCAGTCGATGACGTATTAGGACCCGAACTCCTCGTGCGACACCACCCCAACCATTTTCACCCCCGCCACCCACACCGCCACGCCGGGATGACCCTCACGGAATTGATCGTCGGCCTGATGATCACCGCGATGGTCGCCGGCGCGCTCGCGGCACTGTGGGGCGCCGTCGGGACCAACTGGCAGGCCGCCAGCTCCAGCGAGAACATGTCCCTCCGCACCGGCCAAGTCGTCACACGACTCGAAGGCCTCTTCCGCGCCGCCCGCTACGTCTGCCAGTGGACCCCGGGATCCAACGACGGCCAGACCGCCCCGGCGTCCGCCTTCCTCTGGCGATCCGACTACTGGAACGCCGCCGGCACCGTCACCAACCCCGCCGATTTCAAGGGAACGGTCCCCGACGGGGTCGTGCAAGTCGCCGAGCTCGCCGTCGTCGAGTTCGACGCCGCCAGCTCCCGCATCTACCTCTACCAGGCCATGGACCCCGCCCGGATGACCGCCGACCAGCGCACCCGCGCCGGCGTCGTCTGGACGTGGGCGGACCTCAGCAAGGCGACCACCGTCTCCACCTTCAAGGCGCTCGACTTCGTCCAGAAAACCGTCGTCACCGAAGGGGTCACCGGTGTGACCTTCAACATGCCGGCGGCCGTCACCGGTGGCCGGCCGGCGTTCGAGTTCACCCTCTCCATGAGCAAGAACGACTGCAAGGCGAGCGTCTACAGCACCGCCACGCTCCGGGCCCCCGCGCAGAGGCCCCTCTGACAATACACATGAGCACCAATCGCAAACAACGTCGCGGGATCTCGCTGCTGATGGTCACGGCCGTCATCGCGGTCGCGTCCGTCATGGGATTGGCAATGTTGTCCAGCAGCACCCTCCAGGCCCAGGCCTCGTCCAGTCAGAACGGCGCCGTTCAGGCCGACGCCCTGTCCGAATCGGGTGTGAACCTCGGCCTTTACTACCTCCAAAACCTCAACAAGTGGGGCGCCGCCCCCTGGCCCACCGCGACCCTCGCCGTCGGTGGAACCTACGGCCCGGTCAACCAGAACCTCGGCGCCGCCATCCCCGGCACCTTCGACCTCAAGATCCAGCGCATCACCCCAACGCAATACGTCGTGACGTCCACCGGCAACGGCGTATCGTCCCTCGGTACGATCCAGCGCACCCTCACCGCCACCGTCGACGTCAACTACTTCAACTACGGTGTCTCCGCGACCAACGCCTCGTCCCTCCTCACCTCCACCCTCCCCGCCAATACGACGATCAACGGCGACGTCTACACCAACGGCCCGATCACCAACAACGCCCACGTCAGCGGCGTCGTGTACGCCAGTAACGGCCTGCTCAGTGGCCTGCTCAAGCTCGTGACCGGCGTCGTCGCCACCCTGATCCCCTCGACCGCTTCGGTCAATCACTATCCCTCGTACTATTACAAGGGCGTCCTCTACAACGCCAAGGTCATCACTTCCCTCGCCGACATACCGGCCAACCCCGACCCGACCACCAATCCCGGCGGCGTCTACAAATACGGCGGTAGTCTCACCCTGACCGGTAACGTCAATATCAAAGGCACGCTGGTCCTTTCCTCTTCGGGATCGCTCAACGTCCAGGGGATCAATAACTCGATTACGCCCGTTTCCGGCTTCCCGGCCCTCATCGTCGACGGCGACATCAGCTTCAAAGTCAACAATTCCGCCCTCGACCTGAACGGGCTGGTCTACCTCGGCGGTAAGGTCGGCAAGGCCCTGCTAACCGGCAGCGGGTCGAAACTCAACGTCAACGGTGGCATGTTGTTCGCCGGATCGACCATCGCCATCGATCCGACCCTGGTCACCATGATCACGTACGACCGCGTCAAGGCGTCCATCCCCGACCTGGTGCCCGGTGGCAACCCCATCCCGACCAGTGTCTCCGTCGTGGCGTGGAAGAATTAGACAGCCCTCATTGTGGAGTTCGCAATCATGAAAAGTGCAAAGCTCTTAACCGTCGTCGTCATCCTCCAGGCCCTGATCCTCGCCGGCCAGTGGCTCGGCGCCCCCGCGCTGGTCAGCCCGGCGCAGGCCCAGATCCCCGACGCCGGCGCCCAGCGGTTCGAGATTATCAGCCAGCTCAAGACCATGAACGAACGCATGGATCGACTGATTTCCATTCTCGAGTCCGGCAAGCTTGAGGTGCACGTCGCGCCGGCCGATGAGAACAAGGCGGGGCGGCGCTGATCGCGTCCTCCGCGCGCGCCAGCCGGGCGTGGGAACGAAAAACACGGAACGCGCGCGCGCCGGGCGCCGGGCGGACGAGGCGTCCTCGTGCCGCCGCGACGCCGCCCGTCGCGCGTCCCGCGCCGTCAACGCCCAACTGTCGAGGTATCCCGATGCGCGAGAGACAGAGAAAACCAGCCTTCACCCTGGTCGAAATCCTGGTCGTCGTCGTGATCCTCGGGATCACCGCCGCCATCGTCGTCCCCCAGATCGGTACGCAAAGCGACCTCAAGGCCGCCGCCGCCGCCCGCGAGGTCATGGCCGACCTCATCTACGCCCAGAACCGCTCGATCGCCACCCAGACCAAGCACTACGTCGTCTTCGACACCACCGCCGGCAGCCAGAAGTACACCATCAAGATGGGCTCGGGCATGGTCGACATCCCCCACCCGATCACCAAGGACACGTCCTACGTCGTCAAGCTCGGCCAGAAGAACACGCCCCTGGCCGACATCTCCCTCGGCGCCGTCAGCTTCGAAACCTTCACCACCATCGCCTTCGACGAGCTCGGCGTCCCCTACAGCTACGACCCCGCCACCACCAACACCACCGCCCTCTCCACCAGTGGCGGCAGCACCATCCAGATCAAGTGCGGCGCCTACACCCTGACCGTCTCCATCGAACCCTATACCGGTGAAATCAAAGTGAATTAGGAGCCGGCGAATTCGCCGCCGCTTGCGGCTTAGCGGGCCAACGACGCCGAAATGAAAAACGACCACCGAGCGAAAGGGAAGCGAGAAGCCAGATGATCCGCTTTACGCGAGCACAAATCCAACCGATCGGCGTCGACATCGGCCACGACAGCGTCAAAATGCTGCAGGTCGAAGCCGTCGGGTCGTCGCTCGAGGTCACCGCCTCCGCCAAGATGCCGCTCCCCGCCTCCGTACACGGCGACCCCTCGTCGCGCGTCCCCGCCGCCGCCGAGCTCATCCGACACATGCTCCGCCAGCACCCCTTCCGCGGCCGCAACATCGTCGCCACCCTCCCCCGCGAGATCGTCCACATGAAAAACCTCCGCCTGCCGCACATGCCGGCGGCGGAACTCCCCGCCGTCGTCGGCTTCGAGGCCCGCAACGTCTTCCCCTTCGACACCGAGAAGGCCAAGGTCCATTACCTCGCCGCCGGCGAGGTCCGCCAGGGCGCCGAGGTCCGCCAGGAAGTCATCCTCCTCGCCGCCAGGGACGAAGAGGTCAACAACGTCGTCGAACAGCTCCACCACGCCGGCGTCGTCATCCAGTCCCTGGACGTCGAGGCGTGCGCCCTCTATCGAAGCCTCGAACGCTTCATCCGCCGAAAGGAGGACGAGAACGACGTCAACGTCCTCGTCGACGTCGGCGTCCGCCGCAGCCAGGTCATCATCGGCCGCGGCCGCGACATCAGCTTCATCAAGTCGATCGACCTCGGCGGCTTTCACTTCCACGAGGCCGTCAGCCGAAAACTGGGCATCTCCCTGCAAGAGGCCGAAGCCCTGCGCCGCCGCCTCGTCGAATCCGGCGAACCCCCCGACGCCGCCGCACGCCGCGACCCCGTCCGCCAGGCCGTCTTCGACGCCACCCGCACGCCCATGCAGGAGCTCGGCCGCGAGATCTCCCTCTGCCTCCGCTACCACTCGGTCACCTTCCGCGGTCACCGCCCGACCAAGCTCCGCCTCCTGGGCGGCGAAGCGTGCGACCCGCAACTGCAATCGCTCCTGAATTCCGCCCTGGTCATCCCCGTCGAGGTCGGCCGACCCCTCTACAGCGTCAACACCAGCCGCATGAAGCCCGCCGACCGCCGCGGCACCATGTGCGAGTGGGCACTCGCCCTGGGCCTGAGCCTGCGGATGACCACCGAACACTTCGGCGCCCGCGACGGCAAGCCGCGCGACCTGTCCGGCGTCCCCGCGCCCGAGGCGGCCGCCCCGGCGCCGACCGCCGAGGTCGTCGACCTCACCGCCGCCGTCCACGCCGCCGCCGCGCCGGGCAGTGGCGCCGCCGCCGCCGCCGCCGCCGCCGTGAACACGACCGTCATCAACGGCGATTCCATCGACGCCGGCGGCATCGCCACCCTGATCAAGACCGCCGCCGCCGACCCGCAGTCACGCCGGTCCTCAAGGAAGCAGATCAATGCGTGAACTCGAATTCCTGCCCCAGTGGTACCCCCTCACGCGCCAGCGCCGGCGCCTGGTCGTCCTCCAGGGTTGGCTCATCCTGGTCCTCATGATCGGCATGGCCACCTACCTCGCCATGGCCGACCGCAACATCAAGACCGACGTCGACTCCCGCGCCAGCCTCCAGGCCCAGCTCGACCAGACCAACGCCCAGCTCGCCGAGATGGACAAGCTCAATTCCCTCCGCGAACAGTTGCAGGTGCAGGAGCAGATCCGGTCCAAGCTCGGATTCTACGTCGAAGCCTGCAAGGCGATCGACACGATCGACTCCCTCATGCCCAAGCAGATGTCCCTGACCGGCGTCCAGCTCGACAACGAGGAAAAACTCGACACCTCCGCCGTCCAGCAGGCCAAGGGCACCAACGACGCCCCGGTCGAGCGGCGGATGAAGGTCGTCATGCAGGGCGTCTGCCCCACCGACGTCGACCTCTCGATCTTCCTCAACCAGCTCGCCGTCATCCCGTACTTCGAACAGATCAACGTCTCGTACACCCGCGAGAAGAAGGAGGAGAACCACGTCATGCGTGAGTTCGAACTCTCCTTTTCCCTGAACCTCACCGGATGGGGGGTCTGACCACGCCATGCGAACCGTACAAAGCCAAATCCAGTGGTGCGCCCGAGCCCAGTGGGCCATGACGCTTGCCATGGTCTCCCTGATCGCCGGCTTCTTCTTCTTCGGGTTCCGCCCGAACAACCAGCGCCGCAATTCGCTCCGCGACGAGATCGCCGCCAAGGTCGGTCTGCTCGAGGCTAACCAGACCAAGGCGCAGGGCCTGACCTCGCTCGCGGTCGAGGTCGACCGCCTCCGCCTCAAGCTCGAACGCTTCAACAAGCAGCTCCCCAAGACCCAGTGGATCGGCGAGTTCATCAACGACACCGCCGAACGCAGCAGCCAGTTCGCCATCAAAAAACTGATGCACGTGCCCGGCCTGATGCGCCGCACCGACTACTACAGCGAAATCCCCATCGTCATGAGCTTCGAAGGCGAATTCTCCAACGTCTTCGGCTTCGTCCGACAGCTCGAGGAAATGCCCCGGCTCAGCCGAGTGAAGAGCCTCAAGATCAAGGCCAGGGACGGCAAGCCCGGACAGGTGGACGTGAACCTGGCCATGAACATCTACTTCTCGGAGCTCTGATGCCGACCAATAACATCAAAACCTTCACCGACAGACTCGTCGCCCAGGCCAAGGCCGACCCGAAAAAGGCGGTCGTCCTCGGCGTGCTGCTGACGGTGCTCGGGGGAATGTGGGTCCGCATGTTCGGCGGCTCGGCAGGGGGGCCGTCTCATGCCGTCGCCAGTGTGACGGGTCCGTACCGGGCAGGGGGAAGCCTGTTGTCCGATAAGCAGCGCGCCACCGGCCGCGACGCCACCGCCGCCGCCCTCCTTGAGTGGCAGCGACGTCCGATTACGCCGGTCTCACGCAATCTCTTCGTCGTGAACTACGACTTTTTTCCGCAGGACGGCGCCGCCCAGGTCGCCGCCCCGGTGCGCGTCCCCCAGGGCGACGGATTCTGGGATCACATTGCAAAGTCGATGGCTCACCGAGCCGATTTGAAGAAGGAGCGGGAAGTAATGGTCGAAAACCTGCGCCAGCAGGCGGCCAAGTTGAAAGTGCAAAGCACCGTGATGAGCGCTACGCCAAAGGCGCTGATCAACGGCGAACTGGTGGCCGAAGGAGACGTCGTCGCGTCCTTCCGCGTCTCGAAGATCGAGGCGCGGAGGATCGTGGTCGAGCGCGAGGGCATCAAGCTCGAAATACGATCCAACTAGTGTTGAGCCCGACGCGCGGCGCTGTGCCGTACGAGGCAACGTGTGGATGCCCGAGTCGAGGGACGTCCCGCCGGTTTGACGCGATGCGAACGCGAAACGCGAGTCATCGCCGCCGGCGCGACCGAACTGCCGCCCCGCAGGGGTCGGTGTTTGAGGAGATGAAATTATGAAGAAGTGGACCAAGACTGCGGGTCTTCTTTTTATGGCCGCGTCGTCCGTTTATTATGGTCAGGCTGTCGTGGCAGCGCCGGCGAAATCGGTCGCCGCGGCAAATGGGGATAAGAACCCCAACGCCACCGACGTCCGCCTGCTCGAAGAATTGACCCCCACCGCCACCACCGACCAGGCCGACCCGTCGGCCACCCCCGCCGAAACCCCCGCGCCGGCGAAGCCCGCCGCTCCCTCGACCGCCAGCGCCGACAAGGCCGCCGCTCCCAAGACCGAGGGCCGCAGCGTCTCCAAGTCCGAAGTGAACGTCACCGACGAGGGAACCGTCGAAATCCACGTCAACGACGCCAGTCTCGTCGAAGTCCTCCGCATGCTCTCCCTGCAGTCGCAGAAGAACATCATCTGCAGCAAGGAAGTCCGCGGCACCGTCACCGCCAACCTCTACAACGTCACCATCCGCGAGGCCCTGGAGCAGGTGCTCCACATGAACGGTTACGCCTACCGCGAAAAGGGCAACTTCATCAACGTCTACACGGTCAAGGAACTCCAGCAGATCGAGGACGCCGAAAAACGCGTCCAGAACGCCGTCTACCACCTCCACTACACCCCCGCCGCCAACGCCCTCAACATGATCAAACCGGTCATGAGCGCCTCCGGCCAAGTCTCCTCGACGACCGCGGCGGTTTCGGGGATTGCTTCGGGGGGCACCGATGTTGGAGGAAATGCACACGCGATCGAAGATATGCTGGTTGTTACGGACTTTCCGGAGAATCTGGAAAAGATCGCGAAGATTATCAAGGAAATTGACCGTCGGCCGCAGCAGGTGCTCGTCGAGGCAACCATCCTGCGGGCGGCGTTAACCGAGGATAATGCGCTGGGTGTGGACTTCAACGTGCTGGCGGGTGTCCGGTTTACGGACTTCACCAGCACCGCCGGGCAGCTCAACGGCGCCAACATTAACGGGCTGTCCAGCAGTTCGAGCAGTGGCGGTAGCGGCGGCAGTGACGGCAGCGGCGGCACCGCCGGCGCCGGGGCGATCAACCACAACGGCGGCAGCATCGGTACGGGCAACAGCTTTACCAGCTCGATCCCCGGCGGCATGAAGGTCGGCTTCGTCTCCGACAATGTGTCGGTGTTCCTCGCCGCCCTCGAAGGCGTCACCGACACCGTGGTGCTCGCCAATCCGAAGGTGCTCGCCCTGAACAAGCAGAAGGGTGAAGTGATCGTCGGCCGTAAGGACGGCTACCTCACCACCACGGTCACGCAGTCGTCCAGCGTGCAGACGGTCGAGTTCCTGGACACCGGCACCCGCCTGATCTTCCGCCCGTACATCGCCGACGACGGCTACGTCCGCATGGAACTGCACCCCGAAGACTCGTCGGGCGGCCTGACCAGCGCCAACCTGCCGTTCAAGATCACGACCGAAATGACCAGCAACATCATGGTCAAGGACGGTCACACGATCGTGATCGGCGGGCTGTTCCGCGAGTCGAGCGACACCGCCCGCAGCCAGACGCCGTTCCTCGGCAACCTGCCGGTCGCCGGCGCCTTGTTCCGCAACCAGCGTGACCGCACGACCCGTGAAGAAATCATCATCCTGCTCACCCCGCACGTCATCAAGGACGACGAGGTGTACGGCAAGCTCTCGGAAGAAGAGCTGAAGAAGGCCGAGAAGCTCCGCGTCGGGGTCCGCAAGGGCATGATGCCGTGGGGCCGCGAGCGCCTGGCCGAGGGCGAGTACGAGTGCGCCCTCGCCGAGTTGAAGAAGACCAACCCGAACAACCAGAAGGCGTTGTGGCACCTGGATTCGGCGATCAACCTCAACCCGAAGTTCATCGAGGCGATTGAGCTCAAGCAGCGGATCACGGGTAAGGAAGTCACGACCTTCGATAACAGCAACGTCCGTTCGTTCGTCCGTGACATGATCCTGGCGGATCGCGAACCGGGCACGACGCCTCCGGGCACCCGCACCGGCGACGAAAAGGCTCCCGCGGCCAAGCCTGGGAACCCGACCGCCGCGGTGACCAACACTCCCGCGAGCGACGAGTTCGCCGAGGGCGATTTCGACGACGAGATCCCGTCGGAGGATTACGAGGCCAACCCCGAATCGCAGCCCGAGGCCGACCAGGTGCTGAACAGCAAGGCGGCGCCGGCGACGACCCAGCCCGCCGCCGCGGTCGCGACCAAGTCTGACGCCCCCGCCGCCCAGCCGGCGACCCCGGCCAAGCAGGGCGGCGACCAGCCGACGACGGAGGCGACCGCCTCGACGTCGAAGGACGCGTCCGACAAGAAGGCCGGCGAAACCGCCCCCACCGTCACGGTCACGGAACTTCCGGTCGAAGAGGTTAAACCGGATGCGCCGACGACCGATGACAATAAGTAGTGCGACAGACCCCAGGTCAGTCACCCCGAGGACTGGACGGTTCGCGCCGCCCAGTCCTCGGCCGTTCAATGAGCCAGCGTACCCCGCGCGATTCAGGAGCCACCCCATGACGTTGAAACACGCCCTCGCCGTCCCCGTCGTTTGCCTCGCGTGCCTCGCGGGTTGCGCGTCTCCCGGCGACAAGAAGGCCGGTGACGAGAGCAGGCAGCTCGCCAAGAAGCAGTGGGCCTCCGCCCGCGCCAACGTCATGGGCAGCCTCGCCAAGGAGCAGTACGAGAACGGCAACTTCGACAAGTGCCGCATGACGATCGACGACGCGCTGAAGATGGACCCGGAGAACGTGAGCCTCCGCGTGCTGTCCGCCAAGCTCGCGATCGAGCAGGGCAACCTCGAACTCGCGGACAAGGAGCTCACCTTCGCCCGCCGCCTCGACCCCCGCAACGCCGAGGCCGATTACCTGAGCGGCGTCGTCTGCCAGCGCTGGCAGAAGTCCCAGGACGCGTTCAACTATTATCGCTCGGCGAGTGAAAAGCAGCCCACCGAGCTCGCGTACCTGCTCGCCCAGGCGGAAACGCTCGTCGCGCTCGGCCGTTCCGACGAGGCGCTCGACCTGCTCCAGGCCAAGGTCGTCTACTTCGAGTCCAGCGCCACGATCCGCGACGCGGTCGGGCAGCTCCTGATGCAGAAGGGCAAGTACGCCCAGGCCGTTGACGTCTTCAAGCAGGCGGTGGTCCTTGCCGGGGACGACAACACGGTCCGCGAGCACCTGACCCTCGCCCAGGTGCGAAGTAAGAATTACCGCGACGCGCTGGAAAACCTCGGCCGCCTCCTGCGCGACGACAAGTACGCCAAGCGCGCCGACCTCTACATCGCCCAGGCCGAATGCCAGCTCGCCCTCAACAAGCCGCGGGACGCCCGCGACAGCTACGACACCGCCACCCAGATCAATCCCAACGCCTCCTCGGCCTGGATGGGTTTGGGCAAGGCGGCCCTGCAGCTCAACGACGTGCGCCGCGCCGAGATCGCCTTGAAGCACTCGATCACCATCGATCCCGCGAGCAGCGAGGCGAACCTCCTGCTCGGGTACGTCAAAATGCGCCAGGGGAAATTTGACGATTCTTTGGCGGCGTTCCGAAAGGCCAACGCCCTGGATACCGAAGACACGGTTAGCCTCTGCATGATCGGGTACGTCCTGGAGAAGCTCGGCAAAGGCGAAGAGGCCCTGCGGTGTTACGCCAAGGCCCTCAAGCTCAAGCCGGGCGACGAGATGGCGACCCGCCTGATGGCCGAAGTCCAGTTGAACCAGTAACGACGACGACGACGACGACGACGACGACGACGACGACGACGACCCCGATTGCCTATCGCGACCGAAACGCCACGGACCAGCAAGCAAAGTGGGTGCATAGCGTGCGACGAGGTTTCTTCATCCCCTTCCTGTGCGTCGGCCTCCTGGGCGCCGGCGCCGCCTCGCTCATTTACGTCCCGCGGACCGCGGTCCAGCAGGCGGGGGACATCCGACTGGACAGACTCGCCTGCCTCGTCTGTATCCTGCTCTCGGCGTTATTCGGCCTGATCGGGATGTTCTCCCTCCGCGCCGCCGCCAACAACCTGGCCAATCAACTCGCCAAGCTCCCCTTCGAAGACCGCTCGCAGCTCCTCACCTCCCCGCATGGCGACGTGAACCGCCTGACGCGCTCGATCAACGAACTGATCGACCACGCCCGCGCCGCCGTCCAGCGTTCGGCGTTCCAGGTCAAGGAACTCGAGATCCAGCTCAAGGTCGCCACCGCCGAGCGCCAGCACGCGCAGGCCATCATCTACTCGATCTCCGACGCGGTGCTCGTCACGGATCCGTTCGACGAGCTGATCCTCGCGAACGAGTCGGCCGCCCGCACGTTCGACTTCAACCTCGACCACTCGTCGCGCACGCCGGTCACGGATGTGCTGAAGGACGGGAAGATGATCGAGATGATCCAGGAGATGCGGCAGAGTAACAGCAAGGCCGGCCGGCGCATCGTCGAGCACCAGGTGCGCACGCCACTGGGCGGCCGCACGTTCAAGGTCACCCTCTCCTGCGTCGCCGACCAGCAGCTCGAAAACCAGCCGACGGGGGTCGTCGCGGTCCTGCACGACATGACCCGGGAGAAGGAAGTCGCCGAGATGAAGAACGACTTCGTCTCCAGCGTCTCGCACGAACTCCGCACCCCGCTGGCGAGCATCAAGGCGTACGTCGAGATGCTCATCGACGGCGAGGCCGAGGACGAGAAGACCACGCGCGAGTTCTACGAGGTGATCCAGAACGAGGCCAACCGCCTCTCGCGGCTGATCGACAACATCCTCAACATTTCCCGGATCGAGTCGGGGCTGGTCAAGATCAACAAGCAGCCGCTAAGCCTGACGGTGATCCTGAAGGAAGCGTTGGAAGTGATCAGCCCGCAGGCGCAGCAGAAGAACATCACCCTCAACGAGCGGTTGACGCCGGTCTTTTATCAGACGCTGGCCGACCACGACATGCTCTACCAGGCGGTGCTCAACCTGCTGTCCAACGCCGTCAAATACACGCCCGAAGGGGGCACGATCGCGGTCGAGACCACGGTGGACGAGACCAAGAAGATCGTCAGCACCCGCATATCCGATACCGGCGTGGGCATCCCGCCAAAGGACCTTCCGTTTGTGTTCGATAAGTTCTACAGGGCCGAAGCTAATAACCGCATGGCCAAAGGCACCGGTCTGGGCCTGTCGCTGGTGAAGGAGATCATCGAGGGCGTTCACAAGGGACGCATCTTCGTGGAGAGCAACGTGGGCAAAGGCAGTTGCTTCGGGTTCGAATTGAAGCTCTCCGAATAAGTCAGTCAAGTGTCGTACGGTATTCGACGACGGAAGAAGCGAGGGAAGAAGTATGGCCGCTGAGAAGAAGATACTGGTCGCCGACGACGAGACCCACATTCTGCACGTGGTCTCGCTCAAGCTCCGCAATGCCGGCTTCCACGTGATCACGGCGCGGGACGGGCAGGAGGCGCTGGAGATCGCGCAGCTCGAGAGGCCGGACCTCATCATCACCGACTATCACATGCCGCAGCTCTCCGGGCTCGAACTCTGCCAGCGCCTCAAGCAGGACCCGGCCACCAGCTCGATCCCGGCGATCATGCTCACCGCCCGCGGCTACCAGTTGGACCCGACCGACACCGAGCAGAGCGGCATCCTGCGCATGCTCAGCAAGCCGTTTTCGCCCAGGCAACTGTTAACGACCGTCAACGAGGTGCTCGAGCGCGCGGCCGCCGCATAGGCGTCGCGCGACGCACGCAAGCAAGGACGCGCGGACCGTTTCGTATTCACGGATTCATCATGGCCCTTCAAGTGAGCAACCCGTCCAATACCCCGCCGGGGTCGACTGCCGCGGCGGTCGTCGGCGGCGGTAGCGCCGCCGCGCTAAACATCCCGCACGCCGCGCTGGAGAACCTGGCGACACGTTTTCGGCCGAGCGGCCTGTTCCTGGCGCTGGTCCGCACCGACGGCACGATCGCCTATCACGACGCCGCGTCCCCCGCGTTCTTCAATCGCTACCTCCTGCCCCAGCTCCAGGCGCCCGACGCCGCCGCCGAATGCGGTCTGGCCGACCAGATCCGCCTGACCACCGCCGCCAGTGGCGTTTGCATCTGGAACATCGTCGCCGGCGTCGAGATCGCCGCCGTCCCCTACGTGGAGAAGCGCCAGCTCGCGGGCATCTTCCTCCTCGCGGCCAAGGGCGAATCGTTCAAGCTCGGCGAGGACGTGGTCCGCGCGTGCAGCCGCCTGGGCCTCGACGGCATCTGGCTGGGGCAGCAAGCCGACGAGTTGAGCGCCTACGCCGAACAAACGCTGCAGCGCCAGGCGCGCCTGCTCCTGAGCATGATCCGCGACCAGCTCCGCCTCGCGGGCCTGGAGCAGGAGCTGGATTCGCTCTCGGGCCAGCTCGCCAACACCTACGAAGAGCTCAGCCTCATCTACCAGATCAGCAGCGGCATGAAGGTCAACCGCCGCGCCGGTGACTTCTTCAAGCAGACCTGCATCGACGTGATGGAAGTGCTGGGGGTCCGGGCGATGGGCGTCGCCCTCTGCGGCGAAAAGGCCGGGCTGGTCGAGCCCGCCCTCTACGGGCAGGTTCCCCTGACCCAGCAGCGCCTTCGCCAGCTCAGCGGGGAACTGCTCCGGGTCCTGCGCGACCGCAAGTCCCCGCTGCTGATTAACGACGTGGCCCGCGACAAGCACGTCCGCTTCCTCGCCGACGAGGTTCACCAGATCATCGCGGTCCCGCTCCAGCGGCAGGACGAGGTCCTCGGCTGCCTCTTCGGCATCGACAAGCAGACCGGCGAGTTCGACTCGGTCGACGCCAAGCTCCTGAACTCGATCGGGAACGAGTCGGCGATCTACCTCGAGAACTCGCGCCTCTTCGAAGACGTGCACGGCCTGATGATGGGCCTCCTGCACGCCCTGACCTCCGCGGTGGACGCCAAGGACGCCTACACCTGCGGTCACTCCGAGCGCGTCGCGCTCCTGTCACGCCGGCTCGCCAAGGAAATCGGTCTGCCGGACAACCAGGTCGAGCGGATCTACATGGCCGGCCTGCTGCACGACGTCGGCAAGATCGGTGTCCCCGAAGCCGTCCTGCAGAAGACCGGTCGCCTCACCGCCGAAGAGTTCGACCAGATGAAGCGCCACCCCGGCGTCGGCGCGCGCATCCTCTCCGACATCAAGCAGGTGGAGGACATCATCCCCGGCGTCCTCCACCACCACGAGCGCTACGACGGCAAAGGTTATCCCGCCGGCCTGAGCGGGCAGAACATTCCGTTGATGGGCCGCATCATCTGCCTCGCCGACTGTTTCGACGCGATGACCTCGAACCGCACCTACCGCCGCGCCCTGCCCCTGGAGGTCGCGCTGCTCGAGATCCGCCGCTGCGCCGGCACGCAGTTCGACCCCGGCCTGACCGAAGCATTCTTGCGTATCAGCATCGATCAGTTCCGCGAACTGCTTGCCGACCACCAAAGCCAGGCCCGCAAACGACTGGACCTACAGGAGACCCTAAGGGCCGCCTCCTGAACCCTGAACCCCGAACCCTGAACCCTGAACCCTCTCATGCCGCACAAGTGCGAAGACTACAACAACGTCTGCGTCCTCTCGCTCGACGGCGACCTGGCCGGCGAGTCCAACGAGGTCGTGCGCAAGCTCGCCGACGAGCGCATCGACCAGCGGCAGATCGTGGACTTCGTCATCGACTTCGAAAAGGCCGGTTTCTTCGACAGCGAAGGCCTGGAAACCCTGCTCTGGTTGAAACGCCGCTGCGAGGATCTGTTCGGCCAGCTCAAACTGGTCAACCTGGACGAGAACTGCAAAAAAATCCTGGAGATCACGCGGTTGGAACACCGCTTCGAAGCGCACCCGGACCTGCCCGCGGCGCTGAAGACGATGAGATGAGGGTTCAGAGGTCAGGGTTCAGGGTTCAGTAAAGGCCCTGAACCCTGAACCCTGAACCCTGAACCCTAAACCCCGAACCCATGATCGCGACTCTCGAACGCAAACCTCTCGGCCAGCTCCTGCTCGACAAGGGCCTCGTCAAGCCCGAGCAGCTCGAGCGCGCGCTCGACGAGCAGCGGCGTTCGAACCACCAGAAGCTGCTGGGCGAGGTCCTCGTCGAGCTCCGCCTCTGCACCGAAGACCAGATCACCGAGGCGCTGGCGCAGGCGTACGGCGTCCCGTACGCCCGCGTCAGCCCGCGCATCGCCGACCCCAAGGTCATCGCCTCCCTTCCGAAGGAATTCCTCGAAAAACACCAGGTGCTGCCGCTCTTCCTCGTCGAGGGCATGCTCACGGTCGCCGTCCACGAGCCGGCCAACGTCTTCCTCGTCGAAGAGATCGAACGCCTCTGCGGGTACCAGGTGCAGGTCGTCGCCGCCACCGGCCGCGACATCCGCTCCACGCTCCAGGCGTACCTGCCGGCGGAATCGGTCTTCGTCATCGACGACATCATCGACGACGTCAACCCGGATGAGTTTTCGGTCGTCGACGAGGCCCCGGTTCAGGACATCACCAGCATCGAGCAGATGGCCGGCGACTCGCCCGTCATCAAGCTGGTGAACTACTGCATTTACACCGCCGTCAAGGACGGCGCTTCGGACATCCACATTGAGCCCGGGGAAAACGTCCTGCGCGTGCGTTATCGAATCGACGGCCGCCTCGCCGAGAAGCTCCGCCCGCCGTTCCAGATGCACGCCGCGGTGACCAGCCGCGTGAAGATCATGGCGGGCATGGACATCGCCGAGCGCCGCCTGCCGCAGGACGGCGCGATCCACGTGATGATGGACAAGCGGCCGATCGACCTGCGCGTCTCCACCATGCCGGGGAAGAACGGCGAAAAGGTCGTCATCCGAATTATCGACAACGATAAATCGTCGGCGAACCTGGAAAAGCTCGGTTTCGGCTACGACACGCTCAAGCAGTGGCGCAAGCTCATCGCGCTCCCCAACGGCATCCTGCTGGTCACCGGGCCGACGGGCAGCGGCAAGAGCACCACGCTGTATGCGTCACTCCAGGAAATGAATTCCGACGACGTGAACATCTGCACGGTCGAAGACCCGGTCGAGTACAACCTCGCCGGCATCAACCAGTTCCAGGTCAACGATAAGGCCGGTTTCACGTTTGCCAACGCCCTGCGGTCGCTGTTGCGGCAGGACCCGGACGTCATCATGGTCGGCGAAATCCGAGACCCGGAGACGGCGAAGATCGCGGTGCAGGCGTCGCTCACGGGGCACCTGGTGTTCAGCACGCTGCACACGAACGATGCGCCGTCTGCCGTCACGCGCCTGTTCAACATCGGCATCGAACCCTATCTCGTCAGCGCGTCGGTCGCCGGCGTCATGGCGCAGCGCCTGGTGCGCAAGCTCTGCCAGGGCTGCAAGGAAGCCTACGAGCCGACCATCAACGAGCGCCGCCAGGTGGAAAAGGTCTCCGGCCCGGTCGAAAAGCTGTACCGCGCCAAAGGCTGTCCGCGCTGCCGAAACCTCGGCTACACCGGCCGAATCGGCATTTACGAGCTGTTCGTCCCCGACGACGAAACCCAGGACAAGATCAGCTCCGGCGCCAGCCTGAACGAGATGCGAGAACTCGCCAAGGGCCTGGGGATGAAGGCCCTCCGCGTCGACGGCATGGAAAAGGTCAAGGCGGGGATCACGACGTTGGAAGAGGTCTATCGCGTCACTGCGTAGCTCCTCCTGCGTGGCACGGGCGTCCCCGCCCGTGGGTCGTGTAGCCACGACTTCGGACGGTACTCCGTCCGATCAATCAAACACACTCTTCCCGCTTGCGGCTTCGCGCTCCGTCATCCGCCAACAATCGCCCCCCGCTGAACATTGACGGCAACCGCTGTACAATCCCCGCCAGTCCGATCGACCACCTCATGACCCACCGTTCTTCCACCGGTCTCCCCGACTTCGACGCGCTCTGGGATTTCGCCCAGCCCGCGCAAACCGAGGAGCGCTTCCGCGAGCTCCTCCCCGCCGCCCGCGCGTCGGGCGATCGCGACTACCACCTGCAACTGCTCACCCAGATCGCCCGCGCCCAGGGGCTCGCCCGCCGCTTCGACGCCGCGCACGCCACGCTCGACCACGTGCGCGACGGCCTGAACGACGACCTGAAAGCCGTCCGCGTCCGTTACCTGCTCGAACGCGGGCGCTGCTTCAACGACACCGACGAGCGCGACAAGGCCCGTGCGTGCTTCCTCCAGGCGTGGGAATTCGGCCAGGCCGAGCGGCTCGACGCTTACGCCGTTGACGCCGCCCACATGATGGGCATCATCGAACGGCCGCAAAGCGAGGCCCTCGCCTGGAACCTCCGCGCCGTCGAGTTCGCCAGCGGCAGCAACCGCCCCGAAGCCCGCCGCTGGCTCGCGTCCCTTCAAAACAACATTGGCTGGACCTACCACGCGATGGGCGAATACCAGCGGGCGCTCGACGTCTTCGAACACGCCCTGCAACTCCGCCAGGCGCAGGGCAACCCCGCCGCCATCCGCATCGCCCGCTGGTGCGTCGCCAAGATGCGCCGCCTGCTCGGCCGCACCGAAGAGGCCTTAGGCGAACAACGCGCCCTCCTCGGCGAATGCGAACGCGCCCGCGATCCCGACGGCTTCGTTCGCGAGGAACTGGCCGAATGCCTCCTCGCCCTCTCCCGCGCCGGCGACGCAACGCCCCACTTCGCCCGCGCGTACGAACTGCTGTCGAAAGATCCGAAACTGGCGCGCGACGAACCCGCGCGGCTGCAACGCTTGAAAGAACTGGGCCAACTTCGATGAACCGTCCGTACCTCGCGCTCACCCCGCTCCTGCTGCTCGCGCTCGTCGCGCATGGCGAAGAATTCACCCACCCCTTTGTCATCACCGTCGTCGACGATCAGACCCGCCGCGGCGTCCCCCTCGTCGAGCTCACGACCGTCAACCGGATCCATTTTGTCACCGACAGCGCCGGCGTCGTCACCTTCGACGAACCCGGCCTCATGAACCAGCGCGTCTTCTTCTCCGTCGCCAGTCATGGCTACGAGTTTGCCAAGGACGGCTTCGGCATGCGCGGCGTCGCGCTCGACGTCAAACCCGGCGGCGAGGCGACGCTCAAGATCAAACGCCTCAACATCGCCCAGCGCCTCTACCGCACCACCGGCGGCGGCATCTACCGAGACACCGTCCTCGCCGGCCGAAAGCCGCCGATCGAAGAAGGCGTCCTCAACGCCCAGGTCTTCGGCCAGGACTCCGTCCAACGCGCCATCTACCACGGCCAGATCCACTGGTTCTGGGGCGACACCAACCGCCCGTCCTACCCGCTGGGTCACTTCGGCATGTCCGGCGCCGTCTCCGACCTCCCGGATCGCGGCGGCCTCGACCCGTCCGTCGGCGTCAACCTCAAATACTTCACCGACGCCACCGGCTTCGCCCGCCCCATGGTCCCCGGCAAAGATCTTCGCTGGATCGACGGCCTGATGGTCCTCAAAGACCCCGACGGCAAGGAACGCCTCGTCGCCAAGTGCGAAGTCCTCAAATCCCTCAGTCAGCCCTACGCCCGCAAGTTGATCGTCTACAACGACGACAAGAACGCCTTCGACGACCTCCTGACCCTCGCCAGGGACGAACCGCTTTGCCCTCAAGGCCATCCCGTCCGTTACACCGACGGCGGCGTCGAATATGTTTACTTTCCCGCCCCCTACGCCATGCTCCGCGTCAAGGCCGACTGGAACAGCATCCAGATCCCCGCGGAGTACGAAGGCTTCACCTGTCTCGTCCCCGGCGCGCGCTACGAGCGTGATAAGACCCAACTCGACCGCGACGCCGCCGGCAAACTCGTTTACGGCTGGAAGAAGAACACGCCGCCCCTCTCGGACAACCAGGAAGCCGCGCTCATGAAATCCGGCGCCTTGAAATCCGACGAAGTCTGGAACAACCCGATCGACGTCGAGACCAAGGCGACCGTCCGCCTCCACGCCGGCACCGTCAACTGGAACCCCTTCCGCAAAAAATGGGTCATGATCGCCGTTCAACATTACGGCAAACCCTCGTTCCTCGGCGAAGTCTGGTTCACCGAATCCGACCACCCCAACGGCCCCTTCCTTCGCGCCCGCCGGATCGTCACCCACGACCGCTACTCCTTCTACAACCCCGCCCACCACCCCTTCTTCGACCAGGAGAATGGCCGAATCATCTACTTCGAAGGCACCTACACCAACACCTTCTCGGGCAACGATCACCCCACCCCCCGCTACGACTACAACCAAATCATGTACCGCCTGGACCTCTCCGACCCCAGACTGAAGCTGGAGTGACTTGCTCCCTCTCCCGCACACACCGAATCGCGTATTTTGCGGACAACCGTCCCGCGTGTGGGAGAGGGCAGGGTGAGGGTCTTCAATTCGAGTCTACAGACCCGCCCCCCGCAAATCCCGCCTACCCAACCCATTAACCATCTCTTAACATCGCACCAATGCGCCGTTCCGCTTTCCTGCCCACACTCCTCCTCGTCCTCATCTTCCTCGGCGCCAAGTTCGTCCTCGCCCGTCCCTTCCTCCACCAGTTTTCCGACCTCTGCAAGTTCATCGCCATCAGCGCCGAAGACGTCGCCATCGCCATCCTCTCAGGCGTAACGGCCGCTCTGGCACTTCGACTAACCGCCGACCGCCGCCGCCTCCATCAATCAGTCTGGATCACCTTCCTCACCATCGCCACACTCTCCGCCGTCTACGCCGTCGCCAACGTCGGCGTCTTCCACGCCATCGGCTACTCCCTCAACGCGCGTATGTTCTCCCTCGTGGGTCGCTTCTCCGACTTCCGCTCTTCCCTGGTGGCGCACTGCGGTCTTGGCCTGACGATCGGCATGATCCTGGCGGCTTTGGCGATTCCGCTGGCGTCGCTGCGCCGATGGAAGCTTCGGATGCCGCCATTGTTCACGATCATTCTTCTCACGGCCGCCGCCCTCTGGACCGGCTACGGCCTGGCCCTCCGCGCCCACGCCGAGCCCGACGCCTGGATGCGCCGCGCCGGCAAAAACCCGCACCGCGAGATTCTCGGCACGTGGATCGCCCGCCTCGTCGCCGATCGTCGCATCGACATCGCCGGCCCGTTCCAGCCGTCAGATTTGGACGACTTTAGACCCGCGATCAATTGGTCGCGCCCACCGCTGCCGCAGTTCAGTCCACCGCCGCGCAACGTGATCGTCGTCGTCCTGGAATCCACCGCCGCCCGCTACCTTTCCCTTTACGGCGCGCCCTACGACACCACGCCCCACCTGATCGACGAATCGCGCCACGCAATGGTTTATGACCGGTTTTATGCGAACGTGGGCTTCACCTATCGCTCGGCCGTACCGCTCATGCATTCGCTCTACCCCGGCCTCCCCTGGCGCTACCGGTCTGACGTCGGCCCGGAAATGCCGGCGGGGCTGGCGGGGGTGCTCAAGGATCGCGGTTACCGCACGGCGTTCCTCGCCGCCGCGAATCCGGAGTGGGAGGCGATGGACTGGATCGCCCAGACCGCCGGTTTCGCCGAAATCATCGGCCCCGAGCAACTCGGCGGCCCGCGCGCCAGCTCGTGGGGCGTCGAAGACCGCGCGCTCGTTGACGGCCTCCTCCGCTGGATCGACGCCCGCGGCAACCAACCGTTTTACGCCCTCGCCTGGACGGACCAGACCCACGATCCTTACACGCTCACCGCCGACACGCCGGTGATCCAATTCATTGACGAATCGAAGACGCCCCACGGCGACATGATGAACCGCTACCTCAACGCCGTCCGCCAGGTGGACGCCCAGCTCGCCCGCCTGTTTGACGGCCTGCGCGCCCGCAACCTCGCCGACGACACCCTTGTCGTTCTCACCGGCGACCACGGTGAAGCCTTCGGCGACCTCCACGACGTCGTCAGTCACGGCAGCGGGCTGTTCGACGAATGCGTGCGCGTCCCCATGCTGCTCTGGAACCCCCGCCTCTTCCACGGCGAGCACGTTCCCAAAGTCGGCGCCCACGTCGATATCAACCCCACCATCGCCCACCTGATGAACATCGACTCGCCCTCGACTTGGCAGGGGGCCAGTCTCTTCAGCCCCGATCACCCCGGTCGCGCGTACATGCTCTGCGACCTCTCGGGGTACCAGTTCGCCGTCGCCGACGGCCAGTACAAATACGTCCTTCACGCGACGGAGGGGATTGAGCGGCTTTACGACTTCGCCGCCGACGCCACGGAGCAGCATGACCTCGCCCCCGCGCGGCAGGATGTGGCGGCCCGGCTGCGGGCGCGCGTGACGGCCTTCGTCCACGCGGAAGAGACGTTTCTATCCCCACCGGCGGCAGGGGGCGCGACCAAGTCGCGCTCGCCTTGACGCCTCCCGCCGCCTTCCCTACCATTCGACCAGACAATCCGAAGCGCCGGCCCGCTCGCCGGCGCAGGGCGATTTGAGCACGCAGCTTGCGGCCCGTAACAGCTAAAGCGCGGTACTCCCCGCAGACCGCCGCCACGGGCCATGCCGCTTCGCGCAGCATGGTTTCTTCGTTTTTGAGGTTCACATGAGCACTACCGCCGCCACCGCCACCAAGCCCCCCGTCACCCAGCTTAACTCCGAGCAGATCAACCGCTACAAGCGCCACCTCATCCTCCCCGAGGTCGGCATGGACGGGCAGAAGAAACTCCTCAACGCCAAGGTGCTCTGCGTTGGCGCGGGCGGCCTGGGCTGCCCGATCAGCCTCTACCTCGCCGCCGCGGGGGTCGGCACGATCGGCCTGGCGGACGTCGACGTCGTCTCCCCGTCCAACCTGCAGCGCCAAGTCCTCTTCGGCGTCTCCAACGTCGGCGAGGACAAGGTCGCCGCCGCCGCCAAACGCCTCAAGGATGTCAACCCCGACTGCAACGTGATCGAGCACAAGACGATCGTCAACGCGTCCAACGTGATGGAGCTCATCCGCGACTACGACATCGTCATCGACGGCACCGACAACTTCCCCACCCGCTATTGCGTCGGCGACGCCTGCGTGCTCCAGAACAAGCCCAACGTCTACGGCTCGATCTTCCGCTTCGAAGGGATGGTCACCGTCTTCGCCCCGCACCTGAAGAATCCGGACACCGGCGAACAAGGTCCGTGCTACCGCTGCCTCTACCCCGAGCCGCCGGACCCCGGCAGCGTCCCCTCCTGCGCCGAAGGCGGCGTCCTGGGCGTCCTCCCCGGCATCATTGGCACCCTCCAGGCCAACGAGGTCCTCAAGCTCATCCTGGGCATCGGCAAGCCGGCGATCGGACGGTTGATCACGTTTAATGCGCTCGACATGGAATTCCGCACGTTCAAAATCCGCCGCGACCCGACCTGCCCCGTCTGCGGCGACCACCCGACCATCACCGCGCCGATCGATTACGAACAGTTCTGCGGCGTCCCCATCCTCGACCCCAAGAGCCTCGAGGAAACCAAACAAGAAGTGCAGAAGGCCAAGCAGCCCGCGGCCGCCGCGGCCGCCGTCGCCGTCCCGGACCCCTCGCTCGACGCCAGGGGCCTCCCGCCCGGCTACCAGTTCAAGCCGGATTGGGAAGTGACGCCGCGCGAGGTCAAGTCCAAGCTCGACAAGGGCGAAAAGTTCGTCTTCATCGATTGCCGCCTCCCCAACGAGTACGACATCACCCACATCGAAGGCGCCAAGCTGATCCCCCTCCAGCAGATCGGCCAGCACTTCGCCGAGCTCAAGCCCCACGCGAACGAAGAGGTGATCGTCCACTGCCGCACCGGCGGGCGAAGCTTGCAGTTCACCCAGCTCCTGCGCCAACAGGGCTTCAAGAACGTCAAATCGATGGCCGGAGGCATCCTGCTCTGGAACAAAGACGTGAACCCCGGCGGCCCGCAATATTGAATCCAGTAGGGTGTGATTCATCACACCTCTTCGATTCGAGCGACAGGCGGTGTGATAAATCACACCCTGCGAATTCGACGCTGACACCCGCGCCCATCCGTGCGACACTCGTGTGCGCTGCGAAAGGAGCCCCCATGCCCATCGACATCCTTCCCGACATCGCCGCCCGCTATCAGGTCCCGCAGGCCGTCGTCCGCGAGCTTTACCGCCAGCTCCAATCCAACAACGGCACGAGCTGCCAGTTCGGTTGCCCCGAGCTCGCCGGCCAAATCCAATGGATGCCCGGGATGGTCAACGTCAGCCGCCCGACCGATCACAACCTCAAAGCCCGCGTGGACGGCCTCTGCTGCGAACTCGCCGCCCTGGTGCGCGGTTCCGACACCGCGTCGCCGGCCGCGCTGGCGCGCGACCCCGCCACCGGCGCCGCCTCCGCCTGCGTCGGCCTCGCCGCCGGTGAAAGCTGGTGGCCCGCCAAGTTCGGTCACCCCGACGTCTCGGGCGAGCAGAACGGCGCGCGCTACGCCTACTTCCCTCGCCAAAACCGCCTCCTCGTCCAGCAGGGGGCCCGCATCGAAGCCTACGACACCGCCGACACCCGCATCCGCGGCGCCGCCCAGCAACAAGGCCACACCACCTCCCTCACCTTTGCCACCGACCAAGGCCCCATCTCCACCAAACAAATGACCTGCGTCCCGCTCGTTTAACGAGATGGGATTCGAAGTGGCATGGGGCGTCCCGCCCGTGTTCCGCGGCGCAAGTTGCTTTCCACGGTATCACGAATCAGGAGACCTTCCATGATTCGTCTGCTCGCCCTCGCATCCGTCCTGCTCGCCCCAGCCACCCACGCCCCAATCCGAGTCCAGGACACTCCCGAGAAAATCTCCATCTCCACCCCGGAGCTCCAAGCCGCCATCGCCAGGAAAGGCTACGTCACCGGCATCGCCGCCGGCTCCCTCGTCGACAAACAATCCGGCTTCCACGACGCCGGCTTCGGCCTCGACATCGTCGACTGGATCATGGAACCCGGCAGCGACCAAGCCTACCGCGACCAGCTCCCCAGCGAGATGATCTACCCCTTTAACAACGCCTATCACGGCAAAACCCCCAAACGCTCCATCGAAGGTCCGCAGATCTGCACACAAGCGAAATCGCTCGATCCCAAGGTCATCAAAGGTCCCGATTTCGTCGCCGTAAAAACGAGTTGGAACTACGCCACCGCCGCCCCCGACAGAAAGGCCGGCTCGACGTGGGAACAAACCATCGTCTTCCCGCCCGGCAAACGCTATTTCATCTCCAGCGACAAGATCACCAGCGTCAACGACGTCGACGCGCCGTTCCTCCGCATCGACATGCCCGGCCACATCAAGCACACCGGCGCCGACACCTTCTCCGAAGTCTACCTGAGCTACCTCGGTAAAATCCCCGCCTCCGAATTCGAAAGGCCCTTTGCCCCCGACGAAAAGTTCAACTACCGCCGCGGCATCGATGACACACCCAAACGCTTCATCCGCGCCTACCACCTGCGCGATCCCAAGACCGGCAAACCCGGCCCCTGGCTCGCCGGCATGACCCTCAACCCCGCCGTCGTCACCGAAGCCTGGTGCCACCAGCGCGGCTACGTCTGCATGATCGAAGAATTCGGCCCGCCCGCCGGCCATCCCATCAAGGCCGGCCAATCCTTCTCCGCCGCCTTCATCGTCGGTTACTTCGATTCGATCGAAGAAATGGAAAAGGCCTATGACGAGCACGCCGGCGCCACCGCCCTGACGGCGGACGAGAAATACTGGACGCTGAGCAAGTAGATCGTGCTTCGTTCGCGCATCAGCCCGTATCACGGGCGCCCCGCCCGTGCTTTTACTGATTTCCTCCCGAAAAGTTCACGATCCGGCGCGCGTGCTGGACACCTCGTACACTTCGCCACGAACCCACACGAGCCTTGCCCGCGCGGGAATCACGGGAAGCGCTCACACGGGAATACAGAAAGGGGAGACCATGCGGTCTCAAACACGCCCTCGGCACGCCGTCCGTTTCGACGCCCAACGCCCGTCCTCGCGCGCCGCGCGCCGAGCGGCTTTACCCTCTGCGGCCGTCGCCGCCTCAGTAGTCGCAGCCACCTCCGCACTCCTCTCCATCGCGCCCCTCGCCCGCGCCGCCGATTCATCCTGGACCGGTCCCGGCAACGGCGTCTACAACGGCGCCTTCCAAACGTCCACCAACTGGTCCGCCGGCGTCCCCGGTCCCGCCGACGCCGCCACCTTCGACCTCGCCCAAACCTACCGCGTCTCGTTCACCGCCGACGCTGCCAACCGCGCCCTCCTCGTCGGCGGCGGGGGCGTCGTGACGCTCGCCTCGGCTACCGGCCCCACGCGAACCTATACCGTCACCGACGCCGCGATCGCCGACAATTCCACCCTCACCCTCTCCAGCCTCAACCTGAAACTTGCGCCCGGTGGCACGCTGACGCTCGGCGGCAACAGTTTGTTCAACCTCACCGCGACCACGGGAAGCGCCGACCTCGAACTCGACACCCTCAACCTCCCGGGCACGCCCGGCACGACCGCACGCGCCAACCTTCAAGGGCCGGGCGCCCTGCACACAAAACAAATCCACGTCGGCAGCGCCGCCAACGCTCAGGGCAGCCCCACCATCGCCGAAGTCTTCCTCGGCGCCTTCCTCACCGTCGGCGCCCCCACCGCACGCACCGACCTGATCGTCGAGCGCGGCGGCCACGTCCTCCTCGACAACACCAAACTTTTCAACGTCGGGAAAACCGTCCTGATCTCCGGCGGACTCCTCGACCACCGCGCCAACAGTATCGGCGCCGGCACGCTCGACTTCGATCCACAGTCCGTCATGACCATCGAGCAGGGGGGCACCGTCGACCTGCAAGGCGCCTTCAACGGCGCGGCCATCGTCGCCCACGGGGCGGGCAACACCCTGACCTTCAACGGCGACGTCGGCTCGGCGACCGGTTCCGTCATCGACGTCGCCGACGGCGCCGTCGCCAACCTGGGCGGGAACACCGTCGGCCACGCCGAGATCCATTTCTCCAATGGCGCGATCGGCGTCATCAAAGACCTGAACATCGCCAATGGCCCCAGTGCCGCCGCCGAAGGTCACCTCTTCATCACCGGCAAGGGCACCGTCGTCAGTTCCCAAACGTCCACCGGCCACATCCTGACCATCGGCGCCGCATCCGGCACGACCGCCACCGCCGAGGTCACGAGCGGCGGCACCCTGAACGCCGACCGCATCGTCGTCAATGCCACTGGCACGTTCACCCTCGACGGCGGCAACCTCACGCTCCGCTCGGGCATGACCGTCAACGGCGGCGCCTTCCGCATGACCAACGCCGCCTCCCTGATCCTCGCCAAGACACCGTCCAATACCCTCAGCCTCATCAACGGCGCGAATGGTTATTTCTCGAGTGGTACCGTCTCCGGCGCGATCAGCGTCGCCAGTGGCGCGACCGCCTTCGTCAACGGACTCCTCAACCCCGCCAATCTCTCCGACGCCTCGTTCTCCGCCGCCGGCGGCACGATCAACGCCTCCGCCCCGCTCACCATCAGAAGTCTCACGCTCGGCAACGGCGGGCTGCTCAGCGGCACCGGCTCCGTGACCATCACCTCGACATTCGATCTCTCCGGTGGAACCATCGACGGCTTCGGCGACGTCCTGGTCGGCAACCAGGTCACCTCCAACGGCACCAACTCTTCCCACATCCTCGGCACCCGCACGGTTTACGCCAATAACGGCGCGAATCTGATCGGCGCGTACGACCTTACGATGTCCCCGACGGCCGCCATCGTGAATAACGGCGGCGGCTTTCGCGTCGACCCCCGCGTGCGCTTGATCGGCGGGCGATTCGACAACCGCGCTTCCTTCGAGTTGGCCGGCCCCGGCGCCGCCGAGTACACCTCGACGTTTAACAACTCCGGCGTCGTCCAACTCCAAAGCTTCGGAACCGACGTCACCTCGATCGCCTTCAACGGCGGTGGCACCCACTCCGGACGGTTCGAGCCGTGGACCATCAACCCCACCGGCGATTACCGCTTCCGCTTCGGCGGCGGCGACCACGCCTTCCTCTCAACCTCCAGCGTGACCGCCAACCACGTCACCTTCGACGGCAAGGTCACCGCCAACCTCCTTGGCACGATCACCGCCACCGACGAGCTCGCCGTCACCGGCGCCGCCAACGTCACCGCCGGCCAAGGCGCGCGCTTCGACCTCGCCCACGCCGCACTCAACGTCTCCGGCAATGCCACCTTCCGCATCGCCAATCCCGGCTTCCCGCCCGTCACCGTCGGCTCGCTCGACGTCTCCGACAACGGCCGCCTCGACCTCACGCGCGGCGCCGCCATCGTCAACGACACCGCCAAGACCGCGCTTGCCCGCGTCGCCGCCCAGGTCGCCGGCGGTTACCACAACGGCGCGTGGAGCGGCCCCGGCATCCTCTCGTCCGACGCCGCCGCCGACCCGACGCGGTACGCCGTCGGATACGCCCGGGCCAATTCCGTCCTTGCCCCCGGCCAAACCTTCTTCGGCCAAACCGTCGATCCCACCGCCATCCTCATCCGCTTCACCCTCGCCGGCGACGCCACCCTCGACGGCGACGTCGACTTCAACGACGTCGTCAAACTCGCCCAAGGCTACAACCAGCCCGGCGACTGGTCGCACGGCGACTTCACCTACGACGGCCTGGTCGATTTCAATGACCTCGTCCGCCTCGCCCAGAACTACAACAGTTCCCTCGGCGTCGGCGCGCCCACCGTCCCCGGCGCCTCCGCCGCCTTCGAATCCGACCTCGCCCGCGCCTTCGCCAGCGTCCCGGAGCCCGGACCGCTCGCGCCGTTGGCGGCCATTGCCGCATTCACGTTATCTCGCACCCGCCGCACGCGCCGGCGCATTACCGCTTAGCAACGGTGTAGGTGAGATCGTCCAGATACAGCTTGATCATCTGCCCGCCCTGCGCGACCGTGAACAGTCCGAAATGATCCAGCGTCGCCCCGTCCGCCTTCTGGTTCGCCTTGAGCGGGAGCGTGACGGCATCCTGGCCCAGCGTCACCGTGATCTCGCCGAGCTTGTTATTGGCGGCGGGGTCGTAAACAAACGACCATTCGTACGATTTGCCCGGGACCAGAACGGGACCCTTGCCGGGGCTGACCCTGCGCCCGTGGGCGGTCGCGCAGACGGGTGCAAAGTAATGGCCGACGCGCGTCGGCCCGCCGACGTGCACGCCGACGAAGTTCGTGACGTCCCCCTTGCCTTGCTCCTTCGCGGTGCCGCCGTTGAAAAAGCCCAGGAGCAGGTCGGAGTCCGGCCCGCCGGTGAGCATCTTGATCTTCCCACGGGCTTGCAGCGGGTGGTCGAGGTCCAGCGGTCCAACGGCATCCGCGTAATACGCGAACGGACCGCCGCGCCAGATCGCCCCGCCGATCTCCCCGGCCTTCGCGCCGCCGGCGTAGTTGGTGCCGGGACTGAAGCCGAAGTCGTGTACGCCCGCCGGTTGTCGATCCTCGAACGTGACACGGTTCCCTCTTCCAATCCAATCCGCGGGTTCCTTGGAGAAATCTTCCGACTGCCCGTTGAATCGAAGATCGTCGAAGTAGATCGTCGCCGATCCGCCGGCCTTCATCAGGTTGCAGAGGCCGAACCGGTCGAACGTCGCGTTCTCTTTCTTTTGCCCCGGCCGCAGATCAACCGCAAAGGTCGTCCTGTGCGGGAACCGGCGGAACGCCTCCTCCCGCGCCGCGCCGGTCAGCTTGTCGTCCGCCGGATCGACCGGATGTCCGTCGCTTCGCAGGGTGAACGTGAACCGGCCGTTGTCATTTGCGGCGTGCGGGTCATAGTCCAGCGTGAAGTAGTAACGGGTGCCGTCATTCTTGAGCGGGGTCGGCCGAAACTTCCCCGGGATGAACGGCGTCACGAACGTGCCGCACGCCATGTTACCCGCCGTGATGAGCCGAACCGCAAGTCGCCCGCCGTCCCGTTCGAAGTCCATGTCCAGCCCGAGTGATCCGATCGGCCGGCCCGACCCGCCCGGCTGGTCCGAATTGAAAAACCCGAAGAACACGCCCGCCCCCGGTTGCGTCGCCGTAATGGCAAAACTGCCCGACGCCGAAATCGCGTCGTCGAGCGTTTTCGGCGTGACTTTCGCCGCGTACGAGGCGGGCGTCGCGCACCGCTGGATGCTGCCGCCAATCTCGCCCGCGGCCTTCCCCGCGAAATTCGTCGCGGCGTAGCCGAAATCCTGGCGAACGGTCGGGATCTTCTTGTCGGGAACGACGTGATTATTGTACCCCTCCCACCCGGGGTCTTGATCGAAACCCGCGGTCTTGACCGCGGGGTCAGCGGCGCCGAACGTCGGGGCGAGCAGGACGAGGCCAATCAGTACACGTCTCATAGTTAAAGCTCCTGAACTGGCGCGCTACTTCGCCCGCTCCAGCGTAAACGTCCCGTGGTCGTACTTCGATTCGTAGGTCGCATCCAACCGTCCCGGCGTCAGCGTCGCGTCATACTTGTAGACCCCACCCTTCAACCACCCCAGGTCCGCCTCCCCCGTCGCGTGCGGCGGCGCACTGCCCGGCGTCACGTGCAGATCCACCTCCTCCTCCACCGTAAACAACCAATCGTACTTCGCGCGAAACCGCGCGTGGTACGTATCCGCCGCCGTCCGCGACACCAGCGCCCACAGTTTGTCCCCGCCGCGCCCCGCCTCGCTCTGCCACCGCCCCTCGTACGCCTCGATTGACAAGGCCGACGCCTTACCCTGCACGACGTTCTGATAATCCCGCTCGAACGTCGAGCAACCCGCCATTCCCAGCAGCAACGCCACCGCGACAAATCGTGCACATTTCATGGCCGTATCGTAATCAGTTAAGCCCCCTCGCGCCCACGCCGAAGAACAGGATAGTGCAGTGCGGGAAACCGCAGGTCGCACGCACAACGCGGTCGGAGTTCGGGTGCGCGGCCGGAGGGCCCCCCACCCGGAGTAGAGCAAAACTGCCCGGCGCCATGAAAATGGTCGCCGGGCGGAATTGTTTCTATGCATCGCGGCGTGCGCACTTCAGTGAGGCATGCAAACCCGCCCCCGAATCACACAAACTGCACCAGCACGATCGACTGATCGTCCACCGGCTCGTCCTTCCCCTGCCACGTCACCACCGCCTCCCGCACGTTCTTCAACAGTGCCTCCGGCGACGCATTGATCCCATCGTCTAAAATCTTCACCACCCGCTCCACGCCGAACATGTCCCCGTCCGGCCCCTGCGCCTCGAAGATCCCGTCCGACATCACGATCAAAAGCCCCCCGTGCTCGATCCGAATCACCTCCGTCTGATCCACCGCGAAATCGTCCAGCACGCCGATCGGCGGCGCCGTCGGATCCAGCACCTCCAGCGCGTGCCCCGGCCCGCGCCGGCACAGGATCGGCCCGTGCCCCGCGCTCGCCCACGTCAGCGTCCCCGCCACGTCCAGGCACGCCATGAACACCGTCACGAACCGCCCCATCTCCAGGTCGTGCACCAGCCGATTGTTCATCCGCGTCAGCACCCACCGCGGGTCGCAATCGATCTCCGACAGCGCCCGTGCCAGCGTCCGCGCCTGCGACACCACCAGCGCCGGCGCCAGCCCGTGCCCCGACGCGTCCCCCAGAAAGATCCCCAGCTTCCCCTCCGAGATCGTCCACAAATCGTACGCGTCCCCCCCCGTCACCGACGCCGGACGCGTCCACCCCACCGCGTTCAACCGCTCGAACTTCGGCGGGTTCTTCGGCAAGAGCGACTCCTGCACGCGCTTGGCCAGGTCCATCTCCCGCCGCAGCTCCACCACCTGGATCGCGTCCACCTGCAGGTGATACCGCTGGATCGCCACCCCGCCCTGCGCCGCCAGCAACTCGATCGTCTCCTCGTCCTCGCGCCCGAACGTCCCGCCGATCTTGTTCACCGCCTGGATCACGCCCAGCGGCCGCCCTTTCAAATCGATCATCGGCACGCTGAGCAGGTTCCGCGTGACGAACCCCGTCACCCGGTCCACCTCCCGGTTAAATCGCGCGTCGGCGTACGCGTCCGGGATGTTCAGCAGCTTGTTCGTCTTGAACACGTACCCCACGATCCCCGCCCCCACCGGCACGCGGATCGTGTTCGCCCCCAGCGCCACCTTCGTCCACAATTCTCCGGTCCCCGCGTCGTGCAGAAAGATACTCGCCCGCTCCGCCCCCAGCAGCGCCTGCGTCGCCTTGGCGATCTCCGTCAACAGACGATCCAGGTCCGACGTCACCGCGAGCAGGCGCGAGACCTCCAGCACCTCGCGCATCTTGTCCGCCGAAATGGAGTATTGCTTCGCCATGCCGCGCGCTCAGGATAAGGCACCGCAGCATGATGTAAAAGGCGCACGACTCGAGGACGGGGCGACTTCCTTAAATGCGATGGGTGCCACAGGTCGCGGTACGCCGAGACCTGTGCTATTCGATTCGCGGAGAAGACACAGGTCTGCGAGTGCGCCGACCTGTGGCACCCGAGCCACTCAAAACTTCGTTAACCAATTCGCTTGCCGCCGCGCCCCTACTGCACCGGCGGACACGAACAAACCAGATTCCGATCCCCGTACGGATTGTCAATCCGCCCCACCGCCGGCCAAAACTTATTCTCCCTAAGCCCCTTCACCGGAAACGCCGCCACCTCGCGCGAATACGTGTGCGGCCAAGCGTCCGCCGTCACCACCGCCGCCGTGTGCGGCGCATTCTTCAGCGGATTGTCCTGCTTGTCCGCCTGGCCGTTCTCGATCGCCCGGATCTCCTCCCGAATCCCGATCATCGCGTCGATAAACCGATCCAGCTCCACCTTCGGCTCCGACTCCGTCGGCTCGATCATCAGCGTCCCCGGCACCGGCCAACTCATCGTCGGCGCATGGAACCCGTAATCCATCAGCCGCTTGGCGATGTCTTCCACTTTCACATTGGCCGACTTCTCAAAATCCCGGCAGTCCAGGATGCACTCGTGCGCACACCGCCCGTTCTTCCCGCGATACAAAATCGGATAATGCCCCTCCAGCCGCTTGGCGATGTAATTCGCGCTCAAGATCGCCACCTGCGTCGCCCGCTTCAGCCCGGTCGCGCCCATCAGCGCGATGTAGACCCAGGAGATCGTCAGGATCGAAGGCGACCCGTACGGCGCCGCCGAAACCATCCCGACATGGGAGGGCGAGGCTCCGTCCGAGCCGCCTTCCGGCGTAAGCGCCGGCAGGAACGGCACGAGATGCTGCGCCACTCCAATGGGCCCCATCCCCGGGCCACCCCCGCCGTGCGGAATGCAAAACGTCTTGTGCAGATTCAGGTGGCACACATCCGCCCCGATATCCCCGGGCCGCGTCAGCCCCACCTGTGCGTTGAGGTTCGCGCCGTCCATGTACACCTGCCCGCCGTGCTTATGCACGATCGAGCAAATCTCCTTGATCGACGCCTCGAACACGCCGTGCGTCGACGGATAAGTCACCATCAAGCAAGAAAGCTTCGCCTCGTGCTCCTTGGCCTTCGCCTTCAGGTCTTCGACGTCGATGTTCCCCTGGTCGTCGCACGCCACCGCCACCGTGTGCAGCCCCGCGATGATCGCGCTGGCGGGGTTGGTCCCGTGCGCGCTGGTCGGGATCAGGCAGATGTTGCGATGCCCCTGGCCGCGCGATTCGTGATACGCCCGAATCGCCAGCAACCCGGCATATTCCCCCTGCGATCCGGCGTTGGGCTGCAACGAAATGGCCGCAAACCCGGTGATCTCTGCCAGCCAGGTCTCCAAGTCTTCGAACAGCTTCTGATACCCCTTGGTCTGATCCGCCGGCGCGAACGGATGGAGATTTCCAAACTCCGGCCAAGTCACCGGCAACATCTCACTCGTCGCATTCAACTTCATCGTGCACGAGCCGAGCGGGATCATCCCATACGCCAGCGACAAGTCCCGCGACTGCAACTTAAACATGTACCGCAGCAACTCCGTCTCGCTGTGGTGCGTGTTGAAGACGGGGTGGGTAAGGAACGGCGAAGTGCGGCTCTCGATCTCTGTCGAGCCCCGTTCCGCCAATTTTACGGCGTCAAACCCCGGAACATCACGGCGTCCAAGCCGCTCGGAAAACCCATAGAAGGCGTCTTCGAGATCGGCGAGGTTGGTCGTCTCATCCACCGTCACGCCGACATGTCGCTCGTCGATCTTCCGGACGTTCGTATCACGGCTTTGCAGGGCCCCCACTACGTCGTCCGCATCGTCAACCTCGATGGTCAATGTATCGAAGTAGTTTGCAGTCAGGACGCGATAGCCAATGGATTCCAATCCTGCCCGCAGAATGTCGGCCGCCTTATGCACCCGCCGCGCAATCCGCCTCAACCCCTCCGGCCCATGATAAACCGCATACATCCCCGCCATGATCGCCAGCAGCACCTGCGCCGTGCAGATGTTGCTCGTCGCCTTCTCCCGCCGGATGTGCTGCTCGCGCGTCTGCAGCGTCAGTCGAAGCGCCGGATGCCCTGCGCTGTCCTTCGACACCCCGATGATCCGCCCCGGCATCCGCCGCGCGTGCTCCGTCCGCGTCGCCATGTACGCCGCGTGCGGCCCACCAAAGCCCATCGGCACCCCAAACCGCTGCGTAGAACCCACCGCAATATCCGCCCCCATCTCCCCCGGCGGCTTAATGAGCGTCAGCGCCAAAATATCCGCCGCCATTACCACCAGCGCCCCAGCCGCATGCGCCGCCGCAATCACCCCCAAGTAATCCACAATCCGCCCATCCGTCGTCGGATACTGGAGCAGCACCCCCACCAATTTACTGCCGACTGCCCACTGCTCACCGCCGACTTCTTCTGCCTTCCCCACCACCAACTCGATCCCCAACGACTTCGCCCGCGTCCGGCAAACCGCGATCGTCTGCGGATGACAATCCCCCGCGACAAAGAAAACCGCGCGCGTCTCCTCGTCCCGGTCCAGCACGATCGACCGGCACATGTTCATCGCCTCCGCCGCCGCCGTCCCCTCGTCCAGCATGCTCGCGTTCGCCAGCGGCAGCGCCGTCAGATCCGCCACCATCGTCTGAAAGTTTAAGAGCGCCTCCAGCCGCCCCTGGCTGATCTCCGCCTGGTAAGGCGTGTACTGCGTGTACCACCCCGGGTTCTCCAGGATATTCCGCTGAATCACCGGCGGCGTGATCGTCCCGTAATACCCCTGACCGATGAATGACCGAAACACCTTGTTCCGCTTCGCAATCCCCGCCAACTCCACCAGCAACTCATGCTCCCCCCGCTCCCCACCCAACTTCAATTCCCGATCCATCCGAATCGCCGGCGGAACCGTCGCATCGATCAACTCCTCGAGCGACGAATACCCCAGCAGCCCCAGCATCTCCCGTTGCTCCGCCTCATTCGGGCCGATATGCCGATGCACGAACAAATCCGTCGGCCCCATCACGCCCCGTGTTTCAGCTTCGGCCGCCATCGCATTCACTGGAGTCATCGTCTGCTGATTCATATCCGCGCCGTCTCTGCTAAAAAACACCAAACCCACGGAAAACTCCGTGGGTCGCACGTCACGCCCATACTGTACGAATCATAGGACCGTTTGAAAGCCCCGCCCAACCACACCACGTCCCCCGGGTTGCGCAAACTACTGCCCCGCGCACTCGCGCCCCATATAGCCCGCCGCTTGCGGCGGGTCTTCCTCCCCCAAAAAGCAGAACCGCCGGCCCCCATCAAGCACGGGGGCCGGCGTTTAAAAGTTATACCGAGGGAAGACCCTTCGCAGACCAACCCTCGTTGGAGGGAACGTCCCGCACCGCAGACAACTTCCACGCGCGAACCGTTCCGTGTGTCAACGCGAAGCAAAGTGTTGGTGCCACGAACTACTTATTCCGATCCGCCGCGTTCTCAATCTTGTCACCCGCCTTCTGCGTGTCCTTGCCCACCCCTTCCATCGTGTTACAAGCCGGCAGCACGACGAACAACGACAACACGAACGCGACCTTCAAGGCGGTCATGAACAGCTTCATAAAATCTCTCCCGAACAGGGGTGATGTGGCGGAGCACGATGTTCCTTCACAAGGCCCGCCTCGCACTCCGCAATCACGGGCCGCCCCGACCTAAACAAACACCGTGCCGATCTATAATTCCCCCGGAATCCCCGATAGACACCCCGCCGCCCCGACAACCTGTCTACAAACCCCCGCGACAGTGATCCAAATGACGCAATACGAACCCCTCGAACCGGCGCACCGACCCCGATTCGCCTACCCGCGCCCCACATAGCCCCCCGCTTGCGGGGGGAAACCGCTCGAACGCTCTTTAATGCCCCGTCTTCCGAAGGTACTCCTCCGCCCCCAGCAGCTTCTCCGCCTCCGCCGGATTCGACACCTTCACCTTGATCATCCACCCCGCCTCGTACGGATCACGATTCACCAACCCCGGATCCGCATTCAGCGCATCGTTCACCGCCGTCACCTCGCCGCTCACCCCGCTATACATGTCGCTCGTCGCCTTCACCGATTCGACTTCACCAAACGCCTTCCCCGCCGACACCTTCGCCCCCACCTTCGGCAGCGACACGAACGTAATGTCCGTCAACTCGTCCGCCGCGATCTGCGTAATCCCAATGGTGGCCACGCCCCCCTCCAGCTTGTGCCACTCGTGCGTTTCAAGATATTTCCGGTCAGTCGGTGCGCTCATAGGTATCTCGTATCACGGGCACCCCGCCCGTACTGATTCTTGACTCTATTGACCACGCTTATAAAACGGCAACTTCACAACCTTCGCCGCATTCGCCGTCCCCTTCAAATCCACCTCCAACTGATTCCCCTCCCCCGCCAACCCCGCATCCACGTACGCCATCGCGATTGACTTCCCCAGCGTCGGGCTCAGCGTCCCGCTCGTCACCTCCCCCACCGCCTGCCCATCCTTCACCACCGCCGCACCCTGCCGCGCAATCCGCTTCCCCTCTAACTCGAGCCCCACCAGCTTCCGCCGCGGCCCCGCCCCCGCAACCTCCCTCAGCTTCTCCACCCCCACAAACTCCTTCTTCAAATCCACCGCCCACCCCAGCCCCGCCGAGATCGGATCGAGCGTCTCCAACAGCTCGTGCCCATACAGCGGCATCCCCGCCTCCAGTCGCAGCGTGTCCCGCGCCCCCAGCCCCGCCGGCCGAAGCGTCGCCCCCTCCCGATCCTCCTTCCCCGCCAGCATCTTCATCGCCATCGGCGCCACCTTCGCCGACAAAATGATCTCCACCCCGTCCTCCCCCGTGTACCCCGACCGGAACACGTGGAACTTGATCAGCCCCATCACGCTCCCCTGCTCGAAGTGATACCGCTTCATCCCCTTGAGATCGACCGGCAAATGCTCCGCCAAGCGATCGATCACCTTCGGCCCCTGCAGCGCCACCATCGCCGTCGATTCCGTGTTATCCGCCATGTCGAAGTCGAGGCCACTGTCGTGCCGCACCTCGTGAAAATACTTCAGCAGCTTCTCCCGATTCGACGCGTTGCAGACCATCAGCCAATTCTTCGAATCCCGCGACACGATCACGTCGTCCAGCACCCCGCCGCCTGAGTTACAGATCAGCGAATACCGCGACTGCCCCACCTTCTGATCCGCGAAATTCCGCGTGCAGACCTTGTTCAAGAACGCCGCCGCGTCCTTGCCGTTGAAGTGCACCCGCCCCATGTGCGACACGTCAAAGATCGACCCGCTCCGCCGCGTCTGTTCGTGCTCGTCCACGATGCCGCGGTACATGACCGGCATCTCCCACCCCGCAAAATCCACCATCCGCCCCCCCGCCTTGACATGAAAATCGTAGAACGGTGTCCGCTTGAGCATCGGTGGGCAAAGTAAGACCCCGCCGGACAAATGTCAAAACCGCTCCCGCCGCCGGCCTTTACTGCTTTGCGTTTTCACCGGGCTTTTAACCACAGGAAGAACTGTCCGGGATGACCTGCGGCCCGCGCAGTCGAAGCCCTTCGATACTCCTCCAACGCGCCACCGAAATCCCGGGACGGCGCCTCCCTTCGCCATCCGCCGCGCGTGATCAGTTCCCTCCCACCGCGTCCAACCGCCGAACCTGCACGTCGCTGAACTTCACGACCCGGTTGGCGACGCTCCCGTTCAAGCCGATCGCCAGAAACGCCTCGTCGCCCGCCGGCTTCCATAGCGGACGGTCGGCGAAGATCACCGCCCCGTCCACCAGCACGTCGAAGGTCCGATCCTTCACGCGCAGCGTCAGCTCCTCGCCACCCGTCAGCTGCATCGCCTGCTCCTGCGTCTGCGAGCTGGTAACGAAAACCTTCGAAGTCACCCCGTTGATCCCCGCCGGCTGATAATGTATCGGCCCCGACCAGTTCAGCAGAATCGCGCCAACGCCGCGGCGCCCGGCGTCGGGGAAATCGACCTTCGCCTTCACCTCGTACTGCTTACCGAAGTCCGCCCGGCAGATCAGCGCCGCCCGCCCGTATTTATCCCCCGTCCCCACGAACGAACCGTCCTTCCCCATTTGCCACTTGCCCGCCCCGACGCTCCACGGCGCGTGATCCGCCCCCGCGTTCAGCCACACCCAATCGCCCCGTTTGAACTCGCTCTCGATCCCCATCGCCCGCGCCCGGTAGTGCAGGAAGAACTGACCCGGATCGTCCTTCGCCAGTTTCGACGACGCCTCGTCGTACGCCCGAACCGCCCCCTCCGCGTCGCCCGCCGCCGCCAACCGTCCGGCCCGCTCGATCGTCGCCGCCTCCGTCGAGTTCATCGCGTGAACTTCGCCGACCGCCAGCGGCGCCCACGCGTGAACCCGCGTGAACGCCGTGTGATCGATCCGGTCGCCGAGCCGTTCAAGCAATTGTCCCGCCTCGCGGAAATGCCCCGTCCGCCACTCCAGCGCGACGTGGTACGACCCATAGTAATCGCGGCCGCCCGACGTCGCCGGACGCCGCCGCGCGACTTCCGCAAACAACTTTTGCAGGATCTGCCGCGTCGCCGGCGTCGAGTAGATCGTGAAATGGCTCCCGCCGTCCGTGTCGATCCGCTCCAGCACCCGCAGCAGTTCCGTCGGCACGCACGTGTCGTACCGACCGCCCGCCATGCACTCAAGGCCGAAGTCGAGCATCTTCTCGTAGCTCCCGCCCCACCGCGGCAGGATCGTCATCAGGTAAGTGTCGTACGCCCGCTGGTAATCCACCTGCGCCCGCACCGCCCGGTCGAACCAGTCGCGAGGCCGCTCGTTCAACCGCGATCCGGCACCCATCGCCACCGTAATCATCTCCGTCGCCGCCTCGGGGAACTCGGGGTGCAGCGCGTGCGCCTTCATCAAATAATCCCGGGCCTTGCCCAGGTGCGCGTAGAAATCCTGCCACCCCTTTTCGGTCACCGTGTTTGCGAACCCAGTCCCGCGCGCTCCCCACGCCGCCTTGATCTCGTACTTCCCGTAAAACAGGTTCACCAGCCACGGGTTCGCGTTCGCCGACGCCGCGATCCGCTTGCAGAACTCCAGCTTCCGCGCCAGCGGCTGATCGTCAAAGCGTCCGCCCATTGTGTCTAGGAAATAGCGGGCGTCCGCGTCCGTAATCCGCCCCGCAAACGTCGCCATCAGGTTTTCCCACGACATCAGCGCGTACCCGCCCGCCGCCACCGTATCCCAATTCGGCGTCGGCAGCGGCGCCAGGTTGCCCGCCGCCATCGATACCAGTCGCGGGTGGTACTTCCGCCGCACCAACCCATCGACGGAGGACATTACCAGCGGCCCCGCGTCGTCGTAACGCCCCATCATCATTAAATCGACACCTCGAAAGTAAGTCACCAGGGGATCATCGCACCCCGCGTCCGCCGCCGCCTGCCCCAGTTCCAATAACTGCTCGAACGTCGGCGGCTCGACCACCGTGTAAACCGCGTCCTCGTTTGTATACGTCAAGTGAATCGCCATCGCCTCCAGGAACTCCAGCGCTTGCGCGTCCCACTTCGGATCCCGCTTCCCCACCGCCAGGTACTGCCCGGCGAACAGCCGCCGCTGGAAATCCACATGCTCCCGCAGGAAATCGTGCCGAGTCTTCCCCTTCGCCTCCACCGGCGCCGTCGCCGTCGCCGGCGCGGTAGCCGTCGGCGACGCCGCCCCGACGTTCACGGCCAGCCCAACGCACAACACCGCAGCGCCGCCCCAAAGCCCGAATCCCACGACCCACGATCCACGAATTGTCATCGCGTTTCCCTTTGTCTCGAAGTGCCCATCACAAATTGACGCCCGTCAATAGCAAAGTCAATGAAAAACTCTCCCCTCAACTCGCACAAATCCACCGGTGCGCATCCATGATCTCCGGCGCGCAACGGGTCCAAATGAAGAAACTGAAACTCAATTCCCCGTTCCCGACACGCCAGCCCACACCGTTGCGCGCCGCGCGCCTCCGGCGCGCAAACCCACCCGTTATACGGAGGACCATTATGCGCTGCGCCTTCATGCCTCGCCGATCGCCTCATCCCGCAACCCGCTCCGCGCGGCCCGCGCCCGTGCAACCAAATGCAACCCCACGCAACATCTCGGCGAAACGCACGCGAGTCCAGCCGCCCAGCTTCACACCCGACCAAGCGCCCGCGCAGAACAAACCCACCGCCAGCTACAAAACGCTATCGATTGCTACAACTTTCAATCGAAGTCGCCAACGCGCGCGCCACACGGCGCAACACCGCGCCACAACTCGCTCGCCGGCGCAAAACGAACCCAACTTTTGCCCGCCCCCACAACCGCGTGCCCCTGCGTCAATCCGCAATCCGCAATCCCCAATCCCGATCCCTTGGCGTCCCCCCTTGGCGCCCTGGCGTCTTGGCGTTCCCCCTCGCACCGCCCCCATCGCCCCATTTGACCTTCCCCCCCCAAACCGATACCGTTTTCCGCCCGCGTACTCAAACCAACCGGAGAAGCCGTCCATGATCCCCCTCGCACAGCGCGTCAAGCTCGTCGCCGATTCCATCACCCTCGCCGTCAGCGCCAAAGCGACCGCGCTGAAAAAGGCCGGTGTGGACGTCGTCGGCTTCGGCGCCGGCGAGCCCGACTTCGACACCCCCGCCTTCATCAAGGACGCCGCCAAGACCGCCCTCGACAAAGGGGTCACCAAGTACACCCCCACCCCCTGCATCCCCGAGCTCAAGCAGGCGATCGCCGACAAGTTCACTCGCGAGAACGGCCTCCCCTACAAGCCCGAAAACGTCACCGTCGGCGCCGGCGGCAAGCACTGCCTCTACATGGCCTTCATGGCCGTCCTCGACCCGGGCGACGAAGTCCTCATCCCCTCACCCTACTGGGTCTCCTACCCCGAGCAGGTCAAGCTCGCCGGCGGTGTCCCCAAGATCATCCCCGGCGACGAAAAGAACGGCTTCAAGATCACCCCCCAGCAACTCGAAGCGGCCATCGGCCCCAGGTCCAAGGTGCTCGTCATCAACAGCCCCTCCAACCCCGGCGGGCACGCCTACACCCCCGCCGAGCTCAAGGCCCTCGCCGACGTCGTCGTCCGACACCCCAACCTCACCGTCTTCAGCGACGAGATCTACGAAAAGCTCGTCTACGACGGCCTGCGGTTCGTCAGCTTCGCCACCCTCGCCCCGCAGCTCATCGACCAGACCCTGACCTTCAACTGCCACTCCAAGAGCTTCGCCATGACCGGCTGGCGCGTCGGCTACATCGGCGGCCCCAAGCCCGTGATCGACGCCATCAACAAGCTGCAAAGCCAGATGACCAGTCACATCACCAGCTTCTGCCAGCCCGCCGCCGCCGCCGCCCTCAACGACCCCCGCGGCGCCGAGAGCATCGAGTCGATGCGCCAGCAGTTCGAGAAGCGTGGCCGCCACATGCACCAGCGCCTGTCCGCCCTCCAGAGCGTCACCTGCGTCAAACCCCAGGGCGCCTTCTACTGCTTCCCCAACGTCAGCCACTACTTCGGCAAAAATGCATCGGGAGTAAAACTAACCGACGCCGTCACCTTCGCCGCCGCGCTCCTCGAACAAAGCCACGTCGCCGTCGTCCCCGGCAACGACAGCGGCTTCGACACCCACGTCCGCCTCAGCTTCGCGACGAGCATGGAACAGATCGACAAGGGCCTCGACCGCATCGCCGACTTCCTGAAAAAGATCGGCTGAGCGGTCGCACAATTGGTACACTGAGACCCATGCCGACCATTACCTTCTTTCGCCAGGCCCGCAACGACGGCGGCGTCCGCACCGGAATCGAGGTCGAGGGCCAAACGGTCCTCTCCCGATTCGAGGGCAAGGAGGCCGACGACCCGGCGCTGCTCTGGTACGTGGACGTCCGCTGCTCCGGCCGCCGCCTCCCCGCCGACGCCGAGGGCGCCCGACGGTGGCTCGAAAAAAACAGCGAAGCGGTCGCCGCACTGATTAATTCCCTGGCCGCGCGAGTCCCCGAGGGCTCCGATCCGAGCGAGTGGCCTCTTCGGGAGTCGAAACGATTGACCGACGGCGCGTCGATCGTGGTGGCGTGTTCGGCGATCCGCCGGGTTGAGGCCAGGGAGATCGCCAGTATTCTTCGCGACGTCGCGGCGCACTGGCTCGAACTACTTCGCTCGCTCAAGATTAACCGAGCAGCCTAATCACGGGGGCGGGGGCAACGTCTCGGCGAATCCTCGATACCAACATCCTGATCAACTTCTGGGCCAGAAAGGCGGGGTCAAGACGGGCAACCGCGATCGCGCCTGCCGACGCGAAACGCTGGGCGCGTGAGCTGATCGACCTACAGGGTACCGACGCGAGCCTGACGCCGATCTGTATCGAATACGTCTGTGGGCAATCCGATCAACGCTGGATGAAACTCGCGCGAACGTTTCTCGGCGAATTCGACATCGTCGACGAGGGACG
>Ga0207674_10000318_pt1 | contig 61337 bp, 56 predicted proteins | sample KBSCornC72_FD_184303 | JGI IMG/M metagenome (GOLD analysis project Ga0207674, IMG submission 184303) | Corn rhizosphere microbial communities from Kellogg Biological Station, Michigan, USA - KBS Corn C7-2 (SPAdes) (version 2) | ecosystem: Host-associated > Plants > Roots > Rhizosphere > Soil ...
TCGAGCCCTCTTCCGAAAAAAAGACTCGCGTTCGACTTGCATGTGTTAGGCACGCCGCCAGCGTTTGTCCTGAGCCAGGATCAAACTCGCCATCCAAGTAGATCAAGCGCTATTGCACAACGGACACCACGCGGGCCTCCGTCGTCTTTACCACTCACTACCGGTATATGCGTCGTTTGCACGACTCAAAGTTATGACATGACGCTACACTCACACTGTGACGCTCTCTCCAGCTCGATGACTCGCGCCACCAAACCAGAAACAACATCAGTGTGCTGCTGCTTCTCACTCTTCAGTTGTCAAGGTGCCTGGCCGGTAACGAACCTGGTCGTTACTCATCCGTGCATCGCCGCGCCTTTCGCGCGACACCCCCTTAGTTTATCACAGACCGTATGGTACTGTCAAGAGGGTCATTCGCGCGGCAACCCAGAAGGCAGTGATCATTCACTTTGAAGTGTTTGTGTCTCTGGGGAGCGGTCGGTTCCTCATGCTCAAACGGCTTGTCTTTGACATCCGTCACTTATACATGACAACCGGTTCCGAAGTACTACTCAAACGAAAAACCGTCTCACGCCTGCGCGTGCAGCGACGCCTCGCTCGAAGCGGCAAAAGTGAGTATGCCACAACCGCAAGGAGATGTCAACGGTTTATGCCCCCAATTTTCCGTCTCTGGCAGATTTCTGCCGGAAGGTACTGTTTGTGGCGGTATTCTGTCAATCTCCGGCGTGGATTTTCTGCTCCGGCCAACCATCACGCGTGGCCTCGCGCGGCCAGCGCAGCCAGCCCACGCGTCGGGCAAATACCAGCGCCAGCGCCACCAATGCTGGGCCGAACGCGACGAGCGAGCGATAGCCATAGATGCCGAGCGCATAGAGCGACTGAAAGGTATAGAGGGTCAGCACGCCCGCCGAGAGCAAGACAGTTACCCGCGCCAGCAGCCGCCACGGTGTCAGCGCGACAACTGCCACGCCCCAGGTCACGTACCACGGCCAGAACCAGCCGCTGGCGACCAGCACGTACCAGAGCAGCGTCCAGCCCCAGGCGTCGAGCATGCCCGGCAGATCGCGCACGCGGCGGAACTCCCGGAGCCAGAGCACGGCGAAGATCAGCAATCCCGCTGCCTTCAGGCCAGTATCCACGAGGTTTCTGGCGGCGTCGGCTGAGAAGCCCACCACCTGTGCCAGCGACCGCAACGGCCACGAGAGCGCCTCGATGGGGGAGTTGCCCAGCTGTTGGGCTGGCGGCGAGAGGAGCAAGGCGCCCAGCGTCGCCGGTCCCGCCCAGAACGGCAACGCGGTCAGCACGACCACCAGCGCCACGATGCCGACGCGCCACGCCACGGCCAGCCCCACCTGCCGCCAGGACGCGCCCCCTCCACGCATCCGCCGGACGACCACCGCCAGATAGAACGGCACCAGGACCACCGGCACATATTTGACCGAGATCGAGAGGCCAAACGCCACCAGCGCCGCCAGCTCCCAGTCGAGCAGCAGCCAGTAGACCGCCAGGAGGAGCAGCGTGAGCATGACGGCATCGTTATGGCCGCTGGCGCAAAACTCCAGCAGGCAAAGGGGATTCCAGGCGTAGAGCAGCGTGCCCTGCAGCTGGCGTTCAGGCGCGAGGCGGCCCAGGATGCGCCAGATGAGCCAGGCGTTGGTCAGATGCGCCGCGAAGCCGAGCAGTTTGAAGAGCGCCACATAGAGCGCCAGACTGCCTCCCAGACCCTGAGCCAGCCACGAGAGCGCGGCGGAGAGGAGCAGCCAGACGGAGCCGTAGACCGAGCGCACATCGCGCCAGAAGACCAGCGAGAGAAAGGGATCGTTCGCGAAATCGGCGGGTGTGGAGATCAACGGGTTGGCGCCATGCACCGCGCTGATGCGGCCATAGAGGATGTAACTGAAGATATCGTCAGAGGGCAGCGACGGCAATAGGATCAGTGTCAGCCCGAAGATGGCGGCGCCGCCCAGCGCCAGCGCGAGCATTGCGCGCCGACTGAGGCGTACCTTTGGCGCGACGCGGATCGCATAGACCGACGCGCAGCTCGCCCCGACCAGCAAGAGGCCAAGCGCGAAGAGCGCCAGCAAGCCGCGCCCCGGCGGCAGGCTCGTAGCGGCGAGAGTATCGCCCAGCACGAGATGGGCCGGAGCCAGCAGCCAGGGCCAGACGCGCGCGAGTGGCGAGACGCTTAGCGAGACGCTTGCCGCCGGGATAACCGCCCAGAGCGCCAGCAAGAACGCTTCGAGCGCCACGCCAGCGCCGAGCAAGCCGCGCACCCCCGGCGCGCGCCAGAACGCTCCCCACCGCTGAGTGATCGCCTGAGTGATCGCTGGCCGCGTGCCTTCGCGCGCGCGAGTCGTCTCGCTCACGTCATTCACGCTGCTCACGCCGCCTTCACCTCCGCCGCGCGCATCGCGGTTACTGCCTGGGTGGCCGCTTGTCGTCGGTCCACAGGTCAGGCCAGGCGCCTTCCCCACCGTTGGCCGACGGCGTTGGCCGCTCCACCGGATCGGGCGGCCAGAGTGGCGACGCGGGCGGACGTTGCTGCTGGTGTTGCGATGGCGCTGGTGACGGCGACGGCTGTTGGGGCTTTGGCATGGGCGCCTGTTGCGCGGGCGCGATCGGTGGAATTGGGTTCGCGGGCGCTACCATCGGCGGCGCATACACTGGTCCGCCGGGCGCGGGCCGCGGGGCGATAGATGCTGGCGATGCGGGCGCGGCGGTTGGCTCAAAAAAACTGCCCTGGCCGAGTCGCCACTGCTTGCGGTCCGCTTCTCTGCCAGACGCGGCGGACGCATCGAGTTTGCGCGCGCCCAGCCGCAGCCAGATGAAGTAGGCAAAGGCCAGCATCGCGCCGAACTCCAGCAGGCCCACGCTGACGCGGTCAAGGTAGCCGACGCTGTGCAGGCCAATGAATTGCGACAGGGTCGCGGCGACGCAGAGGAAGCTAATCGAGAGGACCGGCCAGCGCCAGACGCCGCCACGCCGGTTATACATCGTCGCGTACTCCCAGATCAGCAGCGGCACAAATGGCTCCAGATAATAGTACGGCCAGACCGTCTTGGTGAGCATTGGCACCGCGAGGCAGGCAATCGCAACCACCGCCCAGGCGTCCGTCCCATAGGCTGAGATGCCGCGCCGACGGGCCACCACGAACGCCACGATGATAATGAACAGCAAGACACTGTACATATCGAGCCGCTCGGCGACCGCGTTGATCAAGTGGCGAATCGAGCCATCATTACCCGAATAGGCGAAGATGCTCCAGATGGAGTTGCCGCCAATCTGCGAGCCGCCGCGCCAGCTGACGAGCGAATAGATGGTGTCATGCGGATCGAAGAGAAAGAATGGCAGCAGGCCGACGAAACTCACCGCCGCGGCCACGCCACCGAAGCGCAAGAGTCCGCGCCACTCGCGCCCGACCAGCAGCAAGACGCCCAGCGCGACCAGCGGCATCAGCGCCGTCGTGCGTGTCAGGAACGCCAGCCCGGCCAACAGGCCAGCCAGCCCCTCGTGTCGCCCCTGCAAGGCGGCAATCGCCAGCACCAGCAGGCAGAGCATCAATGGCTGCTCCAGGTGATACCACGGCGTCAGCGATTGCCACGCCAGCGGCGAGAGCGCGATGAGTATATACGCCAGAAATTGCTGTGTCTCGGGGATTTCAGGGTAGAGCCAGCGCAGGATACGTACGGTGATATAGGCCAGCAGCGGCACCAGCACGACGAAGGGGAGCGAGACCACCGTGATCTGCGCGCCATAGCTGACGGCATGGAGCGCATGGGCGAGCGAGAGCAGCGGCGCGATCACAAACATGCTGAGTGGCGGGTTAAAGTTGGGATAGGTTGCGGTGAGGCCGCTCCCGCGCGCGGCATAGATTTGCCAGGGTTGGCCCTGAAGGATATAGTTGGCGGATTTGAAGAAGAAGTTGGTGAGGTCACTATCCTGGGCAACCACAATGGCGCTCGTCCCGCGAACCACCGCCGTGACGCCAATCAGCAACGAGGCCACCGTCACCATGGCATAGGCCCACGATGGCAGGCGTACTGGACCCGCGCTTCCTCCCGACGGTACCGGCTCGGCTCTCAAACGTTTTCTCCTCTTGCGGTCGCACATAGAGACACACTTCATGATGAATAACAGTGCAGATCATGGCCCGGTGGTGGCGGAAGGCGACTCGCCTGGGATGAATCCAGCCCCAGACCCAACCGCCGCCAGAGCGCTGCCAGCAGGCGTGGCTAGCGGATTTGCGAGAGCCGCTCCTCCAGCGCGCGCCGCCAGGTCGCCAGCGCCTCGGTGCGCCGCAGCCAGATGAACAGGCCTAGCGCCACCAGCGCCGCCCCCGCCCAGATGGCCCAGGCGATGGAATACGGGCCAGGCGACATGGCCAGCATCACCACCTGCGGCCAGGTGCGCTGCACTGAATCGGTCGCCGAATGCCAGAGCCCCGGCTGTAGGAACGCCACCACCAGCATGAGGAGCACCACGACAATCGCGCTATTCCTCAGCATATCGCGGCGAAACGCGCGGATCCGCTCGCGACGATCCGCCATTAGCAGCTCATACCTGGCGACGCGCTGGCGGATGGCGTCGGTCAGGTCAATATCCGCGACGACGGGCATCGCCAATGCATCGCGCACCTCTTCGAGCAGCGCATAGTCATGTCGGCACGCCGCGCACACCGCCAGATGAGCATCCAGGCTACGTTGTCGGGTGGCATCCAGCCGTCCATCGACCGAGAGTTGGAGCCAGTCCGCATATTGTTCGCATTTCATTGGACCTCTCCTTTGCCGTTGCCCGCGTAGTCCAGACGTTGATCCAGCACCGTGCGCAGATTCGCCTCAAGCCCGGCGCGTAGCTCCCCGGCGCGCGCCACACTTTCCGCCCGCGCGCGCTCCAGCGCATCGAGGCGCTCTTTGAGCAACACCCGCGCGCGAAATAACTGTGTCTTAACTGTTCCGATAGGAACGCGCATCACATCGGCCATCTCTTCATAGCTGAGATCCTGCAGATGACGCAGGACCAGCGCCCGCTTATATTTATTCGGCAGTTGCTCGATCTGCTGGCGCACCGTTGCCTGCACGTCGCGCTCGGCGGCCAGCGCCAGTGAGGCGCTCAACTGGCTGGCGGGCTGCCCCTCGCGCGAGGCCGCGGCCAGCGCCTGACGCGCCTCATGGTCGCGGCGGCGGCTCTCGGCCACTTTGAGGCAGTGATTGTAGGTAATGCGATAGAGCCAGGTCGCCAGGCGCGCATCGCCCCGGAACGAGTGGAGATGTTGCCAGGCGGCGAGAAAGACCTCCTGGGTCGCCTCGCTGGCCTCGTCGTCATCGCGCAGCATCCGCATCGCCAACTGGTAGACCTGCCGCTGGTGACGCGTCACCAGCGCCGCGAACGCCTCCTGGTCGCCCTGTTGAGCGCGGGCAATCCACTGGCGCTCAGCGGCTATTTCGTCGTTCTCGTTATCGCCCTGGCTACCGCATGCCGTGGGTAGCGGAGCTTCTTGCGCCATCCGTCCAGCGTCGCCGTCACGCCGGAGGCCTCCACGTACGAAGAAATCGCGTGGATTCATCAGCATCCTCCTCCAACGTTCTGTCGCCTCGCTCATTGTATCGCGGCGCTTGCCTCTGTCGTCCCTGCTCTTCTGTCTCGTCGCAGTGTATCGTACACCCTGGGAGACCTGTGCGCCAGAGAGCGCTTTGCGGCCATCTGATTTGGCTGGTATAATGCCCCCGGCGCGCTACACGCACTGTGCGTGCCATGCGTCGTGCGGGAGTCTTGCCCGCGTTCCCCTTGTTGCTAGTTGTTGCGAGCGGAGGCTGCATCATACCATGCGCGAGCACCCGCAAATAGCGATTGATGGCCCGGCTGGCGTTGGCAAAAGCACGATTGGCGAGCGTGTCGCCCGCCACCTGGGATGCCTGTATGTGGACTCGGGCGCATTCTACCGCGCGCTCACAGTACTCGCCGTCGCCGAAAACATCGATCCCGACGATAGCGAGCGGCTCACCGCGCTGGCGGAATCGAGCAACATCCGCATCGTCACGCCCACCGTCCGCGACGGACGCCAGTATACCGTCCTCGCCGGGAACACTGATATCACACCCGCACTGCGCACGCCAGAGGTGGAGACGAACGTCTCACGGGTCTCGCGCCATCCGCCGGTGCGGGATGCGTTGAGGATCCTCCAGCGGGCGATGGCCAATAATCAGACGGTGGTGATGGTAGGCCGCGATATTGGCACAGTGGTGCTGCCAGACGCGGACCTCAAAATCTGGCTGACCACCTCGCTGGAGCAGCGCGCGCAACGACGCCACGGCGATCTGGTCGCCAGCATGGGCGAGAAGGCGCCGACGCTCGACGAGGTACGCGATGAGATCGCGCGCCGGGATGAGAAAGACCAGAAGCAGATGCAGCCCGCGCCGGACGCCTATACCATTAACAATGACCTGTTGACGGCCGATGAAACCGTCGCGCGCATTCTGACCCTGCTTCACGAGCGCGCCGAGCGGGAGGTGTCATCGTGATGAGCGCCAATACGCCTGCGTCGTCACAGCCCTCTCAGCCCGCGCGGCCATCACGATCAGCCACGCCAGCGTCGCGGGAAGATCGCGTCGGCCAGGAATCGAAGGGCTTCTATGCCTTCGCAAAGCTCGTCGTACGGCTGATAATCCCGCTGCTTGCCCGCCTGCGTGTCGTTGGCCTTGAAAATGTCCCCGCAAGCGGCCCCGTCATCCTGGCGCAGAACCATATCGCGTGGGTTGATATTCCACTGGCCTCGCTCAAGGTGCCGCGCGTCTCGCACTACATGGCCAAGATCGAGCTGTTCGGGCTGCCGGTGCTCGGCGGCATCATGCGGCTGCTGGGCGCGTTCCCGGTGCGGCGCGGCGAGGGCGACCGCGAATCGCTGCGCATCTCCGAGCGGCTGCTCGCGCAGGGGAAGGTTCTGGTCATCTTCCCAGAGGGCCACCGCAGTGGCGGCCAGCTCATCCAGGCGCACCCCGGCACCTCGCTGATCGCGCTCCGCACCGGCGCGCCAATTGTCCCGGTGGCGATTTCAGGCACAGAGAATGTCTTCAAGCGGTTTCGCCCGCTGGTCACGGTGAGCTACGGCAAGCCGTTCCACCTGGAGACCAGCGGCCCGCGCCGCACCCGTGACGATCTGGCGCGCAACACCGACCACATCATGTATCACATCGCCGAGCTACTGCCGCCGGAGTACCGTGGCGAGTACGCGCTGCCGCCAGCCGAGTCGTGAGCGAGCATAGGGGCATCTGCGATTCTATGGCTCGTCGGTGGTTTCTGCTACCGTGTCGCCTGTGTGGATGACGCCACCGCGCTCGACGGAGGCGTAGACGCCCAGGCTGGGCAGCTGCTTGCCATCGAGCGCTGGCACTGCGGGTCGGTTGTGTTCGGCCACCGCGCCTAGTATGCCGATATCCTCCGCCAGCTCACCCTGCGGAAGGGTTGGCACGACGCACCGCGGCGATGGATCGGTCACGCGCAGACGCACCTCCGCGCCAATCTGGAGTGTTCGCCCAATCCAGCCATTCTCCACGAATCCCCGCGTGCCGTCGGGCGCCTCGATCACCAGATTGGGCCGGAAGCGGCGCGGGTCTACCTGGCCGCGCGGATAGAGCGCTTGCAAATGTGCGAGCGTGGCAGTCGTCATCAGATGGAGGGGCGCGTAGTCGAAAAACGTGCCCGCTGGCGCGCCCTGGCCGATCCGCACCGATGTCACGGTATCGCGCAGCAGGAGGCCAGCGACATCGGGCCAGTAGCGCTCGATCTCCGGCGCGGGCGGTGGTGTTCGTACCAGATGCACCGCACGGCCCGTCAGCGCCGAAAGCTGGGCGCCGGCGTCGTCCTGGCTGGCCAGCAGCTCCTGCCCATCGGCCAGCACGATGCGCACCGCCCCATCCGCGGAGACGACCCGCGCCTGGCATTGGAGCAGGCGACCCCACAGCCGGGGCCGCTTGGCGCTGGCGATTTTCCCCGTCTCCTGGTCGAGGAGCGCATAGCTGCGATCATAGGCGACGCCGCGCTCGCTGACCTGCGCTGCATGCAGCGGCTCGCCCCGCATGGATTTCACCGGGTAGCGCCAGAGGTCGCGCACTCGCCCCAGCAGCATGCCAGCCCCTCTCCGATCACTCGATGGTAGCGATGCCCCGCATCAGCGGCCGAAGAAGAGCGCGAGTAGGTGCGGCCCAAAGACCAGGATGCCAATCACCACCGAGAGAATCGCGTTCAGCAGCACAGCGCCCGCCGCCACGTCCTTGGCGATTTTGGCGAGGGGGTGATATTCGCGCGTCACCAGATCGACGCACGCCTCGGCGACGGTGTTGAACATCTCCGCGATAAAGACGAGGGTGATGGCGACGAAGATCATCGCGAACTCGACCGGCGAGATGCGCAGCACCAGCCCCAGCACAATCGCTCCCGCGCCGATGACGGCATGGACGCGCGCGTTGCGCTGGGTGCGGATGGCGTAGACGAGGCCGTGGGCGGCGTAGACAAAGCTGCGCAGGAAAGCTGCGCGATCCCTTGAGCCGGGGTCAATATGGGCCGAATCGGGAAATTGGGTTGGTGATGGCGGAGTGTTTCCGCTAAAGGTATTGTGCATATGTCAGGTTCTGCCTTGGATTGTTTCGGAATGTCCGCTAGCGTCGCGCCATGATATCATGGCGACATAGCGCCGTCAACGAGTGATATGCGCCTCCGTCAGTATGGCCTCCTGATGCGCGACCATCGCGCGATAGCCTGCATCGGTTGAATCGTCGTATCCCATCAGATGCAGTAGCCCATGGGCGAACAGATAGGCGCACTCCCAGGGAACGCTGTGGCCAGCCGCCGCTGCCTGGCGCACCACCGCATCGCGTGATATCGCGATGTCCCCAAGATGCAACGGGCCATCGTCATAGTCTTCGTCGCCGTCGTTCCCATCATCGCTGCCATCGCTGCCGTCGTCAGTAGCGTCTTCTTCATCGTCGTCGGAATCGGTGAGGCCAGCGGCTCCGTGGTCCGCGCTGTCGGGCCATTGCGCTACCGCTGCCGCGTCATCCCCGCTATCGTCTCCGTCCGGCTGCCAGAGCTCGTCGGCGGGCGCCTCCACCAGCGGCACGGCGAGCAGCGGGAACGAGAGCACGTCGGTCGTCTCATCCTTGCCGCGAAAGTCGCGGTTCAGCTCGTGCAGCCCGTCGTCATCGGTCACCAGCACGCTGATCTCGACCGACTCGGAGACATGCGCGCGCTCCAGGGTGAGCAGCGCCACACGCAGCAAGTCTTCGTCACCTAGCCCGATGGCGTCCTCCAGTTTGTCGGAGACATTGCAGGCGACTTCGAGAATCACTTCCTGTCCTGAAGAGTCCTCGTCCGATGAGTTATCCAGTCCCGATGTCGAATCTGTCATGAACGCGCTATTCCTCGCTTGTTATCACGATATCTCTTCATTATCAGTGTATCATCACTCCGCCGAGTCCATGTGCTACGCAGACGGCACACAGGTGCGTCCTACCAGCCGCGCTGTGTTTCACGTGCGCGGCTCGAAACTCGGCTCGAACGAGGTTCACCAGATGGCGCGATAGGATGTAATCCGGCTTCGCGGCATGAATGCCGCGGCTAATCCCTCGGCGCGCTTATCCGCCGCCGTCAACAAGCATCCGCCCGAATGGAGAGGATGGAGCCACACTCGGTGTGCCGTCCCGATTATTACCACTCGTCGCGGCTGGACTGGCGCGGTGGTCGTCCTCCGGGAGAGGTCGGCGGGCGACGTTGCCCCTGCCCGGAATGTCCCGGCTGGCTCGGCCCTGGCGGCCGATCATAGCGTTGCGGCGGACCGCCACGCATCGCGGGCTGGCGCCCATTGCCATAGGAGCCGGAATTGCCATAGCCACCGTTCGGCCCGCGCGGGCCGCGCGGTCCCTGTCCCCGGCGGGCGCGTGCCAGCGCCTGCGCCTCCTGATAGCGGCGTACCATCTCGGCGCGCCGCCGCTGCTGCCAGAAGGCATAGCCGCCAATCCCCAGGCCCAGGAGCAGCGCGATACCGCCGATGATGACCAGCGGACTGAAACCACCGCTCGCCGCGCCCAGCACCTTGACTGTCAGCGTCGTGGTGGCCTGCGCGCCCGGCTTATCGTAGACCGTCAGCGTGACCTTGTACGAGCCCGCTTTCTGGTAGGTGTGTGAGGTCGTGGGCGTCTCCGTCGTCTGGGACGCGGAACCATCGCCAAAGCTCCAGACATATTTCGCGATGGCATCGCCATCCACACCCTGCGGCGGCGCCGACTGGCTGGCATCGAAGTTGACCGTGCTCCCGGCATCCACCTCCAGGTCGCTGGCAGCGAGCGAAGCAGAGGGCGACTGCGACTGGATCGTGATGTTCACCGTCGCCATGCTCTGCGCCCCGCGCGCATCGGTCACGACCAGCGCGGCGAACGTGCTGCCGTTGAGCGGGAATTGATGCACGACATGCGCGGTGGTCGCGGTCGTGCCGTCGTTGAAGTTCCAGAGGTATTTCAACTGCGAGCCATCGCTGGAGTGAGAGCCAGCGGCGTCAAATGTCACCGATTGGCCAATAGCCGTCACCGCCATATTGGAGGCAGCCTTGGCTACCGGTTGATTGATCACGACACTGGAGATGATATGAATCTGCGCGCTATCGAAGCTGTCCCACTGGCCGGTCGTGGTATCCAGGATCCAGGAGCCAACGTAGAAGGTGCCAGTCTTCTTGAACGTATGTGACGGGCTTTCGGTAAAGACATCGCTGGTGCTATCGCCGAAGTTCCATTTCCACTTGAAACTGCTGAGTTTCGGCGCACCCGGCACCCGGCTCAAATCCTCGGTGAAGGGGATCGAGGTATTCACCGCGTAGTCCAGCGGGAAGACGCCCTGCGGCGCGTTCTGCGGCATATCTGGCGTCACCGGATAGAGCAGCGCGGGAATCTTATTGGCCAGCATCGTCTGCGGATTGCCCAACCCACACGCCAGCGCCGCCGAGACGTCGCCCTGGGTTGCCTGACGCGCCGTGAACGCCACCAGCAGCAGCGCGCCGCCGACCAGCGCCAGCAGCAGCGTCCGCGCCATGCGCGTCACGATGGGCCGCGATCTGTTTTGCGTGATTCGCGTGTTTTGCCGGGAATCAGAGGAATCTGACTGTTGCGCTACCAGCCGCACGTATCCCTGCCCCCTCACCAATCGCATACTGCCAAACGATACGCATTTCTACCGAGTTTCACCTTTTCAACACAGCATAGCAGAAGCGCTCGCAGTTGAGGATATATCTGGTACTGGTGTCCCTTGTGGAAGACACGACATCGGGGCCGACCGTGCTGGCCAACCCCGATGTGAGAGGTGCGAGAGGTGCGAGTAATGTGAAACAGATGCGCTAACTGCGCGACGTGCGGCGCGATTCACGCACTCGCGCGACGATGGCCTTTGCCTGCGCCTCGTCCATGTTGAGCTTTTCGGCGACACGCCTGTTCAGCGCTGTCGCGGTGACGGACTTCTTGGCGCCGGTCGGATTCAGCTCGCTCATCGCCTCGTCGTAGGCGCGGCTGTATGCCGCGGGAACCTCGTTCATGCTGCGCATCAGCGTGCCCGACTCGTACGGCGAGCGGCGGACCGCCTGGCGTGGGCCAGTGGTGCCGGTCATCGCGTCGCTATCGGTGGCGTCGGCATCCAGCAGGTCATTCGCCAGGGTCGGTGGGCGGCGGGTCCACGTAGCGCCAGAGGTGTCGCTACCAGGCATACCGCTGGCATCGCTATCGGCGAAGAGCGGCGACTGCGATGGGAACGAGAGGCCACCGGCAGGCTCCATGTGCATGGATGGGCCAGCGGGCGCGGCGCTGTTCATGAACGAGGCGGTGCGGCCATGGCCGGGATCACGCGAGGCCATCGTCGGCAAATTGACGATCTTATGGGGCGCGGGAAGCTCGCCCGAGTCGTTCGCGTCGTCAGGCTGTGCAGCCGCTTGCTGCCCATTCTGCGGGACCGCGGGCTGTTCGCCCGTCTCGCCCTCGCCCGCCTTCTTGCGCCGCAAGACCTCCGCGGCCTGATCGCGGGCGGCGGCGGCCGTGCGGGCCATGCCACGCAGCTGCGCCTCGCGCACCTTGGCGTTCGTCTCGGCCTTGAGCCGCTTCACCTCGGCCTCATGCTGCACGCGCAGCAGCCGCTCGGCATGGGACTCCTGCAACTGGCGCAGGCTGCGGCCCGTCTCGGTCGGCTGGACAATCGCCCAGAAGAGACCCCAGAACGGCGGCGCAATCGAGACGAGAATCATTGTGATGCTGATATGATTGGCCTGGAGATCTGGCCAGATATTGTAGGCCCACTGGTCGGTCTTGAACTCGACAAAGCTGCCACTGCGATAGGCCAGGCTGTTCCAGGTCGTGATGGCCGTCGCCACGATGACGCCGAGCGCGCAGAAGAACGCCTGGATGCGGTGTCCCTGTCCCCAGTGCCACGGCGCCAGCACCGAGAGGAGGTAGGCCATGCCCACGACGCCAATCGAGAGGAACGAGACCAGCGCGACTTTGCCCACCTGCAAGAGCGGGCTGGCGGTGGCGGTATTCCAGCCATCAGAGTACACATAGTAGTTGAAGATGGCGTCCGGGATGTAGAGGATGACTGGGAAGATGAAATAGACCTTCACCAGCCAACCCGGCAGCGGCAGCACCTTCTCGCGGTCGAGCGCCCCTTGCTGCGCTAAAGCTGCATTCATCGTATCCACCTGAACTTCTGGTGATGTACTCTGCGCAGGCGTTGTCCTTTCGGCGGCTTGTGCCATGATATTCCTACCTCCATGCCAGAGAAAGCTGGAACTGCGGGCAATGCGCGATCCATACGCGCGAGAATTCCCCGGAGCCAGCTAGACAAGGCGCGCAGGAAGCATAGGTGACGATTGCTCCCTTGTCTAGGGGGCCATTTGTGCTACCAGCCAGCACAGTATGTCAAGCGACCTGGCATAAGCACGCTTGTTTCCTGAAAATACGCTATCGGACACCTGATAAATCTGGCAGTCGCGCGCACATATTGATGGCGCTTTTGTCCGCAGTTGGGGCTAGCCCGCTTGGGCTAGCAATCGGTAAAGTGTGACCAGAACAGACGTTCCACAATCCCGGAAACCATGGTGTGCGGCGGCCAAAACAAGCGAGCTATATCAACGGTTACAGGAACGCTGGCCGGACGGTAGGGGGATCGCAGGTGATTCTCGTAGGCGATGAGCCAGGAGCGTTTGTATGGACACGGCCGCGCAAAAAGAAGGGAAGGGCGAGATGCCAGCGCGCCCTTCCCAGCCGCCTCGCGATGATCGCCCGGCGAGTGTAGAACCAGCCGGCGCCTGTCCCGCCATGGGGATAACGGAGGCAGGCTATGGACCGCAGGGAGTGCATCCTCAGTTGGGTGGAGGAGTCCGCAATCCGACTGGCTCAGAGTATATAACGCAGCACTGCCGATTTCGTTAGGGGCGCAATTGAACAGAGAGGCATAATTCAGCAAACCTGCGGCGAAACACTTGGATCGCTCTGGTTCCCCCTCCCCGGCGCGGGGAGGGGGGAGAGGGCTGACGCCACCAGACAAAAGCCTGTTATCCGGCAACAGACCAGGCAAACTGACCGGTATCCGCCGCATGGGCGTCGCTCGCGCGCTCGCGCGCGCCATCCGCACTGACCAGTAATACACCGCTGGACGACCGCACCGCGAGACTCTGGCCGTCAGGCGCCCAGATCAGCGCGTTCGCGTTGGCGTTCGAGGCGACCGTCTTCGCTGCGCCTGCCGCGCCATTTTGCACGCGCGCGCTCATCACCGCCTGACCCGACTGCCATGCTAGCGCGTCGCTCTTTGGCGACCATGCGATGTGGCTGCGCGCCGTCAGGCCGTGCGCCACGACAACCGGTGTCTGGCCAGGGGTCACCACAATCAGCTCGTCACCTGAGACCAGCGCGGCCATCGTCGCCGAAGGCGACCAGTGAATCTGCGTGACCTGATCGATCAGCGTGGCGACCACACGCGGACTCGTCTGGTCCGCGGCAATCTCCCACACCGTCGCGCCTTTCGCCAGCAGCCACGCGCCCGATGACGAGACATCGGCGGCAGCATAGGAGCTGCCCGGAGGAGTAAGCCGAATCGCCGCGCCGCTCGCATTCGCCGAGGCGCGGAAGACGCCTGCTACCTTGCCCGCATCGCTCACGGACCAGGTAACCGTGGCTGAAGCGCCCGAAGGCAGCCACGCAAGCTGCCCTACCGCCGCAGCGGGGTCATTGGCGTCGGCCCGCGACGCCAGTTCACGCGCGTGCGCCGTGGTCACATTGTAGGCCCAGACGCTCTGCGCGCCTGCCTGCGTGGTGGACGTGTAGGCGATGTAGATGCTATCTGCACTCCAGAGGACGTGACCAATCAGTCCGCTGCCGGTGGAGTTGACCGCCGTGTCCGCCGATCCCGCCGCATTCATGACATGCAGCGTTGTGCCGCCTTCGGGGATCTGCGCCAGATAGGCAATGCGCGTGTTATCGGGCGACCATGCGACGCCATCTGCGATGGCTGCTCCGGCGGGTGTTGTCCAGAAGCCCGCCGACGGCGCCTTGCCGCTGGTCACGGTGCCAATCGCGGCATCGTCGAGTCCGTCGGCGCGAATAGTATGAAGCGCGCCCGTGCTGGCGTTGATGTAGATGACCATGTGGCCGTTGGGCGAGACACTCCACCCCGCCACCTGCGTTCCAGCCGGGGTCAAGGGCGCGGGCAGACTCGCGCCGCTTTCCGGCGCGCTCCACAGCGCTCCGCCACGCTCATAGATCAGGCGTGAGCCCGCGGCCAATGGCACGCCATCACCATTGTTCCCGATGATCGTGGTCGTACCCGTCTTGACGACCTGCTGCGGATTGGAGTTGGCGCGGCGAATCAGCAGCGCGCCGCCCAGAGCAACCACGAGCAGCGCCGCCGCCACGAGCGCCGCCGTCAGTGGCGTGATGAAGCTGCGCTGGCGGGCACGCGCATTGGCCAGCTTGATATACTCCGGTGAGCTAAAGAAGCGCTCGCGCATATCGGATGGCGGCTCGATAAACGGCAACTCGCGCACCAACTCGTCGGCGCGCCGGAAATCCGCCAGGATCGTCCGGCACCGCTCGCAGGTCGCGAGATGCGCCTCGACGCGCCGCCGCAACTGCGGATCGAGGACGTCGTCGAGGTATCCGCTCAACTCGTCCTCTGCCCACTGGCAGTCCAATTGTATTGTGTCGTTATCCATTGCTGTCACTATCACCTTAACAGTTGCCGGGATATTCCAGGCCGCTTTCGGTCACGTTCTCAATGGCTTTATGGCTTATGGTCTATACAACTTCGACCTGACATCTCTGCTACAACGGTTCCGCCGCATATCTGGTAGCGTTCGGCGCTGGCATCTTTGTACGTGTTCTCAGCGCTCACCCATAGCGCACCCAGCGCGACCATGCGCCAGCGGGACTACCGTACAACTGGCGTCTGCTACTTGCGCGGGCGAGGAGGGCGGTCGGGGGGCGTGCCAGATTCCAGCGCGCGATAAATCTCGCGGAAGGAATGGCGCGCCCGCGACAGGAACATCTTGACGCCGCTCTCAGTGATATCCAGCGCTTTGGCGATTTCGGCATAACTCAGTCCGTGCTGCGTATAGAACTGTATCGCCAGACTGTACTGTTTGGGCATCTGCTCAAGCGTTTGCCGCACCAGCTCGGCCGTTCCGATGGTCTGTTGTGGGTCGGCACGATCCACATCCGCCGGTTCGTGTTCGTGATCCGGCAACTGTGTCCAGGTGATGAGCTTGCGCCGTCGCAAGGCATCGTACGCTGTGTTGGTCGCGATCCGATAGATCCAGGCTGAGAGTTTCAGATTGGCATCCATCCGCGGGAGCGCCTTATAGACCTTGAGAAAGGTGTCCTGCGTCAGATCGTCGGCCAGTTCACGACTGCCTACGAGATGAAAGATGAAGTTGAAAATGGGAGTCTTGTACTGGTCGTAAATACGCTCGAAGGACCATTCTGATCCTCCTGAAGACCCCTCGCTGGTCACGCGCTTGTGCTCCCTCGCCAACGCTGGCTGCTGCTCAGCCACATCGTCCATTTGCGCGGAGGCACCTGGCTCGGAACGGATTGACAGGCGCATACCTTCCGGCCTCCCATGCCAGCGCCGTTCCTTGAAATGACCCGATGAATTGATGCACAACTCATCTCACAAGTATGGAACGGACGCACAGACCGGCGGTAACATAGGCCGGTCTGAATAACCGCTTGCCTGATGCGCATATCTTCCGTCCCACGCTGTGGGATGCGCCTCCTGGAATCAGGCAAAAATGAGGCGATGTCAAACACACCGTATAATGACAGAGGCAATCGTATCATGAAGCGAAACAACGGGCGTAATGGCTGCACCATTTGTCCTATCGCTCAGGTGCAAACCATTGCCCGGTGCGGCGTTCTTGTAGGTACGGCAAGGGGTTCTCACTGCAAAGCGCTGCTATTACCCGCGGAGCGCTGCCAGTGCAATACCGGGCGCTTTGCCCGCCGAGGGCGCTGCCTCGAAGTAGGCCAGCCGACGGAAGACCTCGCGTCCGGCGCGTCCGCGGGTGACGAACCACGGCGGCACAGGCACTGCCCGCCATGGCCCGCGCATCACCGCCTTCTGCGGGCGGTCGAACATCAGCGCATTGTGGACGACGCCGGTGCCCGAGCGAATATCGGAGAGTGGGTGGCCGGGGAACGCGCCCCAGGTGGTCATACCAAGGGCGAATCCCACCCCTGCCCAATAGTTGACGGCCACCGTGCCGAAGCGCAGATTGGCTACCGCCTGCTCCACCGCCGCCGCTATCGCCGGGTCGCTCAGCGATTTGGGATGCACCAGCAGCGTGACGTTGAGCGTACCCCAGATGCTCTCATTGGCCATCGCAACCGCGCGCTCGATATACTCTGGCACGCTCGCCGCTGGGAGCGCCGTCTCGGCAAAGAGACCGCAGAACGCCTCGGTGGTAAAGACGAGGTCGTCCTGCTGATCCGGCGAGACGCCTTCGATCAGCATCCAGGGAAGGTGTTTGCCATTGGCCGCGCCGAACTGTCGCGCCTCGGGATGCGCCTCCTTGAAAGCCGCATGGCGGTCGCTCGCGCCGGGGTAGTAGGCTGCGCGGGTCGGCACGCTGCCGAGCACCTTGCGCACGCCCGCCAGCAACGCCTCGCGCTGGCTCCAGCCCTCATGTTGCACGATGACACGGGTGGCGTTGCAGTTGAAGCCTGCGTTGTTGGTGAGCATGCTGGCGATGTGCTCCGCCTGATAGGCGAGATCGCTCGCGCTCCACGGCCCCGGCACGACGATGACCGGGCTGACGTTGCCCAGCTCGCCGGTGATGCGCTTGTTCAGCAGCGGCTGCCCGGTCGCCTTGCGCGCCGCGCCCTCCGCGCCCGGTCCCCAGACGATAGCGTCGAAGGTTTTGTCTGAGCCGGTGATGTGGATCTCGTCAATGCCGGGATGCGCGCAGAGATACGCGCCCTCCGCCGCGCCGCCATAGACCACGCGCAACACGTTCTGGTCGATCAGTGTGTGAAACGCTTCGAGGATCAGCGGCCCCAGGTAGGCGTTGACGGGATTCGTCTTGAAGAGCACCACCTGGTCTTCGACGAACAGCTTGTAGAGCGCGTCGAGCGGCCCGATGCTGGAGACATTGCCCGCGCCCAGCACCAGCGCGACCTTGCCCGGATGGTCCTTGTTCGCGTAGACGACCGCCTGCGTCTTGGGCAGGTCGGCCTGTGTCACGCCTGGCTCCATCCAGACCTCGGCGGTCAACCCGCCGAAGAAGAGCTTGTCATAGGTCGTCTGCGGAAAGACCTGCGCAGTCACCTGCCCGTCTGGCCGCGTCTTGACTGGGCCGGGGATGCGCGGGACGCCGCGCGTGCGAATGTCGTCGAGCGCGGTGCGGAACTGGCGCAGCTGCTTGAGCATCAGGTATGGCCCGGTTGACCATTCCTCGCCGACTCCCGGCGTGCCAGGCGCGATCTCTTTGGCGCGCAGACAGGCCTCCACCCAGCGCGGGGCAATCGCGGCGACATCGGCAATCATCCGATCAATCAGCGCGATACGTTCAGGAACGGATGTGGCCACCCATGCATCCTTCCGCGCCTGGAGTTCGGCGATGGCGCTGTCCATGGTGGACTGGTCGCTGGCGGCGACGGCACTGGTAGCCTGTGGGAACTGCGGTGATCCCTGCTGAGCGGCGATGGTCATAACTCGTCAACCTCCAACGAAGTCCCAGACATAGCGGACTGCTCACATAATAGCGCCCCAACTATATACCATCTCTACGTGGGGCGCTACATACGGGTGCACGCGGCCCTCTCCCCCTACCCCCTCCCCGACGCAGGGAGGGGCCGTAAGTGAACAACGCGGCGTCTAGAACGCATTCTGCCTCCTCGCAGGGCGTGGATGGGGTGAGGTTAGCCGCGCGGGAACGGGACGACCCAGATCCACATCATCAGCGCGAAGGCGATGCTGCCCGCGATGACGAAGAGGTGGAAGACCTCATGGAAGCCGAAGACCCGTGGAAAGGGATTGGGCCAGCGACGCGCATAGACCAGCGCGCCGATGGTGTAGAGCACGCCGCCACCGAATAGCAGCAGCACCGGCGGCCACGAGAGCGCATGCACGAAGTCTGGAAGCGCGAAGACGGCCACCCAGCCCATGCCGACGTAGAGCGTCGCGGTCAGCCAGCGCGGCGCCCCCAGCGTCAGGGTTGCCAGCGCCACCCCGAAGGCGGCGCAGAGCCAGATCACCGTCAGCAGCGTCGGGCGCACCCACCCTTCCAGCACGTTGAAGCAGAGCGGGGTGTAGGTGCCCGCGATCAGCACGAAGATATTGGCATGATCCAGCGCCCGCCAGACTTTGCGCGCCGACGGCTGCCAGCGGCCAATATGATAGAGTGCGCTCACGGTATATAGCTCGACCATGCTCAGGCCGAAGATCGCCAGCGAGACCGTACGCGCGGGATCGTCGCGACTGCGCCAACAGAGCGCAGCCGTCAGCGCCACCGAGACGATTGCCGCCACCGCGTGAAACCAGCCACGCAGCAGCGGCTTCCGCTCGGCTGCTGCCTCGATACCCTTTATTGTCGTTGTCGTTGTCGTTGTCAAAACCCGCTCTCCCTCCGAAAGATTCGCCCGGAACGTCACAGCGCATTCCGTACTCATCTATTAGGAGTGTGGCGGGTTTCAAGCGGGGCCGTTGCTGGCTAACACAATGCCGGTTGACGCGCGAATTAGGGCGCAGTACGATACATCTCACACAGGCAAGCGAGTGTGTTGGATCGACGACCGTGAGAGAGGAGTCGCCAGGATGCCCAGAATACCGTATGCTGACCTATCCGCCATCACCGACCCCGAGATCCTCGGATACCTGGAAGATGCCCGCATTCATGGCGCGCCCCGGCCAGAGAGCCAGGCAATTCGCGCGCATGTGCCCGCCGTCATCCGCGCCTTCTCGCAGGCCTGGCAGACGACGTTTCGCACCGGTGTGCTCGACCACGGCTTGAAGGAGCTCTGTCGCGTCTACGTCTCGCAGTCCATCGCGTGCGAATACTGAGGGGTGCAGCGGTCGGTCCGGTCTGGATCGGGGAGCATTCCTGAAGGGAAGTACGCCAAACTGCTGATGTTCGAGGATTCCGACGAGTTCAGCGAGCGCGAGAAGGCCGCGCTCACCTATACCAGCGCGATCATCTGGGACGACACCATTGCCGATGACGCCCTATGGGAGAGGCTGCACGCGCATTTCACTGATCCCGAGCTGGTGGAACTGGGGTTCTTTATCGCGCTGACCCTGGGCCAGCAGCGCTGGATCAAGACGCTGCGCATCGGCCACAGCGAGGTGTTGCCAGGCACGCAAGGCGGCCTCGCCCCGAACGCCAAGGGTGACTGAGCCACACGAACGCGGTTAGGATATGCCCCCTCCCTGGACTGGGAGGGGGCAACAAAACGTGTCACGCCGTGAGCGCTGAGAAGACTTCTTTGCCGTGGCGCTGCACCGCCGCGACCAGGCCGCCCTCGGACGTCAGCGCCTGAATCATCGGTGAGGGCGTCTGCGCCTGGAACTCGCGGCCAGTGGCGACATCACGCACGATGCCGCGCGCCAGGTCCACCTCCAGCTCCGACCCCTCGATGGCAAGTGTGTAAAAGGCGGGATCGGTCACGACGAGGTACGGCAGCGCCTCATTGACCAGGTTGCGCTTGTGGATGAAGGCGTAGCTCTTCGCGATGACGGCCTGGATGCCGACGCCTTGCAGCGCCCAGACGGCCATCTCACGCGAGGAGCCACTGCCCCAGCCCTCGCCCGCGACGATGATATTCGCGCCTTCACGTGCCCGCTCGCGGAACTCTGGCCGGACGTAGTAGAACGCCTTGTCGCCCAGCTCCTCCAGCTTCGTCAGGTGGCAGAACTCGCCGGGGATGATTGCGTCGGTATCCACCGAGTCGCCGAAGCGCTGCACCCGTCCAGTTACCACCTGGCTGGTGGCGTGAGTCTCTTTGGCGCCCGCCGCATGCGGCTCGATGTGCATCGCCGGCTCACTGGTCGTGATCTCCGGCAGCGGACGGTTCTCCTTGCGCCCAAGGATGCGCGCCAGTCGGTTGCGGTCTACCCGCGCCAGCAGCGGCCGTGGGTCGGCGACCTGCATCCCAAGCGAACCGGCGGCCACGGTGGCGGCGCTGGCCAGCCACGCCAGCGACCCCTCGCCCATGCGGTTCTCGAAGTTGCGGTTCTGCGAGCTGAGCCAGACCTCGCCCTTGCCCGCCTTGCGACTGGCGATGCCCAGGCACATCGAGCAATTGGGCGGATCGACGATGAATCCGGCGCGGCGATAGATGTCCCAGATGCCCGCCTTCTCCAGATTCTTCTGGATCAGCAGGTCGCCCGGCACGGCGATGCGACGGTCGGGGTCCGTTTCCTGTGGGGTCTGCCCGTCGGCCAACGCCGCCTCCAGCACCAGCCCGGCCAGCGCCAGCTCCTCCTCGGTGGTGGTGCAGGCGCCGATGAACGCGCCGTCCAGCTTCTGGCCGACGAAATCGCCGACATCGGAGACGTTATCGGGCGAGAACGGCCTGGCAATCTGCGGCGCGAGGCGGTCCAGCGCGATGGGGTAGCGGGCGACATAGGGGGCGTCGTCGTCGGCGCGGAAGTAGAGCGCGCTGTCGTTGTAGCCGCGCCGTCGGTGCGCCAACCAGTCGGCGACGATCTCGTCAGCCTCGAAGATGCCGTTCAGCCCGCCAAACTCTGCCGTCATATTGCAGATGGTGAAGCGCATGTCGGTAGTGAAGTGGTGCGCCGACGAGCCGCGGAACTCGACGCTCCGTTCGAGGGCGACGGTGTTGCGGCCCAGCTCGCCGAGCGTGCGCAGGATGATGTCTTTGCCGCCGATGCCGAAGTCGGGCGTCCCCTCATACTCCACCGCTATCGCCTCGGGCACCTCGATCCACGTCTCGCCCAGCACCATCGCCGCCGTCACGTCCGCGCCGCCGAGGCCAATCGCAAACGCGCCCAGGCCTCCGTGCGAGCTGGTGTGCGAGTCGGCGCCGATGATGACCTCGCCCGGCTGGAGCAGGTTGCGGTAGAAGCGCGTGTGCATGATGGTGACGTTGGCGTCGTAGAAGTGGGTGATGCCGCTTTCTTTGGCGAAGTCGCGCGAGAGGTTGGCCAGCTTGAGCGTGCGCGCGTCGTTGGCCAGCGTCACCGGGTCAACGGTGTGGTCCAGCGCGAGGTAGAAGCGGTCGGGGTTGGCTATCTTGGGCCGCCCCAGCAGTGTATAGGTCCGGTCCATGCCGTTCCAGGCCAGCTCGCTGGCGATGGTCCAGTCCACGCGGATGCGCAGCATATCGCCGGTCTGCGCCCACGGTCGCGGCAGCGTGACGGCGTGGTGCGCGAGAATCTTCTGGGTCAACGTCATCGGCTGAGATTTCTGCTTACCAAGCATCGCTTAGTACTCCTTTGTACTCGTTCAGATGATGGGCTATCTCTTCCTGATGCTGTATCAGTGTTCAGGGCAAAAGGTCTGTGATTGAAGTATACCGCGCCGGGATAATGGGTGGCAGAAGCCGCAGGTGGCGCTATTCGACCTTGCGACCGTGATACGGGATCGGTCCGGCAGCTGGCCCTGCGAACTCGCCATTTATGCCCAGGGAAACGATGTAGGTGGGGGTGAGCCGCAGGATAGCCGGGGCAAGATTGGGACTGATCGCTTTGCCCCCTTCAGGGACCGCCCGCACTGTGCCACGCACCTCGACGAAACGCGGCCCCTGGCCAGGGACGACATCATCGATGACAAAAGCCACACGGCCATGACGCACCGCCTCGCGATACTTTCTGGTCGGGACAATGTCGTGGCCGCCAAGATCAATGGTATCCTCGTCGGGATTGTAGCGAAAGCCCACCGGCACCACGTGCAGGTCGCCGCGCTCGTTGACGGTCGCCAACCTACCCAGGCGCTGGCTCTGAAGATATTCGATTTCGGCAGGAGTGAATCGGCTCATTATCGCATCCCTTGCAGCTCAGATCATCAGAAGAACCCCCACGTGTCGGCCTGGAATGGCCGCTACATACCCATTCTACGGCAACCGAACAAGCAGGATTAGCCGCACCCTTCGGGCCACGGCGCGCGTCATCCCATACCCTCGACCGCTATCCACCGCACTGGTTGACACTCGAACGTCTGTTCATTACAATGGCGACGGAAGGGAGATAGGGCAGCATGATCGAGAATCGTTCGTCGCCAGCGGCGTTAGTTATTCCGGTGCTCAGCTATGAGGATGTGGACGAGGCGAGCAGGTGGCTCTGTGAGACATTCGGTTTCCGGGAGCGGCTGCGCGTTGGGGACCACCGCATCCAGCTGCATGTCGGCGAGGGTGGTGGCGCGGTCATCCTGACGCAACGGCCCACGAGCCAGGGACCGCACTCCTGCCACTCGGTCCATATCCGGGTGTCGGACGCCAATAGCCACTACGAGCGCGCAAAGCGGCATGGCGCGCACGTCACGCGGCCGCCGGAGAGCTTTCCCTTCGGCGAGAGGCAGTACAGCATCGAAGATCCTGGCGGCCACATCTGGACGTTCTCGCAGTCCATCGCCGATGTCGCCCCGGAAGACTGGGGCGGCACTGCCGTTGACCTGGAATAGATAAGATAGACCTGGCGAAAGTCAGTGGATGGCGCGCGAGACCTCACCCCCCATCCCCCTCTCCTACGAGGAGAGGGGGCCAGAGAATAGCAACAGTCCTAGTGAATGACCCGCTGATGTGTCTCTCCGTGGCGCTGGCGGGAGCGGACGAGCGCATGGCCGACGCGCCGGGTGTTGTGGATGACGTCAATCGTCTTGGCGATGCCGCCGAGGATGGGCACCAGCGCCAGCATGCTCAAGAGAAACCCGAACTTATCGCGATGATAAATGTCGCCGACCATATCGCGAATGGAGCAGATGTCACCGACGACCGGCGTGTAGGCCAGCGCAACCTGCGTGATTGCTCCGGCAAGGCCAAGATCGAGCGCGAAATCGCCGAGTAACGCCCCCCGTAATATATCGGTGAAGAAGCCAATAATGCCGCGTCGGCGCGGGCTATAGACAGACGAACGCAACGGTACCGGAGCGGCGGTCTGGGCCATGGGCAATAATCCCTTCGTAATGCGATATAGCTGCGCGGTTGCCCTTAGCATATCAGCAGATGCAAGCCTGTTTGTGTCTTCTACGCAACGGGTGGACTCAGAGTTGCCCAACCGTCCTTAGTTGTGAGGCGCGACACTGGCGGGCGACGGGGCATCGTCGGGCAATAGCTCGTACATTTCGGCGTAGAATTCGCGCACATAGGGTGGTACTAGCCGCAGGTCGGCCATCATGCCGCTGGCCATCCCGGCGTACATCTCCCAGTCGTTGCGGTCCACTAGCATGCCCGGCCAGTTCTGCTCGGCGATACCGTGGATGTAGCCGTAGGTAAGCTGCTGCATGCGCTGGTAGCGCGGATCGGTTTCCTCGGAGAGCCTGATGGTCGCCTCGATCAGCGCGTCTTTCAGGCGCGGGCGGCGCTCTTCCCACCAGGCATGGGCCAGCTCGTGTATGGCGGCCTCGTACTGCGCGGTATAGAGGAAGACGGCGTAGCGGTCGGGATACCAGAAGCCGCCGCCGTTGGTGCTCTCAAGGTTCTCCACCTCGAAGGTGATGGCGCTGTGAAACCAGGCTTTGGCGGCGTCGGTATACGGGAAGGTGGTCAGCACGTCGTCGAGGTAGGCGGCGACGGCGGGGTTGCGCGCCGCCGATATGGGCGAGGAGGCCGCCTGGGCCAGCCTCTCGCGGGTGTGCTGCCAGAGCGCGCGGATGCTATTCATCTGATCTTCCTGCCTGCTGAGATCCCAGTTTGGTTACGGCGTTCATAGCAACGGTGCGAACTGCGACCGACTCTGGGTCTAGCATGAGTTCCTCGATTCGCTTGCGCACTATGCCTGGCAATGGCCGCTCGAATTGGGCTAACGCCCAAATGGCTCCCGCTCGAACCTGCCAGTATGGCCAATTCAATAATTCCGCTAGCTCCGCTAACACGGCTGGAGTCTCTATGTGACGTTCGATCACCATTTGCGCAAATAAGGAATGCACCATGCTGCTTAGCAGAGGTCCTGGCGGCTGCCCGGCAAGGATAGCTTCTGCCTCTCGGGCAACTACGTGTAGCGCATCGGGATCCCTGAGAGCCAGAGCCTCAGCAGCGTGGCCAGTAAGCGCCGAATACAGGTCGCCGCACATTCGCTGCAGGAGTTCCATGGGAATCTTGCGGCTTCTGTCCGCAGCGACATCGAGCACCGGGCTAAATATGCTACGCACTGCCATCTCTGGGTCTATGGTAGGTCGTGGCCTGTTCGCATGCTGCGGGCGTGTGTCCCTATCCCTGGCGACGATTTCCTCTGCTCGCGCGCGCACGTCATCTGGAATCGGCGCTGGATAGTTGAGTACTGCAGTAGCCGCCTGAACCATCGCCATATGGTCATCCATACCCGCGATCAGTGCATCAAGTGGCGCACGTTCCCCCAATTTACCAAGCGAATTGGCGGCTTGCTGGCGAATACGTAAATCGCGAAGTGTATGCCTATCCATCAAAATGCTGGCAAGTATGTCGACAGGCGCACGAGACCCCATCAGCCCCATAACCTGTACGGCGACGGTCGCAATCGTAGGCTCAGGCGCACGCTCAAAGAGGTCTATCACCGCCTCGACCGGCATGGTATCCGCATGCGCGCCGAACACGCGCGCAGCTACCCGCAATGCCGCCTCATTGAAAGCGCTTGTGTCGCGGATGGTATCCAGGAACGGCTGCAGCGGCAATTCAGGAGCTAATGGCACAAGGGTATAGCTAGCTGAAGTGCGAGCGTCTTCAACCTCGTCGTAGAGGGCGTCTATGAGCCTATCAAATGGCGCATTTTTACCAAGTGCGCTGAGGATATTGATGGCAGCCTTCCGCACGTCTGGATGCTGCATTGCCTCTCGATGCAAAGCCTCCAACGAATCGTCGTCCGTCTCGGCTTCATCCACCTGTCTGCTGACAAGCTGCGCCCCGGTAGCCCGAAAGTTCTCTGGTAGACCTTCGATTGCAACTGGCTGCGCGGTCGATTCGATATCTGGAGGCGGAGTCAAGCCCTTCCTGAGATTCGGTCGCATGCTGTCTAATACAGGCAACGCTGCGAGGAGTGTTACGGGATACACACGCCCTATAGGAAACTTCAGCATCGCAGGCGCTGGAGTAAACTCATCCGGCGTGGGCCGCCCGTATAACGACCCGCACGCCCAATGGTGTTTGCCTACCAACACATTGCGAATCAGCGAAGGCAAAGCTCCACTCAAAGGACGTACATACATGATTGTCCCATGCCGCCCTTTGATCTCTAGTCTGGTATCATGCCAATCCATGGCGAGAACCTGAGCGGCAAAGTCGGCCTGTGGCGTATGTGACATCCGCGCCTCTGCATTCTGAATCGGCACTGAGCAGTTGCCCTATCCGGCTTCCCTGCTGCCCTACTCCTCCGTTACTGGCTTTTTCTTCTTCGCCGTCGGGAATTTCTTTGGATCGTACCAGCAGTCGTAGCAGCGGTCGCGGATGGATGCGCCGGTTGTGGGCTGCTCCAGCGGGGCGTGCGTCACCGCGCCATCGCTGCGGGACTCGGCCACCGCGCCGCTGGCATCAATCTTCTGCGTGTAGAGGTGGCGGTCGTCGGAGGTGAGGCAGCGGCCTGTCTCCAGCTCGAACTGCCAGCCGTGCAGCGTGCAGGTGAGGACGCCATCCTCGATGTGGGCGAAGCGCGTCAGGTCGGCCTTCAGGTGCGGACAGCGGCGCTGGATGCGGTAGCCGTTGGACTCCCACAGCGTCTGGACGGGCGCCTTCTCGGCGTAGTAGCCCTCGGCGTATTGCAGCCGCTCCATGCTCAGGCACTTGAAGAAGTTGTAGACGTACTCGTTGTAGGCGCCCTTGCGCTCGGCCTGGAAGCGGCACGAGAGGAATAGCTCGTTGATCCAGTCCTCGACATGGCGGACGATCAGCGACTCGATCAGGGCGGGATCGAAGCGGAAGAAGTAGTCGTACTCCTCACCCTGCCAGGGATAGACTTTGCGCATGTGGAAGTCCAGCACGAGCTTGGTCTCGCCACAGTCCAGCACGACCAGGCTGTTGATGCCCGCGGCGGTGAGGTCGGCCTTATCCATCAGCGGCTCGAACCAGTCGCGCAGCTCCGCGAGGATATCCACCTGGCCGCGCGGCCACGACGCCTTGATTGCCGCGATCTCGTCACGATTGCGCGCCTGGTAGGCGTCCAGGTAGGAGCGTTTATCGGTGAAGATGGCGCTCACCTGGTCGTCGGGCATGGGATGGGTGACGGTGTAGCCCTCTTTGGTCAATTCGCCGACGCTGCCGGGAATCATCAGGTGGCCGTGGTTGTGGCCCTGCGACCGCATGAATTCGAGAAAGACCGTCTGGTCAGGGAAAATGTTCTTCGGGTCGAGGTCGAAGTCGTTGAAGCCGTAGAGGTCGTCGTCGAGGAAGCAGGGCGGCCCGGCGGACGGGATGGTGTGCGTCGCGCCGATCTCTTTGACAAACCGCAGGGCGCGCGCCATCTGGTTCTCGCGCTTCTTGCGGCCAAGGGCGTCCATCATCTTCTCGGGATAGAGGTAGACCATCGGGTACCAGATCGCGCCGGAGAACTGGAGGAAATGGGCGTCGTAGGGGCCGAAGTCGGCGAGCACATCGAGGTCCACCGGGCGCGAGTCGTTCTGGTTGAAGATGCGCACTTCGCCGTCATCCACGCTGAGGCCGGAGTCGCCGAGCGGGCCATCGGTGGGGGCGATGGCGGCGGAAATCATGAGGCGCAGGCCGTCCACGGTGACGGGGACGCCGTTTTTAGTGCGCAGGAATTTGGTGAAGCCGACCTCGCGCAGGCCGCGTTCGAGCAGGTCGAGCGGGTAGTCGGGCAGGAGGACGGTGGTCTCTTTGGAGACGTGCTGGCGCAGGAATTCAGGGTCAAAGTGGTCATGGTGCAGGTGCGAGACGAAGAGGTAGTCGGGGTTAGCGATCTTCGCCCGGTCGATGCCTTCGTTGCTGGGGAAGGGGAACCAGGAGGCGAAGTAGGCGGTATTGAACCACGGGTCGGTGAGTATGCTGCCGTGGCGTGTCTCGATGAAGAGTCCAGCATGACCAATGAATGTTATCCGCACGCACAACCGTCCTTTGGCGAAGTCCGTTACGATGCCACTGGCGATGATACCAGCTATTTCAGATACCGGGATGATACCGTGTCGCGATGCCCGGCGCATGTCACAATCCGCTCACGCGCCGTCCCGTGTTGCCTCGCTCAGTATCGGACGCCGGGCGGAGGGCGTCAAGCGGACCCTTACCGCCCCGCCCTCTCCCCCGGCCCCTCCCCTAAAAGGGAGGGGAGCCAGAATCCAGAGTGCGGAGGGCGAGGTGAGTGGTGGAGCGGATTTGCGGCATGAATGCCGCGGGTAAGGGCCAAGGGGCGAGCTTGGCGTGTGGCGAGCGGGCCGCAGGCTGAAGCCCTGCGGCTACTCCCAGGTGTACAATTCCCGCTGCCCGGCGGATATTCGGCTGATTTCAGGATTAGCCGTGGCGCTTTAGGCCACGGCCCGCACGCCCCGCCACCACACGCACCCTACGCGCGCATCCCCGTCGGCCAGCTCTGCGTATGAGGGATGTTCGCGCCCCATTCAGCCGCGGAGGTGGACCTGGCGGTGGGGGAGCGACCAGCCGTGACGGCGCAGGCGCGCATGGAGCATCATCCAGACGGCGACGGCGACGAGTGTGATGGCGAGGTTCGCGCCAAAAAGCAGCAGCTTGGGCGCTTCGGCAATCAGCGTCAGGTCGAGGATGTTGAGCAGCAGCGAGAGCGCCAGAATGGCTGCCAGCACGAGCGAGGAGCGATGCGCAGCGGTGAAGGTCAGCCGGAGACGGGTGGTGTTGGAGAGCAGCGGATGGTGGAAGGAGCGCGCGTAGAGGCGTTCGAGGCGGGAGGGGCGCCTGGGCGCACTGGCTTTCAATCGGGCGGCGACGATGCGGTCTATCGCCTGCTGTAACTCGCGCAACTCGCGGCCCGTCAGCGGGAACGGCGGCGGGTCGGCAGGCGTTGCACCGCCTTTCGCGCTCCCTGCGCTCTCCAGGCTACAAAGCCAGTTGGAGGCGCGCTGCCAGGCGTCCGCCAGGGCGGGTGATGCCAGTTCGGTCGGTGTGACCTGTGCCAGTGAGGTACGCAATGCCCAGGCGATATCGCTCCTGCCGTCGGGATTCAACGAGTTGCCCACATCTGCCGTCCCTTCCTGCACGCACTATGTATGTTACGCTGGCGACCCCCTCCCCTAACCCCTCCCCCTTGCAGGAAGAGGGGACCAGAGTAGGTCGCGTGTCACTCTCGATAGCCTTACTGGTCGCCGAGCTCTTCGCTCCACTCTGCCAGGATGACGCGGGAGAGCAGTGTCTCGACCATCCCGCGCTCTTCGGGTGTGGCACGGACGCAATCGAGCAGGCGGAGAATCCAGCGGCCCAGGCCGTCTTGCAGCCCCGGCAGCGGACGCCGCCCTTTCTCGATATGGCGCAATGTATCGAATGGAATGCCCATGCACGCCTCGATCTCGGTCAGCGTCACCTCGGGATGGCGCTCGCGAATCTCGCGTAGCAGGACGACCAGTGGATGGCTGCTCCGCGCCGCGTTGCCGTTCATCTCCTTGCTCATATCACCAGTATAAGGCAGCCTGGCAGTGAGGGCAACGCCCCCGGTTGGATTCCATTTTGTCAGCACAGCGGGAGAATCTACCGTACAGATACGTACGCGGACGCTTTTGTACGGTGACGGGGGCAACTGGGGGATATAGTACGGATGCAAGCAGCACACGAGGCATTCCGATTGCTGGCCTGAACGGACTTCAGCGGGCGGCGAAACCCGGGCGCGTAGACTTTGCTGGAGCGCCAGATAATCCACCAGGTGGGGGGCGAGCGGACCTCGGATGGTGTTGCCGGATGGTTATGAGGACACGTCACCGCAGAGAACAGGGAGGCACGCGACTATGACAGATGAGAAGAAGCAGCGCGGTGGCTGGTTCCGGCGCAAGGGGCGCGAGACCGCCTCGACGCCTTCAGCGCCACAGCCCGCCAACAGCGGCAAGCTGGCGCAGTGGCTCACGGCCTGGCAGGAGCGCATGGATAACGCGAATCGTCGTCGTGACCTGGCGACCCGGCTCAACCAGGATCTCGCGGGGATTCTGGCGACCTGCGCCGAGCAGCAGAAGGCGCTGAATCAGCGCAGCATGCGCACGCAGGTTCAGCTCAGCATGGCGCTGGGCCGCCTGACGAGCATCGTCCACCAGCTGGATACGACCCGCGCCGTCTGCGCCTACCTGATCGAGGCGACGCAGCCACAACTGCCCGCTGTGGCGGTGGCGGCTGGCACGAACGGGGCCAATGGAACCTCAACTCTCGGAGCGTCGCCGTCGCGTCCGCTGGTGCTGAATGGCAACCCCAGCGGCCCGCTCGCCGCGCCGGTCGTGCGCGATCTGGGCCGTGGCGGATTCAAGCGGATGGCGCGCGATCTGCAGCAGGCATTCCGCGAGACGGAGCAGGCGACACAGGAGATTCTGCGTCCAATTCAGATGCAGGCTCTCCGTATGCCCGAGGTGTACGCGCTCGCCAATGCGCTGGCCGCGCTGGAGCCGCTGATGACATGGCTGAATCAGCGCTGCGAGGCGCTGACAGCGACGTACTGCGCGCCCGCGAACGACCAGCAGCCCGGCACTCCTGCGGGCAGGCGGAGCGATTTCTGGCAGTAGGCCGGACCTGTTAACGCTCTCCATCACCATTCCTTGACGGATGGCGGTGGGGAGTTTTTTGTGGGGGCGGCCCCCTCCCCTGACCCCTCCCCGTTGCCGGGAGAGGGGGACCAGAACCAGAAGCAGAACCAGAACCGTCGCCCTCTGGCATGCTGGTCGCCAATGCCCTCTCCCGGCAAGAGGGAGGGTGGCCGAAGGCCGGGAGGGGGCCGCCTCACTAGCGGCAGCAGTCATAGGCTAGACGCAGCCAGACTTCGATTTCGGCGTCCACATCAGCCGGGGTGGTGAGGGCGACGCGGCGGTCGATGCTGCCGCTGCCGAAGTTGGTGGAGGCGGCCAGCCGTCCCGCTGGCTCGACGCCGGGCAGGACCAGCCCCAGGTCAACGCGCGTTTTGGTGGAGGGCTGGATGAGCGCGAACTGTTTGGCGCGGGCAAAGGCGACGTAGTTCTGGCGCGTCTCGATGCGCACATCGTCGCCGAGCGCCTGGACGTATGCCAGCACGCGAGCGAAGATGGGGCGTAACGCCGCCTTCGCGCCCGCATATTGCGCGTCGATCAACTGCTCATCGGTCGGCGCGATATAGTCGGCGGGCTTGAGCGCCTCCGCCGCCAGGATGAATGCGGTGCTATGCCCCAGGCCATACTCGCGCTTGAGCCAGTTGACGATCTCGCCGTTCTCGCTCATCCCCAACTGGTCGATGGCCTGCTCGCGGGTCAGCGCGACCCATTCATCGAAGCTGCGCCCGGTCTTCGCGGGCAGATTGGCAATCACGGCGCGCATCATATCCTGGGGGCTGTTTGGCATCGGCTATATCTCCATCTCTATGATCTACACTGAGATACTCGCCTACCAAGCATAACACGGTTGCCTGTCTCTGCGAGGAATCCGATGGAACACCATGGAGAGATAACTTTCCGCGAGGTGACTGGCGATAACTGGCGTGAGACGCTGGAACTGAGCGTGCGCCCGGAGCAGCAGCGCTTCATCAGCGACTACGCGCCCATCGCCGCCTTAGCGCTCGCTAAGGCGTACATCCGCCCCGGCGACATGACCTGGATACCCTACGCCGTCTACGCGGGCGCCACGATGGTGGGATTTTTTGCGCTGGCGTATAGGCCGGAGACCAACGACCAGTACTGGCTCTTCCACTTCTTCATCGATCAGCGCTATCAGGAGCGCGGCTATGGAAGGGCGGCGATGCAACGACTCATCGAACTGATTGGGCGCGTTTATTCGCAGTGCCAGACGCTGCATCTGACAGTTCACCCCGAAAATCTCGCCGCGCAACGGCTCTATACCGCCGCGGGATTTCAGCCGACGGGCAGCGAGCGCTGGGGCGAGCCGGTGTATTGGCGTGCGGTGGGGTAACCTCTCCCCCACCGGGCAACCGACCAGTGGGGGAAGGAGATGCAGAGAGAAGTGGCGAGCGCTATTTGTCTTTTTCGGCGCCAGTGAGCACCGCCTGGGCCGCCGCCAGCCGCGCCTTGGGCACGCGGAACGGCGAGCAGCTGACGTAGTTCAGACCGACCTCGTTGCAGAAGGCGATGCTGTCGGGGTCGCCGCCATGTTCGCCACAGATGCCGACCTCCAGATCGGGATTGGCGGCGCGGCCCTCCTCGAAGCCGATGCGCACCAGCCGCCCCACGCCGTCACGGTCGAGCGTCTGGAACGGGTTCGTCTTGAGGATCTTCACCGGCTGGTCGAGTCCCGGCTCCTTCAAGCCTTCGACGTATTGCAGCAGGAACTTGCCCTCGGCGTCGTCGCGGCTCATGCCGAACGTCGTCTGGGTCAGGTCGTTGGTGCCGAAGCTGAAGAAGTCGGCGACCTGGGCGATCTGTCCGGCGGTGAGCGCGGCGCGGGGCAGCTCGATCATCGTGCCAAACTTATAGTTCACCTTGCCGCCCAGCTGCTCGCTCATCTCCTTCGCCACCGCCTCAAGCTGGCGGCGCACCTCGGCCAATTCGGTCACGACGCCCACCAGCGGGATCATGATCTTCGGCTGGAGCTTGATGCCCTCCTTCGCAACGTTGGCCGCCGCCTCCAGAATCGCGCGCGTCTGCATCACGGTGATCTCGGGGAAGATCAGCCCCAGACGGCAGCCGCGCAGGCCAAGCATCGGGTTCATCTCGCGCATGCCCGCGATGGCCTTGAGCAGCTCGCGCTTCTTCGCCAGCTCCTCCGGGTCTTTGCCGCTGTCCTCCAGCCGCGTCACCTCGACCAGCGTCTCCTCATAGCTCGGCAGGAACTCGTGCAGCGGCGGGTCGATCAGGCGGATGACGACGGGATAGCCCTCGCCGGTCTCCGGGTTGCGCATGGCGCGGAAGATGCCCTCGAAGTCCGAGCGCTGGAAGGGCAGCAGTTGATCGAGCTTCGCCTGGCGCTCCTCCGGCGTCTTCGCCAGAATCATCGCCTGCACGATGGGCAGGCGCTCCTGCTCCATGAACATATGCTCGGTGCGGCAGAGGCCGATGCCCTGCGCGCCGAACTTCACCGATCTCTCGGCGTCGCGCGGATAGTCGGCGTTGGCCCAGACGCCCAGCTTGCGCACCTCGTCGGCCCAGGCGAGCAGCGTGTGCAGGTCGTGCTCGGCGTCGTAGTTGGCCTCGATGGTCTTGATCGCGCCCTGATAGACGGTACCGGTCGTGCCGTCGATGGAGATCGTCTCGCCCTCATGCACCGCCAGCCCGGTCGCCTTCACCTCAAACTGGCGCTGCGCGTAGTCCACGCGGATGCCCTCGCAGCCGACGACCGCTGGTAGGCCCAGCCCGCGCGCCACCACCGAGGCGTGGCTACCGGTGCCGCCCTGGCTCGTCAGAATGCCCTTCGCCACCAGCATGCCATGGACATCGTCGGGGCTGGTCTCCTGGCGGACCAGGATGATTGCCTGGCCAGTCTTGCCCGCCGCCTCGGCGCGGTCGGCGTCGAAGATGGCAGCGCCCACCGCGGCGCCCGGCGAGGCGTTGACGCCCGTGGCCAGCTGGCGCTTCTCGGCGACGGCCTGCGCCAGCGCATCGGGGTCAAAGCGCGGCAGCAGCAACTGGTCCACCTGATTGGGGTCCACCCGCTGCACCGCCTCATCTGAGGTAATCAGCCCCTCGCTCACCATGTCTACGGCGGTCTTGACGGCGGCGGCGGCGGTGCGCTTGGCGGCGCGCGTCTGCAGCATGTAGAGCCGCCCCTGCTCGATAGTGAACTCCATATCCTGCACGTCGCGATAGTGGCGCTCCAGCCGCTCGGCAATCTGCTCGAACTGCTGGTAGACCTCGGGCATCTCCTCGGCCAGTTTGGCGATGGGCGAGGTGTTGCGAATGCCCGCGACGACATCTTCGCCCTGGGCGTTGACCAGATAGTCGCCGTAGAGCTGCTTCTCGCCGGTGGCGGGATTGCGCGTGAAGGCGACGCCGGTGGCGCTGGTGTTGCCCATGTTGCCGAAGACCATCGTCTGAACGTTGACGGCGGTGCCGAGGTCGTGGGGGATCTTGTTGAAGTTGCGGTAGTCGATGGCGCGCTTGTTGTTCCAGGAGGCGAAGACCGCCTCGATGGCCAGCCGGAGCTGCTCGATGGGATCTTCGGGGAAGGGCTTGCCCGAGGCGTCGCGCGCGATCTGCTTGAAGTCTTCGACCATCGCTTTGAGCGCGTCGGCGGGAATCTCGGCGTCGTTGGCCGCGCCGGTCTTCTCGCGATACTCGGTGATTTTGTGCTCGAAGGCGTCTGGTTTGGCATCCAGCACGATCTTGGAGAACATCTGGACGAAGCGGCGGTAGGCGTCGTAGCAGAAGCGCTCGTCGCCGCTACGGGCGATCAGCCCCTTCACGGTCTCGTCGTTCAACCCCAGGTTGAGGACGGTGTCCATCATGCCCGGCATCGAGAACTTCGCGCCGGAGCGGACGGAGACGAGCAGCGGGTTTTCGGCGTCGCCGAAGGTCTTGCCGGTCTGCTCCTCCACGACACGGAGGGCCGCCTGGGCCTGCTCCCACATGCCGTCGGGGAACTGCTTATCGTTGGTGTAATACTCGTTGCAGGCCTCGGTGGTGATGGTGAAGCCCGACGGCACCGGCAGGCCGGCGTTGGTCATCTCGGCGACGCCCGCGCCCTTGCCGCCGAGCAGCGCGCGCATCGAGGCGTTGCCCTCGCTGAAGAGATAAACCCATTTGCGTGGTGATTGCTTGACTGCCTGATCCAGCGTTGATGCTGTCGTCCTGGCCATGCGATAGTCCTCCTGGCTTGTGCGTGCCGCCCCCTCCCCCTAGCCCTCCCCCATAGGGAGAGGGGGGACCAGAGCTTGGAGCAGCGTTGTGGCGATGTATTTTTGTCTCGCCCTATTATAGCCAATAACGGTGTATGGCCGGGCTATCGTTGCTCTTTGGCGAGGCGAATGATGGCGGCGAGGCTGCGCTCAACGTCGGATTCAGTGGTGGCGTAGGAGGACACGCTGATGCGCATGGCGGCGCGCCCCTGCCAGACGGTGCCGCCGCACCAGCATGTGCCGTCCCGCTGCACGGCGGCGATGACGCGACGGGTGGTTTCGTCGTCGCCAAAGGCCACCAACACCTGATTGAAGCCCACCTCGTTGAGGACATCACAGCCCGCCGCGCGCAGTCCCTCGGCGAAACGGGTGGCGTGAAGGCAGCAGCGCTCGACCAGCTCGGCCACGCCCGCGCGCCCCAAGGTTCGGAGCGCCGCCCATATCTCGACGCCACGCGCGCGCCGCGACGATTCGGGCGTGTAGTGCATTGGATCGCGCTGGTCGGCGGTGGGCAGATAGGCGGCGGTGGCTGTCATGGCGCTCCGCAGGGCATTGGCATCGCGAACGAACGCCAGCCCACAATCGTACGGCGTATTCAGATATTTGTGCGCGTCGGTCGCCCAGGAGTCGGCCCCGGCGAAGCCCGCCATCAGCGCCGCCCGTGTTGGAGCCGCGGCAGCCCAGAGGCCAAACGCGCCATCTACATGCACCCATGCGCCCGCGCGCCGCGCCCAGGGCAGAATCGCGCCCGCAGGGTCGAACGCGCCGGTGTTGACGTTGCCCGCCTGGACGCAGACAATCGCCGGGCTGGTGATCTCTGGCAATGCGTCGGCGCGCATGCGCCCCTGGTCATCGACGGGAACAGTGACGACGCGGCTACGGCCCAGCCCGAGCAGCGCGAGCGCTTTGTGGAGCGTGGTATGCGCCTCGGCGCCGACGACGACAGTGATGGGTGGCGCGCCAAAGAGGCCATCCGCCTCGACATCCCAGCCGACGCGCCGTAGGACGGCATGACGCGCGGCGGCCAGCGCGGTGAAGTTGGCCATGGTTGCGCCGGTGACGAACGCGCCACCGGATTCGGCGGGCAGGCCAAGGATATCCAGCAGCCAGCCGAGAGCAATCGTTTCAAGCTCGGCGGCGACGGGAGACATGACGTACAATCCGGCGTTCTGATCCCAGGCGGCGGCCAGCCAGTTCGCGGCGACGGTGACGGGCAACGAGCTCCCGGTGACGAAGCCGAAGTAGCGCCCGCCCGCGGTGGCAACGGTCGCGGGCGAGCCAATCTCGTCGAGCAGAGCGAACACCTGCTCAGGTGGTTGGGGCGTTTCGGGCAACGGGCCGCCAAGCACGGCGAGGCGCTCTACCGCTTCGGGTGGCGGGGCGACGAGTCGCGTGTCAAGCTCGGCGCGATAGCGGATGCCGCGTTCGGCGGCCAGCTCGAGCAGGTCGGATGTTGGATCGGGATTAGGCATGGATGGATACCTCATGATGGTGGGGACAATGTGCTGAAGGCAGGTCAACCCGTTACAGCACCGACCCATGAATACTACAGTGAGTAGCGGCCACCGTTTTCCGCATGTGGTTTTCCTCTCACGTGATGAGCATTCTACCTCATCAGTAAATCAGTAAATCAGTAATTGGGGGATGGAGCGGTTGGTTGAGATTGTCTCGCATCCTCCGGACCTCATTCCGGGGTGCAGGTCATAAACGCGCAACGATTCACGGAGATTGGTCTGAGTAAGAATGCAGAGAACGAGCATTGCTACCGATTGGGGCGACGACTCAACCTACTATAACGTAAGTTCGGGGTAAGCAAATGCCTTTCAAGCCAGAGGGCCATTCAAGGCGAAGGAGATGGCGTCGTCTTGTGTCATGCTCGATCCGATCCCCCATTGCTCCGCGAAGGTCGGCTCATCCAGGTGAGCATGCGCGGCCTTGACCACCTGATCGAAGGCATCCTGTTCTGCCGGGGGCAGTGGGGTCTGTGCCACGACACGTAGCGCAGCAGCAGCGGCACATAGCCTGGTTGTATGTTGGTAGCTCCCTTCTGCACAGACCGTGGCAGCGACACCCTCCAGACACCAGGCGATATATGTGGCACTGCCGAGCCTCTGGTACAGTGCCAGACTTTCCCGGTAGCGTGTCTTCGCACGCGCATAGTCCTGCTGTTGGCGGGCCACATGACCTAACAGGGTAAGATTGTTCGCAATGCCCCAGGTCATGTCCATAGCCCGCACATCAGCGAGGGCTTCTTCCAGGAGTTCGGTAGCACGCGCGAGATCCCCGCGCCTTCGCGCCAACTCACCGAGATTGAGCAGGGCAAGTGACAACTGATGGCTATCTCCTGCATCCCTTGCCCGTTTGGCGGCCTCGTAACTCGCAGTAAAGTAGGTGGCAGCCTCATCTTCCTTCCCAGCGGCCAGCGCGATGGCACCGAGCAGTGCCTGCATGTTACTGGTTCCGGCCTGGTCTCCTGTACGCTCGGCCAGCGCCAGGGCCTCTTCAGCCAGGGCGATGGCGCGCTCGCTTCTGCCGAAGTGCATTGCGAGACGCGATGCGTAATAGAGTGCTTTACTGCGGACGGGGGGCGAGGCAACCTGCACTCCACGCGCTTCGTCCAGCGCCAGCATGCGTTCTAGCCAGAGGGTTCCCTCACTCATCTGGCCGCGTTTGATCCAGAACGCTCCAAACCACGTTGCCAGCCGCAGGCCGAGTGTTATCTCACCATAGTCATAGGCCCACTGCAGCGCTGCCCGCCCATTGGCAGATTCCCGTAGAAGGTCTGCCTCGCGGCGCTCCTGGCCCGATCCCATACGCTCCGCTTCCTCGGCCAGCGTCGCGTAATACTCCGCATGCCGCCGCTGGTAGTTGTCCGCCTCCCCTGCTGCCCGCAATTGTTCGGCCGCATACTCGCGAATCACTTCAAGCAGACGATAGCGTGGGGGGGGCATCTTCCGTCGTCTCCATCTGGGCCAGACTGGCATCGACAAGCGCCGTGATCGCCGAGAGTCCCTCATCGGGCGCTGTGGGTTCCTCACCCCCACAGATGACCTCTGCCGCTGCCAGCGTATATCCTCCGATGAAGATGCTCAAGGCGCGGAACCAGCGCTGGTTCGTGGGAGAAAGGAGGTGGTAGCTCCAGGCAATCGCTTCCTCCATGGTTCGCTGGCGCTCGGGCAGGTCGCGGGCGCCTCCACGCAGGAGGCGGAGCCGATCCGAGAGACGTTCGAGCACCACGGGAAGGGAAAGCACTCGGACATGTGCCGCTGCCAGTTCGATGGCCAGTGGCAGCCGGTCCACCTGGTCGCAAATTGCCACCACAGCGGGCTCGGCGGCGTCAAAATGGGGCTGCACCCGCTGCGCTCGCTCCCGAAAGAGGGTCACGGCGGCGGCTGGCGTTAAGGGGGCTAGCGCCAGTTGCTGTTCGGCACGCAAGTGCAAGGGCACACGGCTCGTGACGAGCATCTGTACGCGCGGACAGCTCACCAGCAGGTGGGACACAAAGTCGGCTGCAGAGAGCACCTGCTCAAAATTATCGAGGAGCAGCAAGTACTGCTTGTCTTGAAGGAAAGCGCGCACTTGCTCAGGGAACGTGTGATGAGCTTGTTCACGGAGTTCCAGCGACTGCGCCACCGTCTGTGGGACGAGCGCTGGATCACGTAGAATTGTCAGGTCAATCCAGGCAAGGCCATCGGGAAAGTCAGCGCGCAGAGTATGCGCAAGCTCGAGAGCGAGCCGGGTCTTGCCGACACCGCCTGGCCCGGTCAGTGTCAGCAGGCGTGCACCACGCTCTCGCATGAAGCCAAGCGCCTGGGTGACCTCTGGCTCCCGTCCAAGTAGCGGCGTAGGCGGAAATGGTAGTACCGACAACGGAGCGAATTTCGCATCATCTAGCGACACAGCGGGCCGAGCGGCGGCAAACAGCGAGGCTCGCTGTTCAGCAGACAGGTCCATGGCCTGCCTCAGCAGGTCGAGCGTGTCATAGTGCGGTGCACGGCTGAGACCCCGCTCCAGGTCGCTGACGGCGCGTGTACTGAGGCCAGCGCGTTCAGCCAGCGCCTCCTGCGTCAGCCCGGCTGCCATGCGATAGCGTTTGAGTAGCACCCCAAAGGGAGTCGGTTTCATCGCCTTTACCCTATTCGTGATCTGCCGTCATAAGCGACTCATAACCTGGCAACATCATACCTCAGGAGAACGACTGGAAAACTGTGGGGAAACCGTGGGTCTTCTTCATGGTGCCAGCGCGCACGAGCGGGTATCCTTGCAGCGCAAGGGCTGCCCACCGTCGTTACACACGCAAAGGAGCAATTCGTATGTCGGCAGAAGAAAACAAGGCTACCGTCCGCCGCTTCTATGACGAGGTGATTACTAAGAAGAATCTGGCCGCCCTCGATGAACTGATAGCCTTCCCATACGTCAGCCACGACTTGCCCTCTGAGCGGGAGGCGCTCATACGCTTTATCAGCGACTTTTACTCGGCCTTTCCTGACGGGCGGATTGCGATTGGGCAGGTCATTGCCGAAGGGGATACTGTCGCCCTTCGCGCGACCTTTCATGGCACCCAGACCGGCATGTTTCACGACATTCCGCCAACGGGCAAGGCCGTCGCGGTCCCGGCCCAGGATATGTATCGAATGAGTGAGGGAAAGATCGTGGAGCATTGGGGTGGCCCTAACCAGTTGAGTCTCCTGCAACAATTGGGCGTTATCCCACAGATGGGGTAGGTTGGTCTATCAAACAGATGTTATACCAGTTCGTCTTGGGTGGTTGTCCTGGTCGCAGATGACCTGAGGAGACCGCAGCCCAACAGCCTAGGGAGTTGCACTGATGCAAGCGTGGAAGGGATGGGAAGTGGCAATGCTCACCACCAGGGCGTTCACCTGGGCTGAGTGGTGCGCTGGGCAACAGCGCACCCTGCGCACCCTGCAGGACGAAGAGCGCGGCCACTACCGGGTGCGGTTTACTGACAAGGAACTGGCGCGCCTGGCATTCGTGCGCTGGCGCTACCAAGCTGGCCACCTCGGGCCACGCGGTCAGGACAACAGCTGAAAGCCAATCGACATGAAAACTCACGGGCCAAGAGATCTGACCTCGACACTCGGCGTGAGATTTAGGAGTCAGGAGGGAGAAGTATGCATGCGTGTGCTCTTTCGGCTGTGGCCCGAGAGTCCTGCCCGGATGGTTTGCGCGGTGAACTGATCCGTCCAGGCGACATTGGCTACGACAAGGCCCGCCGGGTTTGGAATGGGGCGATTGACAAGTACCCTGCGCTGATCTGCCGTTGTGCTGATCGTTCCGACATCACGCGGGCGCTTGAATTCGCTCACCAACACGATCTTCCCGTCGCCGTCCGGAGCGGCGGCCACAGCTTTAGCGGGTATTCTGTCTGTGATGGGGGGATCGTCATCGACCTTTCGCGGATGAAAGGCATCCGGGTCGACCCGGTGAAACGGGTAGCTCTGGCCAAAGCTGGCCTCACTCTGGGCGAATTCGTCCGTGCCACGGAGGCATTCGGGCTCTTGACGCCGACCGGAGCTGTCGCAGGGACGGGCATCGCAGGCCTTACCCTTGGTGGTGGGCATCGGCTGGCTCATGGGCAAGTACGGTTTGACCGTTGATAACATGCTCTCGGCCGATATCGTCACTGCCGATGGGCGCATACTGGCAGCTAGCGAGACTTCACACCCAGACCTGTTCTGGGCCGTGCGGGGGGGAGGCGGGAATTTTGGCATTGTGACTGCCTTCGAGTTCCAGTTGCATCAAGTCGGTCCAGTGCTGGCTGGTAAGGTGGTCTATCCGCTTGCGAAAGCGCGAGAGGTGCTGCGTTTTTATCGAGACTACACCCAGTGCGCTCCCGATGAATTGACAGTCTATGCGTCCCTGATTACCACGGCAACTCGTCTACGGGCGATTAGCATCAGTCTCTGCTATTGTGGACCCCTGGATGAAGGCGAACGTTTGGTTGCACCGCTGAGGTCGTTCGGTACGCCTCTAGCCGAGACGATTCGCCCGCAGTCGTACTTCACCTTGATCACACAGGCCAATGCGGGAGCGCCAGACGGACGGGCCTACTATCAGAAAGCCTCTACGCTTTCGACGCTCAGCGACGAAGCGATCGAGACGCTTGCCAGCTCAGGCGCCGCCTGCACCTCCCCATATTCGCAGGTGCTGATTCAACATATCCATGGAGTGGCCAGCCGGATTGGTCCAACTGAAACGGCTTTTGCCCTGCGGAATGAATCGTATCTCGTAAGTCTGGTCGCCGCCTGGGAGGCCGGGCCAGCCGATCAGCACAGAGGGTGGGCAGAGACGTTCTGGGAAGCATTGCAACCAGACGCAAGCAGCGGAGTCTACGTCAATTTTCTCAATGACGAGCGGGATGGTCAGGTACAAGCCGCCTATGGTGTCAATTACGAGCGGCTAGTCGCGCTGAAAAATATCTATGACCCCACCAACTTCTTTTCATGTAACCAGAACATTCGGCCGAGGGTGGAGCAGGTGGGTCCATTGACCGAAGAGGGGGCATCCAAGCAACTGGTTCGGAATCTGCCTGCTCTGGACATGGCATGATTAGCCCGAACTCACGTTACTATAGTAGACTGCCGATTTATCGACGTATGCTACCTGGTCACTTACATGGATGCGCCAGGGACTGTAAACTGAGGCAAAGTGTAAGAATAACACGGATGGGGTCGGCCAAGAATAGCCTTTCTTCACACCCTGCTCGAGTAGCTCATGCGAGCTTATGAAACGCATCCAGTTCTGAGATAGAAGGCTATCCGATGCGGGCGTTTTGTCCATAACATGCTGACGTTGTACCACGTATATGTGAGGTACGCAGATGAGGGGCAAATAGCGGGCATGTGTGGGCAATGATGTGATTGATCCGGCTTCGCGGCATGAATGCCGCGGCTAATCCCGCCTGTAAACAGACGAAACCGGTACCACTCGTAGCAAAGGCCGCCGATCCTTCCGTTCGCCTCGTTGCCAGAAACGACGGTAATGCCGTGCGTCATGTCGAAGCCGCACTCGGAGACGGCGATCAGCCCTGCTGACCAGCCCAGCGTAGGACACGCAGGGCGCGCAGCGTGTTCCAGCGGCTTGGCTCGCCCTCGGCTGTACCCGGCTCGGCCTCCAACTCATAGGGATGTACATTCTCCCGGATCCAGCGCCCGTCCGCGGCGCGCCTGGAGGCGACGAGGTCAATCGCCTCAGCCAGGCGCGGGTCTGGCGTCACGTTCGCGCTCCGCAGGTAGTCGAGCCCACGCAACACATCGTAGTGATAGCCGGTGGGGAACGAGAAGTGGCTCCAGGCGGGGTCGATCACGTCGCCGCTGGAGAGGCGACGCAGCATGCGGCGCTCGAGGAGGTACTCCTGCCCCCGCTCCCGGGCCGCCGTCACTGCTGGCGAGCCGCCCGTGGCCCGCTCGTGCTCCAGGAGACCCTCGAGGACGCAGATCGTGGTGTGGAAGGACCCACGCGTCGAGCCGCTTTCCTGTTCGCAGTTCCACCCGCCATCGGCCATCTGCTCGCCCAGAAGCCGGTCAACGATACCCTGCACATCCTCGCCAAAGTAGGAGCCGACCGCCACAACCCGTCCGTTGACGCACGGCTCGACCTCGCCGACAAACAGGGGCTTGCCGTGCCAGGCGGCGTCCTGAGGCAGCACGCCTTGCCACGTCACGTGTTCACGGATACGGGCGACCGCACGCTGAGCCTCGGCGCTCGCCGGGCCCAGCCCCATGTCGTGCAACAACAGCAGCGCCCGTAGAGTTACCCACTCAGGGTTGGACGTACCGACACCCCAGTACCCATCGGTGCCCTGGCCGCTCAGCAACCGGGAGCCCCAACCCTCCGTCGCGACCTTCGTGCGCTCGGCCGCGACCTCGCCGGGAGAGGCGTCGGTCAGGTCACGCAGCGCCTGCCAACGGATCGATGGGTCGGAACCGAGCAGCCACCGTATGACCGAGATCGGAGGCTCCGGGGCTTGCCGTTTGGATGGATTGATCGCCATCTGCTGGTCCTCCATACGTGAGTTCAGAGACACTGTTGGTGGTCCAATGGGAATGACACTCACTTCTTCTCGGCCATAGGAATCTGGCATCCGCCCAGGACCCACCAGTTGTGGGTTTGAATTCGCCTTGCCGCAACAGCGCGCCACAACCCATTGCTCAGGCGAACGCCGCTGGAAAACGCGAGTGGACGATCATCGTTCTGGCCGTCCACTGGATGATGCGGGATGTTCGCGCTGGACGCGGCTATTTGGTGGCGGTGGCAGTTGTGGCAGGCGCCGTCGGCGCGGTCGTCGGTGTCGAGCTGGGCGCGCTGCCGCCGGGCACCCAGGCTACGTTCGATTTGAGTGTGCCGAACACATCCTGGATATCCGCCTCAGACTGGCGCGAAGCGATGGTGATGCTGGTGTTGGAGATCGCGCCGACGCAGATCATCGTCTTGCTGTCCTGCGCGCTCTGGATGCACTGCGTCTTGTTGCTCATGCCCTGATGGAGGGGGGCCTCGGAGAAGCTGACCGGGCCAATCTTCGGCACCACATAGGTGATGCTGAACTGACCGCCGTAGATCGGGTTGTGGATCGAGCCGCCCGCCAGCGCCAGGCAGGTGCCCTCTGGCATGCTCTCCGGCAGGTAGGGGGTGAAGCCAAGCTGGTCCTTGACATCATCCCAGTTCGAGAGCAGCTTCTGCGCGGTGGTACTGTCATCCTGGAAGGTGATGAGCGGACGGTCGCACCAGGAGAGCGATGCGAGCGACTTCCCGCCACTCGCCGTGGCGCCATCACCGCCAAACGGTCCACACCCGCTCAGCGCCAGCGTCAACAGCAGCAGCCCCAGCGCCGCGCCTCCACCTAACCAGCGTTTAACACCTACGCCCGCGCGGCCCATCGCCGCCAGTTGACTACCTGCCCGATTCCGCACAGCACCAACCCTCACTAATATAACGAGCACTCGACACGATGTCATATGATCATTTGCCTGATTCAGCCTGAACAGCGGCTCTCTACCTAAATGACGAAGCGAGATGATGAGCCTTACCTCTGCCCAGGCGGAAAGTCCTGTGCGAAAACTCGCAGCGGTTCCCACTATACCGTGTCCCTGGCGAAAAACGCTTGCCAGAGGTGACTATCCGCCTATTGGCGCATGCTCATCATGCTATCGTCGGCTACCGGCGCGCGCGCTGCCGCGAAGAATTGCCGCTGCCAGCGGGGCGCCGGACGCCGTTGTTGGCGGCGGTTGACTGACGGCTGGCCGTCGTCGACGCCGGGCGAGATGTGCCACCATTGCCATTGCTCGCGCGCGGGCTGACCGTAGCCAGATTCAGGTCCGGTGCGGGCAGACCACGCTGCTGCCAGCGATTGAGCGCCAGCAGGAAGGTGGCGAAGGTCAGCAGATGGACAACGGTGCACCACTCGCAGAGTGTATGGAGCAAGACAATCTCGGCGTAGACGAGATAGAGCACGAAGGCCATGCCCGCGATGCCCCAGAGCAGATGCGCCCCCCGCAGCCGGGATGGCTCGCGGCGGTTGCGCCAGATGGCCAGCAGCGCGACCAGCGCCATGCCGCCGCTGACGATGAACCAGATCATGCCCGGAATCGTGATCGGGATGCTGCTGCCGAACAGGACCGAGTTGCCGCTGCTGGTGACCTTGTTGCAGTTGACGACGCCCGTCGTGGAGCAGAAGGCTACCCCGACGCCCTGATAGTGGATGACGGTCAGGTAGATGGAGATGCCCAGGCCTAGCAGGGCCATCAACAGCATCGCCACCAGGCCAGGCGCGCGCTGTACCAGCAACAGCAGACGCGCGCCGGTCTCATTGGATGATCGCTCGACTGGCACTTCCGCCATGGCTATTTTCCTGCCTTCATATCGCTGATGATCGACGGAATCGGCGCGGCGGTGCAGACGTTAGCGGGTTTGTTGTCGGTCATCTGGCAGATCGCCGCCGTGAGGAAATTGGCGTTGGCGACGATGCTCTGCGTCACCGAATTGTTCGGGTCGTTCATATTGTCGGCAATCTGCTGCCAGGTCAGCCCCTGCATCTGGTCGGGAATGAAGGCGGCGCCAATCTGGACGTACTGGTTGCCAACGCTCAAGAAGGGAATGGCCCCAGCATTCTGCGAGTCGATATAGGGCGGCGCGTTATACTTATCGAAGACCGCCTGCTGGTCGCTGCTCAACTTGGCGAGGGGATGCTGGTTGCGATCCGACGTCTCCATGCCCTGGAAGTTGAGATAGTCGCTGGTGTAGGTAGCGCCATGGAAGGTAAAGGTGCTGGTACTGGGGTAAACGTCGGTGCTGCTCGACTGCATCAGCGTCAGCCCATTAAAGGTGCCGAAGCGGCTGAGCGCCACCACCATTGACCAGCGTTCCGCCGCGCAATACGGGCAATAGTCGCCGCCGACGTAGAGGAGGATGGGTTTGCCGTTCTTGTCCTTGTTGACAGGTGGATTCCCCTGTGTCGCCTTGAAGGGATCGGCGATTGTTCCTTTGCCCACCTTCTCGAAGGTGGACTGGCTGACACCGGTCACTTTGCTCAGCACCGACGCGGGCACAGGGCTACCAATGCTTGCCGAGCCTGATGTGGCATTGTGGGAGATGGCAAAGAAGACGGCGATCAGCAGCAGCACGGTGACGACCGCCGCGACCATCGGCCACTGCCGCCGCAGCCAGCTACCCTCCAACGAACGCCGCCGGTCGGCCGCCGCGCGAGCCGCCGCATTCCGCGCGCGGGCCGCCGCGATACGGTCGCTCTGGTTCTGTGCCGCAGAGGCGCTGCTCTTCGCCGTAACTCCATTCGATGTTCCGTTCGCGGATGCCGGTTTTACCGCTGGCCGCGCCGCTGTGGCGGTTGCGCCTTTTGCTCCGCTCGATGAGCCGCCAGACGCGCTACCAGATGAGCGATGTGTCCCACTACGATTATTCCGCTTCTTTGCCATGCGCCAGATCCTCCACCAGCGTATCCTCGCGTATCCTCGCTGCGTGCGGTATCGCGAAAGCGCGAGACATCCCTGTGCTGCCAGTTGCTACACCGAAGAGATGATACGCGCTGCCATAGCTCTCCATATTTCCCATATTACCGCCATTCTATCATAGGTATCATTGGAAAACTCTAAGAAAGAGCGTATTGGGTAGGGCGAACGCGCCTTCACGGCTCTGTATGCGCAAAAACACTGGCGCGATCGCGATGGGCCAAAAGTATTCTCACTGAGCCAAATCAGGCGCACACCTGATGGTGGGGTATACGTTGGCGCGTTATCATTGGCAAGGAATAGCCAGCGCACCGAAGCTGCTGGATGTGATACAGCATCATCTCGCTGTGAGCTACGGATGCCGCATACGTGAGTCAGGAGAACATGACCTGTGTCTGTCTGGAATACGCGCCCGCGCGCCCGCATGTTGCCCGCATTACTTGCCTTGAACCTGGCTATGGGGCTGGCGCTCGCCGCTATCGTCTCCGTGGCGCAGGCGCCAACTGCTGCCGCGCACGCGAAGTATGAAAGCTCGGTTCCAGCGTCAAACTCGACGGTTACCGAGGCGCCGACCGTGGTGACGGTACATTTCGCTGAGGAAGTCAATCCGGCAGGCAGCGACCTGATTGTCTATGATACAAAGGGGAATAAGGTTAGCACCGCCGCCGGGCAGGTAGACACCAACGACGCGAAGACGATGACCGTTCCTATGGCGGGCAATGACTCAGAAAGCTACATGGTGGTCTGGCACACGGTCTCGCTTGACGATGGCGACGCCGCGGTTGGCGCGTTTATCTTCAATGTTGGCAGCACAGCCAAAGCAGGCGATGGCGGCGGATCGACGACGACAACTGGCGCATCGGCCGCAGCGGAGAGCGCATCATCGGGCATACCCGGCTGGGTGGTCGTGCTGGTGGGGGGGCTCGGGCTGGTTGTCGGCAGCGCGGGAGCGTTCGTGCTGGCAGGGCGACGAAGCCAGCTGAAAGGGTAGGGCGGACCTCTCCCCCCAGCCCCCTACGAGGAGAGGGGAGGGGGAGTCGCGCAGCGAACGATGCGTATTGAGCTTACAAGGCGTGGAAGAGGAAGGATCGGCATGGGATGATATTCGGCGCATTGCCTCTCTGGCTCGCGTGGAATTTTGAGCCGATACCGCTGATTGCGGTGGCGCTGCCCGCCATCGCTTATGCCTGGGCCATCAGCCCGGCGGGGTTGCGCTGGTATGGCCGCGAAACGCCCATCGAGGCGAAGTATCCGCGCTACTTCTACGCGGGCATCGTCGCGCTGGCGCTGGCGCTCTTCTCGCCGCTCGATATCCTCGGCATGCATTTCCTGCTGACCGCCCACATGATTCAGCACGTCTTCTTCTCGGTCATCGGCCCACCGCTGCTGCTGCTCGGCATCCCCGGCTGGATGGTCGAGCCGTTCTTCCGCGGCGCGCGCGCGCGGCGGGTGGGGCGCTTCCTGACCCATCCTTTTGTGGCATTCGGCCTCTATAACCTCAATATGTGGGTCTGGCACGTCCCGTTCCTGCTGGACGCCACGCCATCGGGCGGCGTTATCGCAGCGACAGAGCTGCTCGACTATGCGCTGCTGCTGGGGGCGCTGCTCGTCGCGGGATTTCTGGTGTTGCCGCGCTTCTTACGCGCGGGCAAGTCCACAGTCAGCCTGGCCGCCAGCGTGCTCGTCTTCGCGGGGATCATCGCGCTGACGGTCGTGGGGTCGCTCAGCGTGGCGAACTGGCCGGTCTCGTCGCAGCCACATAACCCCATCCACACGCTGATGAATCTGATGTTCATCGGCACGGCGATCCTCTACTGGTGCCCGATTCTGAACCCGGTCCCGCAACTGCCACGCATCACGCCGGTCTTTGGGATGCTCTATATGTTCATCAGCACGCAGCCGATGATGGCGCTGGGCGCGCTGATCGTCTTCTCCGGCCAGCCGCTCTACAGCATCTACGCGGGCGCGCCGTCACTCTGGGGCTTCACGCCGCTGGGCGATCAGCAGCTCGCCGGGCTGATTATGTGGCTCATCATGGATATCCCGCTGATCGTGACGATCACTATCCTCTTCTTCCGCTGGATGGCCAGCCAGGAGCGCGCGCAACGTGAGGCGGAGGCGCTGGCCCACCCCGAGGACGAGCTCATCTGGCAGACCCCGACCCATGCGAGCGCGGGCAGCAAGACTGGCGGCGCGGAGTAGCCGGGCAGGTGTATCATGGCACTGGTGTATCATGGCACTGGTGTATTCGCACCATGTGAGCGAGTACGCGGCTGTGGTAATGATGTCCATAGGCGATATGGCGCAGGCATGCGGGCGGTTAAAACTGCGCCTCAATGGCCTGCGGCCACGAAGTCCGCCCCCGCGGACTCACCAGACCCTATCCCACCTGAGTCGTCGGTTGCGAGGTGATCTTCTGCAACCCGCGCAGGCAGGTTTCGTGGCGGAGCGTAGCGAGGCCGCTCAGGCGCGGTTTTAACCGCCCGCGTCTGGAAGGTGCCCCACTTAGATTTCTATGAACCGCATCAGCCGCAAGTGCTTAAGTTGGGGGAGGCGTCTTATGTCGCAACAGCCACCATCGGTGATGGAGTCGCAGCCGGATGCGGATCCTCCCCAACAAGCCAGGCCAACCATATCCCGGCGAACGATGTCATGGGTCATCACGGGCGCGCTGGTCGTCGTCGTCGTCGCCAGCATCTTCATCTTCAACGGGCTGGCGAACCGGGCGACGCAAACGCCGTCCGGGCCGTCGGGTCTGCTCGGCGTTGATCTGGGCAATACACCCGCGCCGGATATGACGCTCAAAGACCAGAATGGTCAGGTGGTGCAGCTCTCGAAGCTCCAGGGCAAGCCGGTGGTGCTGATGTTCTTCGATTCGCACTGTCCGCATGAGGAGTGTCCGCTGACGGCGGTGGGGCTGGCGCAGGCCTACAAGGCGCTGGGGAAGCAGGCCAGCCAGGCGACATGGGTCGCGCTCAGCGTCAACGCCGCCGATACGCCCGCGTCGGTCGCCACATTCCTGAGCCACAACGGCGTGACTTTCGATATCCATTACCTGCTTGGCACACAGGATCAGCTCTCGCCGCTCTGGAAGGCCTACCACATCGTCTCGGTCCCAGACCCACAGCTTCCGGGGGTGATTGACCACTCGACCTACGTCTACATCATTGACCAGCAGGGACGCGAGCGGGTAGTGCTCGATGCCGGGCCAGGAATCGACCCGCACCAGATCACCAATGACGTGCAGTATCTGCTGGCGCACTAACCCTGATATTGACACATGCCAGCCCCGCCCTGCGCCGAATGCGCCGACACGTCCCGTCCGCTGGCGCGTGCTGCCTTTGCTGGCTTACGATGTGTTATACACCTCGGCCATAAATGGCCGGAGTAATCCTGGACATCGGCCCTTGCAGAGAGGGTCGGCTTCGCGGCATGAATGCCGCGGCTACTGCTATCCGTGGCGCGTGCATCTCGGTCAAGAAGCGATATGTGGCCGCTGGAAAACCTGATAGATTTGGCGACGTGTAATTCATAGGGGTACTACTGGGTACTGGCGGCAGAGAAGCGACTTATCTATGACAGCGCGGGGCGAGTAATGAGAGCAAACCATTCTTTTCTGGCGATACGACGCCTTATGATACGGGTTCTTCTGGCAGTTGGCTGTGGCGTTATCCTGGCGCTGCTTGCGTTCTCCCCGGTTGGGCCAGCCGCCGATCTGCTGCCGGTGGCTTCGGCGCATGCGGTGCTGGTGCGCTCCGATCCCGCTGCGAACGCGATTCTCGACGCGCCGCCCTCGCATGTGGTGCTGTGGTTCAGCGAGGATATCAACCCGCTGACCTCGCGCGCCGTCGTGGTGAACACCGCCAACCAGGAGGTGGACAACAAAGACGCCCACGTCAGCGACGACGACTCGAAGCAGATGGTCGTCACGCTGCCGCTGCTCAAGGCGGGGACATACGTCGTCGTCTGGCGCACGCAATCCGCCGACGACGGCCATATCGCCAGCGGCTCGTTCATCTTCCGCATCAAGGCGCCCAATGGCGAGGTACCGCCGATCCCTTCGACGCTGCCCACCGGCAACATTCCCGGCGGTGGCGGCATCGGCAATGCGTCGTCGAGCGGGCTGGACGCGCCGGGCATCGCCCAGGCGGTCTTCACCTGGCTGGCGCTGCTGGGCATGGTCTTCTGGGTTGGCGGCGTCATCTGGGAGACGTGGATTCTGCCCTCCGGGCTGACGCGCGACGGCGCGCTGCGAGAGGCGGCGCTGGCGGCGGAGGGGCGTTTCCGGCGGTGGGCGCCCATCGCGCTTGCCCTGGTGCTGGTGGCGGATATCGGCATGATTCTGGCGCAGTCCGCCGAGCTGGCAGGCGACTTTTCTGGCGCGGTCTCGCCGCCACTGCTGCGCGCGGTGCTCTTTGGCAGCCGCTTCGGTACCTTCTGGTGGATGCGCGAGCTGGTGACGCTGGCGGCGCTCGTCCTGACTGTGGTGGCGACACGGCGCGGTCTGCCGTTTGGCCGCCAGCAGCCGATGGACGGTGTAGAGGAAACCGCCGAGGGTGGGGACGCCATCACTAGCTGGGGACATGAGCTGCTGCTGACGCTGCGCAGAATACCGCAGCTGCCGGGGCGGCTAGTGGCTGGGCTGCGCGCGCGCACGCTGCTGGGCGCGGTGATGCTCGTGCTGGCGGGCGCGCTCATCGTGGCGTTTGCACTCTCGGGCCACGCCGCCGCCGTCCCCGCCAATGAGCTTGCCTATGCGCTGGCGGTAGACATGTTCCATCTGGTCTGCAACGCGGCCTGGGTGGGTGGTCTGCTCTATATCAGCCTGATCTTCGTGCCCGCGCTCGCCCATGTGGATATGCGCACCCGCGCCCGCGTGCTGGCGCTGGGGCTGCCGGAGTTCGGCGCAGTCGCCATCCTGAGCGCGTTCCTGCTCGCCGCCACCGGTACGCTCAACACCACCATCCATATGACCTCGATTGATCAGTTCCTGACGACCGCCTATGGCCGGACGCTCTTCGTCAAGATCGAGCTTTTCCTGCTGATGGTGGGCATCAGCGCGTGGCACGCCTTCCGCGTCCGCCCGCAGCTGGCGCAGGCGCTCGCCAAACAGGAGGCGATGGCGTCGGTTGGCGGTGGCAGCCCCGTCGCAGTCACGATAACAGCCAACGGCGCCACCAGGATGGACGCCCGCACGGCGGCGCATGGGAGTGGCAATGGGAACGGGAACGGCGGCAAGGGCGGTGAGCGGGTCGTGCGCGAGCTGGCGGTGAAGCTGGAGGACTGGCTGCGACGCGAGGCGATGCTGGGCGCGGCGGTGCTGCTCTGCGCGGCGCTGTTGGGCGCGTTCGCCGCAACGCTGGCGGCGGCCCCGACCTCTGCTGGCGGAACAACCACCACGCCCAGCGGCCCATTTTTGCAGACGCAACAGGCGGGCAACTACGCCATCACGCTCAACGTCGTCCCGGCGAAGTTCGGCGACAACACGTTCACGGTGACGGTGAAGGACAACAAGGGCCAGCCGGTGACGGGCGCTATCGTCACCATTACGACCAATGACCTGGATATGGATATGGGCCAGGAGAGCGCGCAGCTCAAGGCCGTTGGCGCGGACCAGCCGGGGGTCTATAGCGGCCCCGGCGTCCTGTCGATGGGCGGCCACTGGGAGCTGGTGGTCAAGGCCGTGCCACAGGGCGCGTCACAGCCGCTCACGGCGAGCTTCAAGCTGACGGTGGGGTATTCGTGACGGCTGGGACGCTATCGGGGTAATACTGGTTTGGCCTCGAATGTTGTCACTGGGGCCACCGCCCCTCCCCTAACCCCTCCCCCTTTCAGGGAGAGGGGAACCAGAGGCAGAGCTCAGAGCGCGTTTCTGGCATGCTGGCTTTCTGGTTTCTGGCTCCCCTCCCGCGTCGGGGGCTGGTGCGCGAGCCGAGAGGCTCGGAGCGTGCGCAGCGGCAGCGGCCCACGGGCGGACTTCGTGGCCGCAGGCCATCCAGGCGCGACTTCAACTGCCAGCCACATTCATCCACTAATGGCCGTGGCCGTGCAGGTGCGCGTGCGCCGACTCGCCGGGATCGAGCTGGCAGTAGAGTTTGCTGCCGTCGCAGCGGTCGCAGTCGCGGCACTCGAACTGGAGGGTCGAGTGGCCGATAGAGTAGTCCTTGCGCAGCAGCGCGTTAATCTTGACGCGCAGGGCGTCGCAGGCGCTAAGCGGACGGTCGATCACCTGGATATGCGCCGAGAGGGCGCGCATCCCGCCAGCGATGGACCAGACATGCAGGTCGTGCACCCCGCTCACGCCGGGGATTTTGCCCAGGTCGCGCAGCAGGTGTGTCACATCAACATCGCGCGGCGTGGACTCCATCAGAATGCCAATCGTCTCGCGTAGCACACCCCACGCACCCCAGGCAATCAGCAGCGCGATGGCCAGCGATATAATCGGGTCGACGGGATACCATCCCGTCAGCGCGATAACCACGCCGCCGACGATCACCGCCGCCGACGCGCCCACATCGCCGAAGACGTGCAGCATCGCCGCGCGCACATTGACATTGTGCTGTCCCTGATGGCGGAGGCGCAGGCCGATGAAGAGGTTGACGGCCACGCCAACCGACGCCGCGACGAACATGATCCACGGCGTCACCTGCTCTGGCGCTTGCAGCCGATGGATCGCCTCAAAGGCGATCCAGACGACGATCGCGATCAGGGTGATGGCGTTGGCGAGCGCGGCCAGAATGCCGACGCGATGGTAGCCATAGGTGCGGCGGTCATCGGATGGACGCTCGGCCTGCCCGGCGGCGAACCACGCCAGCCCCAGCGCCACGATATCGGTCAGCACATGCCCGGCGTCGGAGAGCAGCGCTAGAGAATGCGAGGCAAACCCGCCGACCACCTCAACCAGCAGCACCAGCGCGGTCAGCGCGAAGGCGGTTCCCAGCGCGGCCTTTGGGCTGGCGTGGACATGGGTGTGATTGTCGCCGTGGCTGTGTTGTATGGTGCGCGCGCTCATAGCGCCACCTCTTTCACCAGCTCGCGCTCAGAAGCGGACCCGGTAGCAGACTCGGTAGCGGGCGCTTGCGGCAGGCCAGGGAAGAAATCGAGGACGCGCTCAAGCCCGTCGTGTTGCTGCCCATCGTCCTGAATATGGTGCAGGCAGACGGTCAGCAGAATGCGGATATGCAGGTCGTCGAGGCTATAGAAGACCAACCGGCCCTCGCGGCGGCTCTTCACCAGCCGCAGACGGCGGAGGACGCGCAGATGTTGTGAGACGGCGGACTCGGTGACGCCCGTGATCGCTGCGAGATCGCAGGTGCATAGCTCCTGGCGCAGCAGTGAGAGCGCGATGCTGACGCGCGTCGGATCGGCCAGCGCGCGGAAGGTGTCGGCGAGGGCGACCTGCGAGCGCGCATCCGGCAAGATCGCGCGGCCACGCGCGGTACGCTCGGGATCGGCGCCCGGTGTCAGGCAGATCTCGTCCGTCGCATCCATCGCATCCGTCATATTGTCCGCCATCGTCGCGGCCTCTACCCGGCGCGCAACGGTGCTACGCCTCCGTGCCATCGCTCTGTCTCCGCTCTCTAGTCTGGAAATCGCATCCGACGATTTAGAGATTACTAAATCATTCTACCATAGGGAACGTTGATTTTCAATGCGTCTCCCATCGCCTATCACCGCCCTGGCGTGTTGGCGACGGCGGCCTGGCGCATGGTAGGATGCGGCAGATTGTTATTCACTCGCTGGAGCGTACATCATGAGCCGTTCGCACCGGCATCACCCGTTTCGCGGCATCACGACCTGCGAGAGCGAGAAGGACGACAAGCAACTCGCCCACCGCGTCTATCGGCACACGATCCGACAGCGGCTGCTTGCGGCGCGCTATCCACTCGATCCTCCTATGAATGCTACGCTGGCTGAGTCAGATGAGCCATACGCCGAGGTGGCTGAGTTTCTGCCGCACTGGCGGGAGTTCTCTGACCCCTGGGCATGGGGCAAAGATGGCCGCTGGCGTTTTGATCCCGCGCGCTACCCGGTCTATCTTCGCAAGTGAGCGCGATAACGGCGTCCTCCAAATCCGCAATCAAGGCGCTAGCCCGCGTGCGGTATGCTATGGGCGGAATGTTCTCAGTGTCATCCGTGCTCATAGTTCGCGCAGTGGAGGAAACGCTCGTGGTCGTTCGTATCGCAGACATGTCGCTCCGCGCCCTCTTCGTCATTAACCTGATCCTGGGGCTGATCTTCTGGTTCAACGGAGCCGGGCCGCGCTGGCTGGTGCTGATTCACATGCTCGTCGGCATTCTCTTCGTCGCAGCGATCTGGCTGCTGGGGCTGGCGCAGGGATTGCAGAAGAATGGCAGCCTGGGGCTGGTTATCGGCACCTTCGTCGTCGGGCTGATTATCGCGATCTTTGGCCTGATTCAGGAGGGCCTGCTGCCGTCATCGGGCCACTGGGTCATTGAGGTGATCCATCTACTGCTGGCGATTGCGGGCATCGGCATCGGTGAGGCATCCGCCGCGCGCTACAAGCGTGGCGCAGCAGCCGCATCGGCCAGCGCGGCCTAGCCCCACATCACCGCCATGGCAATGCCAGCCACAACGATGACAACGATGACGCGCGTCCGGGCGGTAGCGGTCGGCAACCGGATCGCGCTGCCAGCAACCGAAGAGGCGTTCGTCGCCGAGTTGGAGCGCATCGTCAGCCTGGGCGCGCAGTATCTCTCGCCCAAGCAGCCTAACGTGCTCGTGCTGGGCGAGATGCTGGGGCTGCCCGCGGCGTTTGCCGGGCAACGGGCGCTGCTGGCTCGCCGCGCCGCCACGGCCCGGACGGCGATGGCGGAGATGGCGGCGGGATTGCTGCCACGGATGATGCGCTGCCGCCAGATGTGGCCGGGCATCTCGCTGCCACGGGCGCTGTTGCTGGCGGCCACCGATGCGCTCTATCGCCCCTTCGCCGAGACGCTTTCGCGGCTGGCGGCACAGTACCGCACCCATCTCGTCGCGACGACGCTCGCCCCACGGGTGCATCGTTCTGACGACCCGCACGATATCGCCCGCTGGGGCAGGCGGGGCGCGCCCGCGGTCTATCTGCCAGCAGGGCGGGAGGTCTATAACGCCGCGCTGGTCTTTGGCCCGGATGGCGATTTGCTCCAACGGGTTAACAAGGTTTATTTGACCAGCCGGGAGCGCGAGATCCTGGACCTGACACCGGGGCTGCTGAGCGATGCACGTGTGATTCCGACGGCGGCGGGCCGGTTGGGCGTCGCCATCAGCCTGGATGCGTTCACGCCGGACTATCTGCGCCATCTGGATGCGCAGGGGGTCGAGGTGATCTTGCAGCCGGATGCGAACGACCAGCCGTGGGCAGCGCCATCGAAAACCTGTGAATGGCAGCCCGCCGAGTGGCTAAATGCCGTCCTCGGCTCGATTCAGCCGCTCTATCCGCACCTGCGCTACAATGTCTGCGCGATGCAGACCGGCAACCTGTTCGATATCACCTTCGACGGCCAGTCCAGCATCACAGCGCGTGATGCCCCCGCGCTCTCGCGACCAGGCAGCGCCTTTGTCGGCGTGGATGAGGCGGTCCATACCGTGACGGGCGTACCACTGGTGGGCGGCTTTCTGGCCATCGCGCCATGGGTTATCATAGACCCGGTCGCCGTCGAGCCGCGGCTGACGCTGAGCGAACGGCGCGCGCGGCTGGCGGCGCTGGGGCGCGAGCTGCTGCCGGGCGGCGGACAGGCGAACCGCTATCGCGAGACGGCCATCTGGGCCGATCTGTCCGTTACGACGGCAACGCAAAGAATCGGCTGACATGCTGGTTGCTCATCGTGATGGAAGGCGGGCCGAGCCCCCCTCCCCCTAAAGGGAGAGGGGAGCCAGTTAACAACTCAGCGAGGAGATAACAGGTATGCCATCTGACAACCAGCACGACGACGGGGCATCCGTCGCCGTGCGGATGCGCGCGGAGCATGCGCGGCTCGAAGCGCGGCTCGCCAGCTTGAGCGACGAGGAGGCCATCGAGCCGGGGCGGTTCGGCGAGTGGTCGGTCAAGGACATGCTGGCGCACATCACGTTCTGGGAGCAGCGCCTGATCGCCTACGTCAACGGCGCGAAGGAGAGCCTGGTTCGGCCGGACGAGGATGAGCTGGTGGCCATCGACCGGATCAACGCCGAGGTGCTGGCCGCCAACCGCGACCGCCCGCTCGCCGAGGTGCGCGCCGCCTTCGACGCGTCGTATCAGCAGGCGCTGGCGCTGGCCGAATCGTTGAGCGCGGAGGATCTGGCCGACGAGGTACTGTATGGCCTCCTCGCGGGCGATACCTTCGAGCACTACCGCGAGCATATCGCGATGCTGGAAGATGAGCAACGTTCATAAAGGAGCGATCATGAGCGACGAGACGATGACTCTGAAGCAGGTCTACGCGGGCTGGGATGTCTACTCCCGCTATCTGGTCGAGGCGGTGGCGCCGCTCAGCCCGGAGCAGCTCGAACTGCGGCCAGCGCCCAACCTGCGCAACGTCTATGCCATCGTGACGCATATCATTGGCGCGCGGGCACGGTGGTTTTCGATGCTACTGGGCGAGGGCGGCGAGACCATGGCTAGCCTGACCACCTGGGATCGTCGCGGCGAGCCGAGCCGCAACGCCGCCGAGCTGGAGATAGGGCTGGAGCAGTCGTGGGGCGTCATCAGCGAATGTCTGGGCCGCTGGACGCTCGCCAACCTGGCGGATACGTTCCCGAATGAGCAGCCAGACCCCGGCGAGCCTGAGGCGTTCACGCGCCAGTGGGTCATCTGGCACCTGATCGAGCACGATCTGCACCATGGCGGTGAGCTATTCTATACGCTGGGTATGAACGGCCTGCCGACGCCTGACCTTTAGAAGAGCGAGCGGTACAAGGATGCTTTCACGGCCCATCGCGCGCGGTCTTGGGGTGGTTGCCCTGCTGCTAGCCCTCGGCGTCTTCGGCTACTGGGGTGTCTGGCTGCCACTGCACAGCAGCGGTTACGACTTCACCGGGCCGTATGAGGCGGGCTATGCGCTAGCCCACCACGCCACGCTTCAGGTTTACGATGTGCGAATGCAGCGCGCCTTCAATGTCCAGGTGCTGCATCTGCCCGATGGGCCATCGGACTTCCGCTGGACGCCGCCCTCTGCCGCGCTGCTGATCCCGTTCGGATACCTCCCGTATGCGGTGGCGCGCATACTCTGGTGGGCGCTCTCGCTGGCGGCGCTGCTGGCAAGTCTCTGGCTGCTGGTGCGCTGCATCACCATCACCGCGCGGAAAGCTGGGCGCACGATTTCCACCTGGGCCATGAGTCTGACCTTGTTCGCCGCGGCGGCGCTGGCGCAGCCCGTCACCGATAGCCTGCGGCTGGGACAGAGCACCACCTTCCTGCTGCTGGGGTTCGCGCTGGTGGCCTATGGCGCGGTCGAAGATCGTCCGGTGGTGGCGGGCGTGGGACTGGCCATCGCCATTCTGGATAAGCTCTTTCCCGGCATACTGCTCGTGTTTTTCCTCTGGCGCAGCAACTATCGCCTCTGCCTCGCCACCCTCGCGACCATCGCCTTGCTGATCGTCGTCACGTTGCCCTTTACCGGCGTCGCGATGTACGGCGCGTTCGTTGAGGCGCTGCGCACGTACTCCAATCAGCCGAACGCCGGGCCGGTGAATCTCTCGCTCTATCACGCGCTGATCGTGGTACTCGCCGCGCTGCTCCATCCCAGCGCGAGCGAGCCTACCAGCGGACTGCTGCCAATCTTCGCGCTGCTGGTCTGCCTCGCGCTCTTTGGCGCACTGCTGCTGGCCCAGGGGACGCCGGATATCCTGCGGCGACTATGGCCGACACGGTGGGGGCAGGCACACGGGCCAGCGATGACGCCACTCTTCGCGGTCTCGTGGGCGATCTGTTCGCTGCTGGTGGTCGAGCCGATTGTCTGGATCTTCTACTACACCCTGCTGCTCGTGCCGCTAGCCTGGCTGCTAGCCGCGTTTGTTACCACTAGCGGCAAGAGCGCCCAGGGCTGGCTGCTGGTGGGGCTGGTTGGCTACCTCATCGCGACACTGGTCTTTCCATTCGATCCACGGACGGCGGAGCCGATGAGCGCGGCATATGTGCTGGGCATCGCCGCCCATCCAGTCGGACTGGCGCTAGTCTGGCTCGCCCACGCGGGCTACTACCTTCACGCGCGCCGCCATGTGGGCTACCTGGCAAGCGCCGCCGCCAGTGTCGAGACGAAGGCATCGGGCACGAGGATGCCGCGCCCGACCTCGTGAGCGTCGGGCAGATAGACGCGGCTCGTCTGCGTGCCATCGGCCAAATTGAAAGTGAGGACTTAGCGCGCGCCGGAATCGCCGCTCTGGCGGGACTGATCTACCGGGGCCGAAAGCAAGAGCGAAACCAGGGTCGTGATCAGGTGCGTATCGGCCAGGGTTGCCACGGACGCGCCGCCACTGGTGTCGACGGTCACGGTGATGGACTGTACCTTGCCGCTGATATCCAGCAGGTCGGCGCCGATCTTCGCGTGCGGGTTGGTATCGGCCTCAAAGAGCACGATGCGGCCATCCTGGTGGGCGGCGAGGCGGAAGGTAGGCGCGTACCCATTGACGCGGTAGACTGGCGTGCCCGCGTCGAGATAGGCCGCGTCGCCATCCTCTGTCTGGCGGCTCGCATCATGGACGTTGCCGTCGAGGCGAAAGCGCACAGCGGCGAAGCGCGCCCCCAGATCGGCTGGCTGGAGCGCTCGTCCCGTGTCGAAGCTGGCGAGGTAGGTGATGCCGCCAAAGCGGACGAAATTCACCCAGTCGATGACGACATTGGGCTGAAACAGGCTGCATCCACCAAAGCCCACCGCCATTGACGCGACCAGCACGGCCAGCAGTAGCGCCCGTTTCGCCATCTATCGCCGTCCTCTCAGCTATCCGTATGAGACGACCATAGGACGCGCTTTGCCGCCAGTTTGTTCCCGACGTTAGACCTGCCGAGCTACGCGAGAGAGCGGATGTCCCTTCGCGTGCAGCTCCAGGCGGTTGAACCAGCCAAAGGCACTCTGGCTGGTAGTGTAGCCGTCGGCGGCCAGCCGCTGCTCCATCGCATCGAGGATCGCGCGGGCGACGGCGGGCGCGGAGAGCTCGACGAAGAGGTGGGCGAACGAGTGCAGTACAACGGTGCGCGCGCCCAACTGTCGCGCTACCTCCTCGATGGCGGCTGTTGCGCGCTCGGCCACGGCGTCTGGCTCGGCCTCGTCCTGCTTTTCGGCGGCGGCGAAGACCACCAGCGCGTCCTCGACCGCCACCGCCTTCGGCTCGGCATCCGCTACTTTCGAGCGCCCCCGCTCGGTCGGCTCGGCGCGAAAACGGTCTACATGCCAGATCAACAGGCGCACGTATTGCCCCCTTTGCATACCTTGTATGCCTGATATGCCAGCCAGACCCTGCTGGCTTGGCTCATCAGTATGAACCTGCGCTGGAGCCACGACATTTGATGACAGTTTTGCCATCTTGCGCAAATCCGTGGCAACTCGCGTTACCAATCCCACGAAATGGCTTGATTCCCGGATTCTCCGTCCCTTCCAACTACCGTCAACATTCCTTGGCGGACATGCTGGCCGCATCGGCAACGCAAAATCCATATCTCATCCAATGTGTGATTATTAGCAGCTAATGACGAAATTTCCCGTATTTGCCGAACAATTCATCCGCTGGCTCATGACGTTGCCATGGCGTTCGTTTCGTGAATTTTCTGTCATAATTTCTGCTGTTCATGACAATATTCACCGGTCCTAAACGAGACACTTTATTGTAGCGGCTCGTTCCAGTGCATAGACCGTCACTCGCCTATGAGTGACCACCACCGGCATATCGGTGGTTTGCACAGGAGGTTTCGTAACGTATGACCGCTCTTCCGTATCAGTTTACCGCACCGCGCCGTAAGGTGCTGGGTGGAACATGGCGCACCGCAACCTGTGTCACGCTGGCAATCACTGGCCTGCTGGCCGCCGCGATGACCTGGACGCCGCTGCCTACCGCCGCTGCCGCCTGCGCCGGAGCGTCGCCTTCCGCGGCAACCTGCCAGGCTCAGAATCTGGCTCAGGCGCGCGCCTCGACGCTGACCGCGTTTGGCATGATGGCCGACGATGCTGGCATCAACGATATGCCCCATGTGTCGCGCCTCAGCGCCAGCACGCACACCCTGGCCGCCGTGCATACCATCAGGAAGACGGTACATACGACTGGTTCGCATTATGGGACGTACGGGACAGCGACTGGCGGGCTACCCTGCCAGGACAGCTATATCTTCGTTCCAAAGATCAGCCAGTGGACTGTCCCACCTGGCTGCTACGCGAACATCTACTATCCCGACCGCACCATCTACCATGCCAGCAGCACCTTTGGCTACTGCAACTGGTGGGTGCAGGCGCTCCATCCTAACCAGCCAGACATCCTCTACGGCAAAGAATATACGCGCACGAGTACGCCTATCGCGGGAGCCGCGGTCTGGTTCAACCCGAATGTGCAGGGCGCGGGCTCTGATGGTCACTGGGCGCAGGCCGTCGCGGTATCGTCGGATGGCTATTGGGTGCTGATTACCGAGATGAATTTCTCGTGGCGCGGCGGCGGCTTTGGGCGCGTTGACTTCCGCTACATCCATGCCGGAGCGGGCGTCTACTTCATCCATTAGCATGAACCAACGCAGTCAGCGCGGATTGTTCAGCTTGTCCTGATACCACCACCATCAGGCAAGCCGGCGCGGCGAGGGTCGGGGGCGCATCCCCTGTATCCCCGCCGCGCCGGTTTTTCCGGGTAGGTCGAGCTGATCGAGCTGACGATGAGGAGGCTAGCAGGCGCCCGCGAGCGTCACGATGGAGATGCTGGTCGTGGTTGTGCCCGTCGCATCGGGGGTAATCGTCACGATGATCTGGGGTGGATTCTGCGAATTGCACAGTGTGGCCGTAATCTGGACAACTGTCGCAATCGTCGCCGTCTTGAGACCGGACCAGCCTTTATCGCGCAGATGTGTTGCGTAATAGTCCTGCACCTCGCTGGTCGAACGGCTGGTGCAGAAACCGAAGAAGGCATTGCTGCCATTCGATTGGCTGAATTGCAGCGTGGCGAATGGATACACGAGGACAGTGCTTCCTGGGTGGATGGAGACGCTGGGCGCCTTGGAGCAGAACTCGCTCACACCCCCGGCGCCACCGGGTCCACTCGGCGAGGCCTCCGCGGTCAATGTGGGGAGCGTCAGGGTCGCATGCGCGCCGGGCGTGCCTGAGATGCCGCCGGTCGGGGCGGGTGTCGGCTCGGCCACGCTCGCATTGAGCGCGCATCCCGCCAGACCGAGGACCAGCAGTAGCAGCGCCGCAATTACAACAATCCCGGCGCCTGATGTCCGCGATGTCCGCAGTGCGCGCGCCGGGATTCCCTCCCGAGATGTCGTCCCCATACCCGCTCCCTCTCCGCGTGCTTGCTCCCTACACCTGCCTGCCCCATAACAACCAACGGAAAAAGTATACAGTAGTTGTCCAGTACCTGGCGTCGCTTTCTTCTGCGTCGGCTACATCTCCCGATGCTCTCGACATCTCGCCCCATGTCTCCGGCTCTGCACCAGCCGGGCGCTGCTTGACGCTCCTTCACAGCCGATGCTATAGTATATCCGAGTGAATCAGTCGGAATAGACGAGGAATAGGCGAGGAGGCCGCCCTGATGTTGCGAGTGTCTACTCGCGGGGAGTACGGCGTGCGCCTGATGGTTGACCTGGCGCGACACTATGGCGGCACT
>Ga0207674_10000319_pt1 | contig 61196 bp, 58 predicted proteins | sample KBSCornC72_FD_184303 | JGI IMG/M metagenome (GOLD analysis project Ga0207674, IMG submission 184303) | Corn rhizosphere microbial communities from Kellogg Biological Station, Michigan, USA - KBS Corn C7-2 (SPAdes) (version 2) | ecosystem: Host-associated > Plants > Roots > Rhizosphere > Soil ...
AAGCGCCACCGGGGGGGGGGAGGGTTGGCGGTTCCGGGCCCATTTAAGCGGATAGCGAGAGCGGGGGGGCAAAAGGTCACTATCCGAACTGCACAACGCCCCTTCTTCGAGATGAGTTCCGGACTGCTGAAAAGTTTTTTGGCCAGTCCCGTAACGACCCAGCCGAGTGCTATGTTGAAGGAAATACAGGTAAATCAACGCTGTAACGGCCAAGTTTTCGGTCAAGTGTGGATCGCAACTGCTTCGCCAGACCGCCGACAATACGTTCAAACTGCACTTTTTCGGGACTGCCGTCCTCGTCGGGGACGAGGACGGAGCTGCTGAGAGAGAGGCGGGCCGTCAGCTCGCTCGTGCGACGTAAGGAAATTTCCACCGGCGCCTCTGGTGCGTTGAGAATTGCGAACTCGACAATCTCAGTGATGAGAAAGGCCACTGCAACTGCGACGTCCTGCGTCGTGTTCACCGCTTCAAGGTCGAGATCGAGCGCTAGCCTGCGCGCCGCCTCGGGCGCGGTTGCACGCAGCTCGGCACCGAGCTCGGTGAGCAGCGGTCGTAGGGCCAGCCCCCGATTTTCCTCCATTTCCGCGAAATGGTTGCGGTGAACGATAGACAAGGCGCCGACTCGGCGACTGATCCCCGCGTATGCCGCGCGCGCGTCCGGCGTTTCGGCGCTGCGGCCGTGGATGTTGAGCAGCGAGGCCACGACCTGAAGGTTGTTTTTCACGCGATGATGAACTTCGCGGACGAGCCGGCGCTGGCCCTCCAGAGCACCGGTCGTCTCGCGTTCGGATTCCTCGACTCGTGAGATTGCCCGGCCGAAAGCGTTCCTCAGCTCCTGGATCTCTCTGCTTGGCCCCAGCTTTCGCGGCAGCTCGAGCGCTCCGTCTGCAGGACGATAGGCGAGCACTGCATGTTCGAGCCGCTTCAGCGGGCGCACCAGGAGCCGACTCACGAGCAGCCAGGTGATCATCGCCGCCGCGATCCACATCAACAGAGGGAGCAGTAACAGAAGGCGTTCGAGCGTCGTGACCTGCTTGCGCTCGACTCCGATCCTTGCCGACAGGTTGCCGTTGCCGATTGGCCATTGGGTAAAACGCAGTTTCGACCCCGCCGGTGGAGGGCCGAGCACCCGCAGTTCGCGCAGATCGTCCTGCAAGACGAGAGAGACGATGTCGGCGCCCGCTCCTGCTATTGCCTTTTTCAATTCGTCGTGGCCGACGACCGCAGTCGCCATCCCCCGGTTCACGCCGACTCGAACGGCAACTCCGATCGAATCGGGCGCGATGCGAACCCGGACGTCTCCTGGTGCGATGTGTGGCAGGGTGCCGGTGTCCCCTATCTCACCGATTGCGCAGATTGGCTGCCCGTCCGCCGTCTCGAGCTCGAAGCTCTGCGCAACGCCCGGTGCAATTGCGAGCGAACGGAGTGCGCGGTCGCAGACTCCAGCAGGACCCGTAGCGAGCGCGCCATTGGCGGCGATCCGCAGCGCCAGCGCGTTGCGCGCGACGAGGCTTTCAATCGCCTGCGTCACAGCTCGCGACTGATCCTTATTCCGCGCGTCGAGCACTGCGTCAGCCTGGCGGATACCCCTTTCGCCGATCAGGGCGAGTCCGATTCCGATCGGCAACAGGACCGCAGTCAGAATGAGCAGGAGCTTCGCCGCGGTTGGTAGCCCTGCGTACCGCTGCGCGACGCTCATCAGTCAACTCCTCCTGTTGGGGAGCGACTAGCTAAGCTTGCCGAGGAGGTTGAGAAAATCGTCGGGCACCGGCTCACGAAGCGTGTCGTCATAGACGGATCGCAGCGCACGTCCGAGATCGCCGGAGCGCTTACGACCTGCGCGGTCGGAAGGTCGGGACGTTTTTGAGCGCCCGGAATCGGCTCCCTCCGTCTCGCTTCGCTTCTTCGCACTCAACTCCCAGTCCCCCCTGGCGCGGGTCCTCGCGCTCATAACCAACTCATTGGACGGCGCAACCGGCGCGCGTCGCCTGTGTTACTCTGATACGCACAAAGGCCGGGCGCTGCGCGGCAATGATGCTTGGCAGCGGACCGGCCCAGGCACGGAAACCAAATGGCCGGTCCTTTGTTCCAGAGTGACTTCACATCTCTGGGGGCGAGAAGCCCAAGCATTCAATCGCTTCTTCCAGGGTTGCAACAATTCAGGTGCGCCGCCAAAGACGGCGCTAATTCACGTTTCGAGGGAGAATAGCCGAACATGTCCCTTGGCCAGGAACTCGCCCCCCACTTGCCGTTTCTTCGCCGCTACGCGCGTGCGCTCACCGGCAGCCAGGCGCACGGCGACGCCTTCGTCCGCGCGACGCTCGAAGCGATCGTCGCCAAGCCCGACGAATTTCCCCGCGATGTCGATCCGCGTCTCGGGCTGTACAGGACTTTCCACGCGATCTGGTCGACCGCAAACGTGGAAGAAGGCGAGGAACCGGGACAGAACCCGGTTGGCGCCGAGGGAATTGCACAGGCGCGCCTGTCGCGAATTACGCCGCTCTCCCGCCAGGCGCTATTGCTGACTTCGCTCGAAGGTTTTTCGTCGGAAGACACGGGCTATCTCATCGGCGCGAGCCCCCAGGATGTCGACAATCTCGTCGCTGAGGCGCTCGAGGAGATTGAGCGGCAGACGCTGGCCGACGTGCTGATCATCGAGGATGAGCCGATCATCGCGATGGATATCGAGACCATCGTCCGCGATCTTGGCCATAATGTTACGGGAGTCGCCGTGACGCGCGATGAGGCTGTTGCTCAAGCGCGGCAAAACCCGCCCGGTCTCGTGCTCGCCGATATCCAGCTCGCCGACGATTCGAGCGGCATCGACGCCGTGAAGGACATTCTCGCCGAATTTTCGGTGCCCGTGATCTTCATCACTGCCTTCCCCGAGCGGCTGCTGACGGGAACGCGGCCGGAGCCCACGTTCCTCATCACTAAGCCGTTCCAGCGCTCAACGGTGAAAGCGGCGATCGCGCAGGCGCTCTTTTTCGACGCGGCCACAGTCCCTGCTGCTTGAGCTTCGGAACACGGTTCAAACCGGCGCGTTGGCCGGTCGAACAGTGATTTCATAACGAGAGCAGAATGGCCGACCCCCAACACTCCGAGCCTTCGGTGCGCGAAACGACGACCGAGGCTCGGGCGGGATCGACTCCTGGGATGGCCCGATATGTTCTCGTGTTCGGCACGTTGCTGGTGATCATTATTTTCGCGGTGATCGTCTTGGTCGGACGGTCCTGAGCACCTAGCTTCTGTCACAATCGCTGTTCATGTTCTTGTCACGCACGCGCCGCCACGGCTGCGTGGGCTTAACGGGTGGGGTCTAGTTTGACGGAAGCTCACGAAGAGGACCGGCCAACCACTGCCTCGGCAGACTGGGCTCCGCTGTCCGACCCGGAGTTTAAGGATCAGCTCGCCGCGGTGATCCCGCACCTGCGCGCGTTCGGCCGGTCGCTTTCTGGCAGCCGTGACCTTGCCGACGATCTCGTCCAGGAGACGTTGCTTAAGGCATGGGCGGCCCGGAAGCGGTTCCAGGCAGGCACCAACATGCGGGCCTGGACCTTCATCATCCTACGCAACCTGTTCCTCAGCCAAATGCGCCGCGCGCGGTTCAAGGGCGAATGGGACGACATCACCGCGTCCAAGATCCTCGCCGCACCGGCGAGCCAGGACCGCCATATCGAGCTGGGCGACATGCAGCGCGCACTGATGCATCTCCCGCAGCCGCAGCGTGAAGCCCTGATTCTCGTCGGCGCCGGCGGCTTTGCTTATGAAGAAGCGGCTGAGATCTGCGGCTGCGCGGTGGGCACAATCAAGAGCCGCGTCGCTCGCGGCCGGGTTGCGCTTGAGCAACTGCTGTCGAGCGGAAAGCTGCCGTCGCGGCGCCAGCACAAGACGGATCCGGACAAGTCCGCGCTGCAAACAATCATGGGCGAGGTAGACGAGCTTAGCCGCGATCACGAGTCCTGAGGGAACGCTTCAGTTTAGCCTGCGCAGCAGGTCTCCAAAGTCACGGTCGCACGGTTCTGCCGCGGCAGCCTCGAACGCGCGGCGTAGCGCGGCCATGATGCCCGCGTGCGTGGGCGTTACGTCCACCCGGATTATGCGGCGGTCTATCAAGTTCATTCCCGGCGCCGAAAGACGATCCTTTTCGAGATCCATCGACATTCCAAACGACTTATGCGCGTTGGAAGTTTCGTGGGAATCGGCGGCGAAACGGTGAAAAGGGCGCAATGAGTCGCCAGCATTCGATAAGCAATAGGAGCGATGCCTTGCGCCGCGCGCGCGACCATTCGCCTTTTCTGCGCGAGGCGACTCAGGCTCGCGGCGACATCGTTGAGATCTTTACCGAATATGGAGCCGTAGCTGCGGCGGAGCTCGCCTTGCGCGCGAGCGGCGCCAATATTGAAGCGCGTCTGCGACGCAAACGGTATGGGCTCGCACTGGCCGTGGCGCTCGGGGATCTCGCAGGCGAGCTACCGCTCGAAGAGGTCACTCGACTGCTTTCCGGCTTCGCCGACCAGGCGATTAACGAGGCAGTCGCAGCGGCGATCGCCGAACGCGTGCCGAATGCCGAACCGCAGGGATTTGCCGTCATCGCAATGGGCAAGCTCGGCAGCTGCGAACTTAATTATTCCTCTGATGTCGACCTCCTGCTGCTGTTTGACCCGGAGACCTTTCCTAAGCGCAGCCGTGATGATGCTGGCGAAGCGGCGGTACGTATCGGCCGCAGGCTCATTGAGCTTCTGCAGAAGCGGACCGAGGATGGTTACGTTCAGCGTGTCGACTTGCGGCTGCGTCCCTCGCCCGAAGTAACCCCGATCGCGCTGCCTGTGAATGCCGCGATTTCTCACTACGAATCGAGCGCGCTGCCGTGGGAGCGAGCGGCCTTCATTCGTGCGCGCGCGGCCGCTGGCGACATTGCGCTCGGGCAACGCTTTCTCGAGGCCATCCAGCCGTTCGTCTGGCGGCGTTCCTTGGATTTTGGCGTGGTCGAGGACGTGCGACAGATTTCGGCCCGTATCCGCGATCATTACTCCGAGGTCGCCAAAATCGCTCCCGGCTTTGATTTGAAGCGCGGCCGCGGCGGAATTCGTGAGGTCGAGTTCTTCGTTCAGATCCAGCAGATGATCCACGGCGGCCGAGATGGCTCAGTTCGCTCGCCGGCGACCCTCGATGGCATTGAGGCGCTGCGTGCCGCCGGCCACCTCGAGGAGGGCGTCGCCGCCGAGCTCGCGGAAACCTACAGGCTGCTGCGCACCATCGAGCACCGCGTGCAGATGGTCGAAGATGGGCAGACGCATTTGCTTCCCGCAGAGCCTCAAGCGCTCGACAATGTCGCGCAGCTGCACGGACTGGACGACGGCGAAGCATTGCTTGGCCAGCTTCGGCCGCACGTAGATCGGGCGGGCGAGCTTTTCGACAGCGTGACTCCCGAGACAGGCGCCCGACTGTCCAACGATCCGGACGTGCTGAAACAGGAGCTGAAGGCGATGGGGTTCGCTGATCCCAATTCCGCTGCACGGCACATTGCGGACTGGCGCTCAGCAAAAGCGCGCTCGCTGCGGTCGCCGCCTGCTATCCAGGCATTCGAGGCCATGCTGCCGGCCTTGCTCCCCGCCATAGCCGTTGGCGCCGATCCCGATCACGCACTCAATCGGCTCGGCGACATAGTGGCCCGGCTATCGAGCGGAGTGAACTTCTTCCGGCTGCTCGAAGCACGACCAATCCTGGCGCAGCTGCTGGCCAAAATCCTCGCTCACGCTCCGGCGCTCGCAGATCAGCTGTCGCGACGCCCGGAGCTGTTCGAGGGGCTCTTCGACGCCTCGTGTTTCGAAATGCCACCGCCAGCAGAAGAGTTCGCGCAGTTGCTGGCCGGCGCGATGCGTGGGCAACCGTACGACATCGCGCTCGATCGCGCTCGGCGCGTCGTGAATGAGCGGCGCTTCGCACTTGGCGTCCAGCTGATCGATCTTCGCCGCGATCCGCTCGAAGTCGCGCACGGCTACGCGCGGGTTGCAGAAGGGACGCTGATCGCGCTCGGCAATGCCGCTGTCAGCGAGTTCGAGCAGATGCACGGCCGGTTTGACCAAGGAGAGCTGGTCCTTCTCGGGCTCGGTCGTCTCGGCGGCTGTTCGCTCACCCACGCCTCCGACCTCGACGTCATCTATCTGCACACCGCGCCACCGCACACGCGATCGAACGGTCCAAAGCCGCTCGGTCCCAATGACTATTTCAATCGACTGGCAAGCCGAGTGACTGCAGCGATGAGCGTATCGACTGCAGCCGGCCCGCTGTACGATGTCGATGTGCGCCTGCGGCCGCAGGGCGCGAAGGGAATGCTTGTTGTGTCGCTGGAGGCGTTTGAACAATATCAGCGCGAGGAGGCGTGGACCTGGGAGCATATGGCCATGTGCCGCGCCCGGCCGGTGTTTGGCTCGCGCGCGGTGCGCGAACGCGCCTCCACGATTATTCGCGACATCCTTTGCCTGAAGCGCGATTCCGCCAAGGTCGCCACGGATGCGATCAAGATGCGCACGGAGATGGAGCGCCATAAACCGGCCCGGAGCGCGCTCGACGTGAAACTTGGCCGCGGTGGACTCGTCGATCTCGAATTTGCGGTGCACGTTCTGCAATTGACGCGGCACGTCGGCCTCGATCCGCGTCTCGAGGCGGCGCTGGAACAGCTTGCCGCGGATGATTTGGTTCTTGAAAACATTCTCAGTGCACAAAAGTTGCTTACGCGAATGCTGGTGATGCTACGGCTGGTGGCGCCTGGAGACGTGAAGCCGACGGGGGAGACCTGGCAACTCGTCGCCGAGGCATGTGGAGCTGCGAACTGGGACGAGCTACTTGCTCAGCATGACGCGGCGCGGCAGTGCGTCGCGGCATTGTGGAACAGCATCAACCAAGGGAACTGACATGCTCAACGAAGGCGACAAGGCACCCTCAATTGCCGTGACCGCAACCGACGGCAGCACCTTGAACCTGGCTGCGCCCGGCCAGCCGCTGTTGCTCTACTTCTATCCCAAGGATGACACGTCAGGCTGCACCCGTGAGGCCCAGGACTTCACAGCCCTTGCCGGCGATTATGCGAAGGCGGGCGTGAAAGTCGTTGGCGTCTCGCGCGACCCGATGAAGAGCCATGAGAAATTCATCGGCAAGTATGCCCTCGCAGTGCCGCTCGTGTCGGATGAAGACGGGCGCATTTCGGAGGCGTTCGGGACGTGGGTCCAAAAGTCGATGTACGGCCGCAAGTATATGGGGATGGAGCGAGCGACCTATCTGATCGGCGCGGACGGACGCGTGCTAAAGGCGTGGCGTAAGGTCAAAGTGCCGAACCACGCTCAGGAGGTCTTGGCGTCCGTGCGGGCGCTTGCTCCGGCGTAGCTCCGGAACCCGCGAGCGCCTTGATGATCATCTCCCAATGCAGCACGTCGTCGTACATCGCGCGCACCGGGATTCGCTCGTCGAGACCGTGCGCGCGGTCGTCGAGCGGGGAAATGCCCCAGCTGCCGTCGACGTCGTAGACGGGAATTCCCTGCGCCCGGAAGAAACTGCCGTCGCTGGCGCCGGCAGCCATCACCGGGAACACGTGCATCTGCGGCCCGTGGAACCGCTGGATCGCTGCCGTCACCGCACTCAGAACATCAGGGCGCAAAGGCGAGGCCGGGGTCGGTAGGCCGGCATAGTTGGGATCGGGCTTCACCTCGACCTTGGGTCCAACGAGCTGCTGAAGCTCTGCCTGCACGTGCTTCGGCTCGACACCCGGAAAAATTCGGCAGTTGACCGTTGCGGTCGCGGATTGCGGCAGGGCGTTGTCTGCGTGGCCACCCGAGAGCATGGTTGCGACGCACCGGGTCCGCGTTAGCCCCACATCGATCGGGCTTGTCTCGACGATGTCTGCCGCCGAGCCATCGTTTGGATTGGCGAGCCAATGGCGGATTGCCTGACCCAAAGCACTGTTGCCTTCCTGTCTCGCGCGCTCTTCGAAATAGCCGCGATTGGCGTCATTCTGCATCGGCTGGAAGCGGTACTTGCGTAGCTTCTCCAGTGCGTCGGCGAGATCGTAGATGGCGTTGTCCGGGCGAGGTCGGCTGCTGTGACCGCCAGGATTATGGGTCGTGAAATAGTAGGTCTGGAAGGTCTTCTCCGCGATCGAGATTCCACAGCCGAGCGGCTTGAAATTCGCGTCGTACCCCGCGCAGCCGCCGTCTGCGTTGAGGCCGAACTCGGCGTCGGTGAGTTTGCGCCATTTGGTCGAGCCGAGCGTCGCTCCGACTCCGCGCGTTTCCTCGTCGCCGCTGAAGAAGAAGATGATGTCGCGGTCGGGCTTGAACCCCTGGCTCATTAGCTTGACCGCCGCCATTGTGGTCGCGACGTCGCCGTTCTTCATGTCGCTGCTGCCGCGGCCGAGGAAGTAGCCGCCCTCTTCGCGGAAGACGAACGGATCGAACTTCCAATCCTCGCGCTTGGCCTCGACCACGTCCATATGGCCGAGGATCAGCATCGGCTTCTTCGCTGGCTGCGGCGAGCGCCAGCGAACTATCAGCGCGACCGTCTGATCCCCCGGCAGCGCCTCATAAGGCATGATGTGGATGGCGGCCTCGGGGATGCCCGCGGCACGGAACTGGTCTGCGAGGAGCTTCGCCACGCGCTGGGTCTGCCCGCGGTTGTGGACGCTCGGAATTTCGATCGCCTGTTTGAACACCTCCCGGGTCTTCGCCTGCCAGGCTGGCGCAAGCTGGGTCGGCACCGTCCGCGGGTCCGTCGCGGCAAGGGCAGCCGTCGACACGGCCGCGCCGATTACGACAGCGAGAAAGCGCTTCATCACCATCTCCTAGTTACCGGCGAGATCGCGCAACATCAGCTGCCAGTGGACGACATTGTCATAGAGCGACTGGACCGGAATGCGCTCATCCTTGCCGTGTGCGCGGAAATCCGTCGGCACCTGCACCCAGGCGCCGTTGGTGCCGTAGACGGGAATGCCGGAAACGCGGAACGGCCGTGCATCGCTCGCACCCGTCGACATTTCGGGGAACACCGGCATGCCGGGATGCAACGTTTGGACGGCCTTGGTGAATGCGGCAGTGACGTCGGGCCGCAGCGGCGAGGCGAGCGAGGCGACATAATCGTCGTTGCGCGTCACTGCGACTGTCGGGTCGTCGACGATCTTATCGAGCTCGGCCTTCACCGCATTGGGATCTTCGCCAGGGAAGATGCGGCAGTTGATCATCGCCGTGGCAAGCTGCGGCAGCGCATTGTCGGCATGACCGGCGAACAGCCGCGTCGGCACGCAGCGGGTGCGCGTCAGGCCGACCTCGCTCTCGCTCGCTTCGATGAAATCGGCGGCCTCCCCGTCATTTGGATTGGCGAGCCAACGGCGCATCGCATCGCCCAGCGGTCCCTTCTCCATCTTCGCGCGCGCAGTGAAATAGGCGCGAGTCGTCTCGTTTAGCTTGGGCGTGAAGCGATAGGTTTCAACTTTGTCGAGCGCGTGAGCGAGGCTGTAGATGGCATTGTCCTTGCGGGGTTTGGACGAATGGCCGCCGCGGTTGCGGACTGTGAAGGTGTAGCCTGCGAACGTCTTCTCGGCGGTCTGCATCGTGAAGCCGGCGGGTGAGCCGTCCGGATTGAAGCCGCCGCCGCCACCGTCGGCGTTGAGACCGTATTCGGGATGGCCGAGCAGCTCGAGCCATTCGCCCGCCCCATTCTTCGCGCCAATCCCGTTGGTTTCCTCGTCGCCAGTGAACAACACGACGATGTCGCGCTTGGGCGTGAAGCCCGCCTTTTTGAGGTTGATCATCGCCTGGGTGATGGCGGTGATCCCATCTTTCATGTCGATGGTGCCGCGGCCGTAATAATAGCCGTCCTTCTCGGTCAGAACGAACGGATCGGTGGTTGAATCCTCTCGTTTCGCCTCAACCACGTCCATATGGCCCATCAGCAGGATCGGCTTGGCACTCGGGGGGCCTGACGCACGCCAGCGGACGATCAGCGCAGCGGTATCGTCGTCGCCGGTCGTGGCGCTGCCGGTGTGATAGGGCATGACCTGCACGTCAGCAGCGGGGAAGCCCGCCGCTTTGAACTGGTCGGCGACATATTGAGCCATCTCCGGCACCTTGTGCCGCCCGATCACCGTCGGCGTGTTGATGATGTGTTCGAACATGGCATGCGTCGCCTCGCGCTGCGCGGGCGTGAGAGTCGGCGGTGCGGCTGCAGCCGTCGAAGCAAGCGCAATGGACGCGGTGGCGGCAAGTAAATGACGCATGACGTGGACTCTCCCCGGAATTAGTTGCGCGACGCTACGCTTCCCTTCGATAGGGTCAAGGCGGGTCAGTGCCCTTGTTCGAGCGAGCGGTAATAGTCGGCGAGCACTTCGAATGCCGCCTTTCGGGTGCCGGTCTCCGATACCAGGCCTTTACGGTTCCAACCCTGCTGGTAGACCGGATGCTGGCGTCGCGGCGAACGGAAGTCCTTCAGGATCCACGGTGCAAGACCGCGAAGCCCAGGCACTTTCGCAGCCATCGCCAGAGTTCGCCGGTAGTATTCGGCCTGAAACTCCTCGCTGAACTTGTGAGGATCGGTCGCATTGTCGTGATAGCCGGCGAGCGCGTCGGCTCCGAATTCGGAGAAGATCAGCGGCTTGGCGAAGCGCGAGTGCCATTCGATGGACGGAACGCTGGAAAGCGCATCGGGCGTGTACCAGCCGTTGTAGGTGTTGACCGAGACGACATCGAGATCGGCGGCGAGCGGATCGTCGATCGTCTCAACATTGCCCTTGCGTCCGGCAAACATTGCGGCCGTGACCAACCTACTGTCGTCGAGCGCGCGCGCGTTCGCTACCAGCGTGCGCAGGAAGGCGTTGCGCGCGTCGCTGCCTGGCGTTTCGTTGGCGACGCTCCAAATGATGATCGAGGCTCGGTTGCGATCGCGCAGGATCGATTCGGTCTGCGTGGCGCGCGCCCGCGCCAGCGTGGCGGCATTGGCGAATTCGACCTGCCAGTAAACCGGGACTTCGCTCCATACGAGCAGCCCTAGCTCGTCGGCGGCGCGGACCATCGTCTCCGGATGCGGATAATGGGCTAGTCGAACGAAATTGGCGTGGAGACCATTTTTGGCTTCGAGCAGCAGCGCGCGGGCTGCCACCGGCGTGATCGCCCGCGTGGGATCGGCGCCGAGTTCCTCGGCGTGGATGTTCACCCCGCGTAGAAAAATCGAACGGCCATTGAGAAGGATGTCCTCACCCCGGACCTCGACGGTGCGAAAGCCGATGCGGTCCTTCCACACGTCCTCACCTGCTTCGACGCGTATTTCGTAAAGTGCCGGATTCTCTGGCGACCAGCGCTTCAGCTTGCGCGGTGGCGGTGCTGTTCCCGTCCACGTGCCATCGGGGGCGCTCAGGCCGGTCAGCACAAACCCAAGTGCGGGAATCTTCACCCGCACTTCTCGCCCGCCCGCGCCGGGACCGTCGAGCTTGATAGTCGCCGCAATTCTGCCGTCGCGCGTCAGCCGCACCCAGGCGTCGTCCACATAGGTCGACGGGACCAATATCAGCGACACCGCCCGGGTAATACCGCCGTAATTTTCCCAGTCGGTGACGACCGGCGGCACATCGGCCGCTGTGCGCTCTGAGTCAGCGCCGACCGTTATGCGGTTCTCACCCTCGCGGAGCAGATTGGTGGCTTCGAACGAGAATGGCGTGAACCCACCTTCATGCTCGCCCACGAACTTGCCGTTGACGTAGATATAGGCGTGATAATCTACGGCGCCGAAACGCAGGAAAGCGCGCTGATCGGGTTTCGGCTGCATGGCGAAGCGGCGCTGATACCAGACGAGGCCGTTGTACCGGCGCATGTCTGGCGAATGGGTAACGAAGGACTGCGGCAGGTGGACCACTGACGATCGGTCCATGTCATATTCGTACAGTGCCTTTGGATCGCTCCGCATCGCGGCGGTCGTGTCAACTTCCTCGTAGCGGCGATGGCCCGGACCGGCTTCGCCCCCATGAAAGCCGGAAAGGCCTTCGCGATAGGGGTCGACCGACCAGTTCCATGCCCCGTCGAGATCGATCGACCGACGCATATCGGCGCTTGCGAGGACGGGCTCCGCGCGCACGGCTGCGGGAACCAGAAGAAGGGCGAGCAGGAGAAGCCAGCGTATCATACCGTCAACTCTGGTCGGTTCCGTGCCCTTGCGCCAGATACTCGGCGCTTTTCATTTCCTCGAGCCGACTGACGGTCCGCTGGAATTCGAAGCTACCGTCGCCGGCCGGATAGATTCCCTCCGGTTCCGCATCGGCGGCGGCCAGAAGCTTCACCTTATGCTCGTAGAGTGCGTCGATCAGCGTCACGAAACGCGCCGCTTCGTTGCGCATTTCACGTCCCATGATCGGAATGCCGACGATGATGACCGTGTGGTAGCGCCGGGCGATGGCGAGATAGTCGGCGGCGCCGCGCGGCTCCCCGCAGAGCCGCTTGAATGAGAAAACGGCGACGCCCTTGAGGCTCTTGGGCACGTGCAGGGTCCGTCCGCCGCCGACGTCGATGTCCTCCGACGGAACCTTGGCGCGGTCCTCCACTGGATAATCGGTGAGCTGAAAAAAGGCCTGGCTGAGCTCAGCCGTTGCTTCGGGACCGTTCGGCGTGTGCCACACGTCGACGCCGGTCAGACGATCAAGCCGGTAGTCAGTCGGTCCGTTGACCTCGGCAACAAGCATGCGCTGCTCGATCAAGTCGATGAAGGGCAGGAGCAGCTCGCGATTGAGGCCGCCAAGATAGAGGTCGCGTGGCGGCCGGTTGGACGTCGTGACCATCTTCACACCCTGTTCGAGCAGCTTACCGAACAGCCGCGGCAAGATCATCGCGTCGGCGGGGTTGGTGACCTGCATCTCATCGAAGCAGAGCAGCCTCGCTTCGGCGGCAATCTCTTCCGCGACCCGTTCGACAGGATCGCCTTCCTCGCTGCGCCGCGCCTCGCGGAGACGCTGGTGCGTCTCCAACATGAATTCGTGGAAGTGCACGCGGCGCTTCGGGCTGATGGCGATCTGCCCGAACGCGAGGTCCATCAGCATCGACTTTCCGCGCCCGACTCCGCCCCAGAGGTAGACTCCCGCCGGGCCATCGTTTTTCGCGCCGAACAGCCTTGAGAAGAAGCCGCCGATATCCGCGCTGCCCGCGAGCCGATCAAGCGCGACGACCGCGCGCGCCTGCGCCGCATCAGGCTTCAGTTCATGCGCGGCAATCAATTGGTCGTAGGCCGTGCGGACCGGTGCAGTCATCGCGCCGGGCCGTTGGCCCGGTTCACGCGCTTCAACGTTCCGCTGAAGCTGTAGCAGTTCTCACCATTCTGCTTGACCACACCCTGTAGAAAAGCGTGACCACGCGTCTGCCTCACCAGCTCGACGTGTGAGTCGAGCGGGGTCCCCGCTTGACCGCGCGCCAGGAAATGGGTGGTGAGGTCGAGCGTGACGTAATGGCCGGGCTCCATCCCCGCGCAGAGGCCGCCGGCGAACAGCGACATGTCGATGAAGCTCATGATTGCGCCACCGTGGATCGAGCCGCCCATGTTCATATGGTCCTCGGTCGGGAACATCCGTGCGATCCCGCGCCCAGGGCCGTCGGGCTTAAACAACAGTCGCCCTGTGGCCGCGGCAAAGCTCGAGCGCGGGAAGTCGCCCCAGCTGTACCAGCCGGGATTATCTGCGTCCGGCGTGGCCCCTCGCGGAAGCCCGACGTCCTCAAGTCCTTCAGCTCGGTAGCCGTCCTCGCTCACGCTGCCCGTTCGGCGATCAGCTTCTTGGTTTCAGCGATCGCCTTCGCGGGATTGAGACCTTTCGGACAGACGTTCGCGCAGTTCATGATCGTGTGGCAGCGGTAGAGCCGGTACGGATCCTCGAGCGTGTCGAGACGCTCACCGGTCGCTTCGTCGCGGCTATCGGCGAGCCAGCGATAGGCCTGCAGCAGGATCGCGGGGCCGAGGAATTTGTCCGAGTTCCACCAATAGCTCGGGCAGCTGGTTGAACAGCAGAAGCAGAGGATACACTCGTAAAGCCCGTCGAGCTTAGCGCGGTCGTCGGGCGACTGCAGCCGTTCGCGGGACGGTGCCGGAGAAGCGCTCTTCAGCCATGGCTGGATCAGCGCATATTGCGCATAGACTTTGGTGAGATCGGGGACGAGGTCCTTGACCACCTCCATATGCGGCAGCGGGGTGATTTGGACGTCGCCTTTGAGGTCATCGATCGCAGTCGTGCACGCGAGGCCGTTACGCCCTTCCATATTCATCGCGCATGATCCGCAAATCCCCTCGCGGCAGGAGCGGCGGAAGGTCAGCGTCGGGTCGATCTCATTCTTGATCTTGATGAGGGCATCGAGGACCATCGGCCCGCATTTGTTGAGATCGATCGTGTAGCGGTCCCAGCGCGGATTGGCGCCGCCGTCCGGGTCATAGCGGTAGATCTTGAAGGTCTTGAGGCGCTTGCCTTCCTCGGGCTTCCACTCGCGGCCCTTGGTGATCTTGCTGTTCTTGGGAAGCGTGAATTCGGCCAACGCTCTGAGCTCCTTACTTGGCGGAGCCGCTAGCACGGCCGCGACGCGAAAGTGAAGCCTTGGCTCCTCGTTTGAGCCGTTGCCTTGCGGTTGTTTTGCCGCGATATGTCTATCGGGGAGATATGTTCGGGAGGACTATCTCTTATGGCAACAGAAGCAAAGCGCTTGCTTGCGCTCGATCTTCTCCGGGGCGCGGCAGTCACCGGCATGATCCTCGTCACGAGCCCCGGCGATTGGGCTTTCACTCATTCACAATTACAGCACGCCGGCTGGAACGGGTGGACCGCGGCCGACATCGTCTTTCCAGCCTTCCTCTTCAGCGTGGGGGTCGCCTTGGGCCTCTCGTTTCCGCGACCGTTCGGCGAAGCGGACGCACGTCGGCAATACTGGTGGCGTGTTGTCCGGCGCGTGATCGCGCTGATCATTCTCGGACTGGCGCTTGAGGCGACGTACAACCTCGCGATCGCGTTCGGCGCTTGGTTCCCGGGGAAGCCCGGACTGGATGGTTTGCGCATTCCAGGCATCCTGCAGCGGATCGCGCTTTGCTACGGTCTTTCCGCCGTTCTGCTCGGCGTGGCCGCGCGACGGGCCGCGGACGGGCTGTTCCACCTGAATGTTCGCATCATCGCTGCCGCAATCGTCATTCTACTGGTCGGCTATTGGGCGGCGCTGAGCTTCGTGCCCGTGCCTGGTTATGGTGCGGGAAGACTCGACATTCCTGGCAATCTTCCGGGCTATGTCGACCGCATGGTGTTCGGAGTTTCGCACATGTGGCCCTACGGCAATGTGTCGTGGGGCCAACCGGTCTTCTACGATCCGGAAGGGCTGCTCTCGACATTTCCCGCCGCGACCACCTGTTTGTTCGGAGTGCTTGCCGTATGGATCTGGCGACGCTCGCCCGAGCGCGCTCCGTTGATGCTCGCGATCTTCGGGGGCGGGCTGATCGTTCTCGGGCTGCTGGTCAATCCGATATTCGTCATCAACAAGCGGATCTGGACGAGCAGCTTCGCCTTGCTCAGCAGCGGTGTTGCTGCAGTTGCATTAGCCGCCTTGGCGATCGCAGCGCGATCCACGGCGGTTACCCAAGTCCTTATCCCGCTGCGGATACTCGGCGGCAACGCGATCATCGCCTTCATCATCGCGACTCTCTTCGGCCGCGTTTATGGCGCGCCGTTGATCGGATCAGGTGAGGCCAGGACATCGCCGGCGGCATGGCTCGACCATGCGCTTCTGCGCGTCGTTGGCGATCCGTACGCCGCTTCCTTCACGTGCGCCGTCGCAGTGCTCGCGCTGATCACCCTATTACTGTGGCCGCTCCACCGAAGAGCGATCCACTTCAGGCTGTGATCTCCGCCGGAATGGTCAGCGCCGCAGAAGCGCGCTGATCACCTGCTCGACCAGCAAGGTGCGCGGGTCGACGCGATACAGATAGCCGTTGCTGTAGTAGTAACGGTCGGACGCATCGAGGTCGTAGCGCTGCCTAAGATCGTACGGGATTTCGCGATATGCGTAACGCGTGCCGTAGCCGCTCCGCCAGCGCTGACCTCGAAGGAGCTTCTTCGCCTGGCCGGGAGGCATGCAGCCCTTTTTGGCGAGGCCCCGCGGGCAGCCGCCGACGCCGTAACCGACCGGCCCGATGTAGTCGTGCCCGTGACCATTTCCATGTCCGTGGCCCGGCTTTGCGAGCGCCGGACCGGCGAAGCCAAGCGCAGCGGCGCCGGCGATAAGGAGTAGCTGTTTCATCATCACACCATTGTTGTTCTGATCGGCTGAACGTTCGTTGAGCGAAATGGTTACCGGGCCATTCCTTACGTTCGTCCGAGGAACAGTGCGCCTCGGCGGCTGTTGGCATCCTGAACAGCAGGAGAAGCATCATGCTTGGAAAAGCCGACGCGACGCCGATGATTGCGGTCAGTGACCTCGACCGGGCTCGCACATTCTATCAAGAGAAGCTGGGCCTGAAGACCAAGGACGAATGGGGTGGCGAGGGGGCGACGCTGAAGAGCGGCGACACGCTCATCAATCTCTATCGGTCCGAGTTCGCCGGTACGAACAAGGCGACGGCACTCACCTTCGAAGTCGACGACATCGACGAGGAAGTGAGTGAATTGAAGGAGAAGGGAGTTTTCTTCGAACATTACGACCTGCCCGGGCTCGAGGCGCGCGGCGATCTCTATGTCGGAGAGAAGGGCTTCAAGACCGCGTGGTTCAAGGATCCGGACGGCAATATCCTCAGCCTTGTTGAAAGCAGCGACTGAATCGAAAGGGCCGCCGGTATCCGACGGCCCTCGTTTCGACCTTCATCCACTAGTGGCTGAGGGTGTCTATCACCCGGGTGACCGCATAGGTCGTCGGGTCGATCACGTAGATATAGCCATCGCTGTAGACGTACCGGTTACTGTCGCCGAGCTGGTAATAGGTAACCGCCGGCTGCGGCAGGTCGGTGACAGTCGTGTAACTATAGTTTGGGCCGAACACATAGCCAACGGAGCGCGGCGGAGTGCCCTTCACGCGGTGGGTCGTGACGCAAACGCCATTGTCCCACTTGGTGCAGACATACGTCTTTTCCTTAGTGGCGGCCGGAGTGGCGGCTAGCGCCACCGTGGCGCCCACAAGCGCGAGAAGAATTTTCCTCATGATTTCATCCTTTTGGAGTTCACAAACCAAACGAAGGGCGGTCACCCACGGTTGCTTATTTCGTCGCTCTGATGGCGCGTTTCACATTGTGCAGCGGGCCGCCTGAATCGGCGGCCCGACTGTCAGCAAGGGTTACGGAACCGGAATGACGCGCACGACGCGATAGGTGTTTGGATTCACCACGTAGACGAAGCCATCCCGGTTCACGTACCGGAAGTCGGTCCCAAGATGGTAGCGGGTCACGATTGGCTGAGGCAGCGCACTGACCTCGACATAAGAGTATGTCGGCCCGAAGCGATAGCCGACGCTGTGGCCCGCCCGGCGCGCCTGCTTCGCGGTGAGCCGCTTCCACGCCACGAAGCGTCCGTGGAGATACATTTGGTGATGTTGGTATAATGTTTCGCCTCAGCGGGTACCGCAGTCAGCACGAAGGCTGCCGCGCCCAATGCGAGTAGGGCCTTTGTCATCTCAGGCCTCCCGATTGTTGGATAAGGCAGAAACGACTTCGGCGCGGCGCGCGTTTCGCATTTCATCGGGGGGGTAAACACAATTTAATGTGATTTCCTCGCGGTTGCGGCGCGAGTGTCACCTCGCTAATCGGGCGCCGAGTGCCGTGGGGGCGACCCGCCCTCGTGCAGCGTGGCAGCGGCGCTCCTCAAGCGGCGACTCCCAGGCAATCGCTGCAGTGAACACAAGAAAGGTGGAAAGCGGCCTCATGGCTCGGAAGAAGATCGCGCTCATCGGCGCCGGGAATATCGGCGGCACGCTCGCCCACCTGGCCGCGCAAAAGGAACTTGGTGACATCGTCCTGTTCGACGTGGTCGAAGGTGTGCCCCAGGGCAAGGCGCTGGACTTGTCACAATGCGGACCGATCGAAGGCTTTGATGCAAAGATCACGGGCACCAACGATTATGCCGACATTGCTGGCGCGGACGTGATCATCGTCACCGCCGGCGTGCCGCGGAAGCCGGGTATGAGCCGTGACGATCTGCTCGGCATCAACCTTAAGGTCATGAAGGCGGTAGGCGAAGGCATCAAGGCCAATGCGCCAGACGCGTTCGTCATCTGCATCACCAACCCGCTCGATGCGATGGTGTGGGCGCTCCGGGAGTTCTCGGGTCTGCCGCACAACAAGGTCGTGGGCATGGCCGGTGTGCTCGACAGTGCGCGCTTCTCGACCTTCCTTGCGCAGGAATTCAACGTCTCGATCCGCGACGTGAACACCTTTGTCCTGGGCGGGCACGGCGACACGATGGTGCCCGTGGTCGAATATTCGACGGTCAACGGCATTCCGGTGCCCGACCTGCTGAAGATGGGCCTTTCCACGCGGGAACGCGTCGACGAGATCGTCAAGCGCACCCGCGGCGGCGGCGGCGAGATCGTCGCACTGCTGAAGAGCGGCTCGGCCTTCTACGCGCCCGCCGCGAGCGGCATCGCAATGGCTGAAGCCTATTTGGGCGACCAGAAGCGCATTCTGCCCTGTGCCGCCTACGTGAACGGACAATATGGCGTCGATGGCCTCTACGTGGGGGTCCCAGTCCAGATCGGCGCTGGCGGGGTCGAGACGATCATCGAGATCGAACTCGACGAGACGGCCAAGCAGAACCTGCAGGTCAGCGTCGAAGCGGTGAAGGAACTGCTCGTAGCGTGCAGGCAGATCGACAACAGCCTCGCCGAAGAGGCGTTGGCGTGAGCATTCTCGTCGACAGGAACACCAAGGTCATCACCCAAGGGATGACTGGCGAAACCGGCACGTTCCACACGCGCCAGGCGCTCGATTATGGCACGCAAATGGTCGGGGGAGTGACGCCGGGGAAGGGCGGGACGAGCCACCTCGGTCTGCCGGTATTCGACACGGTTCACGAGGCGGTCGCGAAGACCGGCGCGACCGCATCGGTGATTTACGTCCCGCCGCCGTTCGCCGCCGATTCGATCCTCGAAGCAATCGACGCCGAGGTGCCGCTGATCGTCACCATCACCGAGGGCATTCCGGTGCTCGACATGGTAAAGGTCAAGCGCGCGCTGACCGGCTCCAAGTCGCGGCTGATCGGGCCGAATTGCCCGGGCGTTCTGACGCCGAACGAGTGCAAGATCGGGATCATGCCCGGCAACATCTTCAAGAAGGGCAGTGTCGGCGTGGTCAGCCGCTCGGGTACGCTCACGTATGAAGCGGTGTTCCAGACCACCAACGAAGGCCTCGGTCAGTCGACCGCGGTCGGCATCGGCGGCGATCCCGTAAAGGGTACCGAGTTCATCGACATGCTCGAGATGTTCCTCGCCGACGACGAGACACAGTCGATCATCATGATCGGTGAGATCGGCGGCAGCGCTGAGGAGGATGCGGCGCAATTCCTCGCCGACGAGGCCAAGCGCGGGCGCAAAAAGCCCGTCGTCGGCTTCATCGCCGGACGCACCGCGCCGCCAGGCCGCCGTATGGGCCATGCGGGCGCAATCGTTTCGGGCGGCAAAGGCGACGCTGAAAGCAAGATCGCGGCCATGGAAGCTGCTGGAATAACGGTCAGCCCGAGCCCATCTGAATTGGGCAAGACCCTCAAGGAGCTGCTGGTTTCGGCATGAACGACGTCGCTACTGGATTTGTCGAACGTGAATCTGGGCCGAGCTGGGCGCGGCCGAACTGGCCGCTATCCGACCTCGACGAACTGAACCTCGGCCTCGATCCGACGCAGGCGACGATCGAGAAGGTCAAGGCCGCGGTGGCCGAGCGTGCGGCGCAGGCCACCAGCAATCCGGAGGAGATCCGCCGCGCAGTCGAGGATTCCATCCGCGCGATGATGCTGATCCGCACCTATCGGGTGCGCGGTCATCTCGCCGCCGACCTCGATCCGCTTCGACTGTCCAAGCGCGAAGTTCCGGTCGATCTGACCGCCGAATATCACGGCTTCAGCGACGACGACCTTGACCGGCCTATCTGGCTCTGCGGCGCGCTGGGCTTCGAGCAGGCGACGGTGCGCGAGATCGTGCGAGTCCTCCAGCGCAATTACTGCGGCCACATCGGCCTCGAGTATATGCATATCAACGAGGTCGAGGAGCGGCGTTTTCTCCAGGAGCGAATGGAGGGCAAGGACGCCGACATCCAGTTCACGCCCGAAGGCAAGCAATCGATCCTCGCCAAGGTGATCCACGCCGAGCAGTGGGAGAAATTCCTAGCCAAAAAATATGTCGGGACGAAGCGCTTTGGGCTCGACGGCGGCGAAGGCGCGGTTCCGGCGCTGGAGGCGGTGATCAAATATGGCGGCCAGATGGGCGTCACCGAGATCGATATTGGCATGGCCCACCGCGGTCGCCTCAACGTCCTCTCCAATGTGATGAGCAAGCCGGCCCAGGCGATCTTCCATGAGTTCGGCGGCGGCGCGACCAATCCGGCAGACGTGGGCGGTTCGGGCGACGTCAAATATCACCTCGGCACGTCGTCGGACCGCGAGTTCGACGGCAACAAAGTGCATCTGTCGCTCCTGCCCAACCCGTCGCACCTCGAGGCAGTCGACCCAGTGGTGCTCGGCAAGGCGCGCGCGGTGCAGACCGTTCGCGGCGACGTGCGCGGCAAGACCGTCTTGCCGATGTTGCTTCATGGCGACGCGGCTTTTGCCGGCCAGGGCGTCGTGTGGGAGTGCCTCAGCTTCTCCGGTCTGCCAGGCTACGGCACCGGCGGTACGATCCATTTTATAATCAACAACCAGGTCGGGTTCACGACCAGCCCGCAGTTCGCGCGCTCATCGCCTTACCCGTCGGACGTTGCCAAAGGCATTCAGGCGCCGATCCTGCACGTCAACGGCGACGACCCCGAGGCAGTGACCTTCTGCTGCAAGCTCGCGATCGAATTTCGTCAAAGGTTCGGCCGCGACATCGTCATCGACATGTGGTGCTACCGCCGCTTCGGCCACAACGAGGGCGACGAGCCGAGCTTCACCCAGCCGCTGATGTATGCAGCGATCAAGAAGCACCCGCCGATCAGCCAGATCTACGGCCAGCGGCTGATTGCCGAGGGCATGGTCGACCAGGCATGGATCGACAAGACAACGGCTGCTTATATCGCGCACCTTGAGCAGGAATTCGAAAGCGCGGTCTCTTACCTGCCGAACAAGGCGGATTGGTTCGAGGGCCGCTGGGCGGGCCTGGGCCGGCCGGACGAGCCGGTGCTCGGCCGCCGCAATACGCCGACAGCGATCAACGACGAAGAAGTCCGCTACCTCGCCGATATACTGACCAGCGTTCCTGAAGGCTTCGGCGTCCACAAGACCCTGCAACGCGTCCTCGACGCGAAGAAAGCGATGTTCGAGAGTGGCGAAGGCTTCGACTGGACGACCGCTGAGGCGCTCGCTTTTGGAAGCCTGCTCGCCGAAGGCAATGGCGTGCGGCTGTCCGGCCAGGACAGCGGCCGCGGCACCTTCAGCCAACGCCATGCGGTCTGGGTCGATCAGCAGTCGGGCAAAAAGTACATCCCGCTGTGCGAGGTCGACGGCGGCCGTTTCGAAGTGCGCGACAGTCCTTTGTCCGAATTTGGCGTGCTCGGCTTCGAATATGGCTATTCGCTCGCCGATCCGCGGACATTGGTATTGTGGGAGGCGCAGTTCGGCGACTTCGCCAACGGCGCCCAAAGCATCATCGATCAATTCATCGCCGCCGGCGAAGCGAAATGGCTGCGCGCGAGCGGCTTGGTCATGCTGCTGCCGCACGGCTTCGAAGGGCAGGGGCCCGAGCACAGTTCGGCGCGGCTCGAGCGCTATCTGCAGCTGTGCGCCGAGGACAATCTCCAGGTCGCCAACTGCACGACTCCCGCCAATTACTTCCACATCCTCAGGCGGCAAATTCGGCGTGATTTCCGCAAGCCCTTGATCATGATGACGCCCAAGTCGCTGCTCCGGCATAAATTGGCGGTGTCGAAGCTCAGCGACTTCACCGGCGAGAGCCATTTCCGGCGCATTTTGAGCGATCTCAATCCGCCGGCCGAAGGTGAGACCCGGCGGCTGGTGCTGTGCTCGGGCAAGCTCGCGTACGAGCTCATGGAAGCGCGCGACGTAGCTGGCGACCTCGGTGTGGAGGTAATTCGCATCGAGCAGCTCTATCCGTTCCCGTCCGAGCCGCTCGTCAAGCGGCTGAAAGCCATGCCCAAGCTCCAGGAGGTCGTCTGGGCGCAGGAAGAGCCGAAGAACAACGGCGCCTGGCTGTTCGTCGAAGATTTGCTCGAACAATGCCTCGCCGATTCAGGTTTCGCCCGCATGCGTCCGCAATATGCGGGTCGCGATGCCAGCGCATCGCCGGCGACCGGTCTCGCCAAGCGCCACGCCGCCGAGCAGGCGGCGCTGATCGCCGCGGCGCTGGGCCACAATTTGACAGATGGCGGCCAGGCGGCCGTCGCCGCTGAATAAAAAGGGATAAAATGGCCACTGACGTTGAAGTCCCCGCCCTCGGGGAATCGATCACCGAAGGAACGCTCGCGCAGTGGCTGAAGAAGCCGGGTGAAGCAGTTGCGGCCGACGAACCGATCGCGAGCCTCGAAACCGATAAGGTCAGCGTGGAGGTGCCCTCGCCTGTGGCGGGCGTGCTCACCGAGCAGCTGGTGCAGGAAGGCGACAATGTCGCCGTCGGAGCCGTGATCGCGCGGATCGACGAAAAAGCGACTGCTGGGGCGGCTGGGGCGTCGGCGCCGGCGCTAGCCGCGGCGGAAGCGACGACAAACCCGGCCGGCGCGGGGGAGACTCCGGCGCTCAGAAGCGATGCCACGGCGCCTGTCGCTGAAGCGGAGCCCGAGGAGGACCACGTCACCACCCTGTCCCCGGCGGTTCGGCGCGCGGTGCTCGAATATCATGTCGATCCGACCAGAATTCGCGGCACCGGCAAGGACGGACGGCTGACCAAGGACGATGTGATCGCCGCCGCCGAAGCGCAGAAGTCCGAGGCGCCGCAAGCGAAGGCGCCAGCGGCGGCGCCACCTGCAGTTGCGGCAACAGCACCCCAGACGAAGGCTTCATCGGCTCCAGGCGAACGCAAGGAGGAGCGCGTCAAGATGACGCGCCTCCGCCAAACCGTCGCTCGGCGGCTGAAGGAAGCGCAGAACACCGCTGCCATGCTGACGACGTTCAACGATGTCGACATGAGCGCCGTCATCGACGCGCGTACCCGCTACAAGGATTTGTTCGAGAAGAAGCACGGCATCCGGCTCGGCTTCATGGCCTTCTTCGTGAAGGCATGTGCGCTCGCTGCGAAGGATCTTCCCGCGGTCAATGCCAGCATCGAAGGCGATGAGATCGTCTATCACGACTATCTCGACGTCTCGATCGCGGTCTCCGCGCCGAAGGGCCTGGTCGTTCCGGTCGTCCGCAACGCCGATCAACTGAGCTTCGCCGAGATTGAGAAGACGATCGCGGACTTCGGCAAGCGCGCCAAGGAAGGAACCCTGGGCATCGATGAGATGCAGGGCGGCACCTTCACGATCACCAATGGCGGCGTGTTCGGCTCCCTATTGTCCACGCCGATCATCAACCCGCCGCAGTCGGCCGTGCTCGGCATGCACCGGATCGAAGAGCGGCCGGTGGCGATAAAAGGGCAGGTCGTAATCCGCCCGATGATGTACCTCGCGCTGTCCTACGACCACCGCCTGATCGACGGCCGCGAGGCAGTGACCTTCCTGGTGCGGGTCAAGGAAGCGATCGAAGACCCGACGCGGTTGTTGATCGACCTTTAGGCGGCGGCGCTCATATTCGGCGACAGATCCTGCGCGAGCCGCTCGGCCGCTCCGGTGAGCACGGCCTCGTGCTGGTCAACGCGCCAGGCAGGCGCGCCGATGAGCAGGCGGCTAAAGTTCCGCCGTGTCGCAAATGCGGAATCGAAATAGACCCGGTTTCCTGACTCAAGCATCCGGCCGGCGCGCGTGCCGGTGAGCATCATGCCCTGCCACGCACCGAAGCTGTGCATCAGGCTGACCGCGAAACGACCCAGGAGAGTCGTGAGCATGCGCGGACGTTCGGGCTCGAGCATTTCGGGGCAGGCCTGACCCCAAATTGGCGAATGGCGGTCGAGCATCAGCATCATTTCCCAACTCACCACTGCGGCATTGCCGCGTACCGCCTTAGCAAGCCGCTCTTCGCGCTCGTTCGACGGCGAAAAATCCATGTGACCTGCCTCGGTCTCGAGTATGCGCACGCCAGCGTCGCGGTCGACGTCGACGATCGCCGCGCCGACGCCTTCTTCGACCATGATCATGCCATAGCGGCCGGGACGACTGAGGCTCGGCATTCCCGCGCCACGCAGCGGCTCGATATTCGCTGTTCCCGACCGGGTCGCCCAAGCTCTCGCGGCCACGTCGTTGAGGATGACTGGGGAAGTGCCGAACACCGCCTGGAGTCCGGTGCGGCTGATGGTCCAGCGTGAACGCACCAGCGAAATCGCTTCTCCGCTGGCGGCACCGGCGATGGCCATGGCGCATTGGAGGCCGCGGAGCGGGACGCCTTTCTCGCGCTCGAAGCGCTGGAGTGCGTCGGTGAACGTAGGAACTCCGGCAATTTCTACTTCATGGATCGCGGACACGCGCGGACGACTGGACGGCATGACCGTAGCGAAGCGCAGCACGCCTTCGCTGGACGCTTCAATCACCAGCCACGGGTTCACGCCCGACGCAGATGGACCTAACATTCCGGCACGTCTCCCCACTCAATTTTGATAGCGCTACCATATGGTGATTAAGGCGTAGTTACCGAGGCTCACCTTGCGGGCAGGAAATCAGCCCCCTAAGTCGCGCGGCAAATCCATTCAGCGGAGCATTCAATGGCCGAGGGCTATGACTTTGACGTGTTGGTGATCGGCTCCGGCCCTGGCGGCTATGTCGCTGCGATCCGGGCGGCGCAGCTGGGCCTGAAGACTGCTTGCGCCGAGAGCCGCGAAACGCTTGGCGGCACCTGCCTCAATGTCGGCTGCATCCCGTCGAAGGCTTTGCTCCATGCCTCCGAGCTGTTCGAGGAAGCGGCGCACGGGACGTTCGCCAAATGGGGTATCAAGACGAGCGGCGTCGAAGTCGACCTCGACGCGATGCACGGAAGCCGCAAGGAAGCCGTGAAAGGCCTGACGCAGGGCGTTGAGTTCCTGTTCAAGAAGAACAAGGTCGAGTGGCTCAAGGGGCAGGCCAGCTTCGAGAGCGCCGACACCGTAAAGGTCGGCGATCGAACCATCCGCGCGAAGAATATCGTGATCGCCACCGGCTCCTCAGTCACGCCGCTTCCAGGCGTCACCATCGATCAACAGCTGATCGTCGATTCGACTGGCGCGCTCGAGCTTCCGCAGGTGCCCAAACGCATGGTCGTGATCGGCGGCGGCGTGATCGGGCTCGAGCTTGGTTCGGTGTGGCGCCGCCTGGGCGCCGAGGTGACGGTCGTCGAGTTCCTCGACCAGATCCTCCCTGGCTTCGACGGCGACGTTCGCAAGGAAGCCAACAAGATCTTCAAGAAGCAGGGCTTCGAATTCAAACTCTCAACTAAGGTGACGAAGGCCGAGCGCAAGGTCGACGCGGTCACGCTGACGATCGAACCGGCCGCAGGTGGTGCGGCGGAGACGATCGAAGCCGATGTCGTGCTGGTCTCAATCGGCCGACGCCCGAACACCGACGGCCTGGACCTCGACAAAGCGGGACTCCAAACCAATCAGCTTGGGCAAATCGAAACCGATCACGAATTCCGCACCAGCGTACCGGGCATCTGGGCGATCGGCGACGTCATCCCCGGCCCAATGCTCGCGCACAAGGCCGAGGACGAGGGCATTGCCGTCGCCGAAAATATCGCCGGGCTAACCGGGATCGTGAACCACGACGTGATCCCGTCGGTCGTCTACACCATGCCCGAAATCGCCGGCGTCGGCCTCACCGAGGAGCAGGCCAAGGAGCATGGCGAGGTGAAAGTCGGCAAGTTTCCGATGCTCGCAAACAGCCGCGCCAAGACGAACCGCGAACCGGATGGCTTCGTGAAGGTGATCGCCGACGCCAAGACCGATCGAGTACTCGGGGTGTGGATGATCGCATCAGTGGCAGGGACGATGATCGCCCAGGCCGCGCAGGCGATGGAGTTCGGTGCGACGAGCGAGGATATTGCGTACACCTGCCACGCCCACCCGACGCATTCGGAGGCGCTCAAGGAAGCGGCGATGGCTGTGACGGGGAAACCGATCCACATTTAACCGGGGCGCCGCCGCCCTCGCTAACTCAGCTCAGCCAACTCCTGATCAGCCCCAGTAGCGTCAGATCCTTTTGTTCGATGCGCGCCGGAGCGATCGCCGGGCATTCAAGGCAGCGTGCTTGAATGCTCGAACCGGACAGGATCGAGCGCACCTCGCCCAGTGCCGAAGCCAGCTGCTGTCCAGGTTGGCGTGCCATGGTCGAGAATGCGTCTGCCGGGGCAGCCGTATCGTCGCGCTGCTCCGCTAGTGACTCGATCAGCTGATCCCGGAAGCTCGGCGCCGGCTCGAGGTAGCGGACGCCGCGCTCATTGCCGAGGCCGGCGAGCTGCGCTGCCTTGGCGATCGCGTCGCTTATGCCGCCAAAGCCGTCGATGAGTCCGATCTGCCGCGCAGTCCCGCCATCCCAAACGCGCCCCTGCGCGATCGTATCGATCTGCTGCGGAGACTTGTGGCGGGAGGCGGCGACGATACCGAGGAACCGGCTGTACATCGCCTCGACGCCGGTCTGGATCAGCTTATTGGCCTGGGGCGACGGTCCTTTCAGCAGGTCCGGTTCGCCCGAAAGCGGAGTCGTTTTCACTCCGTCGGCGCCGATGCCGAGCTTCTGCAAAGTTCCCTGGAAGCTCGGAATTACGCCAAAAACGCCGATCGACCCGGTAATCGTCGAGGGCTCGGCGTAGATGAAGTCGGCGGGAGTAGAGACCCAATAACCGCCCGAGGCGGCGACGCTCCCCATCGACACCACGACCGGAATCTTCTTGGATTTGGCTTCGAGCAGCGCCTGGCGGATGCGTTCGGACGCGAGGACCGAGCCGCCCGGGCTGTCCACGCGCACGACCAGCGCCTTCACCCCTTTGTTGCGGATGCCGTCCTCGATCTGCTTGGCAATCGTGTCGCCGCCAGCGGCGCCTGGTCCGGCTTTGCCGTCGACGATCATGCCGGCGATGGTGACGATGCCGATCGGGCCGGTCGGTCTGCGATCGACCACATCCGCGATGTAAGATCCGGCCTTAACCTGCTTGAACGGAGCACCGCCCGAACCAGCGCCGCCGCCGAGCTCTGCGAGCCGCGCCTCGAACTGGCGGCGGTCGCCGATGCGGTCGACGAGACCTGCCTGCAGGGCAGCTTTCGCCATATCGCCGCCGGCGGCTGTGACGGCGCCATTCATGTTACCAAGGAACAAGTCGATGTTGGCCTTGGGTCGTGCCTGCTTGACCTCCTGCTTCCAATATCCGAGCCGCGCCGCGTCCAACGCCAGGTAATTTTGCCGGGCCTCTGGCGACATGTCGTTACGGATGAACGGCTCGACCGCCGACTTGTAGGTGCCGACACGATAGACGTTCGCAGTCACTCCGAGCTTGTCGAGCAGGCCTTTGAAATAGAGGTTGGTCCCACCCGGCCCGGAGATCAGCACCGCGCCCAAGGGATTGAGCCAGATTTCGGACGCGGCCGAGGCGAGCGCGTAGCTGTCGTCGGTATAGCCGACGCCGTAGGCGATCACCGGCTTGCCGGCCGCGCGCACGCGGCGGACCGCGCCGGCAAGGTCGCCGATCGCGGTCGCACCGCCGCCGGTAAAGCCGTCGAGATCAAGCGCCACCGCTTTCACGCGGCCGTCGTCCTTCGCTTTATCGAGTGCGGTGACGAGATCGCGCAGCCGATATTCCTGGATCCGCGACCCGCTAGCGATGTCCGACCACTCGCGGCGGGATGGCTGTTCCACAACGCTGCCGTTCAGGTTGAGGTCGAGGACTCCCTCACGGATCGGCGCTGGTCGCGCCGACAAAACGCCGTAGAGCCCGCCAAAGAACAGGATCAGAAGTAGCAGGACCATCGCGTCCTTGATCCCGACCAGCAGCTTCCAGATAGCGCGTACGAACTTCATTGCGATCCCTCAAATTCTGTCGGCGTGTTGCTAGCGTAGAACGCCGCTTATTGCGACCCCGCTTGCCTACGCCTCCTGCTCCCCGCAATGGCGAGCCGATGGATGCCGGCTCTATATCTGCGAACGAACGCGCGGGCGCCTGGCGCCAAGAGCTGCGCGCAATGCTGGCGCTCGCTTGGCCGCTCATCCTCGCCAACCTCACGCAGCAGGTGATCCAGGCAACTGACGTACTGCTCATGGGCCGCTTGGGCGCGACCCAGCTCGCCGCGGCGACTCTCGCGCTCAACCTGACCTTCACCTTCAACCTGCTCATGCTCGGGCTGGTCATCGCCTCCTCGCCGATGATGGCCACCGCGCTAGGCCAGCGGTTTAACGCCGTGCGCGACGTTCGCCGCACCTTTCGCGCCGGCTTGTGGCTGATCGCCGCGATGCTGCCCTCTTACTGGCTGGTGCTGTGGCACGTCGGCGACATCATGCGCCTGTTCGGTGAGTCCGCAGAGCTGGCGTATCAGGGCCAGACTTTCCTGCGTGCCTACATGTGGTGCACCGCACCGTGGCTGGTGTTTCAGCTCCTGAGGAATTTCGTTTCCGCGCTGGAGCGGCCGCGGGTTGTTCTCTGGCTCAGCCTCGCGGGAATCGTGCTGAACGGACTCCTCAGTTGGTCTTTGATCTTTGGCCATTTTGGCCTTCCCGCGCTCGGACTGGTCGGCGGCGGCCTTGGCAGCACGCTGACGTGGCTGATCATGTGCGGAGCGCTCATCGCCGTCATTTTGGTCGACCGCCAGTTCCGCCGTTTTCACCTCTTTGGCCACTGGTGGCGGTTCGATCGGCAACGGACCTTGGCGATGATCAGACTGGGGTGGCCGATTGGACTGACGATGGCGCTAGAAATGGGCGTGTTCGCACTCGCCGCCTATTTCATGGGTTGGATCGGCGCTCCGGCGGTCGCGGCTCACGCAGTCGCGCTGCAGCTCGCCGCGCTGACCTTTATGGTCCCGCTCGGTCTGGGCCAGGCCGCGACGGTACGCGTCGGTCTGGCCCTAGGCCGTCGCGACGAGCCAGCAATCGCGCGCGCCGGCTGGACCGCCTGGGTGATCGGTGTCGGCTTCATGGGCACGATGGCCATTGTGATGTGGGCAATCCCGCGAGAACTCATCACCTTGTTCCTGAAGGATGTGCCGGCGAATGCGGTGGTGATCGCGCTCGCGGTCAGCTTCCTTCGGGTTGCGGCTGCATTTCAGCTGGTCGACGGCGCCCAGGTGATCGGCGCCGGCATGTTGCGTGGACTGCATGACACGCGCTGGCCGCTCCTGTTTGCGCTTGTCGGCTATTGGGTGGTCGGCCTTGGGGTCGGAGCCTGGCTCGCCTTCGCACAGGACTGGAAGGGGGTCGGTATTTGGGTCGGCCTGGCGAGCGGGCTCGCAGCCGTCGCTGCGCTCATGCTTGTCCGGTGGGTCATGCGAGACCGCCTCGGCCTGACCCGCGTCGGCCACGCCTAGCAACAAAAGCCGTGAGTCGACCCGTTGACGGATGAACGGCGCACAACCATATGCGCGGCATCGCTGGCACTCTCATGGGGGGAGTGCCAACGAACAATGTTCAACTAGAGAGAGAAGAGGGTTCACACCCATGGGTTTCAGGCCGCTTCATGACCGCGTCCTCGTCCGCCGAGTCGAGGCCGAAGAGAAGTCTGCCGGCGGGATCATCATCCCCGACACGGCCAAGGAAAAGCCGCAGGAAGGCGAAGTTGTCGCCGTCGGTGCCGGCGCCAAGAGCGAAGAGGGCAAGCTTACGCCACTCGACGTCAAGGCCGGCGACAAAATCCTGTTCGGCAAATGGTCGGGCACCGAAGTGAAGATCGACGGTGAAGACCTGATCATCATGAAGGAAAGCGACATCCTCGGGATCGTCGGCTGAGCCTTCGCTTCCAACAGCATTCAAATCTGAAAACGAAAGGGTAGCCAAATGGCAGCCAAGGACGTGAAATTCAGCCGCGACGCGCGTGAGCGCATTCTCGCCGGCGTCGACATTCTCGCTAATGCGGTGAAGGTGACTCTAGGGCCCAAGGGCCGCAACGTCGTGATCGACAAGAGCTTTGGCGCTCCGCGGATCACCAAGGACGGCGTCACCGTCGCCAAGGAGATCGAGCTCAAGGACAAGTTCGAGAACATGGGTGCGCAAATGGTGCGCGAAGTGGCCTCGAAGACCAACGACATCGCCGGCGATGGCACCACGACCGCGACAGTTCTCGCCCAATCGATCGTTCGCGAGGGCATGAAGTCGGTTGCGGCCGGCATGAACCCCATGGACCTCAAGCGCGGCATCGACCTCGCGGTCCAGAAGGTCGTCGCGGACCTCAAGGCGCGCTCCAAGGACGTGTCCGACTCCAAGGAGATCGCTCAGGTCGGCATCATTTCGGCTAACGGCGACCGTGAGGTCGGCGAGAAGATCGCGGAAGCGATGGAGAAGGTCGGCAAGGAAGGCGTAATCACGGTCGAAGAGGCCAAGGGTCTCGAGTTCGAGCTCGACGTCGTCGAGGGCATGCAGTTCGACCGCGGCTATCTCTCGCCTTACTTCATCACGAATCCGGAGAAGATGCAGGTCGAGCTTACGGATCCGTACATCCTGATCCACGAGAAGAAGCTCTCCAATCTGCAGGCTATGCTGCCGATCCTGGAAGCAGTTGTTCAGAGCGGGCGCCCGCTGCTGATCATCGCCGAGGATATTGAGGGCGAGGCTCTCGCCACGCTCGTTGTCAACAAGCTGCGCGGTGGCCTCAAGGTCGCGGCGGTGAAGGCTCCGGGCTTCGGCGATCGCCGCAAGGCGATGCTCGAGGATATCGCGATCCTCACCGGCGGCGAGATGATCAGCGAGGATCTCGGCATCAAGCTCGAGAACGTCACCGTCAACATGCTCGGCCAGGCCAAGCGCATCACGATCGACAAGGACAACACCACGATCGTCGACGGCGCCGGTGCCAAGGACGCGATCGAGGCCCGAGTTGGCGCAATCCGCCAACAGGTCGAGAACACGACGTCAGACTATGATCGCGAGAAGCTGCAGGAGCGGCTGGCGAAGCTCGCCGGCGGTGTTGCAGTGATCAAGGTTGGCGGTGCGTCGGAAGTCGAGGTGAAGGAGCGCAAGGATCGCGTTGACGACGCGCTCCATGCGACCCGCGCCGCGGTCGAGGAAGGCATCGTCCCCGGTGGTGGAACTGCACTGCTCTATGCCACGAAGGCTCTCGAAGGGCTGAAGGGCGAGAACGACGACCAGACCCGCGGCATCGACATCATCCGCAAGGCGCTGCAGTCGCCGCTGCGGCAGATCGCCGAGAACGCTGGGCATGACGGCGCGGTTGTTGCCGGCAAGCTGATCGACGGAAACGATCCGACTCTGGGCTTCAACGCCCAGACCGAGGTTTACGAGAACCTGGTCCAGGCCGGCGTGATCGATCCGACCAAGGTCGTTCGTGCGGCGCTGCAGGACGCGGCTTCGGTCGCCGGCCTGCTGATCACCACCGAGGCGACGATCGCCGAGCTGCCGGACGACAAGCCGGCTCCGGCGATGGCCGGCGGCGGCATGGGCGGGATGGACTTCTAAATCCTCAGCTCAGTCTGACTGATTGGAAGGGCCGGTGGAGCGATCCACCGGCCCTTCTTCGTTGCCCATGGCGTTGAGCAAGTCCTCGGCTTCGTTAAGCTGAGCGTTCTGTTCAGGGGTTGGTCCTGGCGGATGTTTCTCTCCGCAGCCGCCAAGCAGCAGCAGAGCACAGAGTGCGATGCTTCTCACTCGGGCAAAGTACCACTTTGACCGAACACAAAAAAAGGGCCGTCCAAACGGACGGCCCTTTCACAATTCGAGAGTAAGCGAAGCTTACTTGTTCTCGACGGCGGCTGCCGCGTTGTTGACGGCGGCGCCAGCGTTGTCGACGGCGTTGCCCGCAGCGTTCAGAGCGGCGTCGGCATTCGCCTCGGCGCCGGCATTCTCCGTGGCAACATTGACGTCGGTCGAAGCGGTGTTCTCGACCGCGGTCTCGTTCGCCGCATTGTTTTCAGTGGGCTTGTTGCACGCGGCGAGGCCGAGCGCGAGGACCGCAACGGTCACGATCGCAACCTTCTTCATAAACTTCACTCCCTTCAAAAATGCCCCTGGGGAGGGCACCAACCCGGACCTGACCACTGCTCGCGAGTCGTTCAGGCCAGGCCGGCGGGAATAGCGACAATCTCTACCGGCGCACAAGGGATTATTTTGAAAGGCTGAATTGACCATATAAAGATATCTTTATATCCTTATCCCGTGACCGCAGCACTTCCTCTTGCCGATCGATTCCAAGCGCTGGCCGATCCGACGCGCCTGCGCATCCTCGCCCTGTTGCGGCGGATGGAGCTGTCGGTCGGTGAGCTGGCGCAGGTGCTTGGCCAAAGCCAGCCGCGTGTCTCCCGTCACTTGAAGATCCTTGCCGACGCAGGCGTGCTCGAGCGGCGCAAGGAAGGGAGCTGGGTATTCCTGACGCTCGGAGACGCTGAGCGCGTCGGGCCGTTGTTCGCACTGATCGATGAATGGGCCGATGTGGCCACCCAAATGTCATTCACCGCCGATGCGGCCCGCACCGAATCGATCCGGACCGAGCGCCTGGAAGCGGCGTCCCGTCATTTCGCCGGGATCGCGGAGGTCTGGGACCAGATACGCTCGCTGCATGTCGCTGAAAGTGAGGTTGAGCGGGCGATTGACCGTGCGCTCGGCAAGCGGCCGCTGGGCCGGCTCATCGACATCGGCACCGGCACCGGCCGCATGATCGAGCTGTTCGGTCCTCGGGCCGCTCAGGCGATCGGTATTGACCGCTCGTCCGAAATGCTGCGGCTTGCACGCGTCAAACTGGAGGCCGCAGGCATCCAGTCGAGCCTTCGCCAGGGTGACATGTACGCGCTGCCGCTGACTGACCAGAGTGCGGACAGTGTGATCATCCATCAGGTGCTGCATTACGCCCACTCGCCAGCGTCGGCGATTGCGGAAGCGGCGCGGGTGTTGGCGCCGGGCGGAAGGCTGCTCGTCGTCGATTTCGCCGCGCACGAGCGCGAGGAGTTGCGCGAGCGAGACGCGCATATTCGCCTGGGCTTCGAAGATGAAGTGATGGCGGCCTGGTTCGCGTCGGCCGGGCTTGAAGTCGACGAGATCCAGCATCTGAAGGGCGGCGAACTTACCGTAACTCTGTGGCGCGGTGTGAAGGCAGCGCTGCCGCAACGGAGGGCGGCGTGAACGCTTTTGAGTCCCTCGGCCGACATCTGCCGTTGTTCGCCGAAGCACGCGGCGACATTCAGATGAGCTTCGAGTTCTTCCCGCCCAAGACGGAAAAGATGGAGCAGACGCTTTGGGAGTCGATCAAGACCCTCGAGCCATTGCAGCCGCGTTTCGTCTCGGTAACTTACGGCGCAGGCGGATCGACCCGCGAGCGCACCCATGCGACCGTCGAGCGAATTCTTCAGGAAACGGCGCTCACGCCCGCAGCGCATCTAACGTGCGTCGGGGCGAGCCGCGACGAGATCGACGCCGTGGCACGCGATTACTGGAACATCGGCGTCCGCCACATTGTCGCACTGCGCGGCGATCCGCCCGAAGCAGGCTCGAAGTACCAGCCGCACCCGCAGGGCTATCGCGACGCGGTAGAACTGGTTGCCGGACTGAAGAAAGTTGCGCCTTTCGATATTTCCGTGGCCGCTTATCCGGAAATCCATCCTGATTCATCATCGCGGGCATTCGATCTCGAGAATTTGCGGCGTAAGGTCGACTCCGGCGCCGATCGGGCGATCACGCAATTCTTCTTCTCGGCGGATTCCTTCTTCCGGTTCCGCGACGAGGCTGCCGCGGCGGGGATCGACGCGGAGATTGTCCCTGGCATCCTGCCAGTCTCGAACGTCGCGACCACGCGTCGCTTCGCCCAGAGTTGCGGCGCATCCATTCCGCAGTGGCTCGACGACCTGTTCGAAGGGCTGGACGATTTGCCCGCGGCGCGCCAGCTGATTGCGGCGACGGTCGCTGCGGAGCTGTGCGGCCAGCTCTATGCAGGCGGCATTCGCCACTTCCACTTCTACACGCTCAACCGCGCAGAGCTCAGCTACGCGATTTGCCACCTCCTTGGCGTTAGGCCCAAACAATGACCAGTGCATCTCAAAGCCTTCGGGCCGAAGCCGCCAAGCGTATTCTGATCAAGGACGGCGCCTACGGCACTTCTATCCAAGCGCGGAAGCTGCAGTCAGCCGACTATTGCGGCGGGCTCGACCTGCTCAAGGATCAGCGCGGCAACAACGACCTGCTGAACATCACCAAGCCGGATGTGGTCCGCTCGATCTGCGAAAACTTCGCTGACGCGGGCGCCGAGATCCTGGCCACCAACACCTTCAACGCGACCGCTATCAGTCAGGCAGACTACGGCGCCGAGACGCTTGTTGGGCGGATCAATCGCGCATCGGCCGAGATCGTGCGCGGGGTCGCGGATGCTTACGCGGCGAAGGACGGCAAGCCACGCTGGGTGGCTGGTGCGCTCGGCCCGACCAACAAGACGCTGTCGCTGTCGCCCGACGTCAATGATCCGGCCTTCCGTGAGGTCGACTTCGACCAGGTGAAAGCTGTCTATCGCGAGCAAATCGATGCCTTGGTCGAAGGGGGCGTGGATTTCATCCTGATTGAGACGATTTTCGACACGCTGAACGCCAAATCGGCGATCATGGCGACGCTCGAGGCCGAGCAGACGCTCGGCCGCGAGCTGCCGCTGATGATCTCGATGACCCTCACAGATCTGAGTGGTCGCAACCTTTCCGGGCACACGGTAGAGGCCTTCTGGGCATCGGTGCGCCATGCGCGTCCGGTCACAATCGGGCTCAATTGCTCCTTCGGCGCGGCGCAGTTGCGTCCGCACCTCGCGGCGCTCGCGGCCACCGCAGATACGTTGGTGATGGCCTATCCCAACGCCGGACTGCCCAATGAGCTTGGCGAATATGATGAGGCGGCGGAGCAGACCGCAGCTCAGGTTCGCGACTGGGCCGGGAACGGCCTGGTCAATATCGTCGGCGGCTGCTGCGGGACGACTCCCTCGCACATCGCCGCAATTGCCGGGGCGGTGCGCGATTGCACGCCGCGCGCTGTCCCGGCAGCTCGGCCCGGCACCTTGCTCGCCGGCCTCGAGCCAATGCTGATCGCCGCCTGACCCATGGATATGACACGCGTGAATGAGGCTGGCGCCGGCGCGCGCTTCGTCAATATCGGAGAGCGCTGCAACGTCACCGGCTCCGCCCGGTTCAAGAAGCTGATCCTGGCCGGTGATTATGACGCAGCGGTCGAGGTCGCGCGCGACCAGGTGGAAAATGGCGCGCAGATCATCGACGTCAACGTGGACGAGGCTTTGCTCGACTCCGAGCAGGCAATGACCGTTTTCTTGAAGCGCATTGCTGCCGAGCCGGACATTGCGCGCGTGCCGGTGATGATCGACAGCTCCAAATGGAGCGTGATCGAGGCGGGCCTCAAATGCGTCTCGGGCAAGCCGATCGTGAACTCGATATCGATGAAGGAAGGCGAAGGGCCGTTTCTCGAGCTCGCACGCAAGTGCCGCTCCTACGGCGCAGCCGTCGTCGTAATGGCCTTCGACGAAGTGGGGCAGGCAGACACGTCACAGCGCAAGGTTGAGATCTGCGAGCGAGCCTACAAGCTGCTCGTCGCCGATGGCACGGATGCCAACGATATCGTTTTCGACCCGAACGTTTTCGCAGTCGCGACCGGAATCGACGAGCACCGCCGTTACGCGATCGATTTCATCGAAGCGGCCAAGGAAATCCGCCGCCGCTGCCCAGGAACGCATATTTCCGGAGGCCTTTCGAACCTCAGCTTCTCCTTCCGCGGCAACGAGCCGGTCCGCCGCGCGATGCACAGCGTGTTCCTCTATCATGCGATCCCCGCAGGCATGGACATGGGGATTGTCAACGCCGGCCAGCTCGACGTTTATGATGCGATCGACCCGGAGCTGCGCGAGGCCTGCGAGGATGTGGTCCTGGACCGCCGCGACGACGCGACGGAACGGCTGATCGCCTTAGCGGAGCGGTTCAAGGGAACGGACGAAGCCGAGGAAAAGAAGCTGGCCGAATGGCGCTCGCTCCCAGTTGGCGAGCGTCTGTCCTACGCGCTGGTCAAAGGCATCGACGCCCACATCGTCGATGACACGGAGGAAGCGCGCCAGCAGTTCGCTCGGCCCATCGAGGTGATTGAAGGCCCGTTGATGGACGGCATGAACGTCGTCGGCGATCTGTTCGGCTCGGGCAAGATGTTCCTGCCGCAAGTCGTGAAATCGGCGCGCGTGATGAAACGCGCGGTCGCGCACCTCATCCCTTTCATCGAGGAGGAGAAAGAGAGGAACGGCGTCACCCAGGGCAAAGGCCGGATCGTGATGGCAACCGTCAAAGGGGACGTTCACGACATCGGTAAGAACATCGTCGGCGTCGTCCTGCAGTGCAACGGCTTCGAGGTGATCGACCTCGGTGTCATGGTGCCCTGGCAGGACATCTTGCAGGCGGCGAACGACAACAAGGCCGACATGATTGGCCTCTCCGGACTTATCACCCCGTCGCTCGACGAAATGGTGACGGTCGCGGGCGAAATGCAGCGGCTGGAGCTGCGGACCCCGCTGCTGATCGGCGGCGCGACCACAAGCAAAGCGCATACGGCACTGCGGATCGACCCTGCTTATGACGGACCGGTCATCCACGTCCTCGATGCCAGCCGTGCGGTCGGTGTAGCTTCATCGCTGGTCTCGGACACGCAGCGCGAGCCCCTGATCGCGAACACTGCCGACGATTACGACAAGCTGCGCAAGTCGCGCGAGCGCAGCGGCCAGAGTGAGCTGTCGAGCCTCGCGGAAGCGCGTGCGAATGCCTTCGTCTATGATCCGTCAGGCCAGGCGCCGGCGCCAAAATATCCCGGGCTGCACCATTTCGGAGATTGGCCACTCGCGGATCTTCGTGCGTCGATCGACTGGACGCCCTTCTTCCGCGCATGGGAGCTCGCTGGAAATTATCCCGCGATCCTCGATGATCCGGTCGTCGGCGAAAGCGCCAGGAACCTGTTCAACGATGCGCAGGCGATGCTCAATCAGCTGATCGCCGAGCGCTGGGTTACGCCCAAGGCGACTGTCGGCCTGTGGCGCTGCAAGCGCGAGGGTGACGACATCCTCGTGCTGGCGGGCAACGACTGGACCCGCCTGCCAATGCTCCGCCAGCAGGTGAAGAAGCGCCAGGGGCGCGCCAACATGTGCCTCGCCGATTTCATCAATCCCGATGGCGAAGACTGGATCGGCGGCTTCGCGGTTGGGATTCATGGCCTTGAGCCGCACCTCGAGCGGTTCAAGCAGACGATCAATGACTATGACGACATTCTGCTGAAGGCCTTGGCAGACCGCTTAGCGGAGAGCTTCGCTGAGGTGCTTCACGCCGAGGTGCGCAATCGCCTGTGGGCCTACGCCGACGAGCATCTCTCGAACGAACAGCTGATCCGCGAAAAATATCATGGCATCCGTCCGGCACCTGGCTATCCGGCCTGCCCCGATCACAGCCTGAAGCCGATCCTGTTCGACATGCTTGGCGGGCACCCGGGCGAAGTGACGCTGACCGAGAATTTCGCTATGCTTCCGACTTCGGCTGTTTCGGGTTTCTACTTCGGCCATCGCGACAGCCAGTATTTCGGAGTGGCGCGGATCGGCCGCGATCAGCTCGAGGATTATGCGGAGCGGCGCGGTGTGTCGCTTGAGCAGTCCGAGCGCTGGCTGCGGCCAAATCTAGACTAAACTCACGTTAGGGCGAGCGCAGGGAAACGATCCAGTCCAGCGCTGGTCGAAGACTGGATTGCTTAGTCGCTGCGCTCCTCGCAATGACGGACGCGTAATGCTTCGCCGACTACTGATCCTGCTTGCGCTCTTGCTCGCTCCTGCGCTCGCTCATGCGCGAGGGATTGAGCCGCAGTTGATCGCCGAGGGTCCCGCTCCCGCGGGCGGGGAGGTCGAGCTCGCAATCCACATGCAAACCAATTCGGGGTGGCACGGCTATTGGCTCAACCCCGGCGACGCAGGGTTGCCGATGGATCTGAAGTGGCAGCTCCCGAAGGGCTTCTCCGTCGGCCCGCTGCGCTATCCGGTGCCGACTCGGCTCACCGTCGCTGGGCTGATGAACTACGTCTTTGAGCGCGATTATGCAGTGCTGGTGCGGCTGAAAGTGCCTTCGGACGCGCGCGCAACGGTGCCGATCCGCGCTGACGCGCGCTGGCTCGCCTGCACAGACAAGATCTGTGTCCCCGAACATGGCGAGCTGTCGCTCATTCTGCCGGTCGGGGACGGCACACCGAACCGAAGGCAGTTCGATACGTGGCGGAAGGAACTCCCCCAGCCGCTCGTCACCGATGGACACTTCGCCGTCCAGGGCAACAAGCTGCGGGTGGCGGTCCCGCTTCCCGCGAGCGTCACGACCGGCGCGCCGTATCTGTTCCCGATCACCGATGATGTCATCGATTATAAAGCGCCGCAGACATTCCGCCGTTCGGGCGATTGGGTCGTCGCCGAGTTGCAGGCGAAAACGCACCCCAAGCGATTCGCTGGAGTGCTTGCGCTCCCCGACGGGCGGGGGCTCGAATTCCATGCGGTGCCCGGCTCGGTGCCGGAGAGCGGAACGCCGCTGAGCGGCATAGAATGGAAAACCGTCCTGTCGGCCGTCCTTGGCGCAATCGCGGGCGGAATTCTGCTCAACCTGATGCCATGTGTTTTCCCGATCCTCGCGCTGAAGGCGCTGCACCTGTCTCGTGCCGGAGGCGAGTCCGCGCACGCCCGATCGGGTGCGCTCGCCTACGCGGCCGGCGCAGTTTTCGGCACGGCTTCCCTCGGAGGAGTCCTTCTTGCGATCCGCGCCGCCGGTGCCGAGGCCGGTTGGGCTTTCCAACTGCAGGATCCGCGTACAATCATGCTCCTGCTGCTCCTTGCGGTGGCGATCACGGCGAACCTCCTCGGCCTCTTCGAGCTGCCGGTCCTTGGCGGCCGCGCACAGCCGGCGGGAAGCTTTGGCACAGGCGCGCTTGCAGCATTCGTTGCAACGCCGTGCGCTGGTCCGTTCCTCGGCGCCGCACTGGGAACGGCGCTGCTCTTGCCGCCCGTGGGATCGCTAGCGGTGTTTGCGGCGCTGGGCATGGGCCTCGCGATCCCGTTCCTGTTGGTCGCCTTCCTCCCGACATTGCGAACCAGACTTCCCAAGCCTGGGCCTTGGATGGACCAACTCAAACGGTTCTTGGCCATTCCGATGGGAGCGAGCGCGGCGGCGGCCCTGTGGCTCCTCGACCGGCAGGTCGGCGAGCGAGGCCTTCTCATCGGAATCGCTCTCGCCGTGGGCATATTGTTCGCGGGGTTTGAAGCTGGAAGCCTGCAAAGGCGGGGCAAGGGAGGTGCCTGGGGCAGCGCGGTTGCCGGCCTGGTGCTCGTCGGCGTGGGGATCGCCCTCGTGCCGCAACGCGTCGCTTCGGTGAACATCATTGCCGGTGCCAAAACCTGGAGCGAAGCACGCGTCGCCCGGGCAGCTCAGCAGGGCAGGCCGGTCTTCGTCTACTTCACCGCCGATTGGTGTCTGACCTGCAAGGTCAACGAAGCCGCGGCGATCGACCGCGACGAGGTCCGGAGCGCATTCAAGAAGGATGGTGTGCAGGTCATCGCAGGTGATTGGACCGACGGCGATCCGGCGATCACGCGTTTCCTCGAGAGCCGCGGACGTGCAGGCGTCCCGCTTTATCTTTGGTACGCGCCAGGCAAGGAGCCCGAGGAACTGCCGCAGGTCCTCACCCCGGCAATGCTCATCTCCCGCGCTCAGGCCGTGAAGCGCTAGGCGCGCGAGCCCACACCTTCTTTCCGGCGATCCACGTCTCCAGCGCCTGCGTTCGCGCTAAGGATTGCGCGTCAACTGTGGTTGGGTCGCGGTCGATCAGGATGAAGTCGGCCCATTTGCCGGGCTCGAGCGAGCCGATCGTCTGCTCTGCCAAACCGGCGTAGGCCGCGCCGCGCGTGAAGGCGTGGAGCGCCTGGCCGAACGTCAGCCGTTCCGACGGGATCCACCCGTCCGGCGGCTCGCCGTTCATGTCTTGCCGACTAATCGCTGCGGCGAGGCCGGGGAAGGGGTTTGGCGTTTCCACGGGAAAATCCGAGCCGAACGCCAGCCTTACCCCGCTCTTGAGCACCGTTTGCCAAGCATAGGCGCCGGCAAGCCGGTTTGGGCCAAGGCGTTTCTCAGCCATCAGACGGTCGCTGGTCTGGTGCGTCGGCTGCATCGAGGCGATGATACCCGCTGGCGCGAGCCGCGGAATGTCGGCGGGATCCGCGATCTGGAAATGCTCGATCCGCCACCGCCGGTTTCGCCCGTATTTCTTCGATAGCTGCTCATAAACGCTGATGACCTGCGCGTTGGCAGCGTCGCCGATCGCGTGCGTGGCAATCTGGAATCCGTGGGAAGCCGCAGTGTCCGCGAGTGTCAGCATCTCCTCGTCCGAATGGAATTGCAGTCCACGCGTGTCGGGTTTGTCCGCATAAGGCTGCTTGAGCCACGCACCGCGCGACCCGAGCGCGCCATCGGCGTAGAGTTTGATCCCAACCATTCGCAACCGATCGCTGTAGAGCCAGCTGGTGGGCTTCGGCACTTCGGGCAAGAGCTTGAGCTCGTCCGCATAGATCATCAGCCGGACGCTCAGGTGACCGGCATCGCCGGCGCGCCGCATTGCATTCCATGCGTCGAGGCTCGTGCTCATCGAGCCGACGCTGGTGATCCCATAGCCGAGCAGGATTTCCTGCGCCTTGGCTAGGGCTTGATCGTTCTCGGCTGCGGTCGCGGGCGGCACTGCCTTGCCGATCAGCTCCATGGCATTGTCGACGAACAGACCATTTTCGATGCGGCCGCCGGAGGGTGCCGGCGTGTTAGCCGTTACGCCAGCCGCCTTCATCGCTGCGCGGTTTGCGACAAGCGCGTGACCGTCGACCCGCTCGAGCACCACGGGACGGTCGCTGACCACCGAGTCGAGGTCCGCCGCCGTCGGAAAGCGCTTGTGCGGCCACAACTCCTGGTTCCAGCCGCGGCCGATGATCCAGCGAGCATCGGCATGCGCTGCCGCGTAGGCGCGAAGCCGCTGCTTGAGATCGTCGAGCGAGCTGGTGCCCACTAGATCGAGCTGCATCGCGCTGAAGCCGAGCCCAAGCACGTGTCCGTGCGCGTCAATTAGCCCCGGCAACATTGTACGCCCCTTGCCGTCGATCGCCCGAAAGACGCTGTTCAGGCGAGGATGTGGGTTGACCAACACCTGCTTCACCCGGCCGTCATCGTCGACCAGTAGGCTGCCGAAACGTTCGATCTTGCCGTCGGGACTTGCCTGAATGCCGTTGACGTTGCTGATCAGCGTGTCGGGCCAGGCTGGAGAGGACAGCGCTGTCAGCGCGAGGAGAAGCTTACGCATTGCGCGAGGCTTAGCATTGTTTGGCTGCCGTTGAAGGGCTAGGCCACGCGCCAATGCTCCAGGTCAGTTCTTTGCAGCCGCCGACTATCGACGACATCCGCGCCGCCGCCCAGCGAATCGAGGGCGCAGTCATCAAAACGCCAATGCTGGTTAGCCGCACGCTTTCCGAAGTCATCAGCGCTGAGGTCTGGCTCAAATTCGAGAACCTCCAGTTCACCGCCGCCTACAAAGAGCGCGGCGCTCTCAACAAATTGCTGCAGCTTTCGCCGGAGGAGCGGGCGCAGGGCGTAATCGCGGCGTCGGCCGGTAATCATGCTCAGGCGGTCGCCTATCATGCCAGGCGCCTCGGCATTCCAGCGACCATCGTGATGCCGGAGTCGACCCCTACGGTGAAGGTCACGCAGACGGCAGGGCACGGCGCCAAGGTCGTGCTCTACGGCAAGTTCGTCGACGATGCCTTCGCCAGAGCGCGCGAGCTGGCCCTCGAGAACGGCTATGTCTTCGTCCACGCCTTCGATGACCCGCAGGTGATCGCCGGTGCGGGCACGCTTGCGCTGGAGATGCTCGAAGACGCGCCGGACCTCGACACGATCGTCGTCCCCATCGGCGGGGGTGGACTCATGTCCGGCATCTCCATCGCCGCGCGCGCTCTGAAACCGCAGATCGAGCTGATCGGAGTCGAGGCCGAGCTCTATCCGTCCATGAAATGCGCCATCGAGGGGTGCCGCATGCCGCTTGGGGGCGACACGCTCGCCGAGGGCATCGCGGTCAAGCAGCCCGGCGAGCTCACCTCACGCATTCTCAAGGAATATGCGAATGACGTTGTGCTCGCCTCGGAGCGTGACCTTGAGCGGGCCGTGGCGATGCTCGTCGGGGTCGAAAAGACGGTCGTTGAAGGGGCGGGGGCCGCCGGTGTCGCAGCGATGCTCGCTGATTCGGAGCGCTACCGAGGCAAGAAGGTGGCCACCGTGCTGTGCGGCGGCAATATCGACACGCATTTGCTCGCCAATGTGTTGGTGCGCGATCTCGTCCGCCAAGGGCGCATGGCGCGGCTTCACATCAACGCCCATGACCAACCCGGCGCGCTCGCGGGAATCGCGGCGATCCTTTCGGCTGGAGGGGTGAATATTGTCGAGATCAACCACAGCCGGATCTTCACCAAGCTTCCGGCGAAGGACACGCTCATCGAAGTGGTTTGCGAGGCGCGAGATCCAAAGGCCGTCGACGACGTTGTCGCCCGACTCGAAGCCACCGGATTCCGCGTCGAACGGGCCTCTCTGGACTGAATTGCTGTCCCTCACCGGGACATTCCCTCGCAACCGTCGAAAATCACGCATCCCGACTCTTTTCTTCCGCGTTAACCGGTCGCATAAAGAGTTCGGCAACGATTTGAGTGAGGTCGCGGGTGAGCGCACCCTTTCGCTTCCCGAAGTTCTTCGTAACGAACCCCAGCCCGTGCCCTTATCTGCCGGGCAAGGTCGAGCGGAAGGTTTTCACCGAGCTCAGCGGCCGCCACGCCAGCGAACTCAATGAAGCTTTGGGCCGGATTGGTTTCCGCCGCAGCCAGTCTGTCGCCTACCGCCCCAGCTGCATCGACTGCTCAGCCTGCGTCTCGGTCCGGGTGCTCGCCGCCGAATTCCAGCCGACCGCAACGCAACGCAAGCTGCTCCGCCGCCATGGCGACCTGGAGGTCAGCGCCTGCAAGCCGTGGACCACCGACGAGCAATATGAACTCCTCCGTCGTTATCTCGCGGTGCGGCATCCCGGCGGTGGCATGGCCGAGATGGACGAGAGCGACTTCGCCGACATGGTCGAACAGACCCCCGTCCGCACCTATGTGATCGAATATCGCGAGCCTTCAGTGGACGGAAAGCCTGGCAGGTTAGTCGGCGCCTGTCTCAGCGATCAGCAGGGCGATGGCCTCAGCATGATCTACAGCTTCTTCGATGTCGGGCCGGACGCTCGGAAAGGGCTCGGGACCTACATCATCCTCGACCACATCATCCGCGCCGCGCGCGCCGCGCTTCCTTATGTCTATCTGGGCTATTGGGTCGAAGGTTCGAACCGCATGGCCTACAAAACGGGGTTCAAGCCCCTCGAACGCCTCGGCCGCGACGGCTGGCGACGCATGGACGAGGTCCAGGGCGAACTGACGCTCCAGGAGCCGCTCGCGCTCCCCACCCGCCGCGACCGTCGGCGGCTGCTGATCGAAGCTTAAGCTTTTGCCTCGCTCCCGCGGCCGGCGATCTGCATTGCGACGACCACACATGCCGTGAACAAAGCGCCTTCCAAAGCCGCAGTGATTAGATCCGTGATCGGCCCGTATTGAGCTTCTCCGAAGAGGCCCCCGAAGCGAGCGACATTCAGGTGTGAATCCGGGAAATCGCGGGTCAGCGTTGCCAGGCTGCCGAGCAGCAAATGTCCTCCGAGCAGAACGGCTGCGACGCCCGAAAGAGCTCCGCTACCCGCCCCCAGTGCGGCCGCCTGCCTTTTTAGAGGCAGTCGCTGCGCGAACCACGCACTCGCTCCGACTGCCCCACCGATCAACAATCCTTCCATTGCACCGGTAATGTTGTGCGGCGCCCGGCCGATGAGCAGTGTGAATGCATCGATCCCGAGCAGCTTGACCATGGCCCCGGTGATCAGGCCGCCGCCCGCGCCGGCGAGTGTGAACCAGTGCCACGATCGGGTTCGCGCGAGCTCTGCAGTGGCGATGGCGAAGCTCACGCCGGCCGCGCCGATTACCGCGACCAGCATGGCGATCGCGAGCAGAACGAGCAGAGTCGAAATTACTCCCGTTCCCGCCTGCTCGGCCTGCGAAGCACCGACGAAACCGTAAATGAGCCCACCGACCAAGCCGGCGACTGCACCTCCGAACGTGCCAACCGATCCGAGCACGACGAACTTGCGCCAGAGATCGGACGCGGGTCGCGCGGCGGAGGCTCGACCGACGTTCACAACCTCCACCGGTGCAACAAAGCGGTAACCGTGTTTGGGCACGGTTTCGACGAAGCGCGGCCGCACTGCGTCATCCCCTAACTGCCGCCGGATCGTCTTGATGCATTGCGTCAGCGCTTCGTCAGTGACCGGCACGCCTCGCCACACCTCCGCGAGAAAGCGGTCCTTGGAAATCAGCTTCCCGTGCTCGCGGACGAGTAGCGCCAGCGCGTCGAAGTAGCGGCCGTTGAGCTCGACCGATCCGTTGTCAGTCGTCAACCGGCGCTCGCCCGTGTCGAGAACGAAACCTTGGAAAGCGAAGCTGCCCGTCACGATTCAGCGAATCCTCATGCGTTGCTCATGCCTTTCACCGGCCGTCGCGCCAGGCTGCGGCCATCATTCATGCATGGAGGTCGGATAATGACAAGCATTGTGAAAGGCAGACCAAAGGTCCCGTGGCGGATCATCGGTTGGGGAGGGGCGGCGGCGGCGCTCCTGGTGCCGCTTATTGCGAATGCGCCCTGGAGCCTGTCAGACTACATTTTCGCCGCGGCAGTCGTCGCGATCGTCGGCGGTACGTTCGAGCTGGCGATGAGGAAGAGCGGCAACGCGTGGTACCGCAGCGGAGTTGCGGTAGCACTGCCGACGGCGTTCCTGCTCGTGTGGATCAATGGCGCCGTCGGGATCATCGGAAATGAGGGAAACCCGGCCAACCTCATGTTCCTCGGGGTGCTCGGGGTCGTCGTTGTCGGCGCCGTAGTTGCCCGCTTCGATGCCGCAGGGATGGCGCGAGCGATGGCCGTGACGGCCTTAGCGGAGTCGCTCGTCGGAGTGATCGTCTTTTTCGACCGACCCGGCGCCACGGAGCCACCGGGTCTGCCAGGCGTGCTTGTGCTGATCGGGCTCTTCGCCTTGGCTTGGCTGCTTTCAGCTTGGCTCTTCCAGAAAGCGGCCCGGACAAAATAAAAGGCGGAGCGCGTTAGCGCCCCGCCTTCTCCCCGTTGCCCCTGTTGAATTGATTAGGCGACCGCGACCTGCGGCTGGGTCTCCTCAACATCCTCGGCGTCGCGCAGCACATAGCCGCGGCCCCAGACGGTCTCGATGTAATTGGCGCCGCCGCAAGCAAGGCTCAGCTTCTTGCGCAGCTTGCAGATAAACACGTCGATGATCTTCAGTTCGGGTTCGTCCATGCCGCCGTAGAGATGATTGAGGAACATCTCCTTGGTCAGTGTCGTGCCCTTGCGGAGCGAAAGCAGCTCCAGCATCGCATATTCTTTGCCAGTCAGGTGCACTCGGGCGCCGTCGACCTCGACCGTTTTGGCATCAAGGTTCACAGCGAGCTTGCCGGTCCGGATGACCGATTGCGAATGACCCTTCGAACGGCGGACGATCGCGTGGATGCGGGCAACCAGTTCGTCACGGTGGAAAGGCTTGGTCACATAATCGTCGGCGCCAAAGCCGAGCGCGCGAACCTTGCTGTCCATTTCACCAATACCGGAAAGGATCAGTACCGGCGTCGAGACCTTCGCCGTGCGTAATTTCTTGAGCACGTCGTAGCCGTGCATGTCGGGCAGGTTCAGGTCGAGAAGGATGATATCGTAATCGTAGAGCTTGCCGAGATCGAGGCCTTCCTCCCCGAGGTCGGTTGTATAGACGTTGAAGCCCTCGGTACCCAGCATCAGCTCGATGCTCTTGGCCGTCGTCGGCTCGTCCTCAATCAGCAGCACGCGCATTGATGATCCCCCCGTCCACAGCCCAGAACGTAAATCGCTCTTAATGGCCTTGAAGCGTCCATTAACCATTCGAGGTCTGAAGGGAAAAGGTTAATATTTCCTAACACGCTGGATTCCTTCATTTCGTTGCAAAGGAGTCACAAAGTCATCCACAGCAGGCACTTGCTTAAGGTGGCGATCGGCTCTCATGGACCGCGGGATGACCCTCTCGGATCACATCCTTTTCATCGACGCCAAGGCGCTCGTGCTCGACAAACCCGCCGGGCTTCCGGTCGATGCACCGCGTCGCGGGGGAGATTCGATCGCGGCGCGTCTCGATGAGCTGAAGTGCGGCTTCAAGCGGCCGCCGACCGCGATGCACCGGCTCGACACCGATACGAGCGGCTGTCTCCTCTTTGCGCGGACCGTGAAGGCGCGGGCCTTTTTCCAGCAAGCGTTCGAGACAAGGAGCGTCGAAAAATATTATCTTGCCGTCGTCGCGAGCGAGATCGCGGAGGAGCAGGGGGTGATCGACATTCCGCTGGCGAAGGTCTCGAGCGCTGAAGCTGGTTGGAGGATGGTCGCGGATGATCATGGCCTTACAGCAACAACGCGCTGGCGACGGATTCATATTCATGGCGGCTCCACATTGGTTGAGTTTCAGCCGTTGACCGGGCGCACGCACCAGATTCGCGCGCATGCCCGCGAGGCCTTCGGTCGCGGAATCGCCGGAGATCGGGTGTATGGCGTGCCGGGCGGGCCTATGTTGCTCCATGCCTCGCGACTGATCGTTCCACGATCGGGCAAGGATATGATCGACGTCACCGCTCGGCTGCCCGACAGTTTCAGCGAATGGCGCAATGCGAGCTGAGGATGTGAACATCCCCGAGGATTCGCTGAGCGAGGCCTTTCTCGCCGCGACCGGTCCTGGCGGTCAGAACGTCAACAAGGTCGCGACCGCGGTCCAGCTACGCGTCGATCTCTTCAAGCTTGGATTGCACCCCGATGTTTACGAGCGGCTGAAGCGACTTGCCGGCAGTCGGGTGACCGGTGGAGGCGAGCTGCTGATCACCGCGCGGCGCTTCCGCACTCAGGAGGCGAATCGCCAGGACGCCCGGCGCAGGCTGGCGGAAATGATTGCCGCCGCCCATATCGCGCCGCGCAAGCGCAAGCCGACGCGGCCGAGCAAGGCCGCCAAGGCTCAGCGCGTGGACAAGAAAAAGCAGCGCAGCGCGGTCAAGCAGACGCGTGGAAAGGTGGCGTTCGATTGACCTACGACTTCCGGATCGAAGCGGCGGACACAGCAACGATGTACCGCGATCTCGCAAGCGCGCTCGAAGGACTGGTCGCCGGCGAAACCGACGCGATCGCCAACATGGCCAACGCCTCGGCGCTGATCTTCGAAACGTTGCCCGACGTGAACTGGGTCGGCTTCTATAGGAATCTCGCCGGTGAGTTGGTGCTGGGGCCTTTCCAGGGCCGCCCGGCCTGCATCAGGATACCGTTCGGGACCGGAGTTTGCGGAGCGGCCGCAGAAACGCGGCAGGTGCACCGCGTCGAGGACGTCCATGCGTTCCCAAACCACATCGCCTGCGACAGCGCTTCGAACAGTGAGATCGTGGTTCCACTGGTGCGAGATGGCGAGCTCCTGGGGGTGCTCGATATCGACAGCCCAAAAAGAGCACGCTTCACTGCGGAAGACGAAGCGGGTTGCATCAGTCTAGCGGATATACTGTCCCGCGTTCTTTAGCTCAGCTGCTCCAGCCGCTCGTCGCTGAGGCTACCGGGAATGATCATCACTGGGCAAGGCAGCTGACCGGCATCGCCATCGGTAAAATGCGTGACCAGCGGGCCCGGATGGCCGTTCGGCGCCGCACCGAGCACCAGCGCATGCACCTCTTCGCGGTCTCCGATATATTCGCGCACGGCTCTGACGGGTTCGCCCTGCCGGACGACGACGCTCGCTTCGACTCCGGACTCATCAAGAATTTCTCCGACGGCGGCGCTGACCACGCCCTCGATGCGCAGGCGCTGCTCTTCCTCGATCGCGGCCTGGACTCCACCGAATTGCACGAAATCCTGAGGCTCGACGATTCCAAGCACCTCGACGCGGCCATTGGTTTTCGCCGCTCGCCTGGCGGCGAAGCGCAGCGCGACGCGCGCCTCCGCGCTATCGTCGATCACGACGAGGTAGGTGCGTTTGGCCTCATCCCCCATTGAGCTGAGAGTGCTGCGTTAAACCGAGAGTAAGTGCAAGCGGGCGACCAGAGTTTCGGCGCAGACTTGACCGCAACCGGCGCATTCGCTTTGAGCCGCGCGAGCCTTTCAGGACACGCCCTCATGCCAATTGAACTCAAGATGCCCGCCCTTTCGCCGACGATGGAAGAGGGCACGCTCGCCAAATGGCTGGTGAAGGAAGGCGACGAGGTGAAGTCCGGCGACATCCTCGCCGAGATCGAGACCGACAAAGCGACCATGGAGTTCGAGGCGGTCGACGAGGGCACCGTCGCGAAGATTCTCGTTGCCGAAGGCACGGACGGGGTGAAGGTCGGAGCGCCGATCGCGATTCTGGCGGCCGAGGGGGAGGATGCCTCGGCAGCAGCAAGCGCAGCGCCTAAGGCTGACACGGCGCCGCCGGCCCCGCCGAAAGCACCGGCCGCGCCGAAGCCCGACGAAACTCCCAAAGCTCCGCTTGAACCGGCAGCCGTCGAAACTCCGGCCGCGCCGAGCGCCCCCGCTGCCCCCTCACCCCAACGCTCTCCAGTGAAGGGAGAGGCGGAAAGGGTGAAGGCCTCACCGCTCGCGAAGCGACTGGCTCAGGCACAGAACATCGATCTCTCGACGCTGCAGGGCAGCGGTCCCGGAGGGCGCATCGTGCGCGCCGACATCGACGCCGCAGTGGGCAAAGCTCCGGCGGCGGCATCCGCAGGCGCGGCTGCGCCTGCGCCGGCCCTCGCGACGCATCTCGTCACGCCCGGACCGATGGAACAGGCGATCCCGCACGAGGCGATCAAGCTTTCGAACATCCGCAAGACGATCGCCCGGCGCCTCACCGAATCGAAGCAGCAGATCCCGCACATCTACCTGACGGTCGAAATCAATCTGGACGCACTGCTCAAGTTGCGCGGCGAGCTCAACAAGGGCCTCGAAAGCCGCGGTGTGAAGCTCAGCGTCAACGACCTCTTGATTAAGGCGCTCGCTCAGTCCCTGATCGAAGTGCCCGAATGCAACGTCAGCTTCGCCGGTGATCAGCTGTTCAAATACAAGCGCGCCGACATCTCGGTTGCGGTGTCGATTCCCGCCGGCCTGATCACGCCCATCATCGTCGGTGCGGAGAGCAAGAGCGTTTCGGCGATCTCGACCGAGATGAAGGACCTCGCCGCCCGCGCGCGCGACGGCAAGCTCCAGCCGCAGGAATACCAAGGCGGCACCGCATCCTTGAGCAACATGGGGATGTACGGCATCAAGAATTTCGAGGCGGTGATCAATCCGCCCCAGGGCATGATTATGGCCATCGGCGCGGGCGAGAAGCGGCCCTATGTCATCAATGATTCGTTGCAGATCGTGACCGTGATGAGCGCCACCGGAAGCTTCGACCACCGCGCGATCGACGGCGCCGACGGCGCGAGGCTGATGCAGGCGTTCAAGCGGTTGGTTGAGAACCCGCTTGGGATGCTGGCTTGAGCTCACTGCAATGGCGGCTGTCCTTGATCGCAATGGCCATTGCCATTCTGTTGGCCAGGGCGATCCTCCAACGCCTTTTTTTTGCGCGGCTCACGACGCAGGCGTCTGGGACATCTATGCGATTGTTTATGGCTTCCTTTTGTTGCTTACGCTTCCAGCAATCGTCGCGGAGCTGATTTCGCAGAGGTTTAGAGCAATTGCTGCAATCGTCGGACTGATTACGATTGGCAGTCTAATGGTGCAGCCGACGCTGCTGAAATCCGGCGCGATGGGCTGTGACCTGCGATGACTAAGATCCCCTTCATCCGCGTCACCGCGATGCCGGCCGACACCAATCCCTACGGCGGCGTGTTCGGCGGCTGGCTGATGGGGCAAATGGGTCTCGCCTGCGGCTCCTTCGCCTCGCGCCGCACGCGGGGCAAGGCGATCCTGGTTGCGGCCGACGGACTCAAATTCCCCGGAGCGATGGCAGTCGGCGACGAGCTCAGTATATATGTCGACCTGCTGAAGCAGGGTCGCACCTCGCTGCGCGTCAGGGCACAAGCCATCGCCCGCCAGCGCGATGGTGAGACTGAAACCACGATAGCGGAAGGCGAATTCACCTTCGTCGCGCTCGACGCCAACAATCAGCCGCGGCCAATCGCGGCGGAGGAAGAAGAGAATGGCTGACCAATACGACCTCATCGTTCTCGGCTCGGGACCCGGCGGCTATGTCGCTGCGATCCGCGCGGCGCAGTTGGGTCTCAAGACCGCGATCGTCGAGCGCGAATTGCTCGGTGGCATCTGCCTCAACTGGGGGTGCATCCCTACGAAGGCCCTGCTGCGTTCGGCCGAGGTATTCCATTACCTCCAGAACGCCGAAGCCTACGGCCTGAGCAATGAAAAACCGTCGTTCGATATCGCCAAGGTGGTCGCGCGCAGCCGCGCTGTCGCCAAGCAGCTCAATCAGGGCGTCGCTCACCTGATGAAGAAGAACAAGATCACGGTCGTTATGGGTGAGGGCAAGCTCAGCGGCAAAGGGAAGCTCAGCGTCGCTGGCGCGGACGGCAAGGCGACGGAGCTCGCCGCCAAGCACATCATCGTCGCCACCGGCGCGCGGGCTCGGGACCTGCCGTTCGCCAAGACTGACGGCAAGCGCATCTGGACCTATCGCCATGCCATGACTCCGCCCGAAACGCCGACCGAGTTGCTGGTCATCGGATCGGGCGCCATAGGGATCGAGTTCGCGAGCTTCTACGCCGACCTCGGAGCCAAGGTGACGGTGGTCGAAATGCTCGACCGCATCGTCCCTGTCGAGGACGCTGACGTCAGCGACCAGCTCGCCAAGAGTCTCAAGAAGCAGGGCCTCGCGATCCACACCTCCGCCGGCGTCGAGAGCCTCAAGGTCGACGCAAAGGGTGTCGCGGCGACAATCAAGACCAGCGACGGCAAGACATCGGAGCAAAGGTTCAGCCATGCCATCGTGGCGGTCGGCATTGCGCCGAACAGCGAGAACATCGGCCTCGAGTCGCTCAGCGTGAAAACCACCAAGGGCCATATCGACACGGATCCATATGGGCGAACCAACGTCGCCGGCCTCTGGGCGATCGGCGACGTGACCGCGCCGCCCTGGCTGGCGCACAAGGCGATGCACGAAGCGGTCACGACCGCCGAGGCGATCGCGCAGGAACTCGGCAACAAGGACGTGCACCCGCACGCCGCCGATCCGAAGAACATTCCCGGCTGCACCTATTGCCGACCGCAGATCGCTAGCGTCGGTCTCACCGAAGCCAAGGCCAAGGAAGCCGGCTACGAGGTCAAGGTCGGCAAGTTCCCGGCGATCGGCAACGGGAAAGCGATCGCGCTTGGCGAGGTCGAAGGGTTCGTGAAGACGGTTTTCGACGCCAAGACCGGCGAGCTACTCGGCGCCCACATGATCGGAGCGGAGGTCACCGAGCTGATCCAGGGTTACACCGTCGGCAAGACCGCCGAGCTGATTAACGAGGATTTCATCCAGACAGTGTTCCCGCACCCGACCCTGTCCGAAATGATGCACGAAGCCGTGCTCGCCGCCGACGGGCGCGTGCTACACATCTGAGCCGATCCGCCACAGCGGCGTGGATCGCGGGCGGCGCCGTCGCGCTGCTGATTGCGGGCGTTGGGGCGTGTTTTTGGCCGGGCGTCGCGATGTACGACACGGTCGCGCAATACGGCCAGGTGTTGGGTGCCGAGATCGACGACTGGCATCCGCCTATCATGGTCCGCTTGTGGCGAGCGCTGCATCCGCTCGCGCCTGGCACAGCGCCGATGTTCCTCCTGCAGGTGTCGCTTTACGTCGTCGGTTTTGCGCTGATTGTCGCTGCGCTGGTGAGGGGCGGGCGTTGGCGCGCCGCCGTCGCGGCAGCCGTGCTGGCGTTTTCGCCGCTGCTGCTGGGCTGGCAAATGGTGGTGCTCAAGGACACGCAGATGCTCGGCGCCTTGGTTGCCGCATTCGGTATCATCGCGCATTACCGCCTTGCATGCCAGAAAACCCCCGCGTTCTTGGTCGCCGTTGTGGTTATACTCATCGCCTACGCCACGCTGATCCGCGCCAATGCGCCGTTCGGGACTGTGCCATTCGCGGTCTTGCTGCTTCCGACGAGGGAGCGGCCGTTCCTTTCAGCTGCTCTGGCATTGACCGGCGCTGCGGCGATCCTCGCAATCAGTCCGATCATCAACCACCGCCTGCTTGGGGCAGAGCCGAGTGACGTCGCCAAAAGCCAAGCGATTTTCGATCTGGCTGCTATCGCTGTAGCAGCGCCGAGCTCCCCCCGCCCCTTCACGAGAGCGGAGGTTCAACAGATCGCCAGCCGCCATTGCGTCAAGGCATTCTTCTGGGATCCGCTAGGCGATCCGAGCGGCTGTGCCACTGCGACGGAGCGGGTGACGCGGATGCCAGCCGGCCAACTCTACCTCCAGCTCGCGCGCGAGGCGGCGCTGCATCCGGTTGCCTATCTCCAGCACCGCCTGCGGCACTGGAACTCGACTGAGCGCTGGCTGGTCGCGTCTGGTTTCCCCGACGCTGCACCGCCGGTCGAAGCCGAGGCAAGCGATCTCGGCCTCGCCGCTCCCTCGAGTCCCATCGCTGAAGAATGGCAGGACGCAGCCGCCGCGGAGGCAAAGACGCCGCTGGGCTGGCCGATTGTGTGGGCGGTCCTTTCCCTGGCTCTGCTTCCTGGCACTTGGCGCCGCCGCAGCGATGCTCCGGGCAGCCTTGCCCTCGCGCTCCTCGTCTCGGCATTGTCGCTGGAGGCCAGCTTTCTCGCGATCAGCATCGCTTCGGACCTTCGCTACCATCTCTGGCCCATCACGGCCTCGGCGCTCGCGCTGGCCCTGCTCTCCGCCGACCTTCGGCTAAAGCGGCGCGAGTGGGTCGCCGCGGGTGCCGCGTTGACCTTCGTCATTGCCGGAGGCCTTTATACCCGAACCACCCTCCCGCCCGCGCCCGACACCTATGAGGGCATGATCAATGCCGCCTCTGGATGATCATGCAGGTGCCCGCTACGGAGCCAGAATGAACAGGGGCTCCACGCGATGAGCGCACATACGACCAGCACGCGAACGCTCGTCATCGCGCTTCTCGCGAACCTCGGCATCGCCATTTCGAAGTTCGTTGCCGCCGCTCTCACCGGCTCCTCGGCGATGCTGACCGAAGGTGTGCACAGCGTCGTTGATTCGACCAACCAGCTATTGCTGATGTGGGGCCGCCGCGCCGCGAAAAAGCCGCCCGATAAGCTTCATCCCTTTGGGTACGGCCGCGAGCTATATTTCTGGAGCTTCGTCGTCGCCGTGCTGGTCTTCGCGCTTGGCGCGGGCGTGTCGGTCTACGAGGGCATCATCCATATCATGGAGCCGGAACCTGCGGTGTCGCCGGTGGTGGCCTATGCCGTGCTGCTTGTCGCCTTCCTGCTTGAGGGATGGTCGACGCTCGAAGCGTTCGCCGACTTCAGGAAGGCGAAGGGCGAGCTCGGCTGGTTCCAGGCTGTGCGCCTGTCGAAGGACCCGCCCGCCTTCATCGTCTTGCTCGAGAACGGCGCGGCAATGGCGGGCATCGTCGCTGCAGCAATCGGCCTTGCTCTTTCGCAGCTTACCTACGATCCGTTCTACGACGGCGCGGCCTCCGTAGTGATCGGGGCAATCCTCGGGTTGACCGCGCTGCTGCTCGCTTATGAATCCAAGGGCCTGCTGATCGGCGAGGCGGCCGATCCCGCGCTTGTCGAAAGCCTCCACGCGCTCGCTTGTGGACAGTCCGGCGTAGTTGGAGTCGGCGACGTGCTCACCGTCCACAGCTCGCCCGATCAGGTCACCGTCATGATGAACGTCGACTTCCGCGACGATCTGCCCGCTGGCGAGGTCGAGCGCATCGTCTGCCGCGTAGAGGAAGAAGCGCAGGAGCGGTGGCCGCAGGTCCGGCGCCTGTTCGTCCGGCCGATGCATGGCGCCGCGGCGCTGCGGATCCACTGACGTGGCCAAATCGATGCATGACGTATCCGACCCGAGGAATGCGTCGATCCTGATCAACATCAACGGTGAGCTGAAGCCGCGGCCGGAGGCCGTCGTGTCGGTATTCGACAGCGGTTTCATGCTCGGCGACGGCATCTGGGAAGGCTTGCGCGTCCATAAGGGCAGGCTGGCTTTTCTCGACCGGCACCTCGACCGGCTGTTCGAAGGCGCCAAGGCACTGGCAATGGACATCGGACTCAGCCGCGAAGAGCTTACGAAGCGGCTCTACGACACGCTCGACGCTAACGGCATGAGCGAAGGCGTCCACGTCCGGCTGATGGTGACGCGCGGCATTCGCTCGACGCCCTACCAGGATCCGCGAGTGATCATCTCCGGCGCGACCGTCGTGATCATTCCCGAGTATAAGGAGCCGGATCCGGCCATTTACGAACGCGGGCTCAAGCTGTTCACCGTCCACGTCCGCCGCGGGGATCCGGCGGTACAGGACCAGAAGATCAACTCACACTCAAAGCTCAACTGCATCATTGCCTCGATCCAAGCGACTTACGCCGGCGCCGACGAGGCGCTGATGCTCGACCCGCACGGCTTCGTCGCGACCTGCAATTCGACCCACTTTTTCATTGTCCGCAAGGGCGAAGTGTGGACCTCGAGCGGAAAATATTGCCTCGGCGGGATCACCCGCGGCGTCGCGCTGGACGTTGCGCGCGAGGCCGGAATTCCAGGGATCGAGAAGGATTTCTCGCTGACTGACGTCTACGGGGCCGACGAGGCGTTCGTTACCGGCACCTTCGCCGGCATCGTCCCGGTGCGTGAGATCGACGGGCGTCAGCTCACCTGCCGCGGGCCAATGGTCGAGCGGCTTCAGCGGCTTTACTCCGAACGCGTCGATCGCGCCGCAGAGGAACAGCAACGACCGTGACTCTGCGCATCGCCATGTGGTCGGGTCCCCGGAACCTTTCCACGGCGATGATGCGCAGCTTCGGCAGCCGGGGCGACGCCTTCATCTCCGACGAGCCCTTCTACGGCTGCTTTCTCAAGGAGAGCGGCGCCGATCACCCGATGCGCGAGGAGGTGATCGCGGCGATGGACTGCGATTGGCAGAGCGTGATGACGTCCCTCAGGAGCGAGACTCCGGATGGTTCACCCATCTGGTATCAGAAACATATGTGGCACCACATGGTCGGGCCGATCGGCTACGACGATTTCGCCGGTTTCACCCACGCCTTCCTGATCCGCGAGCCAGACCGGATGATCGCCTCATATCTGCGAAAGCGCGACACCGCCACCTTCGAGGGCTTCGGACTCGATCGCCAAACCGAGTTCTTCGAGCGCGAGGCGGATCGGCTCGGCCATGCGCCCCCCGTGATCGATGCACACGATGTACTGACGAACCCACAAGTCGTGCTTTCACAGCTATGTGAGACGCTCGGCATCCCGTGGGACATGGCGATGCTGAGCTGGCTTCCCAGCCGACGCGAGACTGACGGTCCGTGGGCGCCGCACTGGTACGGCGCGGTGGAGGCGAGCACGGGCTTCGGCTCGCCCGAGACTCACCCCGTCGAACTTTCCGAAGAAGCCCAACACCTGGCCGACCGTTGCCGCCCTTACTACGACCGGCTGGCGGCGCACCGGCTACGCCCCTGAAGGGCCGATTACGCTAAAACTCTTACACCGCTGGCCGCCCACTCCTGGTCGACGTCGACGTCGAGACTGGCCCATTCGTCGCGGGTGCGGCACTGAATGGTCTCGATGCGGCTACCCGTGGGAGGGTCAATGCGCAGGCAATACCGCGTGTCTGGTCCTCCTGTCGGTGCGCCTGCCGTTCCGGCGTTTCCTGCCGGCAGCGGCAAGGTGGCGGCCACCAGAGCGGCAACCCATACTTCGTGTGCCATGTCGTTTCTCCTTGGATGCAACATCGGCAAGCTGCGCCCGAGTTTACTTCCGCTCGTACGTACCGACCAGATCTCCTTGGGCAATTGCGTGCTTGGCGGCCTCAGTCTCGACATCGAGAACTTTGGAGCTGGCCGCGATGTTCAGCTTGTCGACGTCGAGCGCGAACAGTTTGAAGTGATAATGGTGCGGCCCGTGGCCCTCCGGCGGGCAGGGGCCGCCGTAGCCGGGCTTGCCGAAGTCGTTCGTGACCTCCGTGCCAACCCGCTGCCCGCCGATGGAGCGCGCGGACGCGGGAATGTCGAACACGCCCCAGTGGCGGAAGGTACCGCCCGGCGCGTCGGGATCGTCAATAACGAGCGCGAAGCTCTTCGTTCCCTGGGGCGGATCACCCCAGCTCAGGGAGGGAGGCTGGTTTACACCGTCGCAAGTGTATCGGTCCGGAATCGGCTGTCCGTTCTGGAAAGCACTACTGGTCAGCTCGAGTTTGGTGAGGGTGGCATTCTCCACGGCTGCTTCTCCGTTCGATCCATTGGCCGCTTGATCGCTCGCGCCGCAACTCGCCAGTGCGCCGCAGAGAATTAGGGGCAGGGTTCGCAGCATGATTTTTCCGCCGCTGACGGACCACGGATAAACGGCATTACGGGCGGCGGGTTCCGCCCGTGCCGCTATAACGCTTGGGCGAGAATCAGCAGTCCCAGCAGAAGGAACAGTGGGCTGTACAAGCGAGTGTCGTACTTGGCCCAGCGGGTCGTCCGAAGAGACTTGAAGAAGCCGACGTAGCGGTTCGGCACAAGCGAATGGGCAGTGAACACCGTTCCGACGCCGAACAGGGCTACTCGCACAAGTCCCAGTGGCAGCGGCGCGGTCAACAATTCCGTTCTGTTCAGCAACAGTCCGGCTAGCATTAGCAGCGAAAACGCCACGCCTGCCGCGGCCAGGCGCCCCCACGAGAAACGCTGTGCCATAACCGGCGCGCCATCGGGCTGTTGCGGGAGGGAGACCGAGAGGCCAAGATGCCCGCCAAGCGCCCAATATGCGTGGAAGGCAGCGGCGAACGCAATGATCGCCAGTGAGAGTGCGAGGATCATTCGGCTGGCATAGCGTTTGCCGCATTACAGGCGATAGCGCGGTTGACCCTTTACCGCACCCTCGCTATGTGCCCGCCCGTCCGAGCGACTGGGAGTCATTCGCTTTTCGCCGGGCAAGAGCTGAACATTGCTCAACATGCGCGTCGCCAGGCGGCCATGGTGCTGCTTCGGCTCCGCGCTTTTTCTGTTGAGCAAAGTAACCGCGGGGTCTTCCCGCAACGAAAGGTGAAGGGCTTCATGCCGACGATTAACCAGCTGATCCGCAAGGGTCGCGAACCGCAGAAGGCCAAGTCCAAGGTCCCTGCGATGGAGCAGAACCCGCAGAAGCGCGGAGTTTGCACCCGTGTTTATACGACGACTCCGAAGAAACCGAACTCGGCCCTGCGCAAGGTGGCCAAGGTCCGTCTGACCAACCAGCGCGAAGTGATCAGCTACATCCCCGGCGAGGGCCACAACCTGCAGGAGCACAGCGTCGTGCTGATCCGCGGCGGCCGTGTGCGCGACCTTCCGGGCGTGCGTTACCACGTGCTTCGCGGCGTCCTCGATACCCAGGGTGTCAAGGACCGCAGGCAGTCGCGCTCCAAGTACGGCGCCAAGCGTCCCAAATAATCCACGAGAGTAAGCCCCGGACAGGTTCCGGATCAGGCTGAAGAGAAAGGAATTTTCCAATGTCTCGTCGTCGTCGCCCAGAGAAGCGCGAAATCCTGCCCGATCCGAAGTTCGGGGATCTCACTTTGTCGAAATTCATGAATTCGGTCATGCTCGACGGCAAGAAGTCCGTCGCCGAAGGCATCGTTTATGGCGCGCTCGAGAGCGTCGAGACCCGCCTGAAGCGCGAGCCGCTCGGCGTGTTCCATGACGCGCTCAACAACGTGAAGCCAGGCATCGAAGTCCGCTCCCGCCGTGTCGGCGGCGCGACCTACCAGGTTCCGGTCGAGGTGCGCCCGGAGCGCGCCCAGGCGCTCGCCATCCGCTGGCTGATCACCGCAGCTCGCAGCCGCTCGGAGAAGACGATGTCCGCGCGCCTTTCGGGCGAGCTGATGGACGCCGCGCAGAACCGCGGCAACGCCGTCAAGAAGCGCGAGGACACGCACCGCATGGCCGAAGCGAACCGCGCCTTCAGCCACTACCGCTGGTAAGTTTCATACCTATATCGTGGTGAGCCGCTGCTGAGCGGCTCCCCATATCGCCAAGGAAGACAAGAAAATGGCCCGCAGCCATCCGCTCGAACGCTATCGCAACATCGGCATCATGGCGCACATCGACGCAGGTAAGACAACGACGACCGAGCGCATCCTCTATTACACCGGCAAGTCCTACAAGATTGGCGAGGTCCACGAGGGCACCGCCACCATGGACTGGATGGAGCAGGAGCAGGAGCGGGGGATCACCATTACATCGGCGGCGACGACCTGCTTCTGGTCGGCCGGTGACGGACCCGAGCACCGAATCAATATCATCGACACGCCCGGCCACGTCGATTTCACCATTGAAGTCGAGCGTTCGCTGCGCGTGCTCGACGGCGCCGTCGCCTGCTTCGACGGCGTTGCCGGCGTCGAGCCGCAGTCGGAGACCGTGTGGCGGCAGGCCGAGAAGTACAAGGTTCCGCGGATGTGCTTCGTCAACAAGCTTGACCGCACCGGCGCCAATTTCGAAATGTGTGTCGGCATGATCAAGGACCGGCTGGGTGCGCGCCCGGCGGTGCTTTATCTGCCGATTGGCATCGAGAGCGGCTTCAAGGGCCTGGTCGATCTGGTTGAGAACCGGGCCATCATCTGGCTCGACGAGAGCCTCGGCGCGAAGTTCGAGTATCAGGATATCCCGGCCGACCTTGCCGACGCAGCGGCCGCCGCTCGTCAGGAGCTGATCGAGATGGCCGTCGAGCAGGACGACGAGGTCATGGAGCATTACCTCGAAGGCACCGAGCCCGACGTTGCCGTGCTGAAGAAGCTGATCCGTAAGGGCACGCTCAACTTCTCGTTCGTGCCGGTGCTGTGCGGCTCAGCGTTCAAAAACAAAGGCGTGCAACCTTTGCTCGACGCGGTTGTCGACTATCTGCCGAGCCCGCTCGACATCCCGCCAGTCGAAGGACTCAAACTCGACGGCGAAACGACCGACACGCGCGCGCCTTCAGACGATGCGCCATTTTCGGCGCTGGCCTTCAAGATCATGAACGACCCCTTCGTCGGGACTCTGACCTTCGCCCGCATCTATTCGGGCAAGCTCGAAACCGCGTCGCAAGTCGTGAATTCGGTGAAGGACAAAAAGGAAAAGGTCGGCCGCATGCTGTTGATGCATGCCAATGACCGCGAAGACATCCAGGTTGCTTACGCCGGCGACATCGTCGCTCTGGCGGGCCTCAAGGACACCACCACGGGCGACACGCTTTGCGCGGCCAACGCTCCGATCATTCTCGAGCGGATGGAATTCCCCGATCCGGTGATCGAGGTTGCGGTGGAGCCGAAGACCAAGGCCGATCAGGAGAAGATGGGCGTCGCGCTCAATCGCCTGGCACGCGAGGACCCGTCGTTCCGGGTGACGACGGATCACGAATCCGGGCAGACGATCATCAAGGGGATGGGCGAGCTCCACCTCGAGATTCTCGTCGACCGCATGAAGCGTGAGTTCAAGGTCGAGGCCAATGTCGGTGCGCCGCAGGTCGCTTATCGCGAATATTTGGCGAAGCCCGTCGACCTGACCTACACCCACAAAAAGCAGTCGGGCGGTTCAGGTCAGTTCGGCGAGATCAAAATCAGCGTGATCCCCGGCGAGCGCGGCTCGGGCTTCCAGTTTTTCGACGAGATCAAGGGTGGCAACGTCCCCAAGGAATATATTCCGTCCGTCGAAAAGGGCCTGCGCGAGACTGCTGAGACGGGTTCGCTGATTGGCTTCCCAATCATCGACTTCGAAGTGCACCTGACCGACGGCAAGTACCACGACGTCGATTCCTCGGCGCTTGCCTTCGAAATCTGCGCGCGCGGCGCGATGCGCGAAGCGGCCCACAAGGCCGGCATCAAGCTCCTCGAGCCGATCATGAAGGTCGAGGTCGTGACTCCCGAAGATTATCTCGGCGATGTGATTGGCGACATCAACAGTCGTCGTGGCCAGATTCAGGGTACCGACAGCCGTGGCAATGCACAGGTCGTTGAGGCAATTGTGCCGCTCGCCAACATGTTCGGTTACGTGAACCAGCTGCGTTCGTTCACGCAAGGACGCGCGCAGTACACGATGCAGTTCTCGCACTATGACGAAGTGCCGCAGAACGTCGCCGACGAGGTGAAGGCGAAGCTAGCGTAAGTCTGAATTTGTAGTTATGGGCGCGTCCGCGATGAGGGCGGGCCGCCCGAATTCCTAGAAAAAGAAGAGGCGTAAAATGGCGAAGGCTAAATTCGAGCGGAATAAGCCGCACGTGAACATCGGCACCATCGGTCACGTCGACCATGGCAAGACGTCGCTGACTGCGGCCATCACCAAGGTCCTGGCCGAGACCGGCAAGGCCCAATACACCGATTATGCGAACATCGATAAGGCGCCCGAAGAGCGCGAGCGCGGTATCACCATTTCGACCGCTCACGTCGAATATGAGACCGACAAGCGCCACTATGCGCACGTCGATTGCCCGGGCCACGCCGACTATGTGAAGAACATGATC